>Ga0105238_10000027_pt1 | contig 194510 bp, 117 predicted proteins | sample KBSC34metaG_FD_81526 | JGI IMG/M metagenome (GOLD analysis project Ga0105238, IMG submission 81526) | Corn rhizosphere microbial communities from Kellogg Biological Station, Michigan, USA - KBS C3-4 metaG | ecosystem: Host-associated > Plants > Roots > Rhizosphere > Soil | place: Michigan...
GGATCGTCCATCAGGATCTGTTCGGCTGAGCGAGGAATTGCTTCTTGTTCCTTCGTCACCCAGACGCGGAAGACCGCGGCTGGGCCACCCTGGAAACGTCGGGCACGTCGACGGCTGTGAACTTCTTGTGCGTTCGCACACAGGTAGACCGAAGAAGACGGTCAACCTGTGCCACGCCAAATTCTTTCAGGGAGGTGCCACCCTGTCGCAGGTTTTTCAGAGCATTGTCTACGGTCGCATCTGTTCGATTCTTACTGAAATGGAAGCATTGAGTCCTGGGTAATCTGCTATGGTGTTGATGTCGATTCAGCGCGACCTGTGATCCTGTTGGGGCGTTGCCCCACGAACCATGCTCCGATCGACGAGGATGGGTATGAGCACTCGGGCCAAATTCCAGAGTTTCAACATCGGACTGGCGTTGTCTGTCGCGACAATGCTCTTGATCTGCTCGTCGATCGAGGGGCGCGACAAGGCGAAGAAGCAGTCCGCGGCGATTCAGGTCATTCTGCCAGACGGTTATCGCGTCCATGATTTGGATGGTCGGCAACTGACGTTACTCGGTAGTGCTGATTGCCGCGGCCTGGCGCTCATCTTTCTGTCGACAGAATGCCCGATGTGTCACGAGCAGATTCCGCAACTGAACAAGCTGACGGCGTCGTACAAGAAACTGGGCCTCGAAGTGTACGGGATCATCACCGATCGCACGATAACTCGGCAACAGGCCAAGGAGCACGCCGAAAAGTTCCAGCTCAAATTTGGGATGATCCTGGATAGTGCTCATGCCCTGCGGGATCTGACCGGTGCGACGCACACTCCTGAAGCGTTTGTGTTTGATCGGCATGGAAAACTGGCGTATCGCGGCTTGATTGATGATTCGGTCGAGCAATTGGGGAAGAAGAATAAAGCGAAGAAGCACTATCTGGCTGACGCACTCAAAGGCGTGGCTGCTGGTAATAAAGTTGCGATCACGCAAACTGCGGCTGTGGGTTGCCTGATTGAAGAGGCTGCATCTGACGAGTCGTCGAGTGACGTAACGTTCAATCGTGATATCGCACCCGTCTTGTTTTCGAACTGTGTGACCTGCCATCGCGAGGGCGAAGTCGCTCCGTTTGCGATGACCGAATTCTCGCAGGTGTCAAAACGGGCGAAACAAATCGCCGAAGTGGTGACATCGCGAATCATGCCGCCGTGGCGTCCAGTGCCTGATTACGGACATTTTGCCGGCGAGCGACGATTGTCCGAGGGGCAGATCGCGTTGTTGAACACTTGGGCCGAGTCGGGAGCGATCGAAGGTGATCCTGCCGACTTGCCGCCCATGCCGCAATTTCCCAGAGGCTGGCAGTTGGGTAAGCCCGACATGATCGTGAAAATGGTGCGGCCATTTCATTTGCCGGCGGATGGCCCTGACTTGTATCAGCATTTCGTGGCGCCGATGAATCTGAATCAGGATCGACTGATCAGGGCGATTGAAGTTCATCCGGGTAATGCACGAATTGTGCACCACGCTCATTTGTTCGTCGACACGACTGGCGAAGCCCGGCAACTCGATCTCGCCGATCCGAATGAAGGGTACACCCGCTTCGGAGGGACTGGACTTTCGTCCCCGGCATACCTTGGCGGTTGGAATCCTGGAGCGACACCGCACTTCTTTCCCAAAGGTTGCGGCCGCCAGGTGCCGCGCGGCGGTGACGCGGTTTTCCAAATTCACTATCACCCGTCCGGTAAGCCAGAGACCGATCAGACCGAGATTGGCATCTACTTCGCCCCCGCGGACGCGCAGCAACTGATTGCCGATCTGGTCGTGGGGAATACCGAGCTCGTCATTCCCGCTGGCACAGCGGAAGCGCGCTTTACCGCCGAATACACGACTCCTGCGAATGTCGTGTTGATGGAAATCCGGCCTCATATGCATTTGCTTGGGAAGAGTTACCAGGTTCGCGGGATGCTGCCGTCGGGCGCCGAGGTCCCGTTGATCAAGATCGATAATTGGGATTTCAACTGGCAGGACTCGTATGTGTTCGATCCGATGATCCGTCTGCCCGCGGGATCGAAGATTCAAGTACAGGCCGTGTTCGACAATTCGTCCAGTAACCCTGCCAACCCCAGTTCACCGCCGCAGACGGTCTATTTCGGCGAAGAATCGACAGATGAAATGTCGAGTTGTGCGATCCGGGTCACAACGGATACCTATGCCGAGTTTCAGCAAGTGACGTCGGACAATGGCAAGTATTGGGTCAACCAGATTCAGAAGTATCTGGAACGAAACATGACACCGGACAAAAAACTGCGCGATCGCCGTCCGGTGAAATCGTCATCAAAAGGCGGATGATCGGCAGATACGGTGCGATCGTGTGTGATTGTGCTTGAAATGCCTAACAGCCTGTTGAAAAAGGGGTCAGACCCTCGCCGGGCAACCCCTTTTCACGGTAATTGACGGTGCCCTCCAAAGGGTCAGACCAATCACGCACGATTATTTCGCCGCGTTGCGATTCTTGCGAGCGAACTTCTGCATCCGCTTGCCGTCGACTTCTGCGACATACAGATTTCCATCGGCATCGAAGGCCAGCATGTGTGGCATTTGAAATTGCCCCGGTTCGGTTCCCTCTCGACCCCAGCGTCGTTTCACTTTTCCGCGGTCGTCCAATTGCACAATTTGAGCTGCTCGGCCATCGGCAACGAACAGGACTCCGTCTGTGTCGAAGGCCATTCCGTAGGGAGCGAAACCTTTCCAGGTGGCGAGCCATTTTCCGTCGGCATCGAACACCTGAATCCGATTGTTTTCACGATCACCGACGAGGACACGGCCTTGGCGATCAACCACAATTGAGTGCGGCAGATTGAACTGCCCCGGTTTCGTTCCGGCCGTACCCCAGGTCGACTGCAGCGTTCCTTTCTGATTGAACTTCAGGACGCGGCAGTTGCCGTAGCCGTCGGAGATATACACCTCATCGTTCAAACCGAACGCGATATCAGTCGGCTTGTTGAACTGATTGTTTCCCGCACCTGCTTCGCCAGTGCCCAGCACCAGCAGTTGTTGGCCTGTCGGATCGAACTTGTAGACCCGGTGTCCGGCCACATCGGTCACCCAGACATTCTCGTCACGATCCAGCCGCAAACCATGAGCACTCTTGATCAGGTCATCGCCCCAGGCCCGAAGCAGCTTGCCGCTGGAATCGAAACAGAGAATCGGACGCGGACCCCGATGGAACAGGTAGATCTCACCCTTCTGATTGACGGTCACTGCCGAACATTCACCCAGTGCGAATCCGGTGGGCAACTGCAAGAAGGGACGCTGCGCCGTGAAGGTGATCGCACCGTCATTCGCGGCCTTGTCAGCCGCGATTCCCAAGCCAACAAGTTGAGCGAATGCGATCAGACACCCGAGCGTGATGGGGAATCCCAGCCTATTCATGAAGAGATCTCCATCAACGAACCCGGCTTGCGAGCGTGAATGCACGCCGCGGGGACCGTCAATGATAGCTCGCCCTGCGCCTGGGCAACAGACTTCAATCGCCGCTCTAATGCCGTGAATGTCGCCTGTTCTTGACCGGCTGGAGCGACGGACCGCCAGTCTTGCATGAAGGCCAAGCGAATGAAGTGGTGGTTCAATAACGCGGTTCCATCGACGAACCGCTCGTGGAATGTGCTTTCATACGCGCTGTAGACAATGAATCCCGCTGCCTCCAACTGCGAGGTGACGGATGGAATGGCGGCGCGATGCTGAATGTGTCGATCGAGGTGCTCGAGACAGGAATGATGCCCAAGTTCAATCAGCGTGTCACGATAGGCATCGTAGAATTCGGCCAGATGCCCTTGCAGATTTGTGGTCAGGAACAGACTCGCGCCGGGTTTGGCAAGTCGAAAGCACGTATTTAATGCTGCTAAGGGATTGTCGAAGTTATTGATCCCGAGATTGGAAACGATCAGATCGATCGAATTGTCGGGCAGATCGACAGCGGTGATGTCCTGGTCTCGCACTTCGATATTGGTCACGCCAAGTTGTTGAATCTTGCGCCGAAGTCGAGCGGTGGCGTGCGTCCAGGGATCGACGGCAATCACCCTGGAATCAGGGCCGCAGCGCTGAGCCAATTCGATCGACAGAAAACCGGTGCCGGCCCCCACATCCAGGATCGACATCCCAGGCCGCATTTCGACGTGCTGCAACATCGAGAGGCCGAAATGGGCCGACCACAACGGCAGCTCATCATAAAGCTCACCGAATTCGGGTGTCTGATAGTCGATGGGCTGGAGGTAATTCATGCGCGATTGCGGCGTCGATTTCACGAATCGTTTCGAGGCTCCACCTGTGTGAGCACCCTTTGACACACTGACCAGTATTCCCGCTCTACAGTTCCACTGACAAGCCACTCTTTCAGTCTTTGCCTTTTGCAAGTTTAACGCGAACGTCTCCCAGGGCACGGTGCTGACCTGGTTTCAGTTGCAAATCTGTCAGCGCATCAGGTTGATATGCCTCGCCAACGGTGCCGAAACCCTTGTTCAAATCCCGAGGTTCCTGGATCCTCAGGGAGACGCTCTTTGATGCCGATAGGCTGCCCAGCACAAATCGGCCGTCGGCGTCGGTGTGGATCCCGTTTCGAAGCGATGCAGCGGTGTCTGGTTCGCGCAGTGTCACATCGAAATCTGCTAGCGGTTTGTCATTCGCCGCATCAATCAGTCGACCGGAAATCAATGCCGCCGGTTCCAGTCGAATCGATTTCGGCTGGGCATCTCCGGCGGTGATCATGGCGTGTCCCACATACTTGCCGTCTGTGGTGACGGCCACAAGTTTGCGAGGTTGGTCGGGAACCAAGGCCACGGCTTGCGCCTCTGATCCGGCAAGGACCACGACCAGCGGCATTTCCGCCTTCAGCAAGCCCTTGACCATCACGTCTCTGGCTGGGGAACCGTCGGGCATGACAAAGTGCAGATTCAAGGTCGGTGCCCGTGGAATTGTCATCGTCAAGTCAAGCTTTGTCTCACCGGGTGCCGGGCTAATCACTCGATAGGCGTGCATGTTGGTGAGGGGGATTGGCGCAGACAGACCGGGGAAACTGTCGAGATCTCCCGCAGGAGCACCGTCGTTCTTCTCGCGGCCAGACAAGTGCTGATAGGGGAACAGGCGATGAAACCCTTCCTTCTCATACCAGACGCCCATCTCAAAAAACATCGGCGCACCAGACGCTGCGATGACCATCACTACGCCAGGACCGGGTGGAACGGCGATCTGGAACCGTCCGTCGGCTCCGATCATGGCGGTCGAGTAATAGTTTGTCTCGCGAGCTGGACCGCCTTCGAAGTAGAGACCTTCAGGGGTGCCTTTGAGGCCAGTATTTGTCCCGAGGGGATAATAGTACGCCATCCCGGCCGACATGACTCCGGACCAAGGAGCATGACACGTCGACCGCGGTGATGAAGCAATTGGTTTGTCCGTTCCAGATTCGACGACCTGTCCCGAGACGACGATCCCAGGGACCAGAGAAAAGTCTCGACTGATATGAGCCAATTCATCGACGCTGTCGAGTCGCTGTACGACACTCAGGTATCGATCGTTTTCCCAAGGTGATGCAAACATCCAGACGGTCGACTGTTCCTCGCCGCGCACCATGTGATAGCGGCCGTTCCGATCGGTGTATTCCGACATGTAACCGGCGACGACACGCACATTGGAAATCGGCTTGCCAGATGATTTATCTGTCACGGTACCGCCAATCGTTCGGGCAGGATCGACCTCGATTGTGACTGTCGAATCAAACAGCCTGACACCATCGTCTTGCGGTGGGTCATCCTTCCGCGGCGGGTAATGGACGCCGCCAGGTTGTGGTGTGTGAGGAAACTTCTCGCGCACGGATTGGGTCAATTGACTGAGTCCCGGACGGGTCGCAACGCTCACTTTCGTTGAACGAATTCCCGGTCCAGCGATTCGCAGCGTGGCGACTCGATCCGCTCCGATACCGGTCAACACAAACCGACCGTTGGAATCTGTCGTGACCGCATCACGCATCTGCCAAGCGGTTCGAAATAGCGGGATTTGCCAACTCGCCGGATCGATTTCACGCAAATCGTTGATGCCGGGCGCCGCCGAGGTCCATGCTTCGATCACGGTTTGCCAACGGTCGGCGGTCATTGCGAAGATGCTGGAAATCGAGATCGACGCCCCAATGACGGGCTGACCTTCCAGCGTCTGAATGCGGCCGGTAATTGGTTGGTCTACAACCAATCGAAAGTCTTGAGCATATTCTGAATGCAGCTCATGCCAACCTTCATGATTGATGGTCGACAATGTGGTCCAGTCCGCCCCGAATCCAGTCGCGATGGCGATCAAAGTCGCACTGATGTCGGGCCTGACAGAGCCATCCATGTAACGACGCAAGTCTCGTTCAAGAACAGTGAGCTTATAGATCCCATCGGCTGTTGTCGTTCCCACTTCGACCGGATCGGTCCAACTGTCGGCGCTGATATACAGCTTTGCTCCGGCAACTCCGCGGCCATCAGGCCCAGTCACTCGGCCGCTGAATCTGACGTGTCGCTGCACATCGACTTTTGGAAATTCTTCAGCTCGGTCGTATGGTTGCCGAAGCCAGTCAGCAACCTTGCGCGACTTTCCTGCAGACTCCGCAGGTTTCGCCTGTTGATCGGCAGTGCTTTCTTTCTCATCCGCATTCGTTCGTCCGGCTGCCAACGCTGTCGATGCCATCCGAGTTGATGCGAGTATTGTAATGACGATGAGGCACACGATCCCCGTCACGCACTTCACACGAAGACTCGCCGAAGTCTCTCGATTGCGACTGGTATCCAACAAGCCTGCAATACGCTGCTCCAGTTCGCCAGCCCGGCTCATCATCCCGACCGCCGCCGAGACTCGATGATTGCCGACCAGGAATTCGGCGACCTTCAGCAATGTGCAGCCGTAGGCGACGGCGTCTCGATCACGCAACACCAGGTTGTCACACAACTCTTCCCGTGTCCTTTGCAGGTCGTGATTGAGAATGTGGATCGTGAAAATGGGCCAGTACAACGCGCCCGCAATGCGCTGCCAGATGACCTGGCGTTGATCGCCTCGAGCCAGATGAGCCACTTCGTGCAGGAGGATGTCTCGAAGTTCCGACGGGTTGAGCGATTCGAGCAGGGTCGTCGGAAGGATCACAGCGGGTCGACCGAAACCGACTGCCATCGGGACCGCGATACGACTTGAAGTGAGCACGAGTGGTTGCGGTCGGAGGCCAAGCTCGGCGGCGATGTTACTTAGCCCCGATTCCGCATCGCGTTTTGTGGCACCCCTTCGAATACGAGCGACAATCAGGCAATCTGTCAGGAGTCGTACCAGCATGAGAAGGACACCGACGAACCAGACCGTAACACTGATTTGGAACAGTGATGGGCGAACTGGAAGGTTGGTCGAATTCGGTGCGGGCTGTGTAGATCGCTCAATCGGGACGACTCGGACGTCAGTTGGAGACGATGCGATGTCTGAGCGTTCCTCACGTTCAGGTTTGTCACGATGAGCTATCGTCGGCAGGTTCGCGAAGGGGAAGGCGTCGTGACTTGCACCGTTTTCGGCTCGCTGAGACTCGGATTTGTCGGCTGGCGGCGTTGATGTTTCTGCAGCAACCGGAACCTGCGCGACCTGCAAGGAATCTTGATGAAGAGGAATCGAGAGCAGCGTCACATTCAGTATCGACGCCAGAAAGGTGAGGCCGGGAAGCAACAGGCAACTTGTGAGCGCAGAGGCGAGGACAACATGTCGCGCAGCCGCGTTCCGCACGAACCACTTTGCCAGCAACAGTGCGACCGAACTGACCAGCAAGACTCCGCCCGCGACGATCGAAAACTGTTCGGCGAACGCTGGAGTCGTGAACCAACTGACTGAATCCGACATGATCATTCGCCTTTCCTGGACTTGGTGGCCTGAGCTTGTTCAAGGAGTTTGCGAATCCGCTTCAATTCGTCGGGACGCAGGCCACGATAGTCGAGCAAGGCAGAGACCAGGGTTTCGGGAGATCCACCGCACACTGTCTCGACCATTTCACGTACCTTTTGGCCGATTGTGTCCAGACGCGGCCGTGCGGCTGAATAGAAGAACGTTCGCCCTTCGCTGCGGTGCTTCAACCAGCCCTTGTCTTCCATCCGTTCAAGCAGTGTTCGCACCGTGTTGCGTGCCACCTCTCGAGACAACGACAAAGCGCGGCGCACCTGCAGCGCCGTCACTTCACCCGCATCCCAGACGATTTCCATGATCTCACGCTGCGCGGGTGACAGATCTGGAAGATCCGATTCTTGAGTACTCAAGGGAATCTCCTGAGCCAAATGGAACATGACTACAGCCTGTCGTCAATGATGGCGACATTTTGTAGTCATGTCAAGTCGTGCGAAAGATCAATCACCGAGATGGAGAGTTGATGATGCCGGCACGGATCAAAACAGCTGGGTCTCGTCAGATCTTCGATGCGGTATTTCCAATCGCAAATGCAGCGTGGCGACACCGTGATTCAAAGGAGGCAAATCTGCTTGTTGCGATGCAGCATGCTATGCCACCAGCCGCGGTCGAGAGGCCGACGGCAGGCCCAGATCCGAGTTCAGGTCGTTGAACAACTGTTCCAGGCAGCGCTGACTCTTTCCCCAATCGTACATCTGACCGGGAATGTGCGTTTCGGCTGTCACCTGCGTGTGTTGATCTCGCTTTAACAGGGAAACGAGCAGCTTCCCTTTGAATGAACAGACCGACGACGGGATCTCGGAGATCAGAATGCAACCGACATCGTGATGTTCGGTGCTGTCAAATGTCTGGGCATGTTTGGCGAACGAACACAAGGCGCGCGCGATCACGCGACCGACTGGAACCGGCAACAGTTCCGATCGCTTTTTGCCCGTGTGAATTCCCCACGAGTCGTACATAGGCTGAACGACGGCTGCCAGGCTTTCGAGTGGTACCGGTGACGACACGATCTTGTCATAGAGAGCAAGCAGCGCCTCGCCAGAAACACCCTTGGGTGCCGTCGCAGCATGCCGCGCGATGGCGATCCGAATCGCATCGACCTTGATGATTCGGTCGTAACGAACGTCCTGTTCCCAATCGACGACTTCTTCCACGAAATCGTCGTCGCTCAGTATCAGCGCCGCATCGCTCTCGTGCAGTGGGCAGCCACACTGGTGGCAGAATTTGCCGCTAACCTTTGTGCCACATTGCGAACAATACATGATGACTCGTCCTTGAGTAGCACTGAGGGCAAGCCCAGCCTTCAGCCGATGGTCCAGTGTTGCTTTGCACAAAAAATGGGTCAGACCCCTTGTCACATGGGCCTTGCGTAACTCACAGCCACAACGGAGAGGGGGTCAGACCCATTGTTTGTGCAAAGCCGGTCCAGTGTATTTGTTCTGCTATCGGCGCATCGTGCTGAACGATCCGTAAAAAGTTGGATTGAACATGGTAAAGGATTCGATCGGCGCAACCGTCGATCAAATCCTCGCCCAGACTTCCCAACTTTCGTCGCACGAGACGCAGCGAGTGATCTGACAACGACGGTTGTTGCTTATGTGGCAGTGGCCACGCCACTGCCACGAACGATCGCTATTTTGACATTGGACCAGGCCGTCTGAGCGGCTGAGGCGCCTATTCTTCGATCATCCAACCGGCCGAGCCCAGTGATCACGGTATTCACGCGTCAATAACTTTGATGCCTGTTCATCACCGTGGATGGTTTCTGTTTCCGGCTGGAACTGAATCACGCGGCCAGTTCGAGTGGCGATATTGCCAAGATGGCACAGCGCGGTGGAGAGGTGGTTGATCTCAATGTCGGCGTTGGGGCGGGCCCCGGATTTGATGCAGTCGAGAAAGTTCTGATGGTGCGCAGGCAGATCAGGAGCACCGCCGGTTTGTTCCTCGATCAGTTTGTTCCTCGGACCGGTGAAGCGATAGCGGCCGGTCTTGCCCAGGATCAGCATTCCCTCTGTGCCGTAAAACGCATTGCCATTTTCGAGTCCTTCCTGCACGTACGGCGACCAGATGCGTTGTTCGAAGATCAACTGACGTGGCTTGCCTGCTTTCGACGAAGCGGGGTATTCGTAAACAATGTACTGAGTGTCGGCGTGTTGCTGGTCGTCGTCGAAAAACGATTTGCCACCGAGTGCCGCGATCCGCGAGGGATGCGTCTTCACGCCCAATCCCCAGCGAGCGATATCGATATCGTGCACGCCGTCATTACCGATGTCGCCGCAACCGAAGTCGTACCACCAGCGCCAGATTCCCGGCAGGAAATTGGACTGATACGGTCGAGACGTCACGGGTCCCAACCATAGATCATAGTCCAGGTTTTTGGGCGGTTCCGAAGGCTGTTGATGACCGATGCTGCGTCGGATCTGGCTGTTCCAGGCCTTGGAGACCAGCACTTCGCCGATGATGCCCGTTTGCAACTTCTCGATGGCCTGCATGATCAGGGACGTACTGCGACTTTGCGTTCCGACCTGCATCACGACCTTGTTCTTCCGCGCGGCTTCAATCATCAGCCGTCCTTCATGCAGATTGTGCGAGCATGGCTTTTCGACGTACACATGCTTGCCGGCGTTGGCCGCCAGAATTGCGGCCGGCGCGTGCCAGTGATCTGGAGTCGCAATCCAAACAGCCTTAATTTCACGGTCATCGAGCACGCGCCGCATGTCGGCGACAACCTGGGGTGCCGCACCCGAATCACGCGCGACAATCTCGGCGGCCTTGGCAGCGCGATCGGCATCGACGTCGCAGACATAGGCAACTCGAACGGCCGAGTTCTTCGCCAGCAGATTCGTATGATTCGTTCCCATGCCGCCGGGACCGATGATCGCCACCGGCATGCGGTCGGACGACTCTTTTGTTTGCTCGGCACGCCCCTCTGATGCGTACAACGATGCGGCGGCCAATGTTCCGGCGGTTCCAAGGAAGTCTCGTCGAGTGCTGGACATTGAGGACTCCTGTGTCGAGGTCTGTTGTAGATGTCCAGACGCATCAGGCGTCTGCGGTCTCACCCATCGTGATCCTTTCCAGTCGTGACTTCAATCCTCGAATCAGTGTTTGCCGATATATTAAGACGAGACGACACAGTCATGGCGAACCCATGTCCGTGTCGTCTCGTCCGGTGCTCGCACGCCGGACGAAGTGCTCGATCCAGGGATGGCACGGTTGGATTGGACCGCAACAGGCAAAGGCGGTTTACATTTCTCGCATCAAGCAGGAATTCGTTCGCCGTTGACGATCCAGGAGATTCCAAACTTGTCGACGCACATGCCAAACTTTTTCGCCCAGAAGCTGGGCCCCATGGGCATTGTCACGTTACCACCTTTTGCCAGGGCATTGAACACACCTTCCGCCTGCGGCACGGTGTCATAGTTCAGCGTCAGTGAAACGCCCTGGACGCCGTTAAACGGTGGCATGTGCGGCATCGCGTCGCCACCGTAGATATGGCTGTGGTCTTCCAATTCGAGGTCCGCATGCATGATGCCATCACCAGCATCGGGACCACACTGGGCGGCCATCGGCGAATCGCTCGTTCTCATCATCATGCGAATCTTGCCGCCGAGCACCTTTTCGTAGAATCGCATCGCATCGGCGCAATTGCCTTTAAACGTCAGGTAGGGAACAGGTTGAGGCATCGAAAATTCCTTGTGTCTCTAGATCTCAAACTCGCGGGCCCAAGAAACAAATCTCTCAGGCCACTTTCACAGATTAGTCGAAACAACTTGCCCAACTTCGACATCGGGCGGAATGAATTATTGAATTTTGTGTGAGTTCAAGCGCATGTACCGGACGAGCATGTCGAGCATCTCGTTGCAATCGTGTGGTTTCGATCAGAGGTCTGTCGGCCTCACCTCGCAATCAAGCCGACTCAGAATAGTTGATGTCTCAAGAACGCCGAGAAGTGAATCGCACGCAATGGCTCGTTCGACAAAGAGACCGCCCGGCATATTAGGTTGACTGCGAAGAAGAATCTGCGAACCGACGTGTGTTGATTGCGTGCGGTTTGATCGTGTTTCCCAAGCGAGGTATCATTTTTGCCGTGATGAGACTGCGCTATCGGTTGCTGTTGAGGGGCACTCGATCTGGGTGCGATTGGGGTTTGGTCAATGATGTACGTCGATGTCCCTGAAGTGCCGTCGTCGGTGCGTAGTCTGCATCCATGTTCGCACCAACCACGTTCGTTGTGGACGCTGTCGCTGGTCATGCTGCTGGCCTTCGTCATCACTTTGATTGGTGTCACGCCAGTTCGAGCCGACGAGCTGGACGACTACAACGTCGCCGTAGGACTGTACAAGCAGAGTCGCTGGAAAGCGGCTGGGGACGAGTTTCGAAAATTCCTTAGGGCTCATGACAAGCATGAAAAGGCACCACTCGCGCGGTTGTACCTGGGACTGACGCTGGTCAATTTGGAGAACTATTCCGCCGCCCGCGATGAATTACGAAAATTCGCAGATGAGAATCGGCAGAACCCCAATCTCGCCCAGGCTCGTTACCGAATCGGTGAGTGCAGTTACCTGATGGACGACTTTGCCAGCGCCAAAACGGAACTGGAGTCGTTCGTTCAAGATTTTCCCAAAGATGCGATGTGTGAGCACGCATTGCCCTACTTAGGGGATACTCTGCTGCGGTCAAAAGACCCTGCTGGGGCACTCAAGGCGTTTGACAAGGCGATCGATGCCTATCCTCAAGGCAAGTTGATCGACGATGCCAAGTTCGGTCGGGCTCGCGCGCTCGACGCTTTGAAACGGCCAGAAGACGCGGCACGACAGTATCAGGAATTGGCCGCGACGAAGGATGGGACGCGCGCGATTGATGCACAATTCCATCTTTCGGCAGGTTATTTCGAACGCAAGCAGTTTCCAGAAGCGATCGCCGGTTATTCGGCATTGATCAAAGACTTTCCACAGAGCTCACTGGTGCCTGCGGCTCAATTGAATTTGGGTTATGCCCTGTATCAGTCTGGAAAGTTTGTCGATGCCGCTCGGCAGTTTGAACTGGCCTCCAAGGATAAGGCTCAATCGTTGACCGCGCTGTACTGGCAAGGACGCAGTTTCAAGTCGATGGCCGACTATCCCAAAGCGCTGGAAGTGCTGAAGGCCGCCAGCAAGTCGGCTGAAAATCAACCGTTGGCCGAGGCGATCACCTTTGAACAGGCGCTGTGCGAGCGTTATCTGCAGCATCCTGGCGAGGCTCGAAAACTGTTCGAGCACGTTCGAACGAAGTTTCCGAAAGGCGACTTGGCGGACGATAGTTTGCACGCGTTAATCGAAATGACAATCGATGCTAGCGAACTGGCTGACGCCGAGTCACTGATCGCGGAATTCAAGAAAGATTATCCCAACAGCGGACTGCGGCTGCATATCGAGATGCTGACCGGCCGTTTGGAACTGGCAAAAGCCAGCCTCAAGCGGCGTGACAAGCAACCAATCGCCGAGATCAATCAACTGTATGATGCCGCCGGAAAACGCTTCGACTCAGTCATGAACGAAAGCTCGCTGCCTCGTACTAAAGCTCAGGCACGCTATTACCTCGCCCTGACACGACAATTGCAGGACAAGCCTGAGCTGGTGCTGGACTTGATCGCGCCACTGGTCGAAGCCGCCAAGACTGACGGGGCGAAAAGCGAGTTTGCGGATGCAATTGTGCTGCAGGCCGATGCTTTACTGCAACAGAAGAATTACGCCGCCGCCGGTGATGCCGCGACCAGGTACATCGAATTGAACCCGAAAGGTCGCCAGGTCGCACGAGCTTTGTCGATTCAGGCGCTCGCGGCAGAAAGCAAAAAAGACTCTGCCACGATGAACGTCGCGGTGAACCGGTTGATTGACGAATTCGGAACGCATCCGCACACCATCGCCACACTGCAGCAATTGGCGGAATTTGGTGAGATTGCCGAAGATTGGCGCGGCGCCGGCAAGCTGTATGAGTCGTTGGCCAAACTTCAGAAGGATCCCGAACAGAAGGCTTACGCCATTCGGGGCATCGCGCTGTCGCAATACTGGCAGAAGCAGTATCCGATGGCTGCGGAAACGTTTGGCAAAATCGCCTCCGATTTCCCCAATCTCCCGTTGGTCACGGAATGCCGATACTATCAGGCGGAATCGCTGAAGAAGGCTGATCAGAACGATCAGTCGATCGCAATTTTCCAAAAGATCTTCGATTCGTATCAGCCGTCCGAACCGCCCGCTGCTGGGGCCGAATTAAAGCCCCCGCTGGAGTTTCCCTATAAGGCTGGTTTGCAGGTCGCTCTTGGACTGGTCAAGGCCAACAAGGTTGTCGAGGCGGACGCTGCCTATGCCGCGCTGTTGAAGAAGTTTCCGAACCCGATGGAACTGGATCAACGCCTGGATGAGTGGGCCATCCTGAACTACCAAAGCCAGCGATACGTCCAGGCCGATGCGATCTGGAGACGGCTTGTTCAGGAAACGCCCAATAGTCCGCTTGTGAACAGCGCGAAGTTGAGTCTGGCGGAAAGCGATTTGATCGCAAACAAGCTGGAATCCGCACGTACGACGTTTGAAGAATTGGCAGCCAGCGACAAGAGCAGCAACGATGTCAAGGAGCAATCGCTGTATCAGTTGGTTGTGCTGGCGGTCGATCAACTGCGCTGGCAGGACGCGCGCGACATCGGCAACAAATTGACGACGCAATTCCCCGAGAGTGCTCATCGTTTCTACATCGCGTATACACAGGCGGAAGCCTACCTGACTAGCCCCAAACTGAGCGACGAAGAGCAGGCGACTATCCGTGACATTCTGAAATCATTGCAGGCACGGGCGGACAACGAGGAAGTCAACAAGACGGAGTGGTTCGATCGAGTCTGGGTGCTGTTGGCAGAATTGAATTTTCGGGAAAAGAAGTATGCCGACGTATCGACTGTGGTCGAAGATCTGCGGCAGCGCCGACCAAAATCTCCGTTGCTGCATCAGGCGGACGAAGTTTTGGGCCGCAGCCTTAAACAACAAGCGCCACCCAAGTTTGATGACGCTCGTGCCGCTTTTGAGCGTGTGATCGCGAATTCTTTCGCTGGCCGAACCGAGACGGCTGCCAAAGCGCAATTTCTGATTGGAGAAACATACTTCCTGCAGGAAAAGTGGAGCGATGCGTCGTCGGCCTATCAGCGCGTGTACAGCCTGTACAAGTTCCCCGAGTGGCAGGCGTCTGCACTGTTGATGTCGGCGAAGTGCGACGAGGCACAGAACGATTGGAAGCCGGCTGTCGAAACTTACAAGCTGCTCGTCAAAGAGTTTCCGAATTCTTCCGTCACGGATGAAGCCAAAGTGAGACTCGAAATGGCGCAAAAACGGGTTGGCGGTTAATCGAACCTCGCGAAATCACATGCGATTTCGATTGCCATCGAACGTCGCGTTGCTTCGACTCTGATCGTTCGCTACTTTGACGGGATGGCTGAACACTTTGTCGCAAAGCATCGCGTGGAATTCTTCGAAACCGATCTCGCCGGGATCGTGCATTTCGCGAATTACTATCGCTTCATGGAACAGGCGGAACACGCCTTTTTTCGCGAGTTGGGTCTGCACATCCATGCGTCGAAGTTGGACGGCACCGTATTTGGTTGGCCGCGCGTTTCTGCGATCTGCTCGTTCAAATCACCCGCGTATTACGGTGACGAACTAGAGATTGGTTTAACAGTGATGCGGCTCACTCGCCGCTCACTGACGATTGCCTACGAATTCCGTCGTGATGGACAGGTACTGGCGCAAGGCGAGATGAAGACCGCGTACTGCATTATCCCGGCTGGAGGAAAACTGGAATCGGTCGAAATGCCGGATGAGTATTTCGAGCGGCTGACATTTGAGCCGAACACAGGTGGGGCGTAAGTGTCTTGTCGACGGATGCATCGTTCGTCACGGCAGCCCATTCAGTTTTCGCAAGACCCATTCGCACGTCATGCAAGTGAACAGCAGGACCAGCCAGGGCCAGCGATCCCAGAGCGACACCTCTTCGTATTGAGTCGTCGATTCTTCGACCTTCTTGAACATCTTCGGTAGTTGATCGTGCACTTCATCGGGCAGGAACAGTCGCCCGCCGCTGGCTTCGGCGATCTTGGCCAACAGATCCCGATTGGTACTTAGATCACTCAGTTCGAGGCTGGGTTTATCACGAACGAAAATCGTGGTCTCGATCGGCCTGTCTCCCAGACTGGCCTCTTCGGCCGTCAAACGAACTAGATATTCGCCCGCGGGCAACGAGACAGCTCGACCTTCTTGTTGCAGTGGTTGCCCCGCCAGCGGAACAAGATCGATCGACGTGAAGGGTTTGCCGGTATTGTCTCCACGACGGAACAGTTCCGCTCGCGACTTCAACTTCGGGAATTTCTGCAGAAACGATCGAGTCCATCGGGCACGCAGGCGAGCGTCATCACCTCGTTCGAGATCAGACTTTTCGGCACCGAACCGGACGAAGTCTGTCCCCGCGTCAAGTTTGTTGGCAGCGGCCCATCGCGCGAGTTGGCCCCAGAAACGGTGATGGAATTTGTCGCCGACTCGATGACGCCAGCGCCAGGTCGCGTCGATGCCGATCCAGACAACTTGCCCGGAACCGACAAACTGATGCACAATCACCCCAAACTTGCGATCGGCAGTCAGTCCTTCGATTCGTCCGGCGGGAACCACGGTGGTTGCCCAGACCGTGGCACTTGGTTTGGCCTCACCCAACAATGCAAATGTTTGACCAGGCAGCCCGTTCCAGATCGCCACGTTTTGAGCGAGATCGCCGGCGAACTGCAGCATCGGCCGCTGCTCGCCATCGGCGGTCAACTTGAGTGGCAAACCGCGCCGCGTGGGTGGTGCTTCCTGTGTCGCGTCAGACAAGTTGACGGGCACGACCTTGGCAATCGGCAAAAGCTGTTCGAGCGAATCTGACCGGTGTTCCAGGGGCATGTGCCGGGCCCCGGCCGACAAGACGACCGTGCCGCCCTCCGAAACGAAACGTTGCAGCAGCTGCCAGGCCGCATCGGTGAACTGGTCCGGGGCAACATCACCCACAATAACCAGATCGATCTCGGCAAATGGGGATGCGGCCAAATCGGTTGGGTCACGAGGCAGCTTCAGTTGATCAAGAAAAAACGGTTCTGGCAGAATTCCGAGGTAGGGTTGCGAGAACAACACCGTTTTCAGGTCGATTCGATCATCACGGCTGAGGGCGGCTTCGAGATATCGAAACTCCCAACGTGCTTCGCCGTCAATCAGCAATACACGGGCGCGATCATCGACGACGTTGAACGAAAAGTTGCGGCTGTTGTTGTCGTCGCGTGTTTCACCGTCCAAAACAGGCGTCCGCACGACGTAAGATTTCCGGCCGATTTCGTCCGCATCCAGATCGAATTCCACCGTTGCAGAGTTGCCGGTGGCTTTGACAACCTGACGAATCGGCTCGGCATCTGGTTTGTCTTCGGGGACCAGTTCCACGACGATTTCTTGCCCTTCGAAGCCGACCGTGCTGAGCGTGACTTTCAGTTGCGGATGATCCTCTTTGTAGACCGATTGCGGGTGTTCGAGCAGGGCGATCGACAGATCGCGAGGACGGTATGACGATCCGATCAACACGGGATAGACTGGCGAATTCGTTGCTTTCAATGCCGACGCGATTGATGTCAGATTCTGACCGGAATAGTCCCGTCCATCGGTCAACAAGACGATCCCCACGACGTCGCCGCTTTCACTGGCGGCACGCTGCAAGCCCAGCGAAATGTCCGTTCGATCGGTCAGCAGAGTGTCCGACGGAGCCTGTACAACTTTGACCAGCGAGTCTGCTTCGACTGATTCTGACTTGCCAGCAAAGACGAACAGTTCGACACGAGCGGCCTCGTTCAATTGTTCGATTAATGTTTGCTTCGTCCCGTTGATCAGTCGCCTGGCGATTTCACTGCGCGGCAGTTTTTCGACCTCTTTGAAGATCGTTTGCAAATGGGTTCGTCGGGAGGCTTCCAAGGCATCTCGACGCTTCTCATCGCTCGTCTCGTCGGGGTCGACCCATACCGGCTGCTGATTTAAGTCGAAGGCCTTCTGCCACCCATTCAATCGTTCGTGCTGAGCCTCGGTGCCGATCAGTTCGAGGCCCCGGGCCACGCGCAGCTTTTCACCTGACGAAGCGTGCTTATCGATGGTCGACATACTTTCGGACAAATCGATCCCGACCAGTATTCGGCCGATCCGCTTGTGTTCCAGTGTCCAACTGAGCGTGGGTTGCAGCAGCGTCATCAAGATGATCGCCAGCACGGCCAGACGCAGGCTGAGCAGCGTGAGTCCCAGTTGGCGCGAAATCAGATGCCGCTCATACCGCGAAAGCAAAACCACCAGCGCAATCGCCAAGCCGACCGCCGCCAGATGGCAGGCAAATGTCCCCGGCGAGTGTGCGCCATGAAACACAAATTGGCGGGTCATCGTGGACATGGAAAGGTGTCGCGAAGCGGATTGCAACGAATGATGCGGAGTTCTAAGATTCCATGTCTTATACCACGCACGCCCGTCGGTGCGATCCAGGCGGACTGAACAATTTGTTCGATTGATTGAACGCAGTCGAACAAGTCGCAACCGTCGGGCAAACGGACTTTCAAGATGCCTCGATTCAGGGCCGCACTGTGAAACGCTTGCGACCGTGAATGAAATAGATCTGCAAGGATGAAGCAATGCTCCAGGTCAAATCGTGCGGTGTGATTGTGTTCCGCCGTACGCCAGAACTTTCATTCCTGCTGATGAAGCACTCGCACCGCTACGATCTTCCCAAAGGGCACATGGAAGAAGGTGAGACCGAGATCCAGACCGCAATGCGCGAAATGTGGGAAGAAACGGGGATCCCACCAGAAGAGGTGAAACTCGACCAAGAATTCCGTTACGAGGAAAAGTACTTTCCAGTTGAGCCACGATTTGGCAGTGAACGAGTTGAAAAGACGCTCGTCATCTTCTTGGGTTGGATCTCGCGCAATCTACCGATCGCGGTCACCGAACATGCAGGGCATGAATGGAAACGCTGGCATCCGCCACATGACATTCAGCGGTATACGATCAACCCACTGATGATCGCACTGCTCAAGCATTTCGAGACGCATCAACTGCCAAATGACTGACCCGCCAAAGGCGGGATTGGGAGTGTCGGCGACTCAGAGAGCGGCTTTTTCACCTCTATTTTCTTTCGGAGTTGGTCCCAGTGCCCGGACTGCCGACTGCAAATCGGCCGCGATCTGTTCCCACCCGTCCCGCTTATTCGGGACATGGGCAAAGTTCAAAGGGGGGCCGATGCGAATACGGATCGGATGAGGCTTGGGCCATTTCGTTTCGGGCCGTAACGCTTCGAAGCAGCCGTGCAGGTAACAGGGAACGATCGGGACGTCGGTCTCCGCGATCATCATCCCGAGCCCGGCCTTAAATGGCAGCATTTCACCGGTCCGCGTGCGTTGTCCTTCTGGGAACAGAATGTAGGAGCACGGCTCATCCACCAGTCTTTGTTTCAATTCTTTCAGCGCATGAGGACCGCACTTTTTCCGCCACATGGGCAACGCATTCAACATAAGCGCCGCAAATGCTGAGATCGCGGGGCCAGTGAAAAAGACGTCACCCGCCGCAATCGGAAAGATCTGATCGCGAATCCGCCAGTCAAGCGGTGCGGCCAGGACGAGTGCATCCAGATGGCTGGAATGGTTCGCGACCAATACGAAAGGCGGTTTCGTTGGCAGATGCTCGCGCCCTTCGACGGTGAGTCGGTGCCAGACTGTCAGATAGGTTCTGACGAACGACCACCAGCCCCAATGCAAGGCCGATGCAATCAAGCCGCTTTCGCGCTTCAGGCTCTTGAAGGCCTCTTCGTGAGACAGCCCGAGATCTCCTGCCGGTTTGTATTCCCAGTCATCCATGCGCGAGCCCGACTAACGTGGTTGAGTGCTCCAACTCAATTATCGTAACCCAAATTGGGGGACAGCCAGCGTTCCAGCACGTCGACCGCGAGCCCTTTTCGGCTGGCGTAGTCTTCGACCTGATCCTTCGTAATCTTGTCGACACTGAAATAGCGGGCGTCGGGATGGGCAAAATAGAGTCCGCTGACACTGGCGGCAGGGTACATCGCGTAGCTTTCTGTCAGGCGGATACCCGCGAGCCGTTCAGCGTCCAGCAGTTCGAACAGCTTCGTCTTTTCGGTGTGGTCAGGGCAAGCTGGGTAACCATGTGCCGGCCGGATCCCGCGATATTTCTCGTCAATCAACTCCTCGGCCGACAACCTTTCCTCTTGGCCATACGCCCAGATTTCGCGAGCTTGTTTGTGCAGGTATTCGGCAAATGCTTCTGCCAGACGGTCGGCAAGGGCCTTGGTCATGATGGACAAGTAATCGTCATGCAGTTCGTTCTGGAAGTTGTTGGCCAATTCGTCGCAGCCGATCCCCGTAGTCACTGCGAAAGCGCCGATGTAGTCCTGCCGGCCGGAACTGGCTGGGGCGACATAATCGGCCAGCGAACGGAAATCCTGTTGTCCGGGTCGTTCCCACTGCTGCCGCAGCATCGAAAACCGCATCGTGATCGGGGCTCCATTCACCTTCTCGTGATTGGCAGACGTATCAACAATGACGTCGTCACCCTCCGAGACGGCTGGCCAGAAGCCGAAAACGGCGCGGGCCGTCAACAGCTTTTCATCGATGATCCGCTTCAGCAATGCCTGAGCATCGTCATAGACCTTCGTCGCTTGTTCGCCCACAACGGGATCGCTGAAGATCTTGGGATACTTGCCGCGCAATTCCCACGTCAGAAAGAACGGTGACCAATCGATGAAGGGAACCAGATCACTCAACGGGACGTTGTCGAGCACTCGTCGCCCCAAGAACGACGGAGTGTCAATCCGGACATTCTTCCAATCGGTCTGGAACCGCCGCTGGAGTGCTTCTGCGTACGGCACCAACTTGCGATTCGACTGCATCGCTTCGTAGTTGGATCGATCGCGTTCCTGTTGTTGGCGATTCTTCTCGACAAAATCAGGCTTGCGAACACCGTCCAGCAGATTCTCGACGACCGGAACCGACAACGACGCATCAACAACGTGTACCACCGGTTCGCCGTAGTGCTGAGCAATCTTGACCGCCGTATGCTTGGCCGACGTCGTCGCCCCGCCAATCAGCAACGGGACATGGTAGTCCAGACGTTGCATTTCTTTGGCGACGTGAACCATTTCATCGAGCGAGGGCGTAATCAGGCCGCTGAGGCCGATGACGTCGGCGCCTTGTGCCTTGGCCGTTTCGAGAATCTTGTCGCAGGAAACCATCACTCCCAGATCGATGACGTCGAAACTGTTGCAGCGCAGCACCACCCCAACGATGTTCTTGCCGATATCGTGAACGTCGCCTTTCACGGTAGCGAGCACGACGCGACCGCGACCGCGAGATGCTTCTGCTGCGGCCACAACCTGTTCGCTCGACGGGTCTTGCTGAGCCGCTGCACGCTCCGCCTCCATGAACGGTTCCAGATAGGCGACCGCTTTCTTCATGACCCGCGCACTTTTCACAACCTGGGGCAGGAACATCTTGCCCTCGCCGAACAGCCGACCCACAACATTCATTCCGTCCATCAACGGACCTTGAATGACATCCAGCGGCTTGTTGTATTTGGCGCGAGCTTCTTCGGTGTCGCCGTCAATGTGATCGGTGATTCCCTTGAGCAGAGCGTGTTGTAGACGCTCTTCGACCGACCCCTGTCGCCATTCTTCGATGACAGGACCAGTCTCTTCTTTTCCACCACCTTTGAATTTTTCCGAGAAGGCGATCAGACGTTCGGTGGCATCGGGCTTTCGATTCAGCAGCACATCTTCGATGTAGACCAGCAGTTCCTTGTCGATCTCTTCGTAAACTTCCAATTGCCCCGCGTTGACGATACCCATGTCGAGGCCGGCCTGAATCGCGTGATACAGGAAGGCCGCATTCATTGCTTCGCGAACGACGTCGTTACCGCGGAACGAGAACGACACGTTACTCACGCCGCCGGATGTTTTTGCGCCCGGGCACTCAGCTTTAATCTGCCGCACGGCTTTGATGAATTCGACCGCATAGTTGGCATGTTCTTCCATGCCCGTACCGACCGTCAGGATATTCGCATCGAAGATGATGTCTTCCGGCGGAAAACCGGCCTGTGTTGTCAGCAGATCGTACGCTCGTTTGCAGATTCTGACTTTGTCGACGCAGTCCGTAGCCTGACCGCGTTCGTCGAACGCCATCACAACCACAGCGGCTCCGTACCGGCGAATGCGACGGGCCTGAGTCAGGAACACGTCTTCGCCTTCCTTCATGCTGATCGAGTTCACGACGCCTTTGCCGTCGAGGCACTTTAAGCCGGCTTCGATCACGCTGAACTTGGAACTGTCGACCATCACGGGAACGCGGTTCACATCCGGATCGTCAGAAATCAGGTTGGCGAACGTCGTCATGGCCTGCTGACTGTCGAGCAGCCCTTCGTCCATGTTGATGTCGATCATGTTCGCGCCGCCCTCGACCTGTTCGCGCGCGACAGCCAGAGCTTCGTCGAATTTTCCATCCTTGATCAGCCTGGCGAACTTGCGCGAACCAGTCACGTTGGTACGTTCACCGATCATCAGGAAGTTGGAACTGGGACGCAGGTCGATGCGTTCTTTGCCGCAGTACGCGGACGTGGAGGCCATCTCGGGAATCTTCCGTGGAGCAACCTCGTGCACGGCTTCCGCGATGGCTTTGATGTAGTCGGGATTGGTCCCACAACATCCACCGACGATGTTGACCCAGCCATTTTGAGCGAACTCGCGCAGATTCGCAGCGACTTCGCCTGGATTGGAATCAAAGCCGCCGAAGCCATCCGGCATACCGGCGTTGGGGTAGCAACTGACGTACTTGGGCGCCAGATTCGCGAGCGTCTCGACATACTGACGCATCTGCTTGGGACCGAGTGCACAGTTCAGTCCGATCGTCAACATCGGTGCGTGCGACACCGATGTCCAGAATGATTCGACCGACTGTCCCGTCAGCGTCCGTCCGCCATTGAAGATCGTTCCCGAAACCATGACGGGCAGTCGCACACCCAGTTCAGCGAAGACATCTTCAATCGCGAACAGACACGCCTTCATGTTCAGCGTGTCGAATGAGGTTTCAGGCAATAGCAGGTCTGCGCCACCTTCGATCAGGCCGCGAATCTGTTCAGCGTATGACGCAACCATTTGATCGAACGTCACCGGACGATAGCCAGGCTTGTCCGCGTTAAACGACAACAGCACCTTGGTTGGTCCAATACTTCCTGCGACAAAGCGCGGCTTGCTCGTATTGGCTTTGGTGAACTCGTCGCACGCCGCGCGGGCCAACCGTGCGGCAACGACGTTGATCTCGCGTGTGTACTCAGCCAAACCAAATTCTTCCATCGAGATGATGTTCGCATTGAACGAATCGGTCTCGATGATGTCCGCACCGGCGGCGAGGTACTGCTGGTGAATCTCGGAGATCATCTTGGGCTGGGTCAGCACCAGGACGTCACCGGCGTTTTTCAAATCGATCGGATGTTTCGCAAACCGTTCGCCGCGATAGTCCGCCTCGGTTGGAGAGTATCGCTGGATCATCGTACCCATGGCGCCATCGAGCACCAGGATGCGTTCAGACAGAAGTTGTTCGAAAAAGCCGACAGAGCGGTTGGTCATCGGAAGGTCGCTACTTAGTTAAATCGGGATCGCCAACATCGGCGATATCACAAATGGTGTTGCCGAGAGCGCGGCCGGTGTTCGCCCTCTCGCCTGACAATGAAATTCCATTCAAGTCGTCATGCTTGGACAATCGGACTCTGGCCGCGGTTCGTCGGAACTCGACGCAACACATGGTTGCCACTGCATTTGTCGTTCCATGACACCGCGGCGTCACATTCGGTTCCAGTGACAACCCACAGCCGATTGCCAAATTCTAGGGGCAATCGACCGTTCTCGTCGAGACAGCAGATGCCGTTCGCAGGGGGAATACATCAGTTTCAGGTCAAAGTCCGCCTGAATGGGTCTTGTGAGGACGTTGAGAAACGGCGACAGGGACTCGATATGTCGACTGACAACAGAGACTTCGTGCCGGCCCGTGTGTCCGAATTCGCCTTTCCGCAGAAGGGAAAAGACGCGTCATCCGTTTTCAACGCGAGAGCGACCCAACGATTCTGAACGCAATTCAATCGCGAATTCCCTTTCGCGACACGCGCTTGTTCCGTTCGGCCTCGCTGGCGCTCTGGCGCTTCGGGTTTGTATGTTTCGAAGTCTCGTCCGTTCTGGGGCGGGTCACCCTACAGCGCGCCGTATCGCTATTCTGAACCCGAGTCAATCGCGCATCCCGCCGACCCGCGGCCGGGTCACCCGCACCGCGCGAGCCGTATCGCTATTCTGGACCCAACTCGATCGCGAACCCCGCCGACCCGCGGCCGGGTCACTCGGCCATTTCCTGGCCGAATGCAAGGCGCATCTGTGGGTCTTTGGTTGGGGCCTGCAGCTCTTTGAACAACAGACTGGGCTGGATATCGTGATTATTCTGATATTTCCCGGCCCGGTATTCGTTCACGCTGCCAATCAAAGAATGGTAGATGATCTGGCAAATCGGCAGGCCAGGATAGATGCGGATGGGATGGACGGCGTACATCTCCAGCGTCCAGTACCCACAAAAGCCGACATCTCCCACCCCTGCGGTAACGTGCACGAACAGTCCCAGCCGTCCGATGGAAGACCGACCTTCCAGCATCGGGACCAGGTTGTGTGTTTCCGTCCGTTCGATGGTTCGACCGAGATACAACTGTCCCGGTTGCAGAACGAATCCATCTGGCGAAATCACATGTCGTCGATACCGGTTCGGTCGTCGAACGTCGAGCACAATCTCTTCGTAGACCAGCAGTTCGTCATGCAGACTCAAGTTATAACTGTTGGGATTTAACATCAGTGGATCGAAAGGTTCGATGACGATGTTTTTGCCCAACTGAGCCTTGATTTCTTCGCCGGTCAAGATCATTAGAAGTGCAATGTTTGAAAGTAGAAGAACGGTGCCTGTCGCACGGAGGTTTCGCGTTGAAAAATGGTTGAGACGATATGGATTTAGGCTTGCGGGACTCCAAACTTCACTTGGATGCGCTGTCGGGGTGGCAGGACGTCACTACACGTTACGGGGGTCAACCGGCCAATTCAACCGAGTTGATGTGGAATGGGCGACTCCCGGGAGCTCTCAGTCCCGTCCTTGCAACCACGGTGTCACTCTGCTTTGAACATGAAAAACAGACCACAGACCAAGGAAAAGACACTCAATAAAATGGAATCTGCTCAGTATTCATCGTTTCGCCGTAAGCTCTTGCGATGGTATGACGAACGCGCACGTGACCTGCCGTGGCGGCGAACTGCCAATCCATACCATGTCTGGATCAGCGAAATCATGCTGCAGCAGACGACAGTCGTCGCCGTGATCCCGTACTTCGAGCGGTTTTTGGCTCGGTTTCCAGTGATCAGCGATCTGGCTGCGGCGGATCTGGGAGACGTCCTTCGATTGTGGGAGGGACTTGGGTACTACAGCCGCGCGCGTCACCTGCACAAAGCGGCGCAGGTTGTGGTTGAAACGCACGGCGGCGTGTTCCCGACCGAACTTGCGGCAATTCAAGCGTTGCCTGGTATCGGTCGTTACACCGCCGGTGCCATCGCGTCATTTGCATTCGACCGGCGAGCACCCATCGTCGAAGCGAACACGCTGCGACTTTATTGTCGTGTGCTGGGTTACGAAGGTGACCCACGATCGAAGTCTGGTCAGGAAATCTTGTGGAACTTCGCCGAGGCCGTTTTACCGCAGACATCGCCAGGCAAAGTCAATCAGGCGCTGATGGAACTTGGGGCAACATTGTGTTCGCCTCGCGATCCACAATGTGATGAATGTCCCGTCCATCAGCATTGCAAAGCCTTCCACGAAGGGAAGCAAGGAACCATTCCGCTACCGAAGTCTCGGCCCAAAATCACCGAAACGACCGAAGTCTCGATCGCGATTCATCAGTCTGGAAAATACCTGCTGCGTCGACGGACTGCCGCAGAGCGGTGGGCCGGGCTGTGGGACTTTATCCGCTTTGAAGTGGATCGTGATTCTACGGAGCATTCTCGAGATCTGCTCGCGCAAGCGGTCTTTGATCGAACGGGATTAAATGTCGACCTGGGACCGCTGGTCGTGCAATTAAAGCACGGAGTCACACGCTATCGCATCACGTTGAACTGCTTCGCGGCGAAACGAGTCCGTGGCCGACTAAAGGCCGGCGAGGAATGGCAATGGGTCTCACCCGCAGAATTCGATCAGTATCCACTATCCGTAACCGGTCGAAAGTTCGCGCACACGCTCACCCGCGGAAGTTAGGCCAGCAATTCCTTGATCCCTCGTGATGCGGGATCGGCGATCGGAATCGGACGCCCATCGACATCGAACGATTTCGATGTGTCCACACCCACTGCCTGCAGGTAGGTGTGAAACAGGTTGGCATGATCCACCTTGGCGTCCGTCACCTCCGTGCCATTGGCATTCGTCTTCCCGATCACGGCACCAGGAACGACTCGCGCCCCACCCATCAGGACTGACCAGGACTTGCTCCAGTGGTCGCGGCCGAACAGGTGATTGATATGTGGCGTGCGTCCGAACTCTGACAGCACGACAACCAACGTACTTTCCATCATACCTCGGTCGGCCAGATCGCCGATCAGCGTGGCAAAAGGATTGTCAAATTCGCCCAATTGCTCGATGTGGAAGATGAAGTTTTCGTTGTGCGTGTCGTAGTTGGAATGGCTGACCTGAACATAGGTGATGCCATTTTCGAGAAGTCGTCGAGCCAGCAGGCAGTGACGACCAAAGTCATGTTTGCCATAGCGAGCCTGATCCTGCTCAGACTCTTTGGTCACATCAAAAACATCTCGCTGTGCCATCAATTGCTGGGCTTGTTCGTAGCTGTAGGTGTAGGCATCCGTCATGGCGGTGCGGCGTCGATTCAGGAATCGTTCGTTGGCCGCGCGACGCAAGACCTGGCGCTGTTCGTCTGCCGCCTGAGCAATCGCGTCCGGGCGCGACGAATTCTGTGGAGGCTGGCCATTCCCCATAATCACGCCGGCATACTTCGGTCCCAGATAGGCGGAGTCATTCGTCCGGCCACCACCGCCTGCCGTGATCTGAATATGGCCAGGCAGACTGCTGGACTCCGGTGCCAATGCTTTCGCGGTCACCGCACCAATGCGGGGAAAATCACCGGCAGGCGTCTGACGACGTCCCGTCAGCATCATGTACGCCCCCTTGCCGTGATCGTCTTCGGCCGTATCAATACTGCGCACGATCGCCAGCCGATGCATCTGTTTGGCGGTTTCTGGGAGCAGTTCGCAGATGTGAGTGCCGGGAACCGAGGAAGGAATCGCGCGAAACGGTCCGCCGGTGGGAGTACCCGGCTTGGGATCCCAACTTTCCAGTTGGCTCAATCCCCCGTGCATGTTGACGACCAGCACGCGTTTTTGCTGCTTCGCCAAGTCGGCTGCGGCGGCTGGCTGAGTCAAAAACGACAAGCCGCCCAACATCGCGCCGCCGGCAACTGCGGCCCCCGACGTGATCGCGCCCAGAAACTGTCGGCGGGCCAGCAGATGGTCCAGAGTTCCGCAGGCATAGTTGCAGCGCATGTTCCTACGTCCTTCTCAGGGTTCAAAATCGCTTAGTGATTAAATCGAAATTCGGCCGACGTCAGCAACGACCAGACGAGTTCACGGATTGCCTGAGGCCGTTCATTGGGCCGCGATGCGAGGTACTGGGTCGTCTCGTTGATTTCCACTTCCGTCGGGCGACGCGTCAGCACGGACAAATACATCTCTTCGGCGAACGCGTTAGAATCGGTCAGTGCCGCCAGGCGCTGCGCCAGCCCGCCTCCGCTGATCCAGCCAATCAATGTGCCGCCGTTCGCGACGAACAATGCCTGATCCGGCGTGGCGAAGAAATCTTCCTGGGGTTGTCCCGCGGAGGCACCATACAAATTGACGAAGGGTGAAACGTGGCCGCGCATCTGCTCGTTCAATTGCTGCTCGACGCGAACATCGCGCGCTCGCATTTGTGTTGCATCATTGGCCACGGCGGCCTTCGTTAAGGTCTTTTCAATCTCCGCATCGGCAGCCGCAATCTGCCCTTCCAGCACCCCAGTTGCTCGAATCGTCGCCCAACCGATTTGCTCGGGAGAGATTTGTTTCAACACACGCACGCCGTTGCCAGTCGTCCAAAGGTCTACCAACTGACCTCGGGCGGCGACGATTGCAGTCTCGGCGTTCTGAGCGACAGTCACTGCCAGGTTGACCTCATTCGTTTTCGCCGTGACCGCCTGCTCGCGAACAGACATCTCGTTCGATGCCGTCGTTAAGAGTTGCTTCGCCATGGCCAGTTTCTCGGCCATCTCTTTGGCAGCTTTGTCTCGTACTGCGACGGCTTGTTCGAGTGTTGAGGATTCCTTTGTCAGTGGCTCAAGTCGATCTTTCAACTTCTGCACAGTTTGAGTCAGATCTGCGTCGCCGGGCAATTTTTGCAGAGCCGCTTCGGTCTTAGCGACGGCCTCTGTGACCGCTTGAACCACCGACTGTTTATCTGTGAATTGAGTTTTCGCCTCGTCAAGCAGTCTTGCAGCGTCCTGGGTGACCTTTTCAACTTCAGCAACGACATTGACCTGGCTTGAGACGGTCGCCCGCTGGCCTTCAACGGCCTGAATCGAAGCGGACAGCTCGGCCTTGCGGGATTCAATAGCGGCTTTCGCCACTTCGATATTTGCGAGTGTCGACTGATAGGCGACGTGTGACTGGTCACCATCAACGCGTTTCTTGCGAATCGCGGCAGCGAGTGCATCCGCTCGGTGCTGGTTCCAAGTCGCAACCAGTTTCTGCTTGGCCTGATCGACCGGTTTACGCGCTTCCAGATAGGCTGCGTAGGCCGTATCCGCCGGCGCATACGCTTCAACGAGTTTGGCCTGCAACGGCTGCTGAGCGGCGGTCTGATCAGCGATCGTTTTCTGGACAGCAGCCAGTTCGTCCGCCAGGGTCTTTTGTTTCGCTGTGAAAGTAGCGAGAGCCGCGGCGATCTCTTTGTCGTTGGGTAACAGCTTCGCAACGTCTCCCGATTTCGCGGCAGCTTCATTAACTGCATTGATCGCCGACTGTTTTGCGGTGGCGTCACTCTGCGATTTCGCGATCGCAGCAGCCGAATCGTCGACCGGCTTCTTGGCCGTCGTCACCGCCACTTCGGCCTTGCGCCAGGCGGCTTCGGCTTCGGCCATTGCGGCTCGAGCGGTCTTGAACTCTGTCTGAGCCGCGTCGGATTGTTTCCGAGATGCTTCGGCGGTGGCTTGCAACGACGTGTTCTCGGCAGTCACAGTGGGCATTTGGGCCGCCGCCGCAGTCAGATAAGGCGTGACATCACCGGATGGTGGATCGATCGAACGCTGGTAGGTCTTGGTCCGCACGATCTCGCGCATCACCCATTTGATGTCGTACTTCATCGCCACGAATTCGTTCGTGACCAGTTCCAGCACAGCGGGGTGTGAGGGGGGATTCAGCGGATGATGCAGATCGACCGGATGCACCAGGCCGCGTCCCATCAGGTGTGCCCAGATTCGATTCGTAATGTTCACGTTGAACTGGCGATTGCTGCCATTCGTGGCCAGTTCAGCCAGTTTGGCTCGACGACTGTACTTGGGGACGGGTCGCACATTCGGCAATGGAGCGACAACATAATCTTCGCCTTGTCGCAGCCGGGGTTCTTCAATCTCGTTATCGCCGGGCAGTTGAGGGCGAATGTGGCCCGCGTCTTGAGTAAACACCGACTTGTAACTGGCATCGCCATCGGCCTTTTCGCTGAGGAACGATTTCTTTGCCGCCGCGTCGGCGAAGACTGATGTTCGGTTCACAAATGCGAACAGTCCGTAGTAATCGGTTTGCAGATAGTGGTCGACCAGCGGATGGTCGTGGCACTGCGCGCACTGCAGGTCCATGCCGAAGAACACTCGTCCCACATCGCGTGTCATCAAATGCGGTTCGGCGTCGCGATCGAGAAAGAACTTGGCGGCAGGTCGCAAATTCGCATCAACGCCATCAGCTCCGAGAATCTCGCGAGCCAACTGGTCATACGGAGTATTCTTTTCAAAGGCCGTTTGGAGATACTTCTGCCACTCGGCCGTCGTCACGTTTTTGTCCGGCCGACGTTCCATCAACATGACGTCAAAGACATTTGCCATGTGGACCGCAAACCGCGGACTGGCGAACAGCCGATCGATCGCAACTTCACGCTTGTTTGGCGACGGATCGTCCAGGAATGTACGCGCCTCGGCAGAGGTTGGAATGACACCGTGCAGATCGAGTGTCACTCGACGCAGGAATTCGCCGTCATTCGCCAAGCCAGCCAAGGGGCCAAATTGGTCGGTTTCAACCAATTGGTCAATCCGTGGCGCCAGAGGCTCGGCAGCAGCGAGTTTGAACGAGAAAGCACAAATTGTCGCCAGGCATAGCGCCTGGTGCAGTCGAGGCAGGGTCATAGGCGGGATCCCAGGTTGGTTGACCTGAACTGAAGGCACAGCTCCAACGTGCAATCAGGCATCCGCAAGCGTCAATTCGATCTCTGCTTGCAAACGAGGTCTACCGAACACATCGGTGATTGTGAATACATAGCACCCGGCAATAGACCTCGTCAACGGTGTTCCGGGCCGATCGTCGTCCGCATCGCCAGAAAATCTGACCGCCATCGAGCCCCTTCCGAGGACCATGACCAGCAACTGAAGTTCAGAAATCGGCTATTTTCGTGGTGGGCTGCGGGTTTTAGGAAGACCTCGCCGGATTTGCTGGAATTGCAATCTGTCGATTCGGACCTTAGCGGAATCGATGATTTGGGGGATTGTGCCGGATGCGCCGCGCGACGTCTCCCGACCGTCGACTGCTCGAACGGTTCGGACCGACTTGTGAATGCTGATGCAACTGACATCGCGAATCACTTGAGTGCGCAAAGCAACCCTCAGTAAGGGCTTTTGGTCGAAGGCCGAACGAGTGGTTGCATCAGTCGGAGCATTCGGAAAACTTCGAGCGGCCTTTTTCCTGAGAACGACTTCGTGGATGGTGGCATGACAAATTGACGAGCGATACGATTCCGCGTCCCACGGAGGGGTGAATTCGGTGTTGCCCCTAAATAGCTGTGCGTGATTGTGCTCGGGGTCTGACGCCTTTTCAGCTTTGGGAACAGGGGCCTGACCCCCTCCGCATTTCAAGCACAATCTCGCACGGTCATTTAGACACCATGTTTGTTCCAGCCCCTTGGGAAATCGCGCATGTCAAAATCAGGTTCTGCGGAAGCTGTTCGAGAAGAAACCGAAGCCTCGTTGGTCGCACGTGCTCAAACAGCCGTCAGCAAGTGCAACTGGGAAGTCGGCGAATGTGCCGCGATCTGGACCAAGCGATTCTCACGCGGTCGTACAGACTCTGATTTCGCCACGCTTGTTTCCTTGAGTGCCGATCAGGTTTACCAGCGCCGACGCGTGTGGGAGACGTTTGCTGACGTCTATCAGAACTATCCGACCTTGAAGTGGTCTCACTTTTATGCATCGCTGAATTGGGACGACGCGGCGGAATGCCTGCAATGGGCCGAAGACGTTCAGGCCGGCGTCGCCGAGATGAAGGCCTGGCGACGTGCTCAGCGCGGTGAAGACCTGGATACTCGTCCAATCGAAGAAGAATTCGAAGGAATGCCGACTGAACCGGCCCTGGCCAGTGAGTTGGCGCCGTTCGATCACGAATCTTCATTTTCAGTGTCAGCCAATCCGGGTGGCAAGGACCAAACCGATCCAGATCTGTCGGTCTCGGATCGAGGCGCCAGCGCTGGCGGCGACTACGCACCATACAAGGCCGATGCCACGGTACCCCCACGCGAGGCTGGCGAGCGACCCGTGCTCAGTTGTGAACAAATTGCCAAGCGATTGACGACGACCATCGAGCGTTGTCAGGGGATGCTGACCGACGAATTCATGCAGGATTTCGGCGAACTGCCGGACAAAGTTCGCAAGCGATTCTTGAAAGCGGTCCAGCAACTGGCCGAGAAGGTCGAAGAACTGGGCTGAAACCGGACTTCGGTCGACGATGCAGCGGATTCCATTTGGAACCCGCTGCGCATCAAGATGCGTTAATCCTGTAACGGACGGATGTGGAAACCACGACTGTCCGCTTGCCGATCATCGATTAGATCCCATCCAAATAAAGTGTGGCCTCTCTCGCGCCTCATTTCATGGCGTCTAAGCCCTGTTTTAACGTGACACGTCGGTGCGACACGCACCAACACGAGGGCTTCAGTAGAGCGTTCCGTCGTCACCTCAGATAAATGGTTCCTCACTTTGCCTGAATAATACAGAAATCCGGCACAGCTTAACTCTCATCTCAACGGGACGAAGCGGTTGTGCCGGTTTGACACGTTCCGTGGAAGGTGTCCTGTGGCGCCGCCGATAAATCCGATACGCCGACACCACGCGATATTGCCGATTTTCAGTGCTCAATCGCGCTCTAAGAGAACCGCAATGAACACCTTTGCACGGGCAACTCTGGTTGCCTTCGTCTTGGTCTCGGTATCCGTCCATGCAGCGGATTTGATGACAGGCGATCCGACAGCACCGATTCCCACCGGCACGTGCATTCCCGAGTCGGTCCTCGGCACGCCGACGCTGAGCGGCACTTTGAACTGCACCTCTGTTGCGCCGACTTCCCCCGCTTCACCTTTCGACGGACCGCTTTGTGAACGTCCTTTGTTATTGGGCAGTCTGTTCGGCGCCCGAGATGCCTTCGGCAGTAAAGGAATCACTGTCAACGTTGACACCTATCAGTTCTATCAAGGGATTGCATCGGGCGGCATCAAAGACTCGTTCGAGTACTCTGGCCGTAATGACTACTTTCTGAACTTGAATGGAGAAAAGGCTGGTCTGTGGAAGGGGTTGTTCATCGATCTGCATGGTGAAACCCGGTATGGCGACACGGTCAATACCACGACTGGCGCCATCATGCCCGTCAATACTGCTGAAGTGTTTCCAGTTCCCGCGGGAACTGTCACGGCCTTGACCAACGTCAAAGTCACTCAGGCTCTCTCGGAAAACCTCATTACGTTTGCTGGCAAGATCAACATGCTGGACGGATTTAAGATGCCGTTCACGGGCGCTCGGGCGATCGATGGATTCTGGAACTTGCAGATGTCCTTTCCTGTCGTCGTGGCCAGAACAGTTCCGTACTCGACACTGGCTGCCGGTGGGGCGGTGTTGAAAGAAGGAGCGCCCATCTTCACGCTGATGGTGCTGGACACGAATAACACACCCACCACGAGCGGCTTTCAAAGTTTTTTCAACAACGGGGCGACGATCTTTTCAAACGTGACCCTACCGACGCAGTTCTTCGGACGGCCAGGACACCAGGGACTTTCCGGAACCTTCAGCAGCGGGAAGTACAATTCGTTGCAGCCGACTGCCTATTTTGACCCAAACTTTGGTCTGGTGGTCGTTCCCAATCTGGTACGGAACTCGTGGTCGATGTACTACAGTGCCGACCAGGCGTTGTGGGTCGATCCCACCAACCCGAAACGAATGTGGGGTGTCTTTACCAATGTCGGATTGGCCGATGACGGCCCCAGTCCAGTTCGTTTCGGGGCCAACGTCGCACTCTATGGCAGTAGCCCGCTCACGAATCGACCGTTGGATACGTTCGGAGTTGGCTATGGAGTGACACAGTATTCTGGGTCACTCAAGGGACTTGCTCCCGGCTTATTGCCGGTTGAGAACGACCAGGTTATCGAACTGTTCTACAACGCGGGAATCACCAAATGGTTCAGCGTGTCACCCGATCTGCAAGTGATCTTTCCAGCTCGAAATGCCACGTCGCCTCCTGGCAGTCAACCAATCGACACGGCGCTTGTACTGGGCCTGCGCGCGAAGATCGACTTCTGATCGACGCGTCGAGTCTGGCACCGCTCGGCGTGACGATCGACTTGGCTGATGAGGATCCAACCGGATCAAGAGGCGTTCCGGAACACCGTCATCAGATTTTGCAGCTCATCTTCGACATCCGCAGGATCGTCGACTGTTGCCGCGACTTCTTCCAGGAGCATTTTCCGGTAGCGCGTCCGCATTCGCACGATCAGCATCCCCACAGCCGCGACCGAAAGCTTGAGTTTCTTGCCTAAGTCAGCGTGCGATTCGGCATCATTCCGCGGCGTCAGATGCATTTTGATCTCGGCAAAGACCGCCCCTTTATTGGCCCGCTCATAGTGGTTAGCCAGACGCTGTTTGACTCGTTCCAGCAACGCTTCGGCCCATTCACGGTCAAATGCCCGGTCGAGCGATTCCCCTTCGCGTTGAGATCTCAAATAACGAGTATCCGCCTCGACGTGGTCAAGTGGCATCAACGGTTTGCCGCCGCCTCGGACGATGCGCTTGTGATCGCGGTGATGGTTCGAAACGTAGTTTTTGAACGCGCGAAGCAAGAACGTGCGGAATCGCCCTTTATCAGGTGAGATTGAATTGAGCCGAGAGCCGTTCAATAGGTGCACGAAAAAGCCCTGGGTCAGGTCTTGAGCATCATGATCGTTTGCTCCCTGCCGTCGGCAGAATGCGTACAGCGGGTACCAATAGTTCTGGGCGATTTCATTCCAGACTTCTTCAATCTCATTCGCAGCGGAATGTCCCGCCCGCAGAACCACGCTCCAGCGTGTCGTGACAAAGCGGTCTCGTTTTATACGGTCTCCATCAGCCACGAACAAACTCTCCGCAGACTGGCCCATCTTCGGCAGGGGAATCGTTCAATCGATTCGCAACGATGCGAATGCTAGCAAAAAACTGGCGTCGTAACTTCTCTCAGCGTCAAACCTTGCCTCCGAATGTCGACGCTGTTTCGGCAAGACGCGGACGATTCTCGCCGAGAAAGAACAATGATTCTTCGAATTCTCATGCAAGGCACCGTTATGATCCGCAAAAAACGGTGTTTGAGATGGTGGTGATCGTTGCCTGCCGTTGTCACTGGATGCAATCGTATTCCGGAATCTTAACGGCAACTTCACCGATGATCGATCAGTTGGCGCGATTGCCGCGCCCGTTCCGTGAGCAATGAAGACGATGACAGGTTCGGAGATCACGCGCTGTCGGACATGCGGAAATCCGTTGTCGTCTCATAATGGTGCGGATGACTGCAGCTTTTGCTTGCTGCAACTCGGTTTTCAGTCGTTGGTCACACAATCTCGTGGTGGACCGTTCCAGTCCACGGCCTCGGACTTTTCAGACAGCGATGACGGCATCCCTGCGCATCAACGGTTTGGCGATTACGAATTGCTGGAAGAAGTCGCACGCGGAGGAATGGGGGTCGTCTACCGTGCCCGTCAGCGCAGCCTGAACCGTCTTGTTGCGATCAAAATGATCTTGGCCGGCAATCTTGCCACCCTGGAATCGCTCGAACGGTTCCGGTTGGAAGCCAAAGCGGCGGCTCGACTGCATCACGAGGGGATCGTTCGCATCTATGAGATCGGCGAACATCAAGGCCAGCACTTCTTCAGCATGGAACTTGTCGACGGAGTCAGCCTGGCTGATGTTCTGGACGACTATACGATTGATCCTCGGGCTGACGCAGTCTTGAATCGCAATCAGGAGCGAATGATCGCAGAGCTGTTTGTGAAGATTGCACATGCTCTCGATTTCGCGCACCAACACGGAGTGCTGCATCGGGATATCAAGCCCTCAAATATTCTGATCGACAAGAAGGGAAACCCGCATCTCACCGATTTTGGTCTGGCGAAGCTGACTGGTCACGAAGAGAGCGGCCTGACCCTGTCGAATGCAGTACTCGGGACACCAGGCTATCTGTCGCCAGAGCAGGCGGCGGGAAAACTGGACGTCACGACTGCGGCTGACATCTACGGACTGGGAGCGACCCTGTACGAACTGTTCACTGGCCAGCCCCCGTTTGTTGGCAACAGCGCCGTAGAGACGATGTGGCGCGCCATTAAAGAGGTCCCACCCTCACCGCGACAATTGAACCCGACACTGAATCGCGATCTGGAAACGATTGCCATGCGGTGTCTCGAGAAGGACCCGAACCGACGGTATTCCTCCGCCAGGGATGTGGCCGAAGAATTGGAACGGTTTCGGCGACGAGAACCGATTCATGCTCGTCCCATCGGCAACACCGAACAACTCTGGCGCTGGTGTCAACGCAATCCCTGGATTGCCTTCATGTCGTCCGCATTGCTGTTAACCATCTTGATCGGGACGGCCGTCGCCTGTTGGGAATGGTGGCGAGCGGAACAGGCGAACGCACGGATGGCGAAAACTCTGGATCGTTTACAGCGTGACGCCGTCAATGACACGTTGGAGAGTGGCCAAAATGCGCGTGCATTGGCTAAGGCGGCATCGCTGATCAGGTCGAATCCCTCTGATTGGAAGGCCGCTAGTTTGGCGATTTCGATCATGGAACAGCGGGCGTTTCCCGTTCCCGCGGCCCCATTGATATCGAGAGATGATGAGCTCACTGTGGCACGTTTGAGCCCTGATGGGACGCGTATCGCAATTGGGTCTGATGATGGGACCGTCACTCTCTGGGACGCAGCCACGTCAAAGCAAGTGGATTTTGCCATTCGACACGGTGCTGCAGTGGCTTGGGTGGAATTCAGTCATGACGGACGATGGCTGGCGACGGGATCAAAAGACAAGACTGTGGGACTGTGGAACTCCGAATCTGGTGAACCAATCTGGGACGCTGTCGAACAAGCAGAGCCCGTCGTCCGAGTGCACTTCTCGAGCGATGATCTGCGGTTACAGATACAAACTACAAACACCGTTTCGATCATCTCTGCCGCCGACCGTTCAATCCAATTCGGTCCGAAGAGCTATGCCGGGCGAATCGTCAGGGCGAAGGTCATTGCCGACGGCCGGGCACTTGCGGTGGCGACAAAGGATCATTCGCCGTCGCTGCTGGAAGTTTGGAATCTGGAAAACAACGATCAGATCCTGCGACTTGAGACCGGCGCGTCCATTGATGCCGATGTGAGTGACGACATGACTCGAGCGGTTGCCGCTGATGCGAAAAGTGTGACAACGTGGAACCTCACATCGAAAACCGTGCTGCATCAATTGCGATGCGATAACGGAACGTTCACAGGTGTGAAACTGAGTCCTGACGCAACATTGTTTGCTGTTCTCGGGGCCAATGACTGGGTGCGACTGTGGGACACTGAAAGCGGCCTGTCATTAACGGGTGAATTGCGTCACTTCTATCGTCTTGGTGGAATCGAATTTCAAAGATCCGGTGGTCGCCTGATGTCTTGGGCGGACGATTCGCTCGTGCAAATCTGGGATACAAAGAGCGGTAAGCCTGTTGCCGAACCGATGCGGCACACCGTGCGTGTCCAGTATGCCGAGTCGGGCATCTCGAATGATCGCGAAGTATATCTCGCGGCACTCTCGCACACCAAAGCGCGCAACGTCGAAACAAAAACGGGGGCCGTCCAACTCTGGCGAATCCACGAGCGACGCGAGCCCAGAGATCTGGGGACACGCCTGAATCTGGTTCTCTATGATGACGGGGCAAGAGTTAGCCCGGACGGTCGCATGCTGGCGACAGGTGGACCGGGAAAGCCACTGTACATTCTCGACATCGCGACGGGCGAACCGATCTGCATGTGGAAGGATTTGAAATTTGGCGTTTGGGGCACCGAGTTCACGCCCGATGGCCGTCGCCTGATTACGACAACTGCATCAGGACAAGTCGGGATCTGGAACATTCCCGATGGAACTGCGGCCTTCCCACCTCGTCAGTTCAAGACAACATTTCAACCACTCGAGATCAGCCGTGACGGGGCAATGTTTGTCACGGGATCAATGGATGGAATCATCCGAATTTGGAGCTGTTCCACTGGTGAAGCCCTGCATGAATTACACCATGGTTCTGAAATCAACTCGGTCGCACTCTCCAGCGACAATCGATTTGCAGCGAGTGCTGGAGAGGACAATGTGACGCGCGTCTGGGACACCGGAACGGGAAGACAGGTGCATGCACTGGTCGGTCATACTAATGAAGTCATGCGAGTTTCGTTCTCACCGGACAATAAGAAGATACTCACATGTGGTCTGGACCATTCGGCGCGGATCTGGAATGCCAAGACGGGTAAGTCGCTATTCGTAATGCATCACCAGGGCGAAGTTCTGGATGCGGTATTTAGTCCAAATGGACGATTGGCCGCCACAGCCTCACGTGATCGCACTGCCATGATCTGGGACGTCGAAACCGGTCAACCTCACGTTCGCAGCCTGTTGCATCAAGACGCCCTGGTGACCGTCCGCTTCAGTCCGGACGGAACTCGTCTACTGACTGTGGGTTTTCACGGACTTCGATTGTGGGATGCAATTAATGGAGATCCGTTGACTGTTTACTTACCGGCCCAGATTCATTCGGGGATCGGTTTTCAGTCGACATCCGTCGGTGCTCAATTCACGCCTGATGGCCAATCGGTCCTGCTGGCCTGCAGCAGTCCTCAACTTCAGCTCTGGACTCTACCAACTCTTCCAACATCGACTCCGATGTGGTTACCCGATTTCCTTGAAGCTGTGGCTGGCCAGAGGTTTGCATCGGAAGCCGATGATCCTGAAGTTGTTCCTGTGTCACGCTATTTCGAACTCAAACAACAATTGATCGATTCCGACCAAGCCGACTTCTACACGCGCTGGGCCAAAGATTGGCTGAATGACTGATCCACATTTGCGATTCGTATCTCCGTCCCAACTGGATTTGAATCCGGTAGGTGAGCTCAAAGCTCGTTCACCCCTGCTTCACAATTCCGCTCGGAATTGAACCCGATTTTCTGAATTCGAACGTTCTCGAAAAAAAGTCGTTGTGCGTCCGCAAAAGCGGTGTTGGTACTGGCGGAGAATCCGACTGCGGTCGGATTTGGGCCCTCAAACAACGACTTCGAGAACTCAAATGCCAAGAAACACGTGGTTGCGTGGTCTGTACGCTCGGTTTTCCATAACTCGGTCAGGCAAATCGAAACGACGCGTTTCCTGGTTCAGTCGCTTAGCTCAGGCAGCACAACGATTTTTTTCGGCCTGGGGCCGGCTGCCGTTTGTAGGACCAAAGTTGAAGTCTCGCAAAGCGAAACGCCCAAGCTTTTCAGGGGCGCTGACTCCGGTCATGGTCGAAGGTCTGGAATCCCGGCAAATGCTCAGCGCCAGTGCCGTCCTGAACGGTACCGAACTGGATGTGAATCTGTCGTCAGCCAACGACAACGCCATCATCACCACGTCCGGGGCCAGCCTGGCTGTCAGTGGCACTGGTTATGCCAGCCACACGTTTGACGGTGTAAAGTCGGTTGTCGTTCATGGCACGATTGACGGCGGACAGAACGTGACGATCGGTAGTACGGCCGGGACGATTGCGCTGCAATCCGCGGCAGGTACAGATGCCCTCAGTGTCTCCGAAATCGAATCGGTCCTCTTCGCGGGGAATGTGAACACATCGGGCGGCGATATTTCTGTGACGGGCTCGCCGTTTTCAGAGACGCCGTTGTCCGGTTCCGTTTTTCCGCACACCTCGATCACCAGTGTGAACGCGCCGATCATTTCCACGCGGTTGACGGCACCCGGCGCCGATCAACGCACGGCCGTCTCGGCGGGTAATTCGGGGTCAATCGAATTTGACGGGCAAACGATTTCGCTGGGGACGGGAACAAACCTGTTGTCTCAGGTCGAAACAGGCAGTGGCTTCAAGGCGGGTGATATCCGGTTGTCGACGGAAGCGTTGACCATCATCAGAGCTCACAACCAGGACCCGCCCGCTGCCACGATCACGCTGCTTGGCAGCACGCTGCAGGGTGATGACGTCGAACTGTCTGCCGAAGCGACCGAGCGGCTCGGGGTTTTCGGCTTCACCAAGCAGGCGATTGCCAAGGTCGATATCGGGGATTCGACGATCAAGGCGAACAACGTCGATATTTCGTCGAAGGCGGACACGCGCGCGACGCCAGATCTGACGACAGCGGATCTCAAGGGGAATCCATCGCTGACGTTCGGTAAGAATTCTCTGGGTGTGGACACAATTGCCCGCGCCGACGCCTCAACGGGGGGAAGCTGGCTGGCGGACGGATTCCTTAACAGCCAAGCGCTCACGATTTCGGGAACGAATAGCAACGATGGTACCTATGTCATTCTGCAGTCCACGCCCGATGTGCTGTACCTCATCCCTGGCAGCAACCTGACTCCGGAAGTGACCAACCCCGGCACGCAAAATGTGAGCCTGACCGGCACGCTGATCGTTCCTGATCCAGAGACAATTTTTGATGCGATTCTGCCGGGGTTTTCTGGGTCCGCGATCACATCCAAGTCGACGGCGACAGCAGAATCGGTCGTGGCTGGCGCATCGCAAATCGTTTCTGCGGGCAATGTGAGTATCACATCGGATAGTGCGTCGCGCGCAACGCCCTATTTCCCGGGCTTGCCGCTGAACTACTACTTTTCGATCGGAGCGGTCTGGGCCGATTCGACCGCATCGGCGCAAGCGGCCATTGACGGAACCACGCAAGTCACTGCAGGCGGTGACTTGACTGTGAACGCAACCACGGCGAACAACGTCAGCGCTCAGGCTCTCGCGACTGGTTTCAACGCCCCTGTCAACCTGGCGTTTGCCGGTGCCAAGACCACGACGACAACCAGCGCCTCCATTGGCGCGCATACTGACGTGACGGCCGGAACGGCGACCGTCGAATCCGACTCTGCCAATTCTGTTTCAGTCGGAACAACCCTGATGAATACAGGTGGTTCTGGCCTGGGACTGGCGGCGTCGACCAGCTCGCTGACGAATAACAACAACGCTTCCATTGCTGGGCATGTCACCACGACCGACGGCGATGTCAACGTGCAGGCCAACGCCAGTTCGTCTCACGACGTTCAGACAGACACCGCGGAATTGGGCAGCACAAAAGACGTGATGACGCAGCTCAACAACATCTTCTACGGCACACTACGCAGTCTGGCCGCACCGTTGACACGCGGCAATAAGACGTTGAATCGCTGGCTGTTCCCCGTGGTCGAATCAGGGAAGGTCAATCTGTCAGGTGCCGTGACCATCGTCCAGGCGACGGACAATGTCAACGCCTACATCGATCACGATGCCCGCGTGGACTCGGCCGGTAACGTGAATGTGAACGCGTTGCTCGTCGATCAGATGCACACCAGTTCGAATGCTGCGACGACCTCGGATGGTGCCGCGTTGGGGGGCGCCGTGACCTACGGCAATTTCGTGAATCACGTCAACGCCTACATCGGTCAGCAGGCCATCGTGAACGCCGCTGACGCTGTCACTGTGAACGCGCAATACATCCTGCCGTACAACTGGCAGATGGATTTTGATTCGGTCGACACGGTCTATTCACTGCTGGGCGCCAGCCTTCCCAGCCTGATCTTGACCAGTTCGGCCAACAACTCGAGTGCCGGTGATGATCTTGGGGCCGCGGGATCCGTCAATATCCAGCAGTACGATAACGAAACGCGGGCCTACATCGATTCTGGCGCACGGATCAACGATCCCACCACCAACCCGCCCGCTTCAGCGGCATCTCCGATGGGTGCCAATAGCTCTCAGCAAACGGTCACCGTACATGCCGACAGTCGCGTCAACAGTATGAACGCGGTCGGTGCCAAGACGAACTGGAGTCTCCTGACACAACTGACGACGAATCAGGCCAGCAAGGCCCTAAAATCGGTCGTCGATTCCCAGAAGGATGTGTTGGCTAAATCGCTGCTCAAGAAACTGCCGGGACTCGACCAGCTTCATGATCCCAAAGCCGGGATCGGTGGCGCCGTTAACTTTCTCAGTTACAACGACAGTGCCATTGCGAACATTGCCGCGAACGCGAAGGTCAATGCAGCGGGCCAGGTCTCCGTCACATCGAATTCCGTCGAACGAATTGTGTCGGTGAATATGGCAAGTGGGACGGCTGAAAAACTGGCCATTGAGGGCACGGGTGCCGTTCTAAACCTGAACACGAAGACCTTGGCCTACATCGACTCCACAGCGAGCGTTTCGTCCGGCGGCCAACTGAACCTGAAGGCGACGAACGATCCCCGCGCCTACAACATTGCCGCAGGACTCGCCACCGCTTCGACGGCCTCGGATTCGCCAATCTCGGCGGGTGTCGGGATGTCAGCAGCCGTCGCAACAGTCAACAGCATCGACAAATCGTTCATCGGCCCCGAAGCCGAACTCAGCGGAATTCCCTCGCTGACATTTAACGGCGTCTCGACGTCGGGCAATCTGACCTTCAATCACGTGACGGCGAACGGAAACCCTGGCGTCACATTCAATCATGTGGGTCTGACGGGTAATCCGCAGTTGACCTTTGCGCCGAATCAGAACGGCGACACGATCAGTCGGTCCGTAGGCAAATGGACTGATGACGGATTCCAAACTGGGCTATCCATCTCCATCATCGGAACCGATCACAATGACGGCGTCTACCAGATTGCGTCGATTTCGAGCGATGGATTGACGCTGACCTTGACCTCTTCCAAACAATTGGCATCCGAAACTCAACCCGCCGGCGCCATGACTGGTGCTCCGTCCTTGACGTTCCAACGCGTTTCGTTAGCGGGAGCTCCAACACTGACGTTTTCTTCGCACGGCAATGGTGACACGATCACCCGCAACAACGGCAGTTGGCTGGCCGATGGATTTCTGGCGGGTCAGCCGATCACCATCAGTGGTTCGGCAACCAATTCGGGCAACTATCAGATTCAATCGATTTCCAGTGACGGGCTGACGCTGACGCTGGTTCAGAAGAATGACGTGACGGCGGAAACGACCAATATCATCAGCGTCACCGTACCGAATGCTCCCTCGACGATGACGCGGTCGCTGGGGAACTGGTCAAGTGATGGATTTACCGTTGGTCAATCCATCACCGTCAGCGGTTCAAACAACAACGATGGTACTTACACCATCGCCGCGATCTCACCCGATGGTCGTACCATCTCGTTCTCCCTGGGTGACAGTGTTAATGACGAAGTCGCTTCGTCGAGTGCGCTCGCGGTCACGACGACTCCCGTTCGTATGACTGCGGCGAATTCAATTTCCCGGGCCGATGGTGGCAGTTTCCTGGCAGACGGATTTCAACCAGGCCAAACGTTGACCGTCGCTGGATCAACCAGCAATGACGGTGTCTACAAGGTCGATTCGATCTCGACCGATGGTAAATCGTTGTTCCTGTCGGTGGGACAGGTTTTGACGGGTGAAACGGACATGAGTGGTGTCGTGACTCTGGCCGGCCCAGATACGATGACTCGAACCGCGGGCAGCTTTGTGACCGACGGCTACCAGGTTGGCCAGGTGATCACTGTATCAGGGACAGTACACAACAACGGCGCCTATATCGTCGGTTCGATCAGTGATTCGACTCTGCAGCTTCAGCCAACCCCCGGTTCTGCGACGGGAAATCCGACTCTGACGTTCGGATCGAACTCCAGCGGCGTCGACACGATCACTCGTTCGGATCTGTCGCTCGGAGGAAGTTGGGTTCGAGACGGATTCCAGGTCGGCCAATCGTTTACGGTTCGGGGATCGAACGGCAACGACAGCACATACGCAATCGCCGCCATTTCGGCTGACGGTGCCACGCTGACACTTTCCAGTTCCGGACGCCTGACGCGCGAAGTCGATTCGGGCGTTTCGGTCGTCGCGGCGAGTCTGGTGGCGTTCCAGGACGAAACTTCCGCGAACGCGGTCGTGAAGGGGCAAGATACAATCAGTCGTTCGGCCGGCAGTTGGCTGGCAGACGGCTTTGTTCCCGGTCAGACCATCACCATTGCCGGCTCTGGATCGAATGACGGAACCTATGAGGTTGCTGGAGTCGACAACGGAATCCTGGTTCTGTCTGCGCAGGGACAATTGAACGATCAGACGACTCTAGGCGTCACGATCAACAATGAACGGTCGGCTGCTCCCGCCGCGGTCACTCGGACAGAGACCAGCCCGCTGACGTTTACTCATGCTGCGGCGTCCGGGAATCCCGCGTTAAAGTTCACTCATGTCACTGCGACGGGAACACCAACGCTCACGTTTACGAATACGGTGGCGGGCGACACGATCACACGTTCTACCGGCAGTTGGACGTCCGATGGCTTCCAGGCAGGTCAAACGATCACCGTCGTGGGGTCGAATGGCAGCGACGGGACGTACCAGATTGCGAGTGTCACCGCGATAAAACTGACACTCAATCAAAGTTTTGTTCTCTCCCCCGGCTCAACACGTAGCGCCACGATGTCAGGAGCACCAACGCTGACGTTCCAGCACATCGGACTGACGGGGAATCCGCCGCTGACGTTTACTCACAACACCGGGGGACTCGACACCATTTCGCGTCCGGTTGGAAGCTGGCTGGCAGACGGATTCCAGGCGGGGAAGCCAATCACGATTTCGGGAACAGGACTGGTCAACAACGATGCCACGTTTACCATCGGTTCGATTTCCAGTGATGGACGGACGTTGACGTTGGTTCAGGGTGACAGCCTGATCGCGGAGACGACCGATGGCGTGACGATCAGCGCGCCACAGGTGTCTGACTACATTGTCCGAAGCATGGGCAGTTGGACGACAGACGGATTTCAGGTCGGACAGACAATCAACGTCACCGGATCGAACAGCAACGATGGCACGTACCAGATCGCCGGAATCAACGGGCTACAATTGCTGCTCGTTCCTGGCACCGTTCTGACGGACGAGTCGGGCACCGGAAGTGTCGCTGTGACCACAAAAGTTATGGTGCAAAGTCAAGATTCGATTCAGCGGCTGGATGGTGGAAACTGGACTGCGGATGGATTTGTGGCAGGCCAGTCGGTCACGATTGCTGGTTCAATCAACAACGATGGGACGTATTCGATCTCGTCCGTCAGCGGTAATCTGCTGGTGTTAAATGTCGGTTCCGTCCTGGGGAATGAAACGACACTTGCAGGCAAGGTGAATGCGACCGGTCCCGATTCTGTCTCGCGATCTGACGGCGGCAGTTTCGTCAGTGACGGATTTGTTGCTGGACAGGTCATTACGCTCAATGGCACATCGCTCAATGACGGAGCCTATGTCATTGGAACGGTCTCTGCCGGCAGGATGATCCTGAATCCACAAACGGCCGTGATCACCAAGAGTCCGAATTTGACATTCCAGCCAAATAGCGCCGGCGACACGATCAAACGCGACACAGGGAATTGGATCACTGATGGCTTCCGCGCAGGCCAATCGATCACGATCGCCGGGACAACCAGTAATAACGGTGTCTACGTAATTCAATCCGTCACCACGGATACGATCCTCCTGCAAACGAGAAACGTGTTGGTCACGGAGAACAAGCTAACCAGGTCGATGATGGACAGTCCGGGTTTGCTTTTCTCGCACAAGCGGGACGGGTCTGGCGATACTGTCACGCGGCGATCGGGTAGCTGGCTGACCGACGGGTTCGTGGTGGGACAACAATTAACGATTGCCAATTCCGTCAGTAACGACGGTACATACAAGATTGCGGAGATTTCTTCCAACGGGAAGACGATCACGTTGGTGCACGGTCAGACACTGACCAATGAGAATGAACAGTACAACAGCTTGCCGTTTATCGGTGGGGCCGCGTTCCGATTGCCACTGCTGGGGGCACTCGAGAACGGTCTTCCCGGCGTGGCGCAACCGATCACGATCACAGCCAGTAGCAGTATTAGCGCCCCAGTGCAATTCCATGCGGAAACGACCGCGGGTCCTGTCACGTTCACGACGAACGCGATCAATTCGGCCATCGGGATTTCCAGTCTGGCCTATTCGGCCAATCAGGTGTACTCGTTCGCCATTGCTGGCGCCGGCGGGGCTTCGAAGTTGTCTCCCGCACCGGATCCGACTGCAAAGACCGGCCCCGGCGCTGCCGCCCCGAAAGGGAAGTTTGGACTCGGTGCATCCGGTAGCGTCTCGATCAACCTGGTGAACGCCAGTACGTTGTCTTACATCAGTGACACCAGCGTTTCGTCGAATAACCTTGATCTGCAAGCGAAAACGTCCGGTGATCCTGATATCGCCAACAGCAACAAGAAAACGATGGTGATCGCGGGATTGGTCGCGACCAGCGACGCGGCCAAGTTGGGCATCGCCGGGACCTATTCTCAGAATGATGTCACCGCGAGCACGGCAACGTACGTTGACAATTCGAAAGTGACGTTGGCGCAGGATGCAAACCTGACGGCAGACACGTCCGATATGATCGTAGCGGTGGGCGTCAGCGCTGCAGGATCTGGCCGAGTTGGAATTGCCGGTCAGGCTAGCGAGAACTCGTTCACGACGTCGACCGACGCGCACGTCGGCAAGGGCTCCACAGTCACGACCAGTGGCGCCATTTCGCTGTCCGCGACCGACCATTCATCCATCAACGCCGATGGCGGCGGAATTGCTTACTCTCTTGATACGGAAGCGGCGGGTGGTCCCGGGGCCAACATCGCAGTCGGTGGCTCGGTCGCGATCAATACGATTCGAGCCAACGTTAACGCGTCTGTCGATCACTCGTCAGTTAACAGTGACGCGTTGTCCCTGGCCGCGACATCTAAAGAATTGATCCAGGCCGCAACAATTGGCGGAGCCATTTCCGTTGCGAAGAATGCCGGCGGTTCACTGGCGGCGAGCGTTGCCGGTGCCGCATCTGTGAACACGGTATCCAACACGGTCCTGGCCGAAATCACGAATCAGAGTGACGTCGAAACGGCCGGCTCCGTCGTCGTCAGCGCAACCGACTCGACGAAAATCTTGGCGAATGCCGGTGGAGTTGGCATCGCAGCGGGAATCGGAGGTACGACGGGAGCCGCAGTGACCATCGGAGCCTCAGCCGCCGTCAATACGGTTTCCAACACTGTCAGAGCCGATGTCAGCAATTCGTCGGTCGACGCTGCCACGGGTAATATCCTGATCGCTGCCAACGAATCGGCAACAATCGATGCGTTGACCATTGGTGGTGCCGTCGCAGCCGGTGTGGGCGCCAATGGAATCGGCATTGCCGGTGCAGGTGCAGGATCGGGCAATACGATCAGTTTGACGACCTTCGCGGGAATCGTGCAGGACAGCACGGTCACTGCGGAAACGGGTCGGGTCTCGGTACTCGCGACCAGCACTCCGTCGATTACGGCTAACGCCGGTGGTGTCGGAATTGCCGTGGGAATTGGACTTGAGAATGCTGCCGGCGTTTCCCTGGGGGTCGGCCTGTCGATCAACTCAATTTCGTCATCCACAAAGGTCACGATCGACAATTCCGACGTCTCGGGCGACGACGGTGTGCTGGTTTCTGCAATCAACCAATCAAAAATCACCGCACTTTCGATCGGCGGGGCGATCGCTGTCGCCCTGGCCGGTGAAGGCGGAGTTGGAGTTGCCGCAGCCGGTGCCGATTCCGAAAACACTATCCATGACTCGACCGTTGCCTCGATTTCGGGTCTGTCGACCGATGGCCTCGGGACTCGGTCGAAACACGGCCAGATCACGGTGTCGGCCAACGACACGTCAACCGTCACTGCGAACGGTGGTGGCATCGGTGTGGCGATCGGAAGCGGCCAGGAAATTGCTGCCGCAGTGAGTGTCGGTGTCGCCGTTGCCAATAACGATGTCGAAAACACGGTGCAGGCGGTGATCGCCAATGCCGCCCTGGCAGCTTCCGCGCTGGCAGTGCTGGCGAATGAGAAGTCGAAGATTGATGCACTGACAATCGGCGGGGCTGTCGCGGTGGCTGCGGGTAATGGAGCCGTTGGTTTCGCCGGTGCGGGCGCCGGATCAGGAAATACGATCAAGAATCTGATTCAAGCCACAATTGCAGCGGGATCTTCGGCGTTGACGTCGTCCGGGGATGTCGCCTTGATCGCGCAGGACAACTCACAAATTACGGCAAACGGTGGCGGAGTGGGGCTGGCAGTTGGAGTTGGGGGCGAAGCGGGCGTTGCCGTGACGATCGGGGCCAGTGCCGCCTCCAACGACATTGAGAACCAGGTCCTGGCTATGGTTGATCACTCGACAGTCACGTCGCACGGAAATGTCTCAATTGCAGCCACAGAGAATGCCACGATTCAAGCTCTCACGATCGGCGGAGCGATCGCAGTGGGAGGCGGTGGTGCGATTGGAGCCGGCGTAGGATTGGCGGGAGCAGGTTCTGGAAACACCGTCAAGAATGCCATTCAGGCTAGTCTTCAGAATGGTGCTGATTTGGATGCACTTGCAGGCAATCTGACGGTGAGCGCCGCCGACACCACCATCATCACCGCAAACGGGGGCGGAATTGGAATCGCCGTTGGGGTGTCTAACGCGACTGGAATCGGCGTCTCTGCTGGAGTTGGTTACGCAGAGAACAACATCCAGGACTCAGTCAAATCCTTCATAGACGCTGCCTCCGCAACTGCGTCAGGGAATGTCTCTGTAATCGCGACCGAGGCAGCCGCGATCAAGTCGCTGTCTATTGGTGGAGCCGGTGCGGTCGGAGCGAGTGCCTCCGTTGGCGTGACGGCTGCCGGAGCCGGGGCTGCGTCCTACAACACGATCCGAAATGACGTCGAATCATACGCACTCAACAGCACGGTCAACGGAGGTGCCGTCTCGTTCACTGCCGGTGATACATCGACAGTCGATGCCGACGCGGGTGGTGTGGCCGCCGCAGTCGGAGCCGGTGTGGATGTGGGAGTTGGTGTCACCGTCGGGGCTTCGATTGTCACCAACACGATTCACAACACGATCAAGGCTGCTGTCGATGGTGGCCACGTCACTGCAACCGGGCAGAATCTGACCATCGCGGCGTCTGAAAGCGCGACCGTTTCAGCCCTGTCGATTGGCGGGGCAGTGACAGGATCTGGTGGAGCCCTGGCTGGCGTCGCCCTGAGCGGCGCGGGGGCCGAAGCAGACAATACGCTCGGCAGCACCATCCAGGCGTTCGCTCTGCACGGCGCCGTTCTGACGACCGTCCATAGTGGCGATATCATCCTGTCGGCAACAGACACTGCGACAGCCGATACCCAGGCCATCGCGGGATCCCTGTCAGCCGCCTTCGGCATTGGTGCAGTCGGAATAAGCGTTGGAGCATCGATCGCCAACAATGATTTCGCGGATACCGTTCAATCAATTTCGAATAATGCGACACTGAACTCTGCAGGATCGGTCAGCCTGACGTCACACGCCACGACGAAGGGAACTGCGGAAGCCATTGCTGCTTCAGCCGCTATTGCAGGAGCACTCATCGGCGGGGGCGTTGCCGGCGGCGGCGCGTCCGTCACGAATCGTGTCTCGAATTCGGTATCCAGTTTGATCGAGCAGGGTTCTAGCACCTCAGTGGGTGATGTGTCAGTGACAGCGACGGAATCAGCCCCTCTGAACGCGACGGTCGGAGCGGGCGCGGTGGCCGGCGGAATTGCGGCCGCTTCGATCAGTGTCTCAGCGGCGTCAGACGACGCGCACAGCCTGGTCTCTGCCAAAATCAATCAGGCGAGCGTAAACAGCGGTGGTGATGTCAATGTGGTTGCCACCGGCGACGGCGTCAACAATGTCCTCGCCGTGGCGTCGTCAGTCGCCGTTGGTTATGGCGGTGCGGACGCAGGTGCTGATGCCTTCGCCACCAGCACCCCGACAGTCAGTGCCACGATCAACGGGAATGTGGTATCGACCGGTGGAATCTCGATTACGGCCAGCGCACAACCAATGGTCACCACTCAAACTCAGAGTGTTGCGGGTGGTGTCGTCGCCGTTGGTGAATCGTTGGCACATTCCACGAATTCTCCAACCGTCAATGCTGTGCTGAACGGCACCGCTGTCTCGGGCGGTCCCGTCACGATTGATGCCGAAGCAGGCGGGCTGACGAACAGCGCTCACGCCGCGGACTTCGGGGTCGCGACCTTTGCCGCGGTCAATTATGCGGAAGCGAAAGCGGTATCAAATCCACTCATCCAGGCTGTGGTCGGCACGAACGCCGTCGTTCAAACCAGTGGGGCCGACGTCACTGTTCTGGCAAACGCCGGTGGAACGTCCGTCGCTCAGGCTGATGGCGGCACCTTCGCGGGAGGCGTCTCCGTTGGTGCGACCATCGCGAACGCGAGCGAAGGCGGATCCGTTTCGAGCCAATTCAACGGCCGCCTGACGAACGGTAACGATCTCAACGTCGACGCTTCTTACGCCGGATCGACGAGTGCTTCCGGGACCGCGACGGGCGGTGCATTGCTTCTGTCCGGGAACGGGACACAGGTAAATTCATCCATCAGCACCGGCGTCAATGCGGGAATCGGTGCTGGCGCGACCGTCTCGGTGGCGGGAGACATCAACGTGCAAGGCACACTGATGTCGAATACCAATGCCGTCGCCAATGCCGTCAGCATCGGTGGCCTATTCGCCGTTGGCGCCACACCGACAACATCCACGATCAATAGCGCAGTGAACGCGGTAATTGGAAGTAACGCCACCGTGAAGACCACGGGTGGTTCCGTTTCGGTCTTCGCTGGGAACAACTTTGATCCCGACACGAACGCGTTCGTTGCTGGACAAGGTGCGACAGCCAAGACTGCATCACTGACCGGCGGTTTAGGCGCCGCTGTCGACGTTGCAGTTGTATCGGCCGATTCGACTGCGAACGTCAATTCGCTGATTGATACCGGCGCATCGATTCAAGCCCCTGCTGGAAACGTCAGTGTCCAGTCTCGATCAAGTCACCTGACGACCGCCAACACGGCCAACAACGGGGGCGCCCTGGTCTCTGTGAGCAGCAGCATTCTGCAAGCCAACTCTGGCGGCCATACGACAGCTAATCTGCTGGGTAACGTGACGGGCGCTGCTGCGGGTTCTGTTGGGGCGGTTAACGTGAACGTCACCGCTCAGGATGTGGCATTGTCGATCGCTGGAGCCAGTGCGAACAGTGGGGGCGCAATCACAGTGACTCAATCCACTGTCGCGGCGAATTCGAGTCCGACAGTCGGTGTCGAAGCCGGTGGACAGATTCGTGCGTCCGGCAATGTGACCATCCAATCGGTCTCAAACACAGATTCTGATACGTCCTCGAAGAGTGTCTCCGGTGGACTGGTCACCGTCGGCTCGCTGAGTGCCTCGTCGAGCGTCTCACCTGTCGTCTCTGCCGTTGTCGATGGAGGAGCGCTCATCGCCGCGGGAAATCGTTTGACGATTAACGCCGAGCACGGCACGGCACCTCCGCAACTTTCTGACGGGACATTCAACGCCGCCAGTGTCAATTCGACCGCCGATACGATCACTTTCACTGCCAATCATGGTCTGTTGACCGGTGATACAGTGACGTACAACGCCCAGGGAAATCCCGCACTCAACGGTCTGGTCGATGGTCGAACCTACGGCGTGATCTACTTCAGTGAGACCGCATTACAACTGGGGGCATCATTCACGGTCAGTTCGACATCGACCGCCGCACCCGCCGTCGATGTCAATCGCGATGCGATCACCTTCCCCGCTCCGCACAACCTGCAGGAAGGTGATTTGATCACTTACCAACCTGCCGCGGGGGCAGCCGCGATTGGCGGACTGGTGAGCGGCAAACAATACAAAGTGCATGTCATTAACAGCACCACAATCAAGCTGATCGATCCGACCAAGGTTCCCGCGCCGGCATTGTCATTCACAGGATCAGATGTCTCCGGCAATGTCATCTCGGCGACGGCCAATGGACTGCAAAATGGTCAGGCAGTGACATACCGAGCTCCTGACGCGGTCCAATTCACAAGCCAGAATGTCAACTTCTCGAATGACGCCAACACGATCAATGTGGGAGCGAATAGCGGTCTGTCAGCAGGACAAGAGGTCGTATTCAATGGTCCGACGTCAACGACAATTGGCGGGTTGGTGAATGGTCACCACTACTTCGTCATTTCGAATTCCACACTGGGCGGCAAGGATGAAATCCAGCTTGCTGCGACGCTCGATGAGGCCACCGGCGTGGATTCTCAGGGACAGCCTGTCACGATCAACCCAATCACCTTGACACCGTCATCACCTACGGACGGACTTAACACGTTCAGCTTGTCTGCTGTTGAGAACCAGCCGATCACGGGGCTCCAGGATGGCATCACCTATTATGTGGTGAATGCCTCTGCGAACTCATTCCAATTGGCTTCGACACCGAACGGAACGCCGCTTTCTATTTCGGGAGTTGACGCGGGTAACAACGCGCTGACGGGAACGAGCAGCGTTGGAACGGAAGGCATTGACCTGAGCAGTGTTGGTTCTGGACAACAAAACTTTGTCTTCGGGATCGCTGCGGGCACAGGAACGCAGCTTCTGGATGGTGTTGGAGGTGCTCGCGCATTGGCCAGTGCCCCCTCCGGAGACGGGGTCGTAACATCGTCTGCTGGCAGCGTCAGTGGAGGAGTGGTCCGAGTTTCGGAGTCGAGTACCTCGGCACAGTCGTCACCTTCAGTGGTGACGACAATCGGTACAGTACCACCACCCAATTCGAACCTGTCACCCGTCGGTGCAACGCTGACTGCTGGAACGGACCTGAGTGTGGTGTCGACATCCATCGGCAACGTTTCCGCATCGTCAACGAACAGCGGTGGCGGTCTTGTGTCCGTAGGTGAGGCCTTCTCGACGGTCATCGTGAATACAACAGGTGAGGTGGTTGTCGTCGATGGCTCGACGATCACGGCCGGACATGATCTGACGATGTCATCCAATACCGCTCAGAACTCCACGGTCCTGACACAGACCAACGGGGGCGGACTTGTCAGTATCGCGAACTCAGAGGCCCACAATAACGTCGACTATGATTCCGAAGTCCGGATCGGAACCGGTGCCGTTCTGTCCGCAGCGAACAATCTGACGGCGTCATCGAACAATGCTCTCAATAGCACCGCGACAGCACAGTCTGATTCGCGCGGCTTAGGCAGTGACGGCGAAGCCACCGCAGACATCGAGATCGGTGCGGATTCCGCGGCGACGCAAACTACGGTCGGCATTGGTGCCCAGTTGATCGCCGGGAACACCGCCACTCTCGCGGCGAATGTCAACTCGGAATATGCACGATCCGTGACCCAGGCTTACGCAGGGGCGTTCTATGCCGAAGCACACGCGACCAGCACAGTCAATGTGCAGAATGGCGAAGTGGCTCGCGTCCTGATCGAGGGCGCTAATTCGCTGGTCTCGGCTCCCAAGGTTGTGATCGATGGCAGCCACAATGGAGTTGACCTGAGCACAAATGCTAAAGCCAAAGCCGACGGGTTTGCTGGCAACACGTACGCGACTGGAAATACGAATGACAGCAGCGATTCGAACGTGACGGTGGCCTACGGAGCCACGATCGCTGCCAGCAATCTGCAGGTGACTGCGAATCAAAACATCGTTCGGTTTGATCGAGCGACCACGGCCGACACCGCCTTCATCGGGGGCGAGCATAATTCCACACCAGGTGAGTACCACGCGAATCGCGACATTCAATTTGACGGAGACATCCTGCTGGCGATCGGCGCGGCACCCAGTCTGGTGATCAATGCCGATGGTTCATTCAATCCAATTCCCGGTCTGTCCGTCACGACAGATGCTTCCGGAAATCTGCATGTCAGCAACGCCAGCGGAACTCTGACGGGTGGCAGTGTGCTCTTCACACAAAATACGCCGACGGCTCAAGAGAAGGGCAAGACCAAGGCACCTGACGGCACGATCGGCGGATCGTCAGGGACAGTCCATGTTCAAGACTCGTTGAAGTCGCTCAAGATCACGAATCTGTCGAACAAAACCCTGTACATTGACGGGCTGACTGCGGCATCGACGTCCGCCAAACCCGATGTCACTCTGAATGCCAATCATGTCTCGCTCAATTTCGACATCGATCATCAAAGCGGTTCAACCGCGATCAATATCAACAGTCTCGGCTCAGGCGGAGTGGTGATCAGTGGATTGATCGATAACCCACTGGGAACGACCACAATTCACAGCACGTCGGGAATCAGCGGCACCGGAATCGTCCGTGCGAACGTCGTGAACCTGACCGCCGACAATGGGTCCATTGGATCCTCGAGTCAACGATTCAATGTCGAACTGGTTCGAAGTTCCAATGTGATCGCAAACCAGCCCGATCATACGACGGGGCTGACGGTTTTCGCGGCATTCGACGTCTGGCTGAATCTGACCGGTCGGCTGCGTGAAATCGCCAGCGGCGTCAATGCGGTTTTCAATAGCGATTCAATTCAAGGCGCCGTGGTCGATGTTATGCTGCAATCGAGCGTCGTCGAAACGACCGCATTGCCGGGGACTGTGAACGGAATCCGGGTGGCCGTCCCACAAGAAAATAGCTTTGTGGGGTCGTACAACCGGAAGTTCCGTCCAGATACCGCCGGTGATCCTGCGGCGTTGGATGCGCGCATGTACGCCGACACCAGCAAAGCGACGAAACTCGATAGCACCTACACGTTTGGTTTGGTCCAATCGAACACCGCCGATGGAACGATCAATATCCACTCGGTCCAAACGCCTGTCTCGAACATCACCATCATCGCCAACACAAATCTGGCCGCCAATTCCAATGGGGTCGGAACGGGATCGGTCAGCGCCTACACCAATGGCAATATTTCGATCACGGAGAGGAGCGGCACAATTCCCGAAGCCAGTGGCGATTTGCGCGTCAGTTCGATCCAGTCGACCGCAGGCGACGTGACGCTGACTGCGACGAACGGTTCGATCCTGAATACCAAGCCGGGAGACGCCACAAATGGTGTGACACCGCGTCTGATCGGCGGCAATATTTCGCTGTTTGCCACCGCACTGAATGCCACGATCGGAACGTTTGCAGATGTTCTGGGAATTGAGGCCAGCGGCCTGGTGAATGCCCTGGGGTATGGTTCTGTCAGTCTTTCACAGACTGCAAATGATCCGCAAATCAGTTCGCTTGACTTCAAGGTGGGCGGAATTGCCTCGGAATACGCAGACGTCCTGCTGATGGCGAGCAAAGGTTCGATTGTCGATGACATCGGCGCGAGTGGTTTGACAGCCAATGTTCAGGGACGCAATATCGACCTGATTGCGTCAGCATCGGTCGGAACCATTGGCTCAACTTCGAATAATACGACCATTCCCGATTCGCCACTGCGAATCTACGGAGCCGGCAGCTCGCAATCGAAATCCAGCCTGTTGCAAGGCATCCGCCACCCCGATGCGGGTCGTCTTTATGTGACGGCGGGCGGCGATATCAATCTGACCGAGGTGAACGGTTCGCTCACCGTTCTGCGAGCGTCCTCGCAAACAGGCCAGATCGAATTGGGTGTGAATCAACAAGGGACATCCTCAGAAGCGCAGACAGATCAGAATCTGACCCTGGCGGCAACGGGTCTGACGCTGCAGGGACAAGCGGTCGTCAATTCGATCACGTTGGCCGCGATCTCGGCGCCATTGGCTGTCGCATTGACCGTGAATGGCGATATCACTTTGCCGACCGGATTGTTGATCACAAGCACGGATTCCACCGCGGGCTCCGTGACTTTGACGACGACATCCGCTGCCGGCGCGTCAATTGACGTCCAGGGCGATGTCACCGCCACGGTCTTGAATATTCAGGGCGGCGTCGGCGTTGACGATTTGCAATTGGACAATCCCAACGGGATCAACCATGCGGGAATCACCAACGTTTATGGGGGTGGCGGCGACGACCGGTATTACGTCCGTGCAGTGGGCGGAACAACAAACCTGTACGGCGGACTGGGAAATGATTCGTTCTACCTCGCCGAAAACGCCAACAAGGCCGCATTCAGAACCAGTTCCGGAGTCTATGATTTCAGTTCACCTTACACCTACCTGACAGGAACGCTGGGGACGTTCGGTGGATTGAACATCGATATCGGCAAACAGGGTTCGGGTGGCTGGGTTGGGTCGGTCTACCTGACGGATACTTCGGACACGCAAGATCGAAACGTCACCTACGACGGGACCCTTTCAGGCCTGTCGAACTCGGATATCAACATCACCAATTCGGATCCAACCGGAACGGACGTGTTGGCGTTGAATCTGGGCCTGGGAACAGGTTCGAACACCGTGACGGTCAACCGCGTCGCGGCCAACGAAGCGTTCTTCGTTTACGGCAATGTCTACAGCCAGAAGAGTGTCACGTTTAACGCGGGAAGCCTGTCCGGCAGCAATGGCATCGACGGTGTGGTCGGCTTCTACGGAAGCGGCGGCAACAATAACACCGTGAATCTTTTCGGAGACGCCTCGGTCAATGCCGGACAATTGACGGCGATCGGCGTCAGCGGAATGAACTTTGGCACCAATAGCCTGCCAGCAATGAACTTCATCCAGATGCACGATTTTGGCGCGATTCTGAATGCACCGCCATCCGTCTCGTCAGGTGCGGTTTACTTCGGCAGCTACATACGGACTACTGACGCCCTGGGCAACGTTCTTTCGGAACAGATTTCGAGTTCGATTCAGAATGTCAATGTGATTCTGGGAGACCACGGCAATGCGTTCAATGTGGACAGTACCTATACCGAGAATGTTCACATTCAAGGTGGATCGGGCGCCGACACGATTCGGGTGGGTTCAACGCTGACAGGGTTGCATCCATCCACCTCCGGCGGCAGCGCAAGTTCAATCGAAAATGAACATGGTGTTGTTGCCTTCATTGCCGGCCCGCTGCATATCAACGCGGGATCGGTCAACACGACAGTGATCGTTGACGATTCTGCCGATCACAATTCGACAGACGCCATCATTGACGGTCAGACGATTACCGGAATGGGCATGAATCCAGCTTGGATTAAGAAGCCAGATGGTTCGGCCAGTGCCGGTTCGATCGTGCTCCACGGACCTGCCAATCTCAATGTCAACCTTGGCGAAGGAAGTGAACGAGTCCATGTGCTCTCCACGACCGCCGGGGTGACAACGAAACTGGTGGGGGGACTGGGCTTCGATACCTTCTACGTCGGTGCGTACGACAACCTGACGGGGACCGGCTCGCTGGATTCGATTCAGGGAGATCTGGTGCTCGACAGCACTGGGCCGCTCGCTCGACAGCAGCTCTTTATCGACGACCAGAACGCGGTTAACGGCCAGACTTACACCGTCAGCGACGTTCTTGATGCCAATACCATCTCGTTGAATGACGAACATCAAACGCAATGGAGTTATGACACCACGACGGTGCAACGGTCCGGCTCTGCGTCGATTTCCTATCGTCACTTCGAAGATGTCGTGCTGAATGCCGGACGTAGCTCCAACAATATCAATATTGACTCCACCCATCGCGAGCAATCGCCAGCGGGTAAGAACTCGATATTCGTCGTCAATACCGGAGCGGGATCAGGCAGTGTCGTGAACATTGGCCAGGCAACGGGATCACTCGCCTCATTCCAGATTGACACGACTGCATCGACGTACGACTCATCCCGTGGAATTCCCGTGGTCATCAACGGCCAGGGCACAAACACGACCGTCCACTACTTTGATACGACGGAAACACGAAACACCAATTTGCTGTTCAGCAATCAGACGTTCACGGACCTGTTCCCGGACAATCCGCCGGCTGTGAATGGCGATACCAGCTTCCAGTGGACCGATTTCCTGAACTCGGCTTTCGGGGTCACTGCCGGAAGTCCGAATGCCGCAACACAGTCGACTTACGTTTCCACCGTGGTGCAGATCAATGGCACCAAAACACCGTTGAATGTCAGCTCACGCGGTGTGACCAATGTCGACTTCTCACTAGGCAACGGAAACAACGTCGTCCAGTTGGACAAGGGAACGTTCTCGAACAACTTCACCGTCTATGGCGGCGCTGGCAGTGACACCTTCACGATCAAAAACACGTTTTCCAATCCCGGTTATCAGGCGATTCTGAACGGTGGAAGTGGTGACGACACTCTGTTTGTCGATGACTCAGCCGGAACTCCTGGAGTTGGCTCCACCAATGTCATTTTCAATGGCGGGGCCAACAACTCAGCAGGCGACACAATTCGTCTGGACGGTGACGGAAGTGCAAATGGCACATTCACTCCAAGTGCCATCGATTCGGGAGCCGGGGCGATCGAGTTCGCCGGGAATGCGTTCACTTTCACTGGCGTCGAGCCGATGATCGTTGACGGCCTCTCCAGCTTCCATGTCGTGACACCCGATCAGTCTGCAGCCAATCTGAATATTGACAGCGAAAATGTTTCCGATCTGAACCTGACGAATCTCAAGCTGCATAAGCTGACCGTGGACGGGGTTGTCAGTTGGTCACCAGCCGGTGGCGTGGCCGGAATCACAGCACCGGACATCGTGCATGCGGGTCAGGCGGCTGCCATCAGCGGACTGACGCTGGTCGTCGGAGGTGACTTGATCGGGTCACAATCGGGAGAGGCGACAGTCTATTTCTGGAATGGTTCGGGCTGGGACCAGCAGGCGAAGCTTAAGGCATTCGACAGCGCCAGTGCGGGACAAGGATTTGGAAAGACGGTTGCCATCGACGGCGATCTAATTGCGGTCGGCGCGCCCGGTGACAACAACGCCGGCTCGAACACTGGCGCAGTGTATCTGTTCAGTCGGGCGGGGACGGTGTGGACACAGATTGCGAAAATCGTCCCACATGATGCCGCGACGGGAGCCCAATTCGGATCGTCCATTTCACTCAGCACCAGTTCGGATGGCATTCAATCGCTGCTCGTCGGCTCGCCGGGTGACAGCCGGTCGTACGCGTTCATTCATAAGAATGGAACCTGGGCTGAACAAGCGTTGACAACCGGCGGTTCAAGCCAACCTCACTCATCGATTGACATGCAAGGCGCCGCAGTCGCCGCCAGCGGAAACATTGCTGTGGTTGGCGCACCAAATTACAGCGACACGCTGGCACACGGCGGTCTCGTTGGCATCTACAAATGGAACACATCGACCGATTCGTGGACTTACGTGACAGCGATCTGGGCTGGTGCTGAATCGAATCCTCAAAATGGCGACTGGTTTGGCGACGCTCTTGCGGTGACGCCGAACAAGATCGTGATTGGAGCGCCAAAATGGACAGAAGATGCAGCCATCGAACAGGGACGCGCGTTTGTCTTTGAGCCTCAGGCAGGATCGAACAATACGATCTGGACTCAAACGGCGATCCTGACGGCGAACGGTGGTCTGGTGCCAAATCTCGCAAAGTACGAGCTTGACAACCAGAATGGAGCCCACTTCGGGCAATCGGTCGCAGCGTATGGAAATGACGTCGTCGTTGGTGCGCCAGGCTTCTACGGAAGCAGCGTCACCGGTGTCAGCAACGCGGCCATAAACGTCGGCGCCGCCTACGTGTTCTCCGAACTTCTGGACCAGGGCTCGGCGCTTGGGGCGAGCTGGGTGCGTTCGAGCAGCAACGGCGGCACTGGGCGATTGATGGCTGACAATCCGCGTGGAGCGAGCTTGGGCGAAGCCGACCTCTTCGGTAGCAGTGTCACAATCGGATCGACGGGAATCGTGGTTGGTTTGCCCGGCTATGACGATCAACCAAATGGCCGTTACGACGTAGGTGCCTTCAAGACGTTCAAGTCAACCGGGAGTGCTCCGACGAATTCGCTGCCCGCCGATGTCATTGCCAAATATGCGAACGATCCCTCTTCACAATTTGGAAGTGTCACCTACTACGACGCCGCGTCGAAAACACTGTTTGTCGGCAATCCGTCGGGGAATGGCAGCGTCGACGTGTATTACAACGAAGGCCTCTCATGGCAGTTCCTTTCTCGCATCGCGCCTCATTTTTCCGCGGACGCGAATCAGTTCGGTTACGCCATCGCGAAGAGCGGGAATTGGTTGGCGATCGGCGCCCCCGGTAACAACGCGATTGAGATGTGGACTGTGAATGCGTCTGGAACCTGGACGTTTGCTCAACAGCTCACAGGGGTCGGAGAATTCGGGGCATCGGTCGCGTTGAATACCAACACGTCGTCAGGCATCCCATTACTGGCAGTGGGAATGCCTGGCGCCGACGCTCAGTATTCCAGTGGCAATCCAGACGGAAGCCTGCCGAACGGCGGCTATCTGGATCTTGGCAATCAAACCGGCGGAGCAGTCACGTTTACGCTGGTGAACGGACAGTGGCAGTATCCTAAAGTCCTGTTCCCGAACGACAGCAGCCTTCCCAGCAGTTCCTATTACTCCTACCAGGTCGCCGACCCCAATTCGAACTACGTTGTCCTGAACGGCTTCAGATACGACACCCCCGGTTACCTGTTCCAGATCCGGTTCACGAATCAACAGATACGTGTCGCTCCGCACATGGTTGCAGTCATTTTCAACCTGGGGACCGGGAACGGATCGACTCCAGAGTGGTATGGAAATTACACCGACACCGAGCAGACATACACGATCAATAAGGACTTCTTGAACTACAGCAAAACTTACGTTCAGACTGGGACGCTGAACGGGAATCCGTACGCACGAGTCCAGATGAAAGGACAAAGCTACTACACGACATTCGGCGCTGGTGTCTCTTACAACATCAATGACAACAACTTCTCACCCGCTTATTTCATCACAGGTTCGCACAGTAATGTCACTTACCTCGACCGGCAAAACAGCTACTTCTGGGGAGACAATTTCACCAACAACCATTCGGATTCCGAATTGCTTGGCGGAGCCAGTTTCGGCAGCAAGCTGAATTATGTCGTTGTCACCAGCAACAATCCGAACACGGTCAATCGCTACGCGTTGAATTCGTTCTCGCTGTCCGGTGCACGGTTTGGTTCAGCGCTCAGTATCGTCGGGAATACGGTCTACGTCGGTGCACCAGGGAATGGGTCGAGTCGATTCGAGAATGAAGTCGTCGGATACGACACCAGTGGCACCGCAGATCAAGCTGTCGCGGTCAAACTGGGTGGTTTCACTGGGCCCCTGTTACGAGGAACAATCACCGCGAGTACGTGGAATCTTTATGGCTCTGACATCGAATCCAATGGAACCCGCGTTTACGTCGGTGGCCCGAGCGCGGTCAGCCCTGGTACGGGCGCTGTGGGAATCTACTCGGCCGGCGCCAATGGCTCGTTGACGAGTGGTGTTGGCATCGCCCCATCACCGGGTACGAACGTCGGTAGCGCAAATTCTCTGGAAGTTGCAGGCAATCGATTGTTGACCGGTGCGCCTGGTGGGACAGGTGTCGCCTACCTGTTTGACGCGAACGGCAATTATCTCGGTCAGAGCTATTCGCCCTACGATGCAAACGGAACGACCCAGACAGGATCGAATATTGGTTTCGGAGTGGGCGGCCAGTTGGTGAGTGAAGGGTTCACACTCGTCGGATCGAAATCGACGAATCCAACCGTGCCAAGTCAAATCTACAACTTCCGGCGTCAAAGTGTGGCGTGGACCGGAATTTCGAACGCAACGGCTGTTCCAGGTCGGCCGAGCCTGAGCAATCTCGGTTCAAGTGTATCGATTGACGGATCGACCTCCGCGATCGGTGCGTCGGGATACGACAGCCGCGGTGCCGTGTTCGTCTATACCGCGACTGGCAATGCGACGCTTGATCAGGCTCAGACACCTGTCCAGGTTCAGGCCATCGATATCCAGGAAGGTGACGACTTTGGAGCCAGCGTTTCGATCAGTGGCAACTTCATGGTCGTGGGGGCGCCAGGCAAGAACGACAACGCCGGTGCTGTGTACTACTTCCAGAAAGTCGGAAACAACTGGTTGCAGATGGCGGAAGTCCTGGGAACCGCGGGTGAAGGACTGGGGTCCGCGGTCAGTGTTTACGGGAATCAAGCCATCGTTGGAGCCGCGGCCGCGAACATCGTGTGCTTCTCGTACTTCGATGGAGTGAACTGGATTCAGTTGCCGCCAGTCACAAATGCCGGGGCCCTAGGCTTTGGAGGCTCGTTCGGAGCATCGGTGTCGATCAATAAGAACACAGCCGTCGTGGGAGCACCGGACGCAGCGTTCTCGAATGGCGTTGCAGTCGTCTATGTGAACAACAATGACGGACTTGGCTGGGTGATGCAGAAGGTGCTGCAGGGATCTTCCAATGGCGATCATTTCGGTAGTTCCGTGGCCGTCAACGGAGACTTGATTGCCGTCGGTGCTTCTGGCGCAGGAAATTCAACTGGAACGAGCAAAACCGGGGTCGTTTACACGTTCACTCGAGACAATGGCCTGTGGGACAACCGTCAAACAGTCTCCGTGGGCAATAGTCATTCCGGCGACGAATTCGGCGCCTCGGTCGCGCTTGATGGCGATCTGCTCGCCGTCGGTGCTCCCGGTGTGAACAATGACCAGGGACTTGCATACTCGTTCCGCTTGAAGGACGGTTCGTGGATCAGTGAGACCGAGGCCAATGCCATTACGAGCAACAACACAGCTCCGGGCGATCAGCTCGGCTATTCAATTGCCCTCAGTGGCGGGAAAGTCCTGTTGGGTGCGCCTCAATTCGGATTGCGAAGTGCTCACAGCAGTTCGATTCCGCCCGCGACCGATACCAGTGGGAACGGTTATGCATTCGGACGAGATCTTTCGCCGCCAGTCAACGTACTGGTTCTGGAATCCAATCCTCAATTGATCGCTGGCGCGAAAGCCAACAAGATCAGCGGTTCGATTGGCAATGCGTCGATGGTCGACCTGCACTTCTTCGACATCGCGAATGTGACCCTCACGACGGGTAATGCCGATCACCAACAGGTCACCGTTGGGAAAGCGGGCCTGACCGCGTTTGGCCTGCAAAACCTGACCATTGAAACGGGGACAGGCCAGAACGATTCCGTGACGTTGCTCACCGATCAGTTGACACCGCCAGCCGTTGGTCAAAGCGCGCCGACGGGACAGAAGCGCAGTGATGGAACATTGATCCTTGAGAAAGTCCAGGGAGTGTTCACGATCAACGCTGGATCCACTGCAACCAGTGTTGTGGCTGCGTTCGACACAAACTGGACAGTTGATTCGACATCGTCAACCGCTCAAAACGGTCAACTCACCGCCGGGAATGGCGAATCGGTTCAGTTGAACAACGTCCGCAATCTGACGGTCGAGGGTGGCGCCACTTCCAATCAGATCACGGTCGATTCGTGGAACGGCCTGGTCACATTGGACGGACAGAGCGGTTTCGACACCTACGTCGTCTATGCACCAGCCGTCGGGCACGTTCTTGTTTCCGACAGCTCTGACGCGAACAATTCTCTGACGGTTTTCGGGACGACAAACAGCGATATATTTGTCCTGGCTGGAAACGCGGTGATCCTGTCAACGACAGATCCTGCAACAGGCACACCAACGACCGGAGCGGTGACATATTCCAATGTGAAGATCGTGAATATCGCCTCGGGCGATGGGGACGATGGACTGTACGTCAGCAGCAGCAATGCGACGACGATCAACCTGGATGGTCAAGAAGGCAATGACAAGTACTACGTTCAAGGAACTGGCGGTACTTCGAACATCTATGTCAATGACTCCGGTCCAAAGCCGCCAACCAATTACGATCGGTTGTATGCAGCTACCGGCAGCCTGCGTTCGAACAACAACACGACGACGTTCGGTAGCATCGCCTATCCCGAGCATTATCAGGTCGGCGACAACTCGGTGAACTTCAATACGACCATTGAAGAAGATGCAACGTCAACGATTACCAGTCCGTTGCGGCCGTCGATCCAGGCCGCGGACATTGTGGTCAATGAAGGTCAAGCCGCCAGAAATCTGCTCAACCTGACAAACTTCACACCGATCGACGCGACGTCCTTTACGGTTTCGATGGGCTCGGTGCAACAAGATGGTTCGGGCAACTGGTACTGGGTCTATACCGCCCCGGACAACGGCGTGTTCACGGTGACAGTGACAGCGAATGTGCCCGGTTCCACACCGATCTCGACGACATTCAACCTGACCGTACAGAACGTGTCGCCAGTATTGAGTAACCTGACGACCACGACCATTTCCGAAAATGGCGTCACGACATTGACCGGGACGATCACCGATCCGGGCACCCTTGACACCTTCACGTTGAACGTCGATTGGGGTGACGGCCGGTCTCCGAACGAATTGGAAACCTATACCTTCGCGGCGGGTACGAAAACGTTCTCGTTGCAACATCGGTATCTCGACAATCCTGTCCATTCACCGAATGGCGTTTATCCGATCGGGTTGACGATCACCGACAAGGACAACGGTTCGAACAATGGCAATACCGCGGTGGAAGTCGACAACGTGGCACCACAGTTAAACAATCTGTCTGCAACGACGATTACGGAAAATGGCGTGACCACGTTGATGGGTTCGATCAACGACCCAGGGACGCTCGACAGCTTCACCCTCAATATCGACTGGGGTGATGATCGATCGCCGGATGAATTCGAGACTTACACTTTCCCGGCGGGAACCACGACATTTCAATTGCAGCACCGCTATCTCGACAACCCGCTGAATTCGGACAGTGGCCAATACACAATCGGGTTGACCGTCGCGGATAACGAGGGCGCGACATCGACGAGCAGTACGACTGTCGAAGTCGACAACGCTCCGCCAGTTCTCAGCAATCTGTCCACGACCGCGATCACGGAAAACGGCGTCACAACACTGACGGGCACAATCACGGACCCGGGCACGCTGGACAGTTTTACCGTCAACGTCGATTGGGGTGACGATCGATCACCAGGCGAATTTGAGTCCTACACCTTGGCCGCGGGAACCACGACGTTCACGCTGCAACATCACTATCTGGATAACCCCGCGAACTCGCCGAATGCAACCTATACGATCAACGTCACGGCATACGACAACAATGGTGCCACGACGTCCTGCAGCACGACCGTCGAAGTCCACAACGTCGCCCCCGATCTCACCGAACTTAGTGCAACGACAATTGATGAAAATGGCGTCACTACGTTGACCGGGGTCATCAACGATCCGGGGACACTGGATAGCTTCACTCTGACTGTCGATTGGGGCGACGCTCGATCGTCGAATGAATTTGAAACCTACACGTTCCCGGCGGGAACCACGGCATTCACGCTGACGCATCAGTACCTGGACAATCCGGTAAATGTGCCGAACGGGGCATACACGATCGGACTGGTGATCACTGACAAGGATGGTGCGGCAACATCCGCTTCAACTATCGTCGAAGTCGATAACGTGGCGCCTGTGCTCAGTGGAGTGTCAGCGACAACCATCACAGAAAATGGTGTAACGACCCTGGTTGGGATCATCACCGATCCGGGCTTGCTCGATAGCTTTACCTTGAATGTCGATTGGGGTGACGATCGCTCACCAAATCGGTACGAGACCTACTCCTTCGTCGCGGGAACGACGTCGTTCACGCTCACTCATCAGTACCTCGACAATCCCATCGGCGCGCCCAGTGGTTCTTATACGGTCGGGTTGACACTCACAGACAAAGATGGTGCCAACGCTCTGGTATCCACAGCGGTGGAAGTCGACAACGTTACGCCGGTGCTGAATAATCTGTCGGCGACGACGATCACCGAAAATGGCGTGACAACTCTGACCGGAGTCATCAAAGATCCTGGGACGCTCGACAGCTTCACATTGAATGTCGACTGGGGTGACAGCCGCTCGCCGAATCGTTACGAGACCTACGCATTTCCTGCCGGAACGACGACGTTCACGCTGACTCATCAATACCTCGACAACCCGATCGGACTGCCCACTGGCAAATACACGATCGGCCTGACGATCACTGACAAAGACCGTGCGGCCACCTCCAATAGCGCGACGATTGAAGTCGACAACGTGGCTCCGGTAATCACAGGCATCAGCAATTCTTCGCCTGATCTGGGGATGGCACGCGTCGGTCAACTTGTCACCGTGAATTCCACGTTCACCGACGTCGGCAGCCTGGACACGCACACCGCCATGATCAATTGGGGAGATGGTTCAACGACCGCTGGAACAATCACCGAATCCCAGGGAAATGGCTCACTCACGAGCAAACACGCCTACACGGCGGGTGGTATCTATACCATTCTCGTGACCGTCAAAGACAAGGATGGTGCGACGGTCAACCAATCGACCGACGCCTACATCGTCGGCATCGGTATCGTCAACAACATTCTGTATGTCGTAGGAACGAATGTCTGCGACACGGTCTGCATCAATCAGGAAGGCTGCGGCTCGAATTATATTGATGTGTACTGGAGCGCCAGCGACTGCGAATCTCAATCCAGGAAATACCTGACGACACAATTCCAGAAGATCGCGATCCTGACCGGCGACGGTGACGATTCTGTCACCATCGACGACGGCATCACTCAACCGGCAACCATCGTGTCTCGCAATGGCGACGATCGATTCGCGTTCGGTGACAATAATGTCACTTTGACTGCTGGAAATGGAAACGACACGATCTGTGGTGGCTCGGGTAACAACTCGATCACGCTGGGCGACGGTTGCAACAGCATTCGCCTCGGCGATGGAAACAACGTTGTGCGTGTCGGAAATGGTGACGCTTGCATCTCTGCAGGCGATGGGACAAACACGGTGACGGGAGGATCCGTCGGCTCGCACGGCGATCTCCAGGTCAGTCTGGGCGACGGAGACCGTAACGTCGTGACCCTGCAAGGCGACGGCTGTAACCAGGTTCAGATTGGCAACGGCAGTAACAACACGATCTCGATTACCGGTAACGGTTCCGAATCGGTCTACGTTGGCATGTCTGGTTGTGGCTACCGTTCGACCGCAGGAACTGGCGACATGATCACGATCATTGGCAACGGCAACCAGACCGTGCAAACCTACAACGATTCCGGCAAGATCTTCCTGTACGGAACGGGTCGCGATACGCTGCGACTGAGTTCCGGGTGGACAGCTATGCAGGTGAGCGCGCCAACGGTCACCTATGGAACAAACGCCAGCGTCACCGTTACGATGACCAGCGGTTCCGGTTCAGTCACCGGTCCTATTCTCTTAAGCGTTGATGGAAAGTCATCCGTTTCTGCCACGTTGTCGAGCGGCAAGGCGACGTTCAACCTCGGAGTGTTGAACGCGGGCGCTCACACGCTCAGTGCCAGCTACGCAGGTACAAGCAGTATTCCTGCGATGGCCGAAGCAGGAACACTGAGTGTGAATGCGCGTGCGGTGACGTTGTCGGGAACCAGGGTCTATGACGGGACAAATACCGCCACCGCGGGAATCCTGTCCGTCACGAACCTGGTGGCGGGCGACAGCCTGATCCTGTCTGGTACAGCGACATTGACCAGCGCCAACTCCGGCACAGAAACGATCACCTCGTTGTCGGGTATGACCTTGAGCGGAAGTTCGGCGACTAACTATACGCTGGTTGGCGCCAGCGGATCGGTTGTCGTCACAACTCGAACCCTGACGCTAGGCGTGTCGGGCAGCAAGATCTATGACGGTTCCAGCACGGCTGGCAGCGGCATCCTGACAATCAGCGGTTCGAATGCACTGGTGGGTGATACCATTTCGTTGACCGGATCTGTCGCTCTCGCCAGCAAGAATGCGGGCAATCAGGCGATCACCTCGTCTGCAGGGTTGTCACTGACCGGAACGGCCGCGATCAACTACAAACTGGTGGCTGTCACAGGCAGCGTGACTGTAAACGCCCGAATCGTCGGTCTGTCGGGCAGTCGAACCTACGACGGTACGACATCGGCCGCGGCCAGCATTCTGACACTCTCAAACGTGCTGAGCGGTGAAACGGTCACGCTGTCCGGAAGTGGAACTTTGTTGGCCGCGAACGTGGGCTCGGAAGCCATCAGTTCTGTCGCGGGACTCGTCCTGGGTGGCATTGCGGCCGGGAACTACACCCTGGTCGGAACAGCGGGAACGGTGACAATCAATGCACGCTCGTTGACGCTCGTTCTCGCCGGCGGCCGAACCTATGACGGCACCACACTCGCGAGCAGTAGCGTACTCACGATCTCTTCCTCGAATGCTCTCTCTGGTGACGCATTCGGGCTCGCGGGCAGTGTCACGTTGGCCAGCAAGAATGCCGGCAATGACGCGATCACTGCGTTCTCCGGACTGTCGCTGACCGGCTTGGCGGCGCCAAACTACAAATTGACTGCCGTCAGTGGGATGGTCTCGGTCACAGCTCTGGCAGTGACTCTGACTGGCACGCGCGTCTACGACGGCACAAGCACTGCGGCCGCCAGCGTTCTCAAGATAGCCAATCTCATCAGTGGCGACTCGCTGACGGTCAGCGGCAGCGCGGCACTTGCAGCGAAGAATGCAGCCAGCGAAGTCATCAGTTCGTTCGCGGCATTGACTCTGAGCGGTAGTTCTCTGGCCAACTACTCATTGGTCGGGGCCACGGGGAATGTGACAGTCACACCAAAGGCACTCACGATATCCGGAATCCGAAGCTACGACGGCACGATCTCGGCTGCAGCGACAATTCTGTCGGCGACTAATCTGATCAGTGGCGATAGTCTGACGCTGTCGGGCACCGCTGTTCTGGCGAGCAAGAATGTCGGGTCTCAATCCATGACGTCATTTGCCGGCCTGACACTGAGCGGTAGTTCCAGCGGAAACTATACTCTGACGGGTGCCAGTGGGGCCGTCTCCGTCAAAGCACTGCCCATCACACTGACCGGTACGAAAACATACGATGGGTCCACCAACGGGGCCGCCAGTGTGCTGTCGATCAGCAATCTGATTGCGGGCGATGCGGTGACACTCAGCGGAAACGCGACTCTGGCCAGCAAAAACGTCGGTGTTCAGAACATCACGTCAGTCTCCGGATTGTCGCTGTCTGGCAGTTCTGCCCCCAATTACACACTAACCGGTACCACGGGATCGGTCACGATCAACGCTCGAACGGTCACGCTGACGGGCAGCCGCGTATACGACGCGACGAATACGGCCACATCCGGCATCCTGTCGATCAGCAATCTGGTATCAGGTGACGGCCTGTCACTAGCGGGCAGCGTGACCTTGGCTGGTAAAAACGTGGGTGTTCAGGCCATCACGTCGTTCTCCGGACTGACACTCGGTGGAACCTCAGCCAGTAACTACACGCTGATCGGGGCCACCGGTGCCGTGACAATCACGCCGCGATCCATGTCGCTGACAATTTCCGGTCAAAGAAGATTCGACGGGACGACTTCCGTCGCGGCGAGTCTTTTGACGATCACTGGATCAAGCCTGTTGGTGGGGGACAGCGTCACACTGTCAGGCAGCGTCAATATTGCCAGCAAGAACGTCGGCAATCAGGCCATCTCCTCGTTCGGAGGATTGTCGCTGAGTGGGGCGTCTGCCAGCAACTACACGCTGACGGCCGTCAGTGGTTCGGTCACGATCAACGCACTCGCCCTGACTTTGACCGGATGTCGCAACTATGACGGCACGACAACGATTGCGGGTAGTTTGTTGACGGCGACAAATCTTGTCGGTTCTGACTGCCTCACGATTACTGGCAGTGCGACTTTGGCAGCGAAGAATGCCAGCACCCAAGCAATCACTTCGTTCGCAGGTCTGTCGATCAGCGGCACGGGAGCGAGCAACTACACCCTGGTTGGAGCAACCGGTTCTGCCACCATCAATGCATTGGCCATTGTCCTTACGGGAACACGAGCCTATGACGGAACGAGTTCCACTTTGGCCAGCATTCTGTCGATCGCCAACTTGATCGCCGGTGACGCAGTGACGTTGGCCGGCAGTGTGGCACTCGCCAGCAAAAGCAAGGGAACCCAGTCGATTACGTCGTTCAGTTCGCTGATTCTGAGTGGTGCCGCCGCCGGGAATTACACGATTGTCGGTGCGACCGGGTCGGTGAAAATCGTTTAAGACCGCTTGCGGCAATCCAACAGCGCGGGCCGCCTGTGGACCGGAGTGCCATGCTTCCAATGGCACTCCGGTCTTTTTTGGCAAGGCTCAACCGAGCCACACTACACGTCGCAGACTTGGGCACCATGGCGCAGCGCCGCGACCGGATCGTCCCACGTCGGAATGAACTCTTGTGCGACATACCCCGTATAGCCCGTCTCAAGAATCGCGCGCATGATCGGCGGATAATTGATCTCCTGAGTATCGTCCAGTTCGCCCCGTCCCGGATTGCCTGCGGTGTGGTAGTGGCCAATCAGGTCTTTGTATTGCCGAATGCGACGAATGACATCGCCGTTCATGATCGTGACGTGATAGATGTCGAACAGCAGCTTCAGATTGTCCGATCCAACTCGCTTGATCAGATCGATGCAGAAGTCGACATTGTCTCCGAAATATCCCGGATGCCCCTTCATCGGATGACTGCTGTCGCGTGAATTCAGATGTTCCAGGCACAGCGTGATGCCCTGCTTCTCGGCATGCGGCAACACCTTCTTCCAGACATCAATACAATCCTGTGCGGCCTTTTGTTCGTCCATGCCTTCGAACCGCATACCGGTGAACGTGATCACGCGTTTTGACCCGACCGCCTTGGCAACGTCAATTCCATCGATCAGTTTCGTGATCGCTTCATCCCGATATTTCGGATTGCACGGCCCCTCGCCGAAACCGTGACTGTTCACCAGTGAGATCTCGAGACCAATCTCCTTCACGGCCTTGTAGGCCTCGCGGCCGATGCCTTCGATGGCGACCAGTCCCATTTCACGGCAATGCTTCGCCAGGACTTCGGGCTTCATCGGATTGAAACACCATCCCATCACCGATTGTCGGATTCGGCCTTTCTTCACTTTGAAGGCTGGATCGGCGGCAGTTCGAGGCAACTGAGCCTCTGTCCGGTCCGCCAGCGCCAACGACGCAGCCGTGCCGACTGTACCGAGCAACAACTGTCGACGCGACAGACCAGAAATGGGGCGAGGTTTCGACATGAGGAATGCTTTCTAATCTGAGTAACAAGACTGCGATGGCTCGCGAAGATTGACTTTCGGACTTCTCACGCATGATCATCTGCAGAGATCAACTTCGCAATCGGGAGGTCATCATGCATCAATCGACGCTGGTGTTCGTGTGCTTGTTGTCGGGCATCTGGGCAGGAAACGCCCATGCAGCTCCGCCTCAGTTGACGACGCTGGAAATCGGTGACCCTGCCCCTGACTTCAAATTACCAGCAACCGACGGTCGCGAGTATCAGTTGAAGGACTTTGCCTCCGCCAAACTGTTACTGGTCATCTTTACCTGCAACCACTGTCCCACTGCTCAAGCCTACGAAACGCGGATCATGCAACTGCATGCCGATTTCAAAGACAAGAATGTGGCCGTGGTCGCGATTTCACCGAATGATGATCAGGCTGTCCGCCTCGACGAACTCGGGTACACCGATCTGGGCGATTCGTTTGCCGACATGAAACTGCGAGCCAAGGAGCGCGATTTCAAGTTCCCGTACCTTTACGACGGCGAAACGCAAAAGACGTCAGCCGCGTATGGTGTCGTCGCCACACCGCAGGTTTATTTGTTCGATCAAGATCGTAAGTTGCGCTACGTCGGACGGATCGACGACTCCGAAGTCAAGACGGTCAGCAGTCATGATGCGCGGAACGCCATCGAAGCACTTCTGGCTGACAAAAAAGTCCCTGTCGAGAAAACGCGAACGTTTGGTTGTTCTACCAAGTGGTCCGACAAACGTGCCGATGCGGTCGCGTCGATCGCCAAATGGGACCAGGAACCGGTGAAACTCGAAAACCTCGACGAGTCAGCCCTGACAAAGTTGGCCAAGAATGACACCGAGGATCTGCTGCTCGTCAATGTGTGGGCGACCTGGTGCGTTCCCTGTCAGACCGAGTTGCCCGAATTTGTCACCATGAATCGGATGTATCGCGGCCGGAAATTTCGGCTGGTCACCATCAGCATCGACGAGTTTGATCAGAAGGATCGAGCTCTCAAAGTCCTCAAGGAAAAGCACCTGTCGGCGACGAACTACATTTCCACGATCGAGAACAAGGACCGGCTGGCGGATCTACTGGATAAACAGTGGGACGGCCCGTTGCCTTATACAGTGTTGATCGCACCCGGCGGAAAGGTCCTGTACAGGAAGCAGGCACCGATCGAACCGCTGGAAGTTCGTCGAGCGATCGCCGATTTCCTGGGCCGCACATACGCCAGCCGTGAAAAATAATCGACCCGGCCGCGGGTCGGCGGGATTCGCGATTGTGTTGGGTTCAGAATAGCGAAGCGGCTCGCGCGTTGGAGGCGGGTGGAGCACTCGACGCGCGAACAACAGACCTTTTCGTAACCCATCATGCGACGCGAACAAACCGCCTGTGGCGGACGGCCGCGGGTCGGCGGGATTCGCGATTGTGTTGGGTTCAGAATAGCGAAGCGGCTCGCGTTGTTCGCGGGTGGAGCACTCGACGCGCGAACAACAGACCTTTTCGTAACCCATCATGCGACGCGAACAAACCGCCTGTGGCGGACGGCCGCGGGTCGGCGAGATTCGCGATTGTGTTGGGTTCAGAATAGCGAGGCGGCTCGCGCACTGCGGGTGACCCGGCACAGAATGGACAAAACTTCTGACCATACCAATCCGAAGCGCCAGCGAGGCCAAAGGGAGCAAGCGCGAGTCGCGAAAGGGGATTCGCGATTGTGTCGGGTTCAGCAGTGATGCTGCTCGCGCGTTGCGGTCGTGCCGGACGGATCGACGCCCGCAATCGCATTCACATTTTCTGATGTGAGTCTCTTAATTCTCTGGTCCGATTTGGACATTGCGGTGTTCAACTCTTTGCTGAAGCCGATCACCTCCCCTGTTTTCACGTTTCCCGCCGGATCACAACCAGTAGGGCTGTTTCTGTTCCAGAGCGCTCTGTATCGACGTGCCGGTCGAACTGATATGCTCAAGTCTCGTTCTCCGTTTTTCCATTATCGTATTCACCATCGTTAGTTGCGCTGCGTCAGGAGAGTCCGCATGGACATCAATACCTTGGTCGATTTGATGAGTAACCTGATTTATCCCATGCAGGCCGTTGCCGCCGTGTACGGGCTATTTCTGGTGATCCTCGTGTTTCGTCGGATTGGTCAAAAGCAGTTTCGCTCGCGGGCTTCTGCTGATGATTTCTTGAATCAGATCAACGAAAAGCTGCAAACTCGCCAGTTTGAAGACGTTGTCGCTCTCTGCGATTCCCCACCCTACTGGGCCAAAGCCGTCCCACAGCTCATTCTGATTGCGATGGCCAACCGTGACTGGCCGCTGAACAAGCTTCGACAACTGCTGAGCGAAACTTTCGAGCGCGAAGTGTTGTCTGAAATGGACTATCAGATGTCATGGGTGAATACGGTGGTCAAGACGGCCCCCATGCTGGGTTTGCAGGGAACAGTGTTGGGAATGATCGCGGCGTTCGGCAAGATCGCGGCGAAACGGGCATCCGGCGTCGATCCGTCCGCGTTAGCCAACGACATCAGTTTTGCTTTGATCACGACGGCCGTCGGTTTGATGATTGCCATTCCGTTGGTGATGTGTATGGCATCCATGCAAGTGCGAATCGGCCGCCTCACTGACAGTGTCCAACATCAGGTGGGAAAATTCCTCGACCAGTTCGAAGAAGCACGAGCCAAGCGAAAGTAACCGCGCCTTATTACGTACAGATTTCAGAGATCTTGCAACCCACTCTTTAGCTGAGCGACGGCAACTCCGGATCAAGATTGATGGCTCGACGAACTCTATTCTCTGGCGCCAGTTCCTTCGGCGGCTCACGTAAGCTGTCTGACGGTGAAATGGACATTACGCCGATGATCGACGTGACGTTCCTGCTGCTGATCTTTTTCATGGTGGCATCAACCATGCAGGGCACGCCGGATGTCGACGTGCCGCCTGCGTCCCATAGCATCGGTGTCAACTCCGCCGGAGCCAACGTGGTGACGATCCTGGCCGGCAAAAGCTCGGCGGAAGCACCGCGAATCGTGCTCGGCGATGGCGAAGGTCCGGAAGCAGACCTGGCTGAAGTCCGGCGCTACGTGGAGGAGAGCACCCGTGGCGGCAAGAAGCTGATTGTCTTGAAAGCAGAAGGTGACGTCCCGCATGGCTTGGTCGATGAAGTGGCTCAAATGATCAAGAGCGTCGACGGAATCGAACTGTATATGGGGGTCAGCGACAAACCAGTGGAGTAACACACGCGTCAACGACACGCAGGCCCCCTTGGAAAGAGCCACGACTCACGGCCGATCCGACCACGACGACGCATAGACGATTGTTTCTGGACCAAACGCATCCATGCCCATACGTTTTCGCTGCATTCACTGCCGAGGCCTGATGGCTATTTCGTCCCGCATGGCGGGAGCGATCGTGGATTGCCCGACGTGTGGCGAAAAAACGTTGGTACCCCAGGCCGTCGATTCTTCCGCGGAACCCGCTCCATTGCCGTCGGCCGCTGAACCAGATGACTCCGATCAGCAAGCCGAGACCTCACCCGAGGAGCAATCGGCGAACTCCGGATTTGAACCTCTTCCATCCGATATCGATGAACAGGACCGTGGCGATCAGCATGGCATGCTGGAAATCCCGATCTCGCCAGTTGAATCGCGCGACGTCGGAGCCGCTCCTACGCAAGGAACAGTGCCACATGACGAAGAGCGGTTCATTCCTGCCGAACTGGAAGACGATGACGATGGCACGTTGGTATTGCGTCGCCATCGAACTCTCGATGAGGAGATGGATCTGACGCCGATGGTAGACGTCACCTTTCAATTGCTGATTTTCTTTATGGTGTCCGCATCCTTCAGTGTCCAAAAGAGCATAGAGATCCCCACGCCAGACCCGGAACAAAAAGGAGCGGCACACCAGGTTCAGACGATGGAAGACATCCAGGGAACATCGCTGTTGGTGAAAATCGATGCCAGCAACTCGATCTGGATCGACGAAGAACTGGTACCTGATCCAGCACGACTGGTTGATACGATGCGAGACAAAATGCGACGCGAACAGAAGACCGAAATCCTGGTCACCGCTCACTCACAGGCACTCCATCGGGCCGTGATTTCCGTCATTGATGCGGCCAATGAAATCGGTGTGCAGAGAATACGCATGACATCACATAAACCAGTGGATTGATGGTAATCGAATGGCTCGAATGAGCCTGCCAACGTAAAACTCGTGAACTGAACTTCGGCAAGACATCCTTAATCGAAAAGTACAATGGCCTCTCTCAAGCTGCGACGTTCTGACGGGACATCCGAGATGCGCGAGCTCTCCCGCTCGCAGCCCATCAATGTCGGTCGTGCTCAATTCAACGAGATCTGTGTTGACGAACGTGACATCGCGGCATTGCATTGTCGAATCAGTTGGAACAAGACACGCTTCGAAGTCTCGGCGGCAACCCCCAATGGCGTCGAAGTCAATTCCGCGACAGTTGCCCACGCCGACTTAAAGCAAGGGGATGTGATCCGCGTCGGTAGCCTGGACCTGTTTTACACCGAAGAGGCGCCCCATGCGACGGCCCCACCGCGCGCACCGGATTCCGATCACGTCACGACGCGCAAATCCAAACCAAAGCAGGAAGCGAAACCCGAACCCAAGGTCGAACCTTCACCAGATGAGTTGTCACTGTACGACGGTGAGATCCTGACTGAGTCGGAAGCCGGTATGGATCCGATCGAGTCTGACCTTAGTGAGCTTGAGTGGGAAAAAAAGAAGCCTGTGGCGCCGGCTCCCACAAGCTTGCTGGCGCCGGCTGTGCGACCTGGCGAACAAGACATCATTCGTTCGCCGCTGGTGCTGGGAATGGTGGGAGGCGGCGTGTCCTTGCTGCTCATCACCCTGATCTTCTGGTTCCTGCTCTCGCGCGAGCAGTCGATCCGGATGTATGACCGTGCCGTTCAGGAAATGAACGACGGTCAATTCGCGCAGGCGATCACCACCTATGAACTATTCATCAAGCAGAATCCGAACCACACGTTGCGGCGCGCGGCAGATCGAGGTCTCGGAAAAACGCTCGTCATGAAAGAAATCTCTGGAGCGTCGCCGACCTGGAAACGCGGGCTGGAGCGAATGAACGACCTGATCAAAGCTCACCGTAACGAATCGGATTTTGCCGAGATGCATTCGTCGCTGTTCCAGTTCGCGGAACAGATCTCGATCGGGTCTGCAAAGTCGGCCGAATCGGCGCGAGATCCGGAATTGCTGGTGATCTCCAAGTCTGCACAGGACTTGCTCGAGCGCTATTCCGATCCTTCGAATCCGCCAACGGGAACGATCAATCGCATCAATGACCAGCGAGTGAAGGCCGAACGAGCGATCGAGAAGCAAAAAGTCTTCGATCAAGCGATGGCAACCGTCGATGGAGCGATCGCCGACCGAAAGCCGATGGCGGCACTGTCCTACCGCGAACGTCTGGTTAAAGCCTATCCCGATTTCGTGAGTTCCAAACGTGTCAAAGACGCGCTGCAGAAAGCTCTGGATCTTGAGCGATCTGTCGTTGCCACCGACGAAACTGAGCGAGCCGCGGAGACGAATGACATTGGTCAACCGACACTGCCAACGACTCTAGGGCTGATCCACGCTCGGTCGCGAACCGATGAACAATCGCAAGGACGAGTCGCGTTCGTCATGGCCAAGGATTGCTGTTACGCCATCGATACTGTGACAGGAGAATTGGTTTGGCGTCGGGTCGTGGGGTTCGACGCCCCCTTCTTCCCCACGCTCACCACAGGCGTTCAAGCCGCCGTTCTCTTGTACGACACGCGGTCTCAATCGCTGTTGTCGTGCCGCGTCACCGATGGCAAGCTGATCTGGCGACAGACGCTGAATGCCATGGCACTCGGCAAGCCGCTGGTCCACGAAGGGCAAATCTATCTGCCGATCGACGGGAATTCCCTGGTCCGAATTGACCTCGATTCCGGACGCCTGACGGCCAGTGTGAAACTGTCGCAGAACCTGGCTTCAACTCCAGTCCTGTCACGTGACGGGAACTATTTGCTGGCCCCTGGCCGACAGGCGATGATCTATTCGCTCACGCTGCGGACGTCTTCGAATCGTCCACCGCTTTCGGCCGCGGCCATGACTTTTACCGATCATGCCGCCGGATCGATCGTCTCCCCCCCTCTTTCAATGGGCCGACTGTTCCTCTTGTGTGAGAATGATCGCGCCGACAGCGCTCGTTTGCGGTTATGGGATGCAGGCAATCCGGCCGAAGCCCTCAGCGAACTCGCTTCGACGCGCACATTCGGGCAAGTACGAGACGTGCCGGTACTGCGTGGTAATCAATTGGTAGTTCCGTTCGCTGGCGAGCGATTTGCCGCGTTTGCGGTGACAGACGAAGCGGGTCGCGCGGGAATTGCTCAGATTGGTGAATACGGCGCCGATCAATCGGGTCGAAAAGATCGCCTCGATGCGCCTCTGTTCCTCGCTTTGGGATCTGATGGTCAGTTCTGGTCAGCCGGAACGGCGTTTCGAAAGTTCGAGATCACCAGCAAAGGGATCAGCATGGATTCCAATGCAACCGCCCCAGGGATCGCATCACAGCCGCTGCAGATGATTGGCGACCAGTTTTTCGTGGGACGCAAAACCCGGAACAGCGATGCCGTCACATTTTCAGCGATCGATCGCGACAAGCTGGTGAATCCCTGGCGCATCGTGATTGGCGATCGCCCACAGGAAATGGCCGCCACACGCGACGGCGGACTGGCCTGGATTGGGCAAAGTGGTTCCCTTTATGCGCTCGGCAAAGGCCGGTTAAGTCAGGGTGGAGTTGATTTGAAGGCAGGAACGGAATTGGACTTGCCCGCCAATCTGTCCAAGCCAATCCAGGTGAGTGTCCTGCACGACCAGCGTTTGGTGGTCGCAGGCATGGGAGAAACGATTCAGTTAATGCTGCTCAACACGGTCGGACAAGTTGTCGGCAATTATCGGCTCGATCAACTGCCGGAAACCGATCCGGTCCTGCTCGATGAGGGACTGGTTGTCCCGTTCCCCGCTCGCCTGAAAGTTCTCAACCTGACGCAGGGCGCGAAGATGATCCAGGACTGGATCGCACCCATCGGTGAGACGATTGAGCACCACTGGAATTACTTGATTCGGTTGGACGGACGTGAATTCATCGCGTGCGAAGGTAGTGGCCGATTGCTGCGTATCCAATTCCGTCAGGGTGATGTCCCACACCTGGCCGAAGTCGCGAAGTTGCAATTGGACAAACCGATGGATGTTCGGCCCTTTCTGCGCGGCGAGTTCCTGTATGTTGTCGATGCGGAAGGACTGTGCCGTCAGTTGAATGTGCATTCGTTCGACACCGACGGTCAGCGTTCGTTGCCGGCACCGGTCAAGAATCTGTGGCCTATCGGAAACAACACTCTCGCTCAGGCCGGCGATGGAAAACTGCACTGCATGGCCGACGGCAAAGCGATGCCCGAACAATGGACGTTCGATCTGAAGTCACTGCAACCTGTGGGGCCTGCTGTGGTGAAAGACGATATGATCTGGCTGGGCTGCCGAGATGGTACAGTTCTGGTCTTGAACCAGACGACAGGCGCAGAAGTCCGTCGTCTTTCGGTCCCACAGTCGCTGGCACTCGGACTGCGACAAGCGGGTGAACTGCTCTATGCCGTGGCGACGGACGGAACGCTGTATCGCATAGAGTAGCGATGATGTGATACCAGATGGGGCACCTAACATTGGAGATCTCTTTCCAACGCGCGAGCGACCCAACTGCTATTCTAAACCCGACGCAATCGCGAATCCCGCCGACCCGCGGCCGTTTCAGCCGCAACGCGCGAGCCGCCCCGCAATTCTGAACCCAACGGGATCGCGCACCCCGCCGACCCGCGGCCGGGTCAGGTTTGTTGCATGGCGGCGTCGAGGCCCTGGTAGGCTCCGAAATCGTTGAACCAGTACCGTTTTGCAAACCGGTAGGCCCAACTGCGCTCGGGAATCTCTTGCCCCGGTCCAAACTGTGATGGCCGCGACTCCATGGCCGTCAGTTCCGCCAGAGCCGTCTTTCGTGCGGTTTGGTCGCCGGCCTCGTGGCTGACGACCAGTTGATACAGCACGTCGGGCTTTTCCAATACGATGCAGCCGCGGGTCGATGCGGCGGCCACCTTGCGGAAATCCGCCAGGAACTCTGATTTCCCGATCACGTCTTTGATATGCCGTTGATCGTGAATCGATTCCTTGGCGAATTGAATGATCGGACAGGGCTCGATCCCGCCCCACGGATTGATGTGATGCGTCAGCCCGGAGGCGGCTGGACACAACGCACGACCTTCGCCGTCGTAGTAGGCGTCGATGATGCCAATCGGTTTGCGGACGCGCATGTCAACGACGAACTTGCGGATACGTAGCTGCTGTTCGCGACTCAGCGACAGGTGGGGCTGAGGGTCGGGGCCCATGGGCCGATAGACGTGAAACCAGGCATACATCACACCCATCTCGATCAAACGATCGAGCCACGCTTCGTTCACCAGATCATCCAGATTGGTCTGACAGACACTGGTGCAGACGCCGGTGATGACTTTGTGCTTCAAACAGTTCTGCAAACCTTGGATCGTCTTCGACAAGACTTCCGGTCGACCGCGCCGTTCGTCGCTGACAATCTCGGTCCCTTCGACGCTGATCAGTGGAGTGACATTTCCCAACTGTCGCAGCCTGGCCGCCACTTCCTCGGTGATGAAGTGCCCATTGGTAAAGACCTGGAAATAACAGTCGGGATGCGCCGCCAGAATCTCCAGCAGTTGCGGGTGCATGAACGGCTCGCCACCGACAATGCCGAAGAAATAGTTGCCCGCCTGCTTGGCCTCGGTTAACAACCGATTCATGGCAGGAGCGTCGATAATCTGCTGTTTGGCAGCGACGTCGACCCAACATCCCTGGCAGCGCAGGTTGCAACTGTTGATGACCGAGATATACAGGAACGGTGGAAAGAATTCGCCGCGTTTCATGCGTCGTTTGAATCGCTCAACCGACATCATTCCTTTGAAACCAAAATTGTAGGCCAGCTTCCACAACAATCGCTTGTCGGTTTCCAGCAGCAACCGCTTGGCCATCCGCAAATACATTTGCATTCATCCTGGTTCAGTGTTCACCGCAGTTTGATTTCGTAAGTCACCGCACAATCATACGGCCTTGGCCGCTTCCATGCGATGGGTCGGTTGAGGCCGCCCGGGGCGAAACATTTGAGCCGCTCCGAAGTTCGGTACCAATTGCCCCGCCACGCACGTTTCGCGGATCGTCGCCTCAACATGCTGTCCCAGCAGCTCAGGATCACACGCGACACGTGCGTTGACAATCAGGTCGACCTGGCGCGTTTTGGTGTGCGATGGCAGCGACAGTTCGGCCGGTACGTCACGACTGATCAGATTCGCCACGCCAAATGCCGCGTCGCACAGACCGATCAGCTTCAGATGAGCGACCTCCAGTCCCTCCGCAACAAGGCGCTGTTTCAACCCACCAATCACATTCAGCAGCAGCTCATCCAAGCGGAACTCGGCTGCCGAAGAGACCTGAACCGTGCTATTGAGCCAGCCCAGCTCCGCTTCGCCTTCCGCATAGATGTCATAGTCAATGTCCAACACGCGGCGGCCGAAGTCACCCACCTGATCCAGAAACTCGAAGTAGGCGTCGAAGCCCTGTCCTGTTTTGGCCGACACGGCCAGTCGCGGTGTATTTGGATACTGAGCTTCCAATAACGAGTTCAACTCGGCCAGTTCCGTTGCAGACAGTTCGTCGACGCGGTTGATCAGAATCAAATCCGCCTCTTCAAGTTGCTTCGTCAGAATGTACGCGGCTTTCGGTGAGAACCCCGTGCCCGGCTCGTTCTTCAGAATCTTGCGGCCCTGGCTGGGTTTCAAAATCACCGCATAGGGTGAGATCTGAAATCGCGATTTGTAAAGCTGCTTCAACGGTTGAATGACCGTTGCCACAAGATCGGTACAGCTTCCTACGGGTTCGGCCAGAATGACATCAGGGGCCCGCCCGCTGCCGATCGCTTCGATGGTGGAAATTAAATCGTTGAACCGGCAGCAGAAACAAGCGCCGGCAACCTCGCCCACTTCAAAGCCCTGCGACCGCAACGATTTCGTATCGACCAGATCGGCAGCCTGATCGTTCGTGACGATCCCTACCGACAGCCCCTGCTCCGTAAATCGCCGTGCCAACCGCGCCAGGGTCGTTGTCTTCCCCGCACCCAGAAAACCACCCACCATCACAAACCGCAAATGATTTGACATCAGTTCCTATTTCCACGTTGAATCAAGAATTCCGCATCGGTCGATTTCACGAACAGCACTCCACGAATGACATACCGATGATCGACGCTCGCCAATTCTGGACCGATCGAGGATTATAGTAGACATCCCCACGAAACTGGCTTCAAGCAACCAGACGAGTACCGCACCGACATGACTGATTCCGCCGATCACCGGCCGGCAATTCTCGGCGGAACACCCGTCCGCCCCGCAGGACCGGCGACCTGGCCTCCACACAATCCCAGCATTCAGTCGGTTCTGCAGAAATTGATCGAATCGGGAGATTGGGGCCGCTATCACGGTCCGCACTGCCCTGACCTTGCCCAGCGATTGGCGGCCTATCAAGGAGTCGAACATGCGTGGCTGTGCAGCAGTGGAACTGCGGCAGTCGAATTGGCGCTGCGCGGATTGGGTGTCGGCCAGGGTGATGAAGTGATCATGGCCGGCTACGACTTCAAGGCCAACTTCCAGAACATCCTGTGCTTGCAGGCCACGCCCGTCCTGATCGATCTGAACCCCACAACCTGGCAACTCGATGTCGATGGGATCGAAGCCGCGCTTTCGTCGCGAACGCGGGCGATCATCGCATCACACTTGCACGGTGGCCTCGTTGATATGCCGCGGCTGCGACAAGTCGCGGACAGACATCAACTTGGTCTCGTGGAAGACGCCTGCCAGAACCCCGGCGCCACAATCGGAGGCCGACGAGTCGGAGCTTGGGGCGACGTGGGAGTCCTGAGCTTCGGAGGCAGCAAATTGCTGAGTGCCGGACGAGGCGGCGCACTGCTGACCTCGCGTGCTGACATTATCGAGCGAATCAAGCGCTACGTGCTGCGAGGAAACGACGCGTACCCGCTGTCCGAAATGCAGGCTGCCGTTCTGCGGCCGCAACTTGAGGAACTCGATCAGCAAAACATCCGACGTCACGCGTTCGTCCGTCAACTCGCGACGAACCTGAAGGATGTCTCGGGGCTGGCTCTGTTGCCAATTCTTGACGATTCGACCCAACCAGCCTACTACAAAGTCGGTTTCCGTTATTCCGCAAGCGCCATTGACGGATTGCCCAAAGACCTCTTCGCCGAAGCGCTGCGCGCGGAGGGAATTGCGTTCGATCCCGGCTTTCGCAGCCTGCACCTGATCCACGCGACAAGGCGTTTCCGCGCCGCAGACATTTTGACCCAAGCAACACTGGCCGACACTCAAATGCTGACCCTGCATCATCCAGTGCTGTTGGAAGGCGATGCAGCTATCACGGAAATCACGACCGCCATTGAGAAGGTCCAACAACACGCCGCTGAAATCCGAGGAAGGCAGTAGATCTTGAAGGAACCAAGTCGCCCGATTTTGGTCTGACCATGCCTCCCCTGTGCTCTGTGACCACTGTGCGTAACGAGAGCCGGCTTTGACCAGTCAGGTGGCCAGAATCTCCATCCGAAGCGACTTCGCACGCAGCACGTTCGGGTGTCTGGGATGCTCTCTTTGCCGGGAAGTCCAAGGGGCCACGCTACTTTGAGTACAGCCATACTCGTAGCGTGCGATCCGTCTGACTACGAAAGTCAACGGGCACCTCTGCAACCAGTTCCGGCTTGCTGAACCCAGTCGCGAACGATTCTGGCAATGGCTGTTCGGTGACAACATACGCTCGATCAACATCGGTCAGATGATGAGGCGGACGAGTGAAATGGCTCGGGCGAGTCAGTTGATCGATTTGATCGACCTTCAGTTTCTGGAAACGCAACAGCGATGTCATCTGATAGGAATCGGTGTAGATGGGTAATGGTTCCTTCCGCTCCTGGATCTTCTCGGCAATCGCGCGCGTCGCCGCGTTCAGTGCAATCTGACGATGAATGCGATCACCTTTGATCGGGACCACCGGCAATGGGCAGATCAAATGAACGGTCAGAAACAGCACGGCCAGAACCGGCGGAAGAAAACTGGCTGCCGTCCACCAGCGCCATGAACTCGATTGCCGAACAGTGTCAAACCAATCGCTGGCCAATGGCCAGAACGAGATAAAACAGACAAGTGCCCAGTTTCCCTGCAGGCGTGTCTGAGTCGATTTGTAGATAAAGAACAGCATGGGCAATGCGTACAGGCAGGCGCACACTCGCAATCGAGGCGTCTGACAGAGCCGACGAAAGTTCCAACAGACCCAGGGCAACAACACAAACGGTAGCGTTCCGAACAACAGCAACTGCACGCCCACAAAGTCACCGAACGATTGCAGGCTGGACGGAGTTTTCTCGGCAACATGCTCCCATTGAAACCGCAACGGTTCGAACTTCTGTCCAATGTTGAAGATCAGGATCGGCAGCGCGACGAGGAACGAAATGATGCCATGCAGAACATAGCCCGGCAGCCAGCGTCGCAACGGTTGCCGCGACGCCACCAGGCTGATAAACGCCGTGGGAACAGCCAACCCCATCGTGTATTTACTCAGGACGCCGCATCCCAACAAGACACCCCCGCACACCCAATATCGGACGGAGATGTACGGTGGATCTTCCCGGAGCCTGGGCACATCCGACGAGTCGGATCGTGGTAGTGGGGTCAAACGTTCGTGCAGGCCGACGAGCCACCAGAGATACGCCGACCAGAACAGGATCAGGGGCGAATCGGGCGTGATCAACACCGCGCCGAGCGTCAGCAATGGACTGAACGCCACGCCCCACACCAGCAGCTTATTCGACGTCAAGCGATCGACGACGAACAGGGTCAACGCCGATGCACAACAGGCCGGGAAGCGGTATCCGAAAGTCGTGTCACCGAACAATCGGGTTGAGAACCGGATCAACGCGGCCGTCATCGGCGGGTGATCGTAGTAGCTCCACTGCAGATCTTTTGACCAGCACCAGTAATAGACTTCGTCATCGGCCGCAGGCAGGAGGGCTGCCAGGATCAAGTAAAAGACGAACCAGGCGGCGATCCACCATGGCTTCCGCAAAGTCCCTGATTCGGCAGACATGGCCCGTCGTCCCTGACGTTGAGTATTGTTGAATCGTCAGCGGCTATTTCTTGGTTTTTTCAAAAACGACGATGTGCTGCCGAGGTAAGGTGCGGACAGTTTCTTTCCATTCCAGGCCGAATTCTGGTTGAATGATTTCCGCCTTGATTTGCTTCTCGGACATTTTGTGTACCAGTTTGATCGGCACGTCTGGATCTTCTTTTCGGTATTCGACGAAGGCCACACGACCACCCGGCTTGATAGCTTTCGAAAGTTCAAGCATTGTTTCGTAGGGAAATTCAAATTCGTGGTACACGTCGACCATGATGGCCAGATCAACCGAGTCTGCATCGAGTTTTGGCGATTTATCTGACCCCAAAACCAGTTCAATGTTCTTGATATTGCGGTCTTTGATCTTGTCGCCCAGCAGTTGCAGCATTTCCTGCTGAATGTCAACGGCAATCACTTTACCCGTTTTGCCCACGACCTTGGCCATCATCATCGAAATCACGCCCGAACCGGCACCAATGTCGGCGACGACCATCCCTGGCTTTAACTTCAGCGATTTCACGAGCAGCGTCAGCCGTTCTTCTTCTTCGCGTTCAGGTCGTTCGAGCCACGTCGCTGCGGGAAATCCCATGACGTACGCGATTTCACGCCCCATGTAAAACTTGCCGATTCCATCCGGATCGTGATCCTCACGGATCTGATAACGTTCTGCCTCTTTCGCTTTGACCTCTTCTACCGGCTTGGCTTGCTGAGCGGATTTTTCGTTGTCTGCTTTTTTGTCGGCAGCGAATGATTTGTTGAATATCGGCTGGAACATCAGCATCCACAGGACGGCACCCAGCACTGCGCAGGCAAAGCAGCACAATCGAAATGAGCGACGGTTTGATGTCATACTGAAACCCTTGGCTGAATCGACGGCGAGGAACGGCGTATCACTTCGAACCTCATTATCGATGGCTGCGATCGGAATTCAAAATCCGCGTGCGGTACGGATATCGTCGAAGTCGCGCAGATGATAGCTGATTTGCAGGTAGTCGAGCATCCGGCACAACGATCTGACCGCGACTCCCATGCCGTCCGGACCACTGAAACCACCAAACTGTCCGCCTCCCTTGAGATGCGGTTCCAATTCCAGAAATACGCCCGGGGCACCCAGTTTCTTCATCCGTTCATCCAGTTGCGGCAGATGCTGACGCAGGTCACGCAAGATCAGTTCGTGTCCGGAATCGCCAATGTCGCAGGGGACAAAATTCTTCAGCCGTTCTTCATCCACAACGCCGGTCCATTTCAGGTTCGGATCGACTCGATAGTCCTTGATGTGGATCCACCCCAGGTAATCGCGCATGGCCTGATACTCGGCCAGACAATCCAGGGCCGACAAATTTTGTGAAGAGATGTTCCCTCCGTCGAAAATGCAGACCAGGTTCGGACTGGCGACCGCCTGAGCCAGCGCTGCCAGCATTCGCCCGTTTTGTCCGACGAGGTTCGCTTCGACCTCCAGTCCATAGACCAGCCCGGCATCAGCGCACAATTTGACGATCGGCCGGATGCGATCGGCTGCCTGTTGAACGTACTGGGCCGGTTCGTGGCCCTTCGGATGATAGAACGAAAAACCTCGAATCAGTTTTGCGTCCAGTGCTTTTGCCGCACGGATGGTCATCGCCACATCGGTCTCGTGGTACTTTGCGTCAGAAACGAACTTGTTGTGCGTTCCATCGTCAATGTCCTGCAGTTTCACTTTTCCCAGACGAGACCCGATGCTCGCGACCTGCATCCCATAGTTCTCATGCATCGATTTCAGCAGGGACAATTCGTCCGGATCGAGTTCAGTGACGTGCTTTACCTTTTTGGCACCGGTCACATCGACAAACCGCGGGCTGTAGTAACGCAACCCCAGTGCGGCCAGTGCCGACAATTGTTCGACGGCGGTCTTTGAGTTGGCTGCTTCGTCAGCAAAAGCACTCAGTACTATCGTCGGTCGATTCGTCATAGCAGGACCTTATTCATTCGTGATTTGTCGAGTGCCACTGGCGTGCGTCGCCGCTCCCCAGCGTCTTGGAAATCAAGTGCTTGAAGGAGGAAAACACTGGCGAGCGGAGACGCACACCAGTGGCACCCGACCGCATTTCTCAGTGAGTTCTAATAACGGTTCGCCTTGTCAGAGATATCTTTGCGGCACCAGGCACCGTCCCAGCGAATACATTTCACGGCCTGATATGCACGAAGTTTGGCTTCGGCGATCGTGTCACCAATTGCCGTGACTCCCAGCACACGGCCGCCGTCGTTGACGATCTGGTCGCCCACCTGCCGAGTGCCCGCATGGAACACTTTCGTTTCCGAAACCTGTGCCGCTTCGTCCAGGCCTCGGATCGGCATTCCTTTTTCATAGTCGCCAGGATATCCACCCGATGCCATGACGACGCACAGCGATGGACGTGGATCCCAGTCGATGGATTCGATCTGGTCCAGTTTGCCATCCGCAGCCGCATACATGATCTGTGCCAGATCGGACTTCAGCCGCATCAGTACGGCTTGAGTTTCTGGATCACCCAGCCGAACATTGAATTCCAGTACCTTGGGACCTTGATTGGTGAGCATCAGGCCAGCATACAAACAACCACGGAAGGGACGGCCTTCCTTATTCATTTCATGAACGATCGGAACCAGGATTTTTTCAACGACCGTATCGACGATTTCGGGGGTGATGATCGGTGTCGGGCTGTAGGCTCCCATGCCACCGGTATTCGGCCCCGTGTCGCCATCGTGCGCCGCCTTATGATCCTGAGCCGCTTCCAGCGGAACGATCGTGTTCCCATCGACGAACGCCAGCAGGCTCGCCTCTTCACCCTCGAGTCGATCTTCGACCACGATGCGTTGCCCGGCTTCGCCGAATTCCTTCTGTAACAGCATCCGTTTCACTGCCGCGCGGGCTTCGTCATTGTTGTCGCAAACGACGACGCCTTTGCCAGCCGCGAGACCATCTGCCTTGATGACGAAGCGATCGCCTTCCTGACGCTCTTCGATGTAGCTCATTGCTTCCGCTGCGTTCGTGAACACGCGGAAATCGGCCGTCGGGACATTCGCCTTACGCATCATCTCTTTGGCGAACTTCTTCGACCCTTCCAGTTCGGCAGCTTTCTTTGACGGCCCGAAGACACGCAATCCGGCCTTCTGGAACTCGTCAACGATCCCCAGGACGAGGGGCGCTTCGGGGCCGACGACCGTCAGATCAATCTGTTCTTTCGTGGCGAACTTGATCAACCGCGGAATGTCCGTCGCCGCAATTTCGACGTTGACGCAGTCCAATCCGATTCCCGCATTTCCGGGCGCACAGTAAACCGCGGTCACCTGCGGTGATTGCTTCAACTTCCAAACAATGGCATGCTCGCGCCCGCCACTACCAACAACAAGAATTCTCATATCGCTGCGACATCCTAGAGAGTCGAATCCAGATTCTATGTACGGCAACAGTGCGAACCGGCAGAAGCCGAAATTCAAAGGCCGCAACAGCCCATGAACCATTGGCTGTTATTCAATGACACTCGTCCGTCAACAGACCTGAGTGAACCATGATTACCAGAGATTAACAGCCCGTGCCTCATTTTCAACAGGGGTCAAGTGGCGGAGGCTTCAGACAGCCACTGTGTAAATTCGCTACGCCCCGACAGATGCTTGGCCAACGTCGGTTCCGCGAAGAGACGAACCCGCTTGACGTAATCGTCAAACTGTGTCCGAGCCAACGCATTGACGACAGGCGAGACCTGATTCAAGGGTCGGTAAACTCCTTCTTTCGGATGATAAATATCGACCTTGAATTCCACTTCTTTATGGATGGGCGGGGCATCGATCAAGACGTCGGTGGGCTGAATCGACACCGACAATTCCGACGCAATTCGCGCGGTCAACCGACCGGCAACGTCCAAAAGCTCGGCATATGGCTTTCCCGCAATGCGACTGTAGAGTTCGGGTGTCTGATAGAAGCTCAGTTCCAACACCCGCTTATGCAAGCGCCGTTTCGCTCCGAACAGCCCTTCCAGCAGGCCTGCGACAGTCGTTCCCGCAGCAACGTCGCGCAACTGACGAATGACATCGAACTCGCTTTGCTGAAACAGCCTATTCAGGTTGAGCGACTTGTGCAGTTCATAAAAGCTGCGAGCGAACATGCACGTGGCCGAACGGACGGCATGATGCCAGTAGACCTCGCTGAACATCACATAACGCGCAAACACCATCAACTCGGCTGCGGTCTTGCCTTTGGAACTGATCGCCAGGCCATCGCCCCGTTCGTTGACCAGCAACGATTGAATCAAGCGTGCGCGGTCGAAGTTGCGACCGTAGGGTACGCCGGCGTGCAGGCTGTCTCGTTCGAGGTAGTCCATTTTGTCGATGTCGATCGGCCCCGACAGGATCGAACGCATCAAACGTAGCGTCGGACTATCCGTGCGAGCCACCAGAACGTCGAGAACTTCATCCGGCTCAATCTTCCATTCGGATCGCAGGACCTGACCCAACTCGCGATCAGGTGACAAGAACTGCGCGGCGAACTGTTCGTGGGGCGGCAGATCGGCCAGTCCCATATCTTCGATCGGATGACAGAACGGCCAATGTCCCAGATCGTGCAGCAAGGCCGCGATCATCAACACTTCGGCCTGATGCGGACCGACCGCCGCGGCAAACCGCTGGTCCTTTCCCAGTTGCCACAAGTATTGCAACGCGTTGTGGAAGACTCCCAGCGCATGTTCGAACCGTGTGTGTGTGGCGCCTGGATAGATCCGCGCGGCCAACCCCAGTTGCGTGATTTGCCGCAGACGCTGAAACTCTGCCGTATCAACAAGTGAACGCACGCGCGGTGTAAATGGAACATCGAGTTGATGCGGAATCCGAACCAGCGGGCCACCAGCCTGCAGATCGAATAATTCGGGTATCACGCGATACGGATGCGGCATGGTGGCCTTTTAACGAACTTTGTAGCCGATTTCGCTGAGCGCCTGTTGAACACGCACAACCTGATCGCCCTGGATCTCCAGCTCGTCATTGACGATCGTCCCACCGGCCCCGCAGACGTTTTTTAACCGAGTCAACAGAGACGACAAGTCGTTGTCGATGGCCGACAGCCCGCGAATGACAGTGACCTGTTTACCCTTCTTACGTTTTTCCGTCGAAACGCGAGCCGTCTGTTTCTCCGGAGGTCGATAATTCGGCGCGACAATGGTGGGCGGACACTGGCAATCGCTTTCCGGTCGATCACAACGTTCACAATGTGGCGGTCGGTCAAAAATCGTTCCAGCGAGCAATCCCATCGTCAAATCCATTGAAGGCGAATTGCCCATTGGCGGTCGGCAGACAACGATCCGGGACATTCAATGCGGTCAATGCTACCCGGGCCAGTCAGCTCTGCGGCTCGGTCATGCTCCACGGGTCCAGTGCCTTGGTCAATTGGTCTTCCGGCAAGATTTTCTGATCGCGACACAGTTCACGAATCGTCTTGCCAGACTTGAAGGCTTCCTTCGCTAACGCGGCGGCCTTTTCATAGCCGACATAAGGGTTCAGGCTCGTGACCATTGCGAGGCTCTTTTCGACACTCGCTTCGCACGCTTCGGTATTCGCTTCCATGTCGATGGCACACAGATCGACGAAAGCCGTCGTCCCCTGAGCCATCAGGGCGATCGATTCCAAAGTCGCATGTCCCATGATCGGCATCATGATGTTCAATTGGAACTGACCACCGGTCGCTCCACTAAACGCCACAGTCTGATCGTTGCCAATCACGCGGGCAGCGACCTGCATCAGGCTTTCGCACATGACGGGATTCACTTTTCCGGGCATGATTGAACTTCCCGGTTGTCGATCCGGCAGCATGATTTCGTAAAAACCACACCGAGGTCCCGAGCCCAGCCAGCGAATATTATTGGCCACGTTAAACAGCGTCGTGGCGATCACACGCAACTGGCCATGGCATTCCACCAGACCGTCACGCTGAGCGTTCCCTTCGAAGTGGTTGGCCGCTTCGACAAACGCGATACCGGTTTCTTTGGCAAGTGCCTCACAGGTGCGGCGCGAGAACTCGGGATGCGTGTTGATGCCCGTACCGACGGCCGTTCCACCGACGGGCAGTTCCAGGACGGCCTGCAAAGCGCGCTGAGCTCGTTCGACGCTCAATTCAAGCTGTCGCGCGAAGCCTCCGAATTCCTGTCCCAGCCTCAATGGCGTCGCGTCTGCCAGATGAGTGCGACCGATCTTGATGATCTTGTCCCACTGCTGCGCCTTGTCTGCGAGGATCCCAGCAAACTTTTTCAACGAGGGAATCAGCGAGTTGTGAATGGCGATCGCAACAGCCACATGAATCGCTGTGGGGAACGTGTCATTGGTGCTTTGACCCATGTTCACGTGATCGTTCGGATGGATCGGCTTCTTCATTTCGAAGCGCGTTCCCCCGGTTAACTCGATCGCTCGATTCGAGATGACCTCGTTCACATTCATATTGCTCGAAGTTCCCGAGCCGGTCTGGAATACATCGATCGGAAATTCGTTATCGAACTTTCCGGCGACGACCTCCTTGGCGGCTGCCAGCATCGCGCCAACCTGGGCCGCCGTCAGCGGATTCTTACCTGTGCCCGTCAATTTGCCGAGGTCCCGATTCGCAATTCCTGCCGCCCACTTGACCAGTCCCATCGCCCGAATCATTTCGGACCGCAGCGTCCAGCCGGAAACGGGAAAATTCTCGACGGCTCGCTGAGTCTGTGCGCCGTAATAGGCCTGGGCGGGAACTTGCACGTCGCCCATGGAATCGTGTTCGGTACGGAATTCGGTCATCAGAATTGGCTCTACGCTAAAAAGGTGGGTCACTTCACGCTCTCGCCTCGGTCAACACGTGGCGATGCCGACGTAAAACGAGGACAGCGTAGTATAGCGGAGACTTCCGCCGAGTCCGAGTGACCGCGGAGCAGCGGTCGTTGCAGGCGTCTCGCCAGCAGCCAATCTCGACATCTGCGCGAGAACGCTCGAGAGCGACAACCGGCGCCGCGCCACTTGCCATCGCGCGACAACTCAACCTGACACAGAATTCAGTTGCGACTTCGGTTCAGGATGGACGCCATTCAGGCTCTGATAGATCCCGATCGATTTCAGAATCGATCCATTCAAGCCAAAGTGAAAAAGCGCATCATCCGTGTTTGACGTCGGGTGATCATCATCGATTGGCGATGATCCAGGGCTGTTTGTCGACAATACCGAGAGGATCGCATTCCCCGCGCTGCACTGCTGAGCACCATTGTGGGCCGTCGACGCTGGCTGCGAACATCCGACATACGGGTTCGGCGCATCGGACATGGTCGGCGATTGGTACGAACTGACTGTCAATCCTTGTTCCTTCCCGCGACGCGTCATCGATATCTGCGAAGATCGTACAACACTGGCAAGCAGATTGAGCTTGCCAGTGTTGTCGATTTGCGGTCCTTGCCAGACCCGACTTCGAACAGTTCATGGCGGTGTCGAGTCCAGCCATTTCCTGATTGAATTGCAGCTAAACTAGCTTGGGGTTTCAGCCTGTCAAAAGGCCCTTTTGAGGGAAAAAAGGCATGTTGCCGTCCGGCATCATGTCGCCAAACATCGACAAAAGTGGTCTTGGAGCGATGCATCGCCGCAACATCAAAAATGTGCAGCAGTGTTCCTGTCTGACCGAGAATAAGACGGTGCTGAAGCGATCATTTTGAACGTTGTTGCCGCAGTCAGAATGCACCGGTAGACTCGAATGGATCGAGGGGACAGTGCCTTGGGCTTTGCGCAGATCTCAGTTGTTCCGACCAATTCGCATCAAGGATGCCTGTGCCAGGACGACCGCACATGGCGATCGATCCTCAACCACTTCGCGGCCGCCGAGACCACGGAAAAAGAGTTCGACATGGGCGACATCACCGACTTCCGTTTGCTGTATCTGAAAGGGGCGATGTTCGTGGGTTTGGGGTGCCTCGCCGCGGGGCTGATTTTGGTCGAGTTACCCAATCTCCGGAGCGCCTTCCTGCTGGCAGTGGCAATTTGGTCGTTCTGCCGGGCATACTATTTCGCCTTCTACGTGATCCAGCATTATGTTGATCCCACGTTTCGATTTGCGGGACTGAGTTCTTTTGCCCTTTACTTGTGGCGGAAACGCCACTCGCTCAATTAACTGTCACGACCATCACAAACGAAACTTGACGCCCCAGTCACTTTAAGCCCCTTGGAAAAAGGATGCGCATGACCTACACCGCAATTCAGGACAGATGCCGCCAAGAACGAAGCACTCCGCTGAACTGGCAAAGCGTCCTGTTAACGGGAGCGCTCTTGTCGTCATTCGCAATTCCGTCACGGCTCATCGCGGCCGACCCCTCTTCGGAATCCGGAACCAAAATGCTCGTGTTGCATACCCGATCGATGGTGGGAAACAACGCTAACGATCCCGCGTCGAAAGAGACTCCCAAACAGACCATCGTCGAATGGGACCCAAAACACACCGCTTTGATCATCTGTGACATGTGGGACAATCACTGGTGCCAGGGGGCGGCCAAACGTGTCGAAGAATTGGCAGTCCCGATGAACAAGGTGATCGTCGAAGCACGACGTCGTGGTGTGTTCATCATCCACGCCCCCAGTACGACTGTCGATTTCTACAAAGACACGCCTCAACGAAAAATCGCCCAGGCGGCGAAGTTCACTCAGACCAAGCTGCCGTTGTCGATTGTCGAACGCTGGGGGACCGCCTGGTGCTATCCTGATCCCAAACGCGAGTCTGCATTGCCGATCGACGACACCGACATGGGATGTGATTGCGCAACTAAGTGCGAGATCGTTCCGCCGTGGACGCGACAAATCAAGACCATCGACATCACCGACCAGGACGCGATCACTGACAACGGTCAAGAAACCTTCAACCTGCTGGCCGAACGCGGCATCGACAACGTCATCATCATGGGTGTGCACTTGAACATGTGCGTGCTGGGACGGCCGTTTGCCATCCGACAATTGGTCGCGCAAGGCAAGAATGTTCTGCTGATCCGCGACATGACCGACACGATGTACAACTCGAAGATGAAGCCGTTCGTGAACCACTTCGCAGGAACCGACCTGGTGGTGTCTCACGTCGAAAAGAACTGGTGTCCGACAATCTTGAGCACCGATTTCGTCGGCGGCAAGCCGTTCCGATTCAAGGAAGACAACCGGCTGACCAAGGCGGATTGAACCCATTCATGAGTCAAAAACAGGTCTTGATCATCGTTGGCGATGCCACCGAAACCGTCGACACGCTATATCCTTACTACCGCCTGATCGAAGCCGGTATGCGACCCGTCGTGGCCTCTCCCGAACGGCGCCGGTATCAAATGGTCCTGCACGAAGTGCAGCCCGGCTGGACGATTACCAAGGAATGGGAAGGCTACTCGATCGACGCGAACATCGCCTTTCGCGATGTCGATCCCGCCATGTTCAGCGGCATCTTCTTTTCGGGTGGACGAGCGCCCGAATATCTGCGTTACGATCCGGACCTGTTGCGAATCACGCGACACTTCTTTGAGACGAACAAGCCGATCGGCAGTGTGTGTCACGGTGTCGAAATCCCGGCCTACGCCGATTGTGTCCGAGGCCGTCGGATGGCCACGGTTCCCAAGTGTCGGTTTGACCTGGAAGTCTGCGGCGGCATCTTTGTCGACGAACCATGCGTGGTTGACGGTAACCTGGTCAGTGGCCGCACCTTTCATGACCACGGGCACTATATCGGTCCCTGGATTCGACTACTCGAGCAAGCCGAGCCGCTGTGAACCTCAATCTCGATGACGGACCATCAAACAGTCGGCAGTTCGAAGCCGGCTCGACGAGGGCGATCGAGAAACTTGTTGGCTTCGGCATCACCAGAGAACTGCTCGAGCACCGGATCCCAGCGGAGGTCTCGACCCGCCGCCCGGGTGATGTTCGCCAGATGGCAGACGCTGACCGAACGATGTCCGATTTCGACGTCGGCGACGGGGCGTTTGCGAGTGCGAATACAATCGAGCCAATCCTGCATGTGCCAGCGCGCCTGCCACAGCGCGAGATTATCGCTCCACTTCCGTTCTTCCTCTTCGACATCGATTTTCTTGCGTAATTCCTCGGCAATCTCTGGCGGATTGGATGCGAACTTGTTGCGGTTGATTTCCAGCTTGCCTTTTTCACAGATAAAGATGGCACCGCCCATCGGTCCCTTACCCGGCTCAATTACGAAGTTGACGTCGACACCATTCGCGTACCGCATCGAGACTTGTCCGTTGGGTCCCGACGACAGCGGCTTCATTTCGATCGGACCCGTTTCGTCCATGCCCAATGCCCATTGAATCTGATCGATGCCGTGAGCCCCCCAATTGGTCATTTCCCCACCCGCGAAATCACGCCATCGCATCCAACCCATCCATTCGGGGTTGTACGGTCGAGCGGCAGCTTGATTGAGCCACATGTTCCAATCGAAATCCTTCGGTGTGGCCACCTCTGGAAATGGCTGAGCCGGCGACGCCTCGGCACCGCCATAGTTGATCGCACGCACTTCGAGAACTTTGCCCAGTGCCCCGCTACGAACCAGTTCACAGGCCACTCGATTCATGGCCATGGAACGCTGTTGGCTGCCGACCTGCAAGACACGTTTTTCCCGACGCACCACGTTCACCAGCGCTCGACCTTCATTGATATAGAGCGTCAATGGCTTTTCGGCGTAGACATCTTTACCCGCCTGGCAGGCATGGATACACGGAAGGATTCGCTGAAACTCACCTGTGGCGACAATCACCGCGTCGATGTCTTTGCGATCGAGAATCTTCCGATAGTCTTGAACGATCGGCCACGCGCCGCCTGCTTTCGCTTTGAATGCTTCGGCGCGAGGCAGGTTGCAATCGCACAAAGTGACGATTTCGGCCGATTCCGGCAGTTGCTGCAAGAGCAGCGAAGCACGACCTCCGACACCGATGGCCCCGACCCGAATTCGTTCATTGGCCCCCGTCTCGGCAGAGGCTCGTCGCAACGGTAAGACAGGAATTCCAGCCGCGGTGATCGCGCCCGCCATTGCAGACGACTTCAAAAACTCACGACGACTAAACGACTGAGCCGGTCTATGTTTCGAATTGATCATCGACAGTTCCCCTCTGCGGTAAATCGCGCCCAGTTGCGTTTCGCTCGACAGTTTCTAAAGATCGCTCAGCCATTCATCAACACATGACTATTCGTTGTCCGTGTCGCGAGTCTATCGAAGCTCGTCCAGTGGGTTCAATCGATCTGGACCGCGACTTCAGATTTCCTGGTTCTCGATCAATCCTGCGAATCAACGGACTCCATTGCTTCACGGATTGTTGAGTCGCGGGACGATGACGATCACGCCCTGACGCGGTCGGTCCGATGGGATCGTCCCTGTGATCATTCTTGAGACGAAAGCGAAACTGCTGGTACTTGGTTTCTGATTGTCGTTCGCAACTGCTTCCACTCACACTTCCATGAACCGCACCCAATGGCGACGAATCCCGGTCGGTAAATCTCACGAGGACTCTCAACGACTAGTTTGCCTTCGACAGACAGGAGATAGCGGTCTTTTGTGATCTCGTAGCGCAGATCGACCCAACGATCCGGTTCCAATTCCGAAATCACAACGTCGGCTGCACCGGACGGTTTGTAATTCGTCCACTTCTTAATCCAGGCCTTGGTCATCCCACTGTGGTTTTCGATGATCGCATTCACTTCATACTGTTCATGTGACATGAATACCAACTTCGCAAATCCCGGCAGTTCGGCGGAATGGACGCGCAATTGGCATTCGATCGTCATCTCACGGCCTTGAATTGCGTCGAAATTGATCCAGATGTTTTTCGAACGGTCCGTCGAATCTGCGGTCAGTATCCCCTCCGCATACCAAACATCCTCGATTCGTCCATCGGCCACCGCTTCGGGGCGTAACAGCGGCCCCAATTCAGTTGGTTTCACTGCCGTCACAACCGGCTCACCGGACAGCTTGGAAACATTGGGTTGAGGCTGCCTGTCATCACTATCCTGACGGTTCAGGAACATCGTGGCGCCTAAGACAGAGACCATGATCAGTCCGCTCGCGGCGAGAGTGAGCCACCGTCGTGATTTTGAGTTCCTGTTTTTGCCACGATTGAATGCACCAACATCTGGCTGCGTACCGCGTTGCAGGTCTGCCAGACATTTGGCCAACAGATCTGCCACTTCCGCGGCGGACTGAAACGGGTCTTCGGGTCGCTTCGCTTGTAACTTGCTAATGATGACGCAAAGCCAATCGGGAACAGTCGAGATGATCTCCTGAATCGGACGTGGCGCGTCCTCGGCTACTCGTTTCAGCACAGAGACCGTGGTCGAAGAACGAAACGGCGGTCGCCCACTCGCCATGACGTACAGCACACTGCCCAGACTGAACAAATCGGCTCGTTGATCCACCTGACCACACAACGCCTGTTCGGGCGACATGTACATGGGAGTGCCGGCAATCAACCCGCTCTGCGAAACGCTGGCATCGTCCGCAGTCCGCGCCAGCCCAAAATCGGTAATCTTCACCCGATCATGTGCAGCCGTCTCAAGCAAAATATTTGCCGGCTTGATGTCGCGGTGTATCAGTCCCATCGAATGGGCGGCAGCAAGTCCACTGGCGATCTGATGCCCGAGGCGGACCACATCGATCACGTCCAGTGGTCCGTGTTGATCGATTCGCTCTTGAATGGTCGGGCCCGGAATGTATTCCATCACCAGATGCGGTGTCGGTTGCTCGTCAACGACATAGATTTGCACAATGTTTTCGTGCCGCACGGCTGCCGCGGTTCGAGCTTCCCGCAGAAATCGCTTGCGAGCGGGTGACGTTGTGGCCAGTTCCGTTGACAAGACCTTGATTGCAACGGTGCGACACAGCAAATCGTCGATCGCCTTCAAGACGACGCCAAACGCTCCGTGCCCCAACACCTGGATGACTTCGTAATTCTTCAAACGGCCCAGCGAGTCGGGGCGCGTCGGAGGATCAAGTAAACCCAGCGTCGATTTGGCCGCTTCGAACGGCGATTCGCGATTGGTTTCCATGCCGGGCTCAGCATGCGGGGCGTTGGCCTCACCTGTAGGGCCGACGGGCAGTTGTACCCAGGCAGGCAAATCTGCTGACGGAGGTTCGATTTGACAGATCGCCGGCATTTGCAGGAAATCGGCCGCTGTCTCATGAGCGAACAACAACGCGTCCAGGCGTCGACGCAGCGGGACATTCGCCGAACATTCTCGATCGAGAAAGACTTTCCGCGCGACCGGATCAGTCATCTCGCACGCTGCAAGAAAAAGCGCTTGTTCCTGCACAATTCCGCCTTGAAGGGAAACTGACTCGCACCTCCGACGCCGTTGACCGAATGGCGACCACGATTGATACCACTATTTCATTGAGAGTTCTCCGTCTGATTCATGGATCTCACAATGGAGCCACGCCCGCGCATATTCCCATTTTTGTTCGGCCGTTCGCGCCGAGAGCCCCAGCGCGGCAGCAACCTCAGGGAACGACAACCCGGCAAAATAGCGCAGTTGAACGACATCGGTGGCCTGCTTGTCGACTGCGGTGAGTTTCGTAAGTGCGTCATCGAGAGCCACCACATCTTCGCGCACATCCGTCATCACAACGGCAACCGTCTCCGTATCATCTTGCGGATACGCCAGAATCGGTTTCAACCGGCGCTTCCGCCGCGCGTTTTCGACGAGCATTCGTCGCATTGCTTCCGCTGCCGCGGCATAAAACTGAGCCCGAACGCGCCAATCACATTCTTGATGATCAGAGCCCGCCAGCCGCACTAAGGCTTCGTGGACCAAAGTCGTCGCCTGCACAGTATGGCTGCCCAATTCCTGAGCCAGTCGGTTCACGGCCAATCGTCGCAACTCGGCATCGACCAGAGGCAATAATTGATCCGCAGCGGTCGGATCACCCCGCTCAAGTGCTGCAAGGACATGAGTGACATCCGTCATTCCACAGTCCTAACCGATGAACTGGCAGAACAAATGGCAGGATTCACTATCCCCAGACAGCCGACGGCTGTGAAGACAGACTGTCCGCTCTCAGAGAGATTTTTGAAAATGTTTGGATTCAAGTTTTTAGGGCTCATCAACACTGAACGGGCAGCATCGCAAATCGAAATCGCTGAAATACTCGAGTCTGACCGCCTATTATCCCGTAAGAAATGGTCAAAACTTCGTACAACATGCCGTGAAAATGCGATGACCCGTCGATTTTCAGGTAAAAACTTCGCTCCTCAATCCAAGTCGCCCTCACCTGCTTTCCCTCATCGTCATTTTCGTCGGCAATTTCCTGGATGGATACTTCACTCACCTGGCTGGATCGACTTGTTGAATCGCCAACCGGCGCAGACTGGCAGCGATTGGTCGTCGTCTATACGCCTCTCCTGCAGTCGTGGACGCGACGCGCCGGCGTCGCAGACGCCGATCGAGATGACCTGGTCCAGGAAGTTCTGCTGGTCGTGGTTCGCCGCGTGACTGAATTCGAACGAACTCATCCCGGTGCATTTCGCGCCTGGTTGCGCGCCATCCTGATGAACCACTTGAAAAAGTACTTCCGCGAATCAGCTCGCCAGACGTGTGGATTCGAACTCGACACATTGATCCAACAAGACAGCGAGTTGGCAAAACTGTTGGACCGAGAACACGACGAACAAATCGCACGGCACCTGATGAAGCTGGTCGAGCGCGATTTTACAGAAGTCACATGGACCGCTTTTCGTGAACAGGTCATCAAAGATCGCCGACCTGGTGATGTCGCGCGGGAGCTGAACCTGTCGATCAACGCCGTCATCAAGGCCAAAAGCCGCGTCTTGCAGCGACTGAGACAAGAATTTGCCGGGTGGTTCGACTGATGGGTCGCCGTTGCAACCAGACACGGATCCGGATGGAATCCGACTTGGCGACAGGTTATCGAATCGCCAATAACGGTTTCGCGCGTGTCCGGGGTACAATCAGGCCGTCTCGACCTTTGCAGCGTCGCCCAGTCCCAATTGCTCGATTGCAATCTCGCGGATGCGAAACTTTTGAATCTTGCCGGTGACAGTGGTTGGAAAACTGGTCACGAACGAAACATATCGCGGCGTTTTGCAATGCGCGAGGCCCGAGCGGCAATACGCCTGGATATCCTGTGGCGTGACGTGATGCCCCTGTCGCAACTTAACCCAGGCGAGCACCTCTTCTCCATATTTCAGATCCGGCACACCCACGACTTGCACTTCTTCAACGGCGGGATGTCGATACAGGTATTCTTCAATTTCACGCGGATAGATGTTTTCACCACCTCGAATGATCATGTCCTTCAGGCGACCAGTAATCCGATAGCACCCGTTCGGTTCACGCATCCCCAGATCGCCCGTGTGCAACCAGCCGCTGGCATCGATTGTTTCGGCCGTGCGATCCGGCGCGCGGTAATAGCCCAGCATGATGCCGTGTCCTTGAGCACAAATCTCTCCCGGACTGTGGTCGTTCAATTCTTCTCCCGTCTCGGAATCGACGACTTTCAGGATGACGCCGGGCAGAGCCCGACCGACCGTGCCGACTCGAATTTCGATCGGATCGTGAACTGACGACTGGGTCAGCAGCGGTGCCGTTTCAGTCTGTCCGTATCCAACGGTCAGTTCGCGCGCTCCCATTTCTTCGGTGACACGACGCATCAACGTAATCGGACATGGACTGCCAGCCATGATGCCGGTCCGCAATGACTTCAGATTCCGCTGCGGATAGTCGGCATGTTCGAACAGGGCAATGAACATCGTCGGAACACCGTAGATCACCGTGCACCCGCAGCTTTCGATCGCCCGCAAAGTCGCGCCCGAATCGAACGTTTCTGCCGGGAAGACCAGGCCGCACCGATGAACGACTGCACACAACGACGCCAGAACACAGCCAAAACAATGATACAGCGGCACCGGGACACAGATTCGATCCACGTTCGACAGGTTCTGATTGACGCCCGCATAGAACGAATTGAGCAGAATGTTGCGGTGCGACAATGTGGCACCTTTGGGCAGCGCGGTCGTTCCCGATGTGTATTGGATGTTGATCGGATCACTGGACGACGGCAGGGATTCCCGCTCGGCGAACAGCGCATCGCTGGTCTGGTTCGCGTGTCGCAAAAAATCGTGCCAGCCCAGTGTCCCTGGGGCGATCTGACTGCCAATCGTGATGACCCATTTCAACTGAGGATAGTCGCGATGAACCTGGCTGCCGGGTAAACCACTGTTGAGATCCGGACAGGCCTGCTTGAGCAATTCCAGGCTGTTCGCCGCTTTGAAGTGATCCAACAACGCCAGACCACCGATTTCAGACTGGGCGATCGCGTATCTCAGCTCATTCGGTTGATACCCCGGATTGATATTGACCAGCACCACTCCAATACGGGCGGTCGCATATTGCAGCATCAGCCATTCGGGGCAGTTCGCGGCCCAGACACCGAAATGTTCGCCGCGCTGAAAGCCTAACGCCAACAGCGCCTTGGCGACGCGATCCACTTCCTGGTCAAACTGACTCCATGTCAGGTCGATGTTTATGCCCGGAAACTGAATTGCCGTCTGTTCTGGAACTGCCCGAGCCGTTTGTCTGAGAACCTGTCCGATCGTCAATCCGTCGACCCACGGGGACGCTGGTGCACTCATCAGTCACTTCCTCCAGAGAAAGGTTCCTGGTCGGCGACACGGTCAGTCCAAATTCGAACAGCGGGCGAACAGCCCTCAATGCGGGCAGGGGGCAGACTGCTGGACGATTTCATTGCTGGACGATTTCGATGTGCAGATTCCGTGATCCACGATCTCGATTCGTCGGCAGCAATTTGCCAATGTCAATTCTACGTCGACTTCCGCTGGCCGGTAACGGTCAAACTGAAAATCGATCCCGTGACGAAGGCGTCATCCTATAATTCCGTGTACCCTTTGTTCTCGTTCTGTTGATGTACTCCCGAAAGGAATCGCATGGACAATCCCGTCATCCTGTCCGCTTGTCGGACGCCCATCGGGCGCTTTCAAGGGATGCTGTCGACGATCTCAGCGACCGATCTTGGTGCAACCGCCATCGCGGGGGCGCTCGATCGATCAGGCGTCATGCCCGAACAGGTCGACGAAGCGATCATGGGAATTGTGCTTCCAGCAGGCGTCGGACAAGCTCCGGCCAGGCAAGCCGCCCTGCGTGCCGGTTTGCCTCCTTCTGTCGCGGCATTGACGGTCAATAAGGTTTGTGGATCAGGCCTGAAGGCCGTCATGCTGGCTAGCCAGGCGATCCGCTGTGGCGACGCGTCTGTGATCGTGGCGGGCGGCATGGAATCGATGAGCCGCGCGCCATGGCTGGTCAGTCGACAATTGCGTGGCTTGGGAAACCAGGAACTAATCGATTCAATGACTAACGACGGTCTACGTTGTGCCTTCCATCAAGAGGCCATGGGAGATTTCGCCGACAGCCTCGCTCGCGATCAATCAATCTCGCGTCACGACCAGGACACCTTCGCCTGTGAAAGCCACCACAAGGCCATCCGAGCCCAGCGCGAACACCTGTTTGACGCCGAGATTGTCGCTCAGCCCGTCCAGGTGAAAGGCAAAGAGACGAACATCGCGGCCGACGAAGGTCCACGTGCGGAATGCGATCCGACATCACTTGCGAAATTGACACCGGCATTCAATCCGGACGGTACTGTCACCGCTGGCAACGCCGCCATGATCAGCGATGGTGCCTCGGCGTTAGTTGTCACCTCGGACCGATTCGCCCAAAGTCACGGTCTCGAGCCAATTGCCGAAATCATTGCCTATGCCACGGCGGGACTCGAGCCCGAAGATCTGTTTGTCGCCCCGATTGAAGCTGTCAAGAAAACCGTAGCCAAAACGAACTTTTCCGTCTCAGACATCGACCTCTGGGAAATCAATGAAGCGTTCGCAGTTCAAATGCTCGCCTGCCAGCGCGGTCTGAACATCGCTCCCGAACGCCTGAACACGCGCGGCGGCGCCATCGCCCTTGGCCATCCGATCGGGGCCAGTGGAGCCCGCGTGTTGACGACGCTCGTCCACACGATGCAGCAGGATGGAAAGGAACTGGGAGTCGCCGCCTTGTGCCTCGGTGGCGGAAACGCCGTCGCCATGCTCATCCGCCGCGGCCGGGGCTGATTTCGTTCGAGGCTCTGATGGAATCAGATCCCGATCATCCGCCACCGCGTCCAAAGGTGCCTCGCAGTTCCAGCCCTCGGGTGTCGACCCACAGCTTAGTCTCTCGCGATCGGACTTATCCCCGCACAATTGCTCGGGACCGCAATTGACAATCGACATTCGATTCGCGCATAGTCGCATTCAAGACGATACGACTTAGTGATCGCCCACATCTTCACTCTTTCGATCATCCTTCTTTCAAAGTCGATCCTATGGCAACGCGATGCACAACTCTCGTTTCCGGACTGTTGCTGTCGTTCCTATTATCCGCCGCCGTGACCCGTGCAGACGATGGGGAACCGCACAACTTTCGCCCTATCAATCTTCAGCTCTTTGGGAATCAACGTCTCTCTAACGACTTTCACACCTGGCCGGGGAATAACCTCAAGCTGCTGCCTCGCGGCAAACAACATTTGGGCGACGTCGACTTCTTGATTGGTGACAAGTTCATCCAACTCGCGGGCAAGATGGCGCCGGATTTCCCCGAGCGGGTCGATGGCATTCCTGTTGGTTCCGAAGTGACAAAACTCCATTTCTTTCACGCTGTGGGTTGGACCGCCAGTGAGGGACTTTCGGTCGGCGAATACGTTGTTCACTACTCCGACGGGACCGTCGACACCGTGCCGATCGAATACGGACTCGATGCCCGGGACTGGTGGGTGTATGAGTCCGAAAAAAGAGCGACACCTCGCGCCGTGGTTGCCTGGACAGGCATGAATCATGCCTCAAAGAATTATCAGGAACTTCGGATGAGCATCCGGCTGTTCAGGAGGACTTGGGAGAACCCTCATCCGGACAGGAAAGTCGCCGCATTTGACTATGTCTCGCGCAACGAAACCGCGACGGCCCCCTTCCTGATCGCCGTCACGGCGGAGACAGCCCTTAAGCCGACAACGGATCCCTTCGCCCAAGCCGCGGTGCTTCCGGCGGAAGCCGACAAGAAACCACCTGCAATCGATCAGAGTCTGCCGAAAGAGGCACAGGAAGCGATCGAATCTTTACTCGATGTGACTGCATTGTTGGAATACGACGACAAGCAAACGCTGATCGGCGTCGCTATGACGATGCAAGGCTTGGTTCCAGGAAAGCGACGTGGCACGGGTGAGACCTTGGAATGGACGTCGCGTCTCACTACCGTGGAAAAAATCGACCTGAATTCGTCCTCCATCGCGGATGGCGATCTCATTCCCCTGAAAAAGTTGCCAAAGCTGCGGTGGTTGTCGCTGAATCAGACGTCGATTACGAACGCGGGACTGGAACACCTCAAACAGATCCCGTCACTCGAACGTCTTCGACTGTACAGCACTCGAGTGACCGACGAAGGCCTGTCAGAACTCAGTCAATTGGCGAAGCTGAAAATCCTGGACCTCTCCCAAACCCAAGTCACCGACGCAGGCCTTGTGCACCTGCAATCGCTGAAAGCCCTGGAAGAACTCGATCTCCGTAACACGCAGGTTACGGAGGCCGCCGCCGACGAACTACGTCTGCATTTGCCGAAGGCGAAAATCCTCACAAAACTGAGGGTCGATGTGCGACAAAACAAGAGACTTCCACGTCTTGAGTAACCAGTGACTGGATCGTGCCTTCGGCGAGGGTGACGTTCTCGCCAATAGTTCACCGCGCATTTTGCGGGATGTGGACCGGATGGGTGAACACCTTCGGGCATGCATCGGAACGCATTTTCCATGGACGCAAATACGAAGCACGTTTGAGAGTTTCTGGCTTCGATGCACTCGGTGAATGCCGCGCTTGGCGACTTGGTGCGTGAGTTGTATCGGCAGCAGCAGGTTAATGTCGTTAGCACCTACAACCCAGCGGCATCACTATCGGGGGACTTCGGTATCTCGGCACAGTTGCACTCTGGAATCGTCGTCGACTTCTGGATCGAGTTGGACTGTACTGAAGCATCATGGCCGATCGATTATTCAGTTTTACGAAAAGACCTTGAAGATGACGATGCACGCGATGTGATCACTTTTCCTTCTCAGGTTGTTGAGTCAGTTCTTGATCTGCCAAAGGTTCTCGTTGTGGCGGTCGAGAACTTGCGCGCTGCCAGCAGTGACGAGAGCCTCTATAAGTGATGGCGGGCAAACCGCAGGCTGCCTGTGCGGCCCCAGTCGAACATAGACGATCCAGAACAATTGGGCTCCTGCAACGCGCGAACGACTCGGCGATTCTGTTCCGTCATGAGACGCGCGTGAACCACCCGTGGCGGTCGAAACTCCTGTAGCCACGAGCTTAAATTGTTGGCAGCCGGTAAGATGCACGTAGAAACGTGGATGATGTTGGTGGTCAGAAGGATCGGAAATGGTTCGTGATTTTGTTAACGAGAGTTTGTCGCATGATCCTGTGCATGGGTATATCCCGTTTATCGCTCGGTCGGGGCTGCCTGACGGTGAAGCGGCCGAACAGGATGTGATTGATCATCCGTGGGTGCAGCGGATGCGGCAGATTCATCAGTTGCAGACAGCCTGGTGGGTTTTTCCGTCAGCCGAACATATGCGGTTCCAGCACGTGCTGGGGGCCATGCATCTGGCGTCCGTCGCGATTGACCATTGGTACGAATCGCTGTGCGAGGCGTGCCGGAATGTTCCGTCGCGGGCGTATGTCGAGAGCCTGCTACGGATGGCGGCGCTGCTGCATGATGTCGGACATGGTCCGTTCGGACATTTCTTCGATGATCATTACCTGGATCAGTTCGAGGTGACTCACGAAGACATCGGTGGAGCGGTGATCGAAACCGAGCTGGCGGACCTGTTGCGTCGAATTCGGCGAAACCCGAATGGGCAATTGCAGCCGCTCGAAGAATTGGACCCGCAACAGATTTCGTGGTTGATCCGACGACCGAAACCGGGAGCCGCATCAGAAGAGGGGCATCCGGACTGGCTGCGAAAACTGCGCGGACTGTTCAGCGGCATTTATACGGTCGACAATATGGATTTCGTGCTGCGCGACGCGTACATGTCGGGTTATAACACGAAAGCCTTCGATCTGAACCGCATTCTTCACTACACCTTTTTCACATCGGCCGGTCTGACAATCCATGCCCGCGGTTTGCCGACGCTCATCAATTTCATTGAGACGCGTGCCAACCTGTTCAGGACGATCTATTTTCATCGTACGGTCCGCGCGGTTGACCTGGCGCTGGAAGAACTGTTTCCGGAAACAATGCGACATCTGTTCCAGGGAAATCCGCTGGACAAGCTGAGCGACTACTGCAAGTTCACCGAGTCGAGCTTCATGGTCGACGTGCAACGGTGGGCCGACAATGCTGATCCCGAGCTGCAGGCACTCGGCAAGCGCTGGCGTCAGGTGATCTGCCGTGAAGTACACTGGAAGATGGCGTGCGAGCGGACCTTGAACTTCCATTCGGGTTCGGCCGAACGGACGACGATCTTTTCGGAACCAGACCTGGTGCTGCGACGGATTCGTGAGCGGTTGCCACGCGATTTGAAGACGCTGGAACTCAAAATCGACGTGGCGAAGCACTACCATCGTCCCAGCAGTCGGCTGCCGGCGAGTGGTCAGAATTTTCTGCTCGACCCGGCCGTTGGAACCCCGCAAGAACTGTCCGACGACGATCTGTTCCGTGCGTTGCCAATCAGCTTCTGCATTTTCCGGATCTATTCCAAAGACCACCGTCACGATGCGACGCTGAACGTGGCGCTCAATGCCGTGCTGGGCGAAGCGAGTGACGCCAAGACTAACATGTGACACGCCGGTGTCGTGACAAGACGAGTTGACCAGTTGAGCGGAGGCACACGGAGTGTTGAGCGTCGGTCGAACCATGACTCGCTGTCGGCAATCAGTGCGACGACTGATGTCACCGCTCGCGTCGGCCTCCATTGGATTTGTCTATCCACCGTCGTGTCCCTTGTGCAGCCGAGAAGTCGAAGGAGCCAGGTTCTGCGATGAATGCCGCGATTGCTTGAAGCCAGACATCACCGGCGAATGTCCTCGATGTGGTGCTCCAGTGGGGAAGTTCGCAAATCTGGACGGCGGCTGCGGACAGTGTCGTCGTGAGTCGTATGCGTTCGATCGCGTGCTGCGGTTGGGTGTTTACAGCGACGAGATGCGGTTGGCGTGCCTGCGCGCGAAAAGTGCGGGAGGCAGCAGCCTGGCCCGCAGTTTGGCCAGAACCCTCGTCCAGGAAAAGCGATCGATCTTAGAAGAATGCACCATCGATCACGCACTTCCAGTTCCTGAACATTGGACTCGACGACTGCTGCACCCTCATTATGCGGCGGAAACGCTTTCTCGTGAGATGGCAGAACAATTGGGCATTCGCTGGGATCGGCGAACCTTGTTGAAAGTGCGCCGCACACGCAAGCAGGCGACAAGTCCAACGGCCCAGCGACGTCAGCAACAGCAAGGCAGCTTTGCAGTGCGTCGCGGGGCTGAACTAAAAGGCAAGACTGTTTTACTGGTCGACGACGTTCTGACAACCGGATCGACTGCCAGCGCGGCCGCTCGGACGTTGAAACAAGCCGGAGCCAAACGAGTGATCGTCGCCGTGATTGCGGTCAGTCCATTGCGGCAGTGAGAAACTGTGTAGTCGGCGTTCCGTTGGTGCCAGGGGTACACATCTGGGTGCCACTGGCGTGCGTCGTCGGTCACCAGTGTCTTCAAACCCGAAATGCAAAGTACCACACCTCCTCGAATTCCTTGCATTTCAAAATTGCGCGGAAACATCTAGGTTCCCGCGGGTTGCTTTCTCCTTCCCAAGACCCCAGACGACCGATAAGCTGAAGTCGATGTGAGTTTCTGCCGACACGAGATGTGTAGTGCGGCAAAGGTTTCAGAATTCAATAGCAAGACACTGGCGAACGAAGACGTACGCCAGTGGCACCGATGCCATGCCGAATCTCTCTAGGCGACGATCGATTGGCAGCCTCTGGGTTGTCTGGTCCTGGCTATGGTCGGGACTGGTCTCCGCTCAACTTTCTGTGCGGCCCGAGACAATAATCCTCGACCGACCGGAGGCATCTCAGCAAGTTCTGGTGACGGATCTGGTTGGAACTCAACTGCACGATCTTTCCAGGCAAGTCAGTTATCAGGTGGTCGATCCGAATGTCATCCGCATTGATACTGACGGGCTTGTCCAACCTGTTTCGGAAGGGTCGACGCAGCTTTCCATTCGATCAGGTGACCGGCAACTTTTGATTCCAGTCTCTGTGAAAAGGTTGCGAGAGCCCGAGCCTGTGTCGTTCAAGTATGACGTCCAGCCGATCCTCACGAAATCGCGGTGCAATTCGGGCGGCTGCCACGGCAAGGCAGAAGGCCAGAATGGATTCAAACTCAGCCTGTTCGGGTTCGATAACGATTCCGACTACGACGCCTTGGTCAAAGAACAACGTGGTCGCCGAGTCAATCTGGCCCAGGCAGATACCAGTCTGTTGTTGCTGAAGGGAACAGCAAGCGTTCCGCACGGTGGCGGACTGAAACTTGATCGCGACGGGCCGCAGTTTGCCATGCTGCGCCGCTGGATTCGAGAAGGAACTCCTTCGCAGTCTTCAAAAAATCAATCGATCGTCCGGATCGAAGTCGACCCGCCTGAACTGATGATGCAACCAGGCGCGTCTCAGCAACTGCGAATTACTTCGATCGATGAAGTTGGTCGGCGTCAATGCGTGACGACTTCGGCCGACTATCTCTCGAACGCCACTCAGATTGTGACCACCACTCCGCGCGGGCTGATGACCGCTACCGACGTTCCCGGTGAAGCGGCGATCCTGGTCCGGTACCTCGATCAAGTCGCCGTCTGCCGAGTAACATTGCCGCGTCCGAATTCGTCGTCGATCCGGTTCAATGAACACAACTTCATCGACAAGCATATCAACAACAAACTTGTCCGCTTGAACATTCCCCCCAGCGATCCCATCAACGATTCAACCTTTCTGCGACGAGTCTCCCTGGATCTGATCGGCACCTTGCCAACGGCGGACGAAGCTCGGCGGTTTCTGGCGGACACGTCTGTCGACAAGCGGGCTCGATTGATCGATGCCTTGCTGCAACGGCCGGAATATGCCGACTACTGGGCGATGAAATGGGCTGACCTGCTGCGGGCCGACAAGATCAAGGTGACTCCTCAAGGGGCGGTGGGAATCACTCGCTGGTTGCGATCAAAACTGACTTCCAATCAACCGTTCGATCAATTCGCGCGCGAGATCCTGTCGGTCCAAGGACCAGTTCAGGCGGAAAGTCCCGCGGCCTTTTTTAAAGCACTCGACACGCCCGAACTGGCGGCTCGATCGGTCAGCCAATTGTTTCTGGGAGTTCGCATCGAATGCGCTCAATGTCATCACCATCCCAGCGAGCGATGGAGTCAGGACGACTACGCAGCACTGGTCGGTTTTTTCACGGGACTGTCGATCAAGCGACTACCCAACGGGACGGAAGCGATCGTTGCCAAATCCGGTAACGACCATCCGCACCCGAGGACTGGCGAACCGATCAAAGCGCGCGGGCTCGGAGCTGCCTCTGCAGACTTCCAGGGAACGACCGATCGTCGGCAGGTCTTTGCCCGGTGGATGACCGACGCCGACAACCCCTTTTTCTCTAAAGCCATCGTTAACCGAACGTGGGCTCATTATTTCGGACGAGGGCTCGTTGAACCGATCGACGACATTCGAGCCACCAATCCGTCGACGAACGAACCATTGATGGAAGCGCTGGTGGCGCATCTCAAAGAAGTCCGTTACGACATCAAGGCATTCACCAAAACCTTACTGATGTCGCAGGCATATCAACTGAGCGTTCAGACAAACGACGGCAATGCGGGTGACTTTCAAAACTTCTCGCACGCCCTGCCGAAATCGATGCCAGCCGAAGTGTTGCTCGATGCGGTCAGTCGAGTTACCAATGTTCCTGAGAAATTTAATGGCTGGCCAGAAGGGTATCGGTCGATCCAGGTCTGGGACAATCGCATGCCGTCCTATTTCTTCCGCATCTTCGGTCGGCCGGTACGGGCCAGTGTCTGCGAGTGCGAACGCAGTAACCAACCAAGTATCTCGCAAGCACTGCACCTGCTGAACTCGCCCGAAATTCAGGGCAAGATCTCGAGTCAACGAGGAACCGCCCGCCATCTGGCTGATTCGCCGATGACAATCGATCAGGTCGTGGACGAAATATATTTGACGACTCTAAGCCGGTTTCCAACTGAAGAAGAACGAACGCTACTGCGACAGGCAATCCTGGATGACCATGACCGCCGAGCGGCAGTTGAAGATATTTTCTGGTCGGTGCTGAATACCAAAGAGTTCCTGTACAACCAGTGACAGACAGGATTGAGTGATGTTCGAGATTCCATTTGGTCCCGCATCTCGCCGTTACTGCGACGGGGTTTCTCGCCGTCAGATGCTGCGTCTCGGTTCGACAGGCCTGATTGCCGGACTGACACTGCCTCGGCTGCTGCAAGCCGAGGAACACGCGCCAGCAGGACGCGCCGCCAAAGCGACGTCGTGTATATTTCTCTTTCTTGAGGGAGGTCCGCCGCATCAGGACATGTGGGACCCCAAGCCCGATGCTCCATCGGAAATTCGCGGTCCATTTCAGACGATCCCGACGAAAACGCCCGGGGTCTTCTTTACTGAGTATTGTCGACAATGCGCTCAGATCACCGACAAGTTTACGGTCGTCCGCAGTCATTCTCATACCGACAACGGCCACATGACCGGTTACTACTACATGATGACGGGTCGCAAGCCGACATTTCCTGATGGCGAACATCCAATTCCTACGAACGAAGTCTTTCCGTCACTCGGTTCGTTCGTCGGTAAGGAACTGGGATCCAACGGCAAGGTTCCAGCTTATATCAATATGCCACATCCCATGTCCGCCGGAGGACCAGGGTTCCTGGGCGCCGAGTACGCTCCGTTCGTCATCGAGGCCGATCCCAGCCAACCCGATTTCGAGGTGAAGGACTTGGGAAATGTCGACGGAGTCAGCGAGCGACGCACGGAACGGCGCCGCAGGATGTTGGCCGGTCTGGAAAAAGAGCGACAGCGAATTGGCCGCGCGGCCGCGATGTCGACCTACTACACCAAAGCCTTCAACCTGATCAATTCGCCCGAGGCGCGGAAGGCGTTTCAGATTCAATCTGAACCTGTCACGGTGCGCGAATCGTACGGCATGACTCAGATCGGTCAGTGTGCGTTACTTGGACGCCGCCTGATCGAAGCTGGCTGCCGGTTTGTCGGCATCGACGCACCCGGCTGGGACGTGCACTTCAATTGTTTCCCCAGCTTGAAGAATGATTTGATCCCACCAGCCGACCAGGCCTTCTTCGGACTTGTCACCGATCTGGAGCAACGGGGATTGCTTGACCGCACGCTGGTCGTGATGATGGGCGAAATGGGTCGAACCCCGCGCATCAACGCTCAGGCCGGACGTGACCATTGGTCGATGGCGCAATCGATTCTGTTCGCGGGAGGTGGTATCAAGCCGGGGCAGATTATCGGCGCGACGGACGCTCAGGCGGCAGCACCGACCAGCGATCCGATAAGCGTTTCTGACGTCTTGCGCACGATTCACAATTTAATGGGCATCGATGCTGACAAGGAATATCCCGACCCGCTTGGTCGTCCCGTGCCGTTGGTGAATGGTGGAAGAGTGATTCCTGGTTTGATTGCGTAATGCCGCGTGGCAATGATCCGAAGGAAGACACTGGCATAGCCAGATGGCACACACGAAGGAATGAAGAGAAAAGCAGAGTAACTAGGAGCGGTCATTCGAAGTGGATGGTATTGGCTTTGAAGATGATTGAAGAAAGATGGTGGGACTGCGCCCGAAGACGGGCTTGTCGCCACCCTACTTTTAATGGTGTGGTCGTAATAGGATTTTGGGCTCCTCAATGATTCCTCGCTGTGTGGTCGTTTTGATTTGTCTGCTGTCATTGCCGGCCACAGCGTTTGGACAACTGGCGCCCGAAATTGGGTATGTTCATCCGGCGGGAATTCAGGCCGGAACGTCCGTCGAAGTCACTCTCGGTGGCTATGACTGGACTCCTGATATGCAGTTATTCTGCCACGACCCTCGCGTCAAAGTAGAATTGTTGAGTCCGCCATCGCCAGTCTTGATTACTGAGGCGCCCTATTGGTTCGGCGCGAAGGCACGCGGTTATGCATGGCCGCTGCCGCGCGAGTTTCGAGCTCGCCTCACTGTTGCTGCGGACGTGTCACCGGGACTTGTTCGTTGGCAGGTGGCCAATGCCAACGGCGTGTCGCCCGTTGGAGTGATCCATGTGGGTCTAGTGCCGGATCTGCGAGAAACTGCAACTCATGGAACTCCTCAGATCCTGCCTCAACTTCCTATCGCGGTCAGTGGTCAGATTCGCCGGATCGAGGAAGTCGATCGCTATCAGTTTGTGGCCCAGCGGCCTGGTCCCGTCACGATCGAACTGATCGCTCGACAATTGGCGGCAACTGGGAATCAGATGACGCTGCACGGCATGCTGCAAGTGGACGACGAAACGGGGCGCCGGGTACTGGATGAGTCGGCCAGCGAAGGCAACGATCTGATCGCCACCTTCGCGACGGAGGCGAATCGAACGTACACGATTTCGTTGCACGACCTTGATTTTGCGGGTGATCGATCGTATGTCTACCGCTTGCTGGTCACGCCCAGCCCCGGACTGATCACAGCATCTCCAGCCGCCGGAAAACGCGGAGAGACACGTCCTGTCGAGTTTGTGGGTTGGGGACTGACGACAGGCACCTCGACACTTGAATCTGTCACGCGCGAAATCTCGTTTCCCGCCGACCCGGTTCTTGAATCCTTCGCGGTTTCCGTGGAAACCCCATTTGGAACAACCCGGCCCTATGCCTTTCCACTGAGTGACTCGGCGGAACTCGTCGAAGGATCGTCGATTACCCAATTGCCGGCCGCCATCACCGGGACGCTCGAAACTCGATTTGGGACCGATGAGTATTCGGTGACGTTCAAACAGGGCGAAACCTGGCAGATTGCAGCTCGATCACGCAAAGGGGGAATGCCGCTCGATCTGGACTTACGCCTGTTGGCCCCAGACGGGAAAGAATTGGCAGCCGTGGATGATATGCCAGGTTCCACAGATCCTGAGGTCACATTTACTGCACCAGCGGACGGGACTTACCGCGTCGTTATCTCCGACCGTTCGGGACATAGCGGAGATCGCGGCGCCTGTTATCGGCTGAGCATTCACGCTCCTATCGCGGACTTTACCGTCACCTTCCCTGATCAGATCAGTGTGCCACTGGGTGGGACTGCCAAAATTCCCGTTGCAGTCGTGCGGCGCGGTGCGTTCAAAGGGCCGATCCAATTGACAATCGATGGCTTACCCGAAGGAATGACCGTCCCAGCCAGCCTGGTCCTCGCAGAAGACAAGAACAACCTGGACGTCGAGGTCAGTTGCGCAGCCAATGCGCCTGCATCAGCGTCTCTCGTTCATATCGCGGCAGCCGCGAATATGAATGGCGTCGCGGTGACTCGTCCGGTCAAAACTCTTGTCGCCGCGGCCATTATGAAGCCTCGCATCAAGATCACCCCGGAAGGGTTGGACGACGTCAGCAAAGTCCGCCGCGGCAGTACTCATCTGTTTCCGCTGTTAATCGATCGCCTGGAAGGATTCGACGGCGAAATCACTCTGGAGATGACCGCCAAACAACAACGACACCGACAGGGTCTGGCGAGTGACGAATATGTGGTCCCCGTTGGCGCAAAGAAAATCGATTATCCGATCTTTGTGCCTGAATGGATGGAGACGACGAAAACCAGCCGCATGATCTTGAATGGAGCGGCGCAAGTTCAGGATCCGACGGGGAAGCTGCGAACCCTCTTGCAGCGGATGGAACTGCGTCTGGGAATCCTTCCCGAAGGGGCCCTGATGAAGCTGTCGCAGCCGAAAGAAGAGTTTCACGTAATGAGTGGCGGCGACCTGACCATCCCTGTGTCCGTCTCGTGCACTCCAGACTTCAATGAAACGATCCACATCGAACTGGTCCCTGACGACGCACAGGCGGGAATCGTTGTTGCGGATCCCATCACGCTGCCACCGGGTCAAACTCGCGGAACCCTTACCGTCCGATTTTCGAGTGAACCGCGCGGGATCGGAGTGCAGACACTACAACTTCGAGCGACAGCGCATCAAAACGGCAAATGGCTGGTCAAATCAGAAACGACCGCGAACGTTCAGGTCCGGAATCCCTGACGTAGGCAACGCGAGAAAATGCGTTCCTGGATCTGATGTGCCACTGCAATGCCACTCTCGGATCATCGATGCCCTTCACAAATTCTCGCATTTGATTCAGAATTGCGACGCCTCCAGTGCCGCCAACCTCGCGCATTCGCAACCGTTTGAGGCATGAGAGACAAATATATATGACACAGAGGCGTTCTCGACTTCTACTGATTTTCTGCACGGTCCTTTTCATCGGACAACGATATGAGTGCGCGGCGGAGGGCCTTGACGCCGAATCCAACTCGACATCAAAGACACATCATTGGGCCGAGATTCGTGCTGTCGATTCCGCGACGGGCGCCGGTGTTCCGCTCGTCGAATTCGAAACGGTCAACGGCCTGATCTTCGTGACGGACAATGCAGGACGAGTCGCTTTTCACGAACCCGGCCTGATGGGACGTGAGATTTACCTTAGCGTGCGTAGTCATGGATACGAACCAGACAAAGATGGCTTTGGATTTTCTGGAGTCCGCATCACACCGCATGTTGACAAGCCGGTCGAAATTAAACTGCATCGCAAAATCGTGGCCGAGCGTCTGTGTCGTCTGACCGGCGAAGGACTGTATCGAGATAGCTTGCTATTGGGTCACAAGGTTCCATTCAGCACCTCACCCGCTCGCGGCATGGTGGCGGGCCAAGACTCGATTCAGGCCGCGATCTATCGTGACAAGGTCTACTGTTTCTGGGGCGATACGTCACGGATGGAATATCCTCTGGGTCTCTTTCGAACAGCCGGTGCAACGCTTGCGTGGTCAGCGTCAAATGAAACGCAAATCGATCCTTCTGCGGGACTGCCCTATGATTACTTCACCAATCCCCAAACGGGGTTTGCTCGGGCGGTGATCCCGATCGCAGACCGTCCTGAAGGTGTCGTCTGGGTTGTGGGACTGTTTGTCGTTCCCGATGACCATAATGTCGATCGCCTGGTCTGCCATTACTCGCGTCGAAAGGGGCTGGCGGACGAATTGGAACAAGGGATCGCCGTTTTCAGCGACGACAAATCCATCTTCGAACTGGCTCAACAATTACCACTTGACGAAGTCTGGCGACGGCCCAGTGGGCATCCGATCAACGACACCGACAACGGCCAGAAATACCTGCTGTTCGGCAGTCCCAACCCCAACGTTCGCGTCCCCGCAACGTTGTCTGCAGTCCTCGATCCCAGTCAGTATGAGGCCTTCACCTGTGTCAAAGACGGATCGAAAGGCAAATCAGAGGAACTTGATCTGGCTGCCGACGGTCAGCCGAAATGGCGCTGGCAGAAGACGCTGCCGCCCGTTGAATCAAAGACGGAACGCCGCTGGATCAAAGAGAAAAGGCTCAAACCCGAATTCGCCCGTTTCCTGCCGGCCGATGCGTCATCGTTTGCAGACCGGATCGAACTGCATAGCGGGACGGTCCGTTGGAACAGTTTTCGACAGCGGTGGGTTTTGGTCGCCTGTCAGATCGAAGGCAAATCGTCGCACCTGGGTGAAGTCTGGTACGCCGAGTCAAAAACCCCGACCGGACCGTTTACCAAGGCCATCAAGATCGTGACCCACGACCGCCAGACGTTCTACAACGTTTGCCAGCATGCGTGGCTCGATCGAGCCGACGGCCGTATCATCCATTTTGAAGGCACCTACACCAACGACTTCTCTGGAAATCCCTACAAGACACCACGCTACAACTACAACCAGGTCCTGTACCGCCTCGACCTGGCAGCAGAGGTCCTCAAGCCGGCACATGACGAATGATCACACGGGTGATCTGTTGCATCTGGGAAGCCATCGTCAGTCGTGATGATCTCGTCAAACGAAAGTGCTCGGACTGCATCCCTGCATCAATCACTCTTCGGCACGTTCAGACCTCGATCTTCGAAAATCGATCGCAACTTCTTCGCGGTCTCGGGATTCTCGCTCTGTGTGCATTCAAGCAGTGATGTCGCGAAGCGACGTACCTGGCCCGTGGCTTCGTCCGTTTTCGGCAGTCCGATCCAAGCCTTGTAGAGCAGTGGATCAAGTGTGTCTTTGCCGATTGCTGTTCGCATTTCCCACAGTGTTCCGCTGATGACTTCGCCGACATCATGCCGGCCGGAGTTTTGGGGCAGAGACGCGAATCCGCGCTGGTTATCCATCGTGCGTAAAGGGCCGTCGGGATAACCCAAGGCCTTTGCGAAGACAATTCCAACGTTGGGATCGTCGCAGGAACTGCAGCCGAAATAGTCTGCCAGACCAGATTCAATCCCCGCGCACGAATCGAAGATCTCTTTGGAGTCATCCCCCAGCGCAGTGGCCAAGGCGTGGTGGTTGTATTCGCGGCGGATTACTGATTTGTCTCCAACAACCCGCGGGTCCACCACGATCAAGCGGTTGCTGTGATAGTAATGTGCATTACCCATCTCGGTCTGAACTCGACACTGCACCTGGCCTCGTTTCAGTTCAAACCCCGCCTTCTTCAAGTATTCAACGTAGTTCGTCAGCAGATCTTCGATGTCGTTCGTGGCCGCGATCGACAAATCGGGATCTTCGTACCGCAACACCGTCGCCGTCTCTGAATCGGGAGACGGGTTACGAATGCGCTTCCATGTGTCCTTGTGCAGAATTTCCTTGGATTGAGCTGACGCAGCCACTTCGATCCTGCAGGTCAGAACATCGGGATCGTCCGTGGGAATCACGACAAACTTGGCTTTGGCACCAGATGCCTGAGTCGTCCCTTCGAACTGACGCGTCTTCTCAACCCAATGGAGTGGCGTTCGAGACGCTCGTCGTCCCAGATACCGCACTTTGAAGTTTGCTTCCTGCGATTTGAAAATGCGAAACGAATTGACCGGCTGGTCCGAGTCAGCGACGATCAACGACCCAAACGGCAAATCCGCCGCCCACTCGCCCGAAATATCGGGGATCGCAACTGCTGGAACAGAATCCGGCGTCTCGGCGCATAGGCCAACTTGACACGCAAGACAGATCAGAACCGTCGACAACGGTATCGAGCCAATTCGAAACTGACGCATCGAGCATCCCTTCCTGGCCTCGGTGGCCTCGAATCGAAATTGAAATCTGGTCGACTGGATTGCATTTCACCATGCTGTCCGTCTGCGATCAACTACAATTGATTGTGCACTCCATTCGCCGATGTATTCCGCATCGCGCGGCTGTGGTCGAGAGTTTCGCTCGCCCCCAGACTCTTTTCTCCAGTTGTCGCTCCACTTTGGGCGGCGAGGCGCCGACCAACGCCACAACCTGTGGTCGCTCTCCCTACGGTCGTACAGTAAGATGATCGCCACTTCACTAGTAGAACAAGTTCAAGCTAACGCCAGGCATTTCTGAAAAGGAAGAACAGGTGGTCGCGACATCACTTGATCTGCGGGAGATCGCGCCACGTTTAGATCTTCCCATCACGTCCGTCGCCATCGGAATTCGCCGAGGTGAATCCGAGTGCATCACAGAATGTGCGGTGCGCTTGATACTGGGCGATGACGTTGAACAGGACCTGACTGCCGCCGTCCGACACTTAAAACGCGCCGGGCGCCTTGGCAATGCGGCGGCAAAGTGCTTGCAAGGAATCCTGGAGTTGGATGCGCGTTATGAACTGGGGTACGCACCACCAGCGCGGGCAATGAAACTGCTTAATGCGGCCGCCAACGACGCAGACAAAGTCGCGCAGATGCAATTGGCGCTACTGATTGTCAATTGCCCGTCATTGGAACAACGGCTGTCGCTCGCCGTCGATTTGTTCCGACGAGCAGCCGATGAGGGCTCGGTCAGTAGCCTTTATCAGATAGGAGTCTTGCATTACGAAGGCCGCGGCGTTCCAAAGAAGCCTCGAACAGCGCTACGATATTTTGAAGCGGCGGCTGACAAGGGTGATGTCGATGCAGCCTTCAATGCGGGCTTGATTCATGTCACTGGCGAAGCAGGTCGACGAGACTATCGAGCGGCCGTGAGGCTCTTCTTGCAGGCGGCAAAACAGAATCACCCTCGCGCCTGCTATGAACTGGGGCTGTTGTGTGCAACGAGAGCAGCCGCGCGACATCTTCTACCGGAGGCCGACGAGGCCGCGCTTGCTCGGGCAGAAGCGGACTATTATCAGCAGAGCGCTGCCAGGGGATGCGCTCTTGGCCAGGTGAGTTACGCGGTGTGTTGCATGAACGGTGACGGCAGACGGCGCGACCCGGTTCTCGGCGCCTCCATGTACGCCAATGCGTGCCTGCAAGCTGAGCCAACCGGCTTCAGCGGTCTCGCAAAATGTCTGGCTTCAGGAGACGGTATCGAATTTGATCCAGAGGAAGCGGTTCGCTGGTTTGAATTGGCTGACGAGCCCAATCGGTGGTGGGTTGGGAAATAGCACCGGGCAGCACTCGTGGCCCCAAGAATTTCTTAATCCAGGAGCCGAGTCCCAGAGGACAGGTGGCTGGGGACGAGCGTTTCGCTCGCCCCCAGAATCTTTCCTTCCAATCCGTTGGCTCCTCCACTGCGGGCGGCGAAGCTCCGCCCAAAGCCACACCGGCCTGAACGTGGCGCGGGCATCAGAGACGACTTCGTCGTGTTTGCAAGTACCCTGGCGAGGCGGGTTTATTGGGTTCGGCGTCCCACATGCGGATTGTTCGGTCCCAACTGCCAGAGACCAGCCGTTTACCATCGGCGCTGAAGGCGACGCTGTAGACTTCGTCGGTGTGACCGTTCAGGGTTAACGTTTCCTGGCCGGTGACGGTGTCCCAAATCTTTACTGAGCGGTCGTCGCTGGCCGACGCGATTCGCATGCCGTCTGGGCTGTAAGCGAGGCTCCACACCAGGTCGGTGTGGCCACTGAGTTCGATTGACTCGTCATCCTTACTCAGATCCCAGATGCGAATTGTTTTGTCCCAACTTGATGAGGCCAGTCGACTCCCATCGGGACTGAAGGCGATGGACGTCACTGCGGATGGATGGCCCTTCAACGTCTTCAGCAGCTTTCCAGTCTCTGGGTCCCAGACTCGGATCGTTCCGTCTTCGCCAGCGGATCCGAGTTGTGTGCCGTTTCGATTGAATCCAATTGACCTGACCACACCCTTGTGGGCGTCAATCGTGAGCGGCGGACGGTCTTTCGAGATTGACCACACGCGGACAGTCCCGCTTGCATCGGCAGTTGCCAGTTGCCGGTTGTCTCGATCGCACGCGACGGCGTAAACGGAATCGGGATGATGCAAGACGGCCAGTTCCCGACCGTCGCGAACATCCCAAAACCGCACGCTGTTGTCCTTACTGGCGGTTGCCAGTTTTTCCCCGTCTTCCAGGAATGTGACGGAGGTCACCGTGTCGGTGTGCCCGCGGAACGTGTGCAACAATTTCCCAGTCGTCGCGGACCACAGTCGGGCCGTGTCATCGCGGCTGGCAGACGCGATGAAATCACCGCTTGGACTGATCGCTACCGCGTGCACTTCATCTCGATGACCGCGGCACACGATGGATCGTTGTTCGAGATGGGAATCCCAGACTTTGAGTGAATGATCCCAACTGGAGGTCATCAAACGCTGGCCATCGGGACTGAAAACAACTCCGGTGACTCGATCGGCATGGCCTCGAAATGTTTGTGGCGCGGCTCCCTGCTCGAGCTTCCAGATCCGCACGGTCTGATCGCGACTGGCCGAGGCGATCCGCTCGCTGTCGGGACTGAACGTGATACTGGTGATTCGATCGGTATGTCCGTTGAACCGCAGTTTTTCGGTGCCGGACTTGGCATCCCAGACGATGACTGCATGATCGCGTCCTCCGGAAACAAGTTTCAAGCCGTTTGGGCTGTACGCCACACACATGACTCGGTCGGTATGCCCCAGTAGTGTCTTTTGCAGTTTTCCGGTGCCGGGGTTCCAGATGCGAATGGAATAATCAGTGCTGGCCGAGGCCAGATGATTGCCATCAGCGTGATAGGCGATCGACCAGACTTCGCCCTGATGGCCTTGCAGCGTCTGCAGACAGATGCCGGTGTCGACGCTCCAAACCTTGACGGTTTCGTCCCAACTACCCGATGCCAATTGCTGCCCGTCAGGACTGAAGGCGATGCTGGTTACCCGATCGGAATGGCCAGAAAAGTGACGCAATTGCTCGCCTGTGGAGGCATCCCACAACCGCATGGCATCGTCTCCGCCCGATGCCAATAGACTTGCATTGTGATTGAACGCGACGCATTGAACCGATGCATTATGTCCCTCGAGCGTTTTCAGCAACTCGCCTGTCGTTGCGTCCCAGATCCGGATCGTGCTGTCTGACGAAGCGGATGCCAGTCGCCTCCCATCGGGACTGATGGCGAGGTCTTCCACATACCCTGTATGACCATTCAGAGTGGCCAGTTCGCTGTGGCACCATTTATCCCAGTAGTACCATTCGAATCCACGCAGGTCGTCTGGAACTGGGTTGGCTGCGGACGGCCGATACAGGTCCAGCAGCCGCAGCGTCTGACGCACGCACGCATTTTCCCATGACGTTTGTGCGAGATTCATATGCACGATGTAAACGTGACGCTTGGAGAGATACGTCTGTCGCAGCGCCTTGGCCGCATGTTCTTCCGCTTGTTGACGAGATTGCTTTTCTTGCTCGGCCAACTGTGAATTGGTTTGTGCCAGTTCGAGCGCGTGGGTCCGTTCGTGGACTGCGGCCGCCGCCTCGCGATTGGCACGTGCCGATTCGGCCTGCGCCAATTTCGCCTGTTTGATTGCCTCGACCCGTTGCCGTGATTCATCGTTTTTCGCCTGATTCGCCGCGAGCGCCTGCAGTCGTTCGCCGTAGGCAAATTGACTGGAGATCAGGGTACTGGAAACCAGAGTCACCACGACGGCGGCACTGAGCCCTGCCACTACGGGATTGCGTCGACACCAGCGCCACGAGCGTTCGATGCGACCAATGGGGCTAGCCAGAATCGGCCGACCTTCCAGAAATCGCTGCAGTTCATCGGCAACGTGCTGAGCACTCGCATAACGCCGCGCCGGAGACTTATCGAGGCACTTGAGCGCGATCGTTTCCAGATCGACGGGGATCTTGTCATTCAGACTGCGCAACGAGACCGGCTCTTGCTGCTGTACCTGAAGCAACGTGTCGAGCGGTGTGGCGGCCTGAAAGGGCGGTCGACCAGTCAAGGCCGCAAAGAGCACTGCCCCTAACGAATAAACATCGGACCAGACACCAATCCGATCGAGTTTCGCGGCCGCCTGCTCTGGCGGCATATAGCTGGGCGTCCCAAGAATCTGACCCGTGCCGGTCAGAGCGCTGTCAGCCTCAAGGCGTTTGGCGAGGCCAAAGTCACTGACACAAGGCACGCCACGCGTATCGATCAGGATATTTGCCGGCTTGAGATCTCGATGAATGACTTGCTTGGCGTGCGCATATTCCACTGCCTCAGCAACGTGTCGCACAAGCTTTGCTGCTTCGCCTGGTGCCAGAGGACCGTCCAGCAACCGCTTTGCCAGACTGGTTCCCTGAACGTAACCCATTGAGAAATAGTGCTGACCTTCGTGTTGTCCAATTTCATAGATCGGCACAATCCCGGGATGGTTCAGTTGTGCGGCCGCTTCAGCTTCGTACAGAAAGCGTTTGACCTCTTCTTCCGACGCAAACGCTCCAGCCAAAATCATTTTGATCGCAACAGTTCGATTCAGGCTGACCTGCCGTGCCTCATAGACAACGCCCATGCCACCGCGCGCGATTTCGTCAATCAATTCGAAGTCGCCGAAACGGCGCAGTTCCGATTGTACTGACAGACGGACTGTTCGATTGTTGATGCGATCGGTCGACACGTTCGATCCGCGGCAAGTTGCTTGACCTGGTTCCACGAGCACACAACGATGCAGCCGCTCATAGCCGGCAAAGAACGACGACAGATCGGCGTAAAGTTCGGGGTGGTCCGCGATGATCTGTTGTGGATCAGGTGTTTCGCCACGCTCAATTGCTTCGAGATAGTCGGCGATGATCTCATCTGCAAGGCTGTCTTGCGAGGAATCGAGATCAGGAAAAGGAGGTTGATCCGGCATTCCGCCATTCCTGTTCGCGGTCAGGTGCCGCAGCCGGCGATCGAGCCAGCGGTCAATATTCGTGGTCTACGGTATGTCATGCTGACTGCGAGCCTTCTCAGTCCGGCTCGGCCAATTGCTCCCGCAAGGTCTGGATGGCGCGTTTGATCAGACCGGCGACTGCAACACGAGTTTTCCCCATTCTGTCGGCGACCTCCGCCAGCTTACAACCGTGCCAGTGCTGCAGAATCAGTGCGTCTCGTTGTGATTGAGGAAGTTGCGTCATGGCCGTCGTCAGTCGCAGAATCTCTTCCTGCTGAGACATCCGATGACTGGCAGACGCCTGATCCTGGGCCACGAATCGTTCGAGCATCAGTGAGGACTGGTCGAGAGATTGTTCCAGCGACAATTCACGGCCGCCACCGCGTTTGACCGTCTGCAGCTTGCGGATTTCGTCGGCCAGGTTGTTGGCGAGGATCCGTCGCAGCCACGGCAACAGATCATCGGAATTCTCTTCAAAATTCGGCCGAGCCTGATGTGCTTCCAGCATTGTCTGCTGAATGACGCCCGATGGATCGAGCTTCGAGCGCAGATGGGGGCTGACCTGCAGTTCAATCAAGACACGAAGATAGCTGCGGTATCGCTCGAGCGATTCGGCCAGATCTTGCACCATTGGCCCCGACCCTTTGACCAAGCATCGATCAGGATGACGTTGTCTGGGGATCGTACCGCGTTCGGGCATCCAACGTCCACGGGCAACCACAGCGGATTTCGCTTCGTTCCGGCGTGGTGTTCGCGAGGCACGTGCCGCTTGTTTGACGACAATGGCAACCATTCGAGATCACTTTCCAGTTTGTGCCTGACTCCATCTTCAGACGGTCATATTAACGACCAACGCACTGCTAGCCGGCTCGGCTGGCCAGTTGTGGGACATCACGAGAGTGGCTCATCGCATCGGTGAATTCCCGCCTCAACCGCTCAAGTGGAATCCCCAACGCCCAACCAACAGCAATCATGGCGACAATGTCTTTCATGAATTGCGGAGGTAGTTCATGTGGCCGGTTAATGCGGCGCATGGGCAAGAGCGGGAACTCGTTCGAATCCGTTCCCAACGTCACGGTACCGTTTCGCAGGTACACGGTACGTCCACCCTGCTGACTCAAGTGCTCGATCGACGGGTGATCGTGGCGCAGCGAAATTCCGATCATGCCCGGTCCGAACGAGAACCGATGCGCCATCACGTTCGGATCATCCAGGTTGATGACGATCGTTCCCGCCGGCTGGGCAGTTTCCAGCAATACGTTCAGTGCTGCAGCGTGGCTCGCCGAACAATCCGGATCGTCAGCTTGAACGGCAGAAGCGCGCTTTCCGAGAACCACAGCGATCTGGCACTGATCAAACCCCAATCCTTCCTCTTCGATCTTTTCCAGGGATACTTCGATGACCGCCGCCTCAACACGGGGGTTCAACAACAGCATTTGCGCTCCACGCACATCCGCTCCAGATCGACGTAACAGGCAGCGATCGTTCACAAACACGCCGTCTCGTGTCGCAAGACCGACTTGACTGGACTGATGCCGCAACAGGCTTGTTAACAACGTCGCAACATCGCTCGATTCGTCGTGACCACAGAAACTGATCAAGGGAATGCGCGCGCCCTGCGGCCGCGCGAACAGGAACGACACGATCGCCTCCGGAACTGGACGCGGTGGGTCGCTGAAGGGTTGCAAGTGCATCAGTATCGCGGGACCGGCATTCACCTCAAGCAACCCACCATGCTGTTCAGCCAGAGGCCGTGAGATGTCTGTGGCAATCAGGTCGACGCCAGCGATATCCAGTCCCACCATCGACACCGCATCAATCACTGTGGCTGACACATCCGGATGGACGTCATCAGTAACATCAAAAACACCTCCACCCCAGCCGATTCTGGGTTCAAGTCGTAACGTGATTCGTTCACCCGCTGCAGGACGATGATCGAGTCCGCTCTCTTGCAGTGCGAGGACACGTCGAGTTTCGTCGTCGATTTCCATCCAGAACCAGGGGCACGTCTTATCGTCTCGTGCCCCGCGCCTTGGATCGCAGTTCATCTCCTCGATCAACTCGGCCACGGTTCGCTGACCGTCACCGACCACGACGGCACGTTCAAATCGGACCGCCGCGACGACTTCGTTACCGACGACCATCAACCGATGATGTGCTCCTTCCAGGAATCGTTCGACAATCACTTCGTCACTGTATTTGCGAGCCGCGGCGTAAGCGGCATCGGTCTCCAGACGGGTCGACAATTTCAAGGACACGCCTTGCCCATAGTCGGCATCGCGCGGCTTTACGACCACGGGACAGGCCAGTTCGCAGACTGCCGCCCACGCGTCGTCGGCGTCGTGAACGGTCCGTCCATCCGGAACCGGCAGGCCGACTCGTTTAAGTAAAGCCTTCGTCAACAGTTTGTCACGCGACACCGATTCGGCGATATATCCCGAGTGATCCGAGACGGCCGTCTGCAACCGCCGCTGGCGCGACCCGTGTCCGAGTTGAACCAGGCTTTCATGGTCCAGGCGATGCACCGGAATTCCGCGCGCTTGGGCGGCCTGCATCAGGGCTCGCGTCGTCTGTCCGACGCAGCAATCAAACGCCAGTTCATTGAACTGTTTGAATTGCGATGTCAGATCGAACGGTGATCCTGTCCTGACCGCACGCCAGGCGTCGCAGGCCAATTGCCAAGCGGCGCGACCGACAATGTCTTCGTCAATCTGCACCGCTAACGTGCTGACACCAGAATGGCCTAACGCGCGTTGAATGGCGAATTCTCTAACATTCAATTGGACTCGACGCTGCAGATTGAGCATCAGCGTGACGACGATGTCCAACTCGTCGGTGGGTATCGGGGGCCAGGTAAGGGATGGGATTTCGCTGGGTAATAACAGCAGTTCGGTATCGGAACAGGCTTCAATCAACCGACTGAGACATTCCAATAGCAACGTTTTGTCGTGAGGCTCGATTGTCACGACGGCTTCCAGCATCCGCCGTTTGGACCAGACGTTGGGGCCTTCCAGAGTGCGGATTTGCATGACCTGCATTGTTGATTCCTTGGAAATGAGTGTGATCCAAGGATCTTGAGCGTCAAATTCGCTCGACTAAGGCGCGCTTCGTTACCAAAACGTTCCGGTCGTGTACGGATCCCGAGTCACCGCGAGAGCGCCGCATCAGCGAGCGCTGGAGCGCATCCAAGACTAAGCGTGGCGTCTCGCGAGCCGAAATCCATAGGATCTAAACCCATGTTTCAACGCGACACATCCGTGCGACTCGCACTCACAAGCTGTGAAACGCGATCGCGGATCTCGGTCGGGTCGGTATAGAGAGCCCACTTTTCGGGGCTAGAGCCGGCGAAGGCGGCTTGAACCCGTTCTGAATCCCGCGATTCGCCGCGAATCGCACGGATGAAAACGCCTTTGATCTGCTGCGGAAACTCGGCCAGCAAGCGCCCGTAGATCTCGGGGTCCTGCTCACCGGAATCACCAATCAGCACAAAGCTGCGCTCAGGAAACGCCGCCAGAATTGGCTCGATCGCAGCCCGCTTGTGTGCCTTTTGGGGTGACATCCGCAGTTTGCGAGCCGCCTCACGAAAACGAAACCGCTTCAAATGGAATGAACCGGACGGGTAGCCTTCGGCTCGGCAGAATTCTGACAACGGTTCGTAAAGCTGCCAAGGACTGCCCGAGACGAAATGGAACGCCGCACCCGCGTTGGCACAGCCACGATAGAGTTCGGGCATCCCTGTCACGGGGACGAAATGACGCGCGAATGTGTTGCGGAACAAATCGCGGCGGTTGGGGACATTGCTGTGCTTGATGGTATCGTCGACGTCCGAAATGATTGAGGTCCCGGTCGGCTCGATCAATTGCATTTGCCCGCGAATTTCGCGTGTGTCAGAGGTTCCCAGCAGTGCCCGGCACCCTACCCAACGGCCGCCGTCCTCGCCGACCTGCACCAGACTCGAAACGAGGTCTTCGTTCAGTTCGATGGTGCCACGAAACAGCCCCATGTAGTCAGACTCTGCGACGTGAAATTCGCGATCGGCGAGCGTCACGGAAACGGCACGCCCGCGCAATCCCGTCATCAGAAACTGTCGCATCCGCTGGCGGAAGTACTCGTCGGCCGCTCGATCGATCCGCATGGCACGTTTGATCAGCCCCATTAATGGAGTGCGACGCAGCCAGGGGATGCGCGGATCGAAGACACACCCCTGCACGACCAGCGACCAGCCTCGACCATCTTCAGTGCGCGACGCAAACGACGGATAGAACACAATTTGTTCTTCCCGTCCAACGGTCGAGCGATTTCGACGCAGGCTGCGAAACAGAGGCACTCGTTGGGGACCTTAACAGGTCGTACTCAAGGGGCGACGGGCCGGTCCCGACGCGAATGGAACTCTGACGCACGATCGCGTCAAGATTCTGCCCAGACGCATTCGCGCAGGAAGCGGCCGACAGTGCGATTAATGATAACGCCTGCCAGCCAACTCTACACCCAGACCGTGTCTCTTCCTCAAAGTTTCATATCGAGGAATTCAGCGGGGACATGCAGCAGTGAACACGTGGTAACAGACTAACGGCACTGAATTGCATCTTATCGCAACGACCGAACGACGTCTTGAGTTGTGGCGACCTGGGGTTACAGAACCTTTTCAATCGTTTCCCGCAACACACTGCCCGATTTTTGCAGAGCCATTTTTTCTTTGGGCCAAAGTTCGACTTCGATGACACCGGCGACGCCCTTGCGGCCAACGACCGTCGGAACCGAAATGGCCACATCGCGCAGGCCAAACGCCCCCGTCTGTAACGACGAGATCGGCATGATCCGACGCTGATCGAGCGCGATCGCATGAACGACGTCTGCGATCGACACCCCGACCGCGAAGCCCGCGCCACCCTTTTTCTTGATCACTTCCGCGCCACTGCCACGAGTCTTCTTTTCGACGTCGGCAATCAATTGAGCGTTCACGCCCGGATATTTGTCGAGCGGCAGGCCGGCGATTTGAGCGGCCGACCAGATCGCGACCATGCTATCGCCGTGTTCGCCATAGATGGTGACATCGACCTGAGTCGGTGGCACAGCTAGACGCTGGGCCAACATGCTGCGCAAGCGAGTCGTATCGAGCACCGTTCCCAACCCGATCACCTGCGTGGCGGGCAGCCCCAGTTCCTTGATGGCGAGGTAAGTCAGCACGTCGACCGGATTCGAAACGACGAAGACGATTGCATCCTTTCGCAGTCCCGTCGATTTCAGTTCACTCAAGATGCCGCGGAATAGCACCACGTTTCGGTTGATCAGGTCGAGTCGGCTTTCCTCCGGTTTGCGCCGCAAACCGGCAGTGATGACAACGCAGTCGCTGTCGGAACACGACTTCATGTCACCCGAGGTAATCACTTGATCTGCCAGGAGACTGGCACCGTGCAGCAGATCCAGTGCCTGCCCTTCGCACGCCTCTTGATTGACGTCGACCAGGTGAATATGCCGCACGATCTTGCCCGCCTGCAGCGCGAAACCCGCACACGAACCGACCAGTCCTCCGCCACCGATGATGCTGACTTTCATGATTCACTCTCTTATCAACGTGGCTGCTCGTGCCACACGTGATGTTTGCTAACTCGCGGAGACCAAGGCCAGCCGCAACGCGCAAGCCGTATCGCTATTCTGAACCCAGCGAAATTGCGAATCCCGCCGACCCGCGGCCGGGTCAGCCGCCTGTCGAGGCTACTTACTGACAGCAGCCAGCACTTGTTCGGTAATCAGTCTGACGAGGGTTTCCATGTCCGGATCGGGCTTGGCAACGGGCTTTGGTTCGGGTGTCGGGGTCGATGCCCCGGGCTTCTGGCGTTCCAAGTACCCCGCATAGACGGGAGCCGCCTCGAACGCGACTTGCTGTGGCATGCTTTCCTTGTAGCCTTCGCGGAATGCGGTGTTGCTGCACAGATCGCAGTTCTCGACATGGAACCGTGGATCGTCGAAACCCAGCTTCTTTTTCAGATCGAGCAACTCGACCGATTCGCGTTCGTTCAGATAAGTCACTTTCCCAATCTGTTTCGACAACAGCAGAATGCGGCAATAGGCATCCAGAATCTCGGTCTTCCAATACGCTTCTTCCAGCGTTTTGCCAAACGTCACGGTCCCGTGATTGGTCAGGATGATGGTATTTGTCCCGTTCTTGAGGAATGGCACGACGGTATTGGCAAAGGCGTGACCGCCAGGGGTCTCGTACGGGGCGATCGGCACTTCGCCCATGAAGACTTCGATTTCCGGCAGAATACACTGCGGAATTGGCTCCCGCGCGACCGCGAACGCGGTGGCATGAGGTGGATGGCAGTGAACAACAGCCTTGACGTCGGATCGATTCTTCATGATCGCCAGATGCAGCAAGACTTCGCTGGTGCGTTTTCGCTTGCCCGCGATCTGTACCCCTTCCATGTCGACGGCACAGATGTCGTCGGGTGTCATGAATCCTTTGCAGATCATCGTCGGTGAGCACAGGACTTCGTTCTCGCCGACGCGGATCGAGATATTTCCGTCGTTCGCGGCGGCAAAACCCTTGTTGTAGACGCGGCGTCCGATTTCGCAGATTTCTTCTTTGAGTTTCCGGTCGTTGATACCGGAGTTCCACTGGCTGGCCATGGCGGCTGGTCCTTTGTTCATTCCACAGACGATTAAAGTTCGATCGTGTCCAAAATACAGGCGTTATAGGCGTCGAGTGGTTTGTGATTGGGAGCGAACGGGTTTGCCGCTTCGCCACCTTCACTGAATCCAATCTTCGCACCGGGCGATGCTCCCAATTCGTCATAAACGACGATCGGTTCATCGCGTCCTTTTTCATCTCCGTTCAGGCCGGCGACATTCAACGGCACGACGACCAGCCACGTGCCACCCGAAACCATCGGATTGCATTTGGAGAGCGTCACCTTGCCGATCACCTCGCCAACTCGCATTGATTCCCTGACTCTGCTTGACTGATTTCTAGTTTCTAGGTTCGTGGTTTGTTTGTTGATGCTTTTTGCATCACATTCCTGCCGGGGCCTTGGGGCGTTGACCACCACATTCCCGCAACAGATTTCTGAGTTCGACAAATGTCCGGCCAATCGGACTGATACAGACGACATTTGCACTCAGCGTGCGAATGACCTGTTCCCATTGTTTGCTGCTTTGCATCACCGCGGCTCGAACGCGTTCGTTGCGGTTGGCTCGGCAGGCGACCAGTTCGGCCTGTTCGGTGAAGATCACGACGCCATCGCATTCGGACGTGCTGATCAAGTGAGTCGCCATCGACGACGCTTCGGCTGGTTGCCCCACCAATTCGATCTTCCAACCGTCTGACAGGCGTTTCAGTCCCTCGTGCAGTGCTCGCACGGTCGGAGTCACTGTCTGCAGGATGATCTGCCACTTCGCTCGATTGGAACTGCCACCACCATTTGCCGCGGCCTTGTCCTGACGAGACCAGGTGGTGCGTTTCGACTGCAACCAGTCGCGTGCCGAGGGCGTCAGAATCGACGTCCTGCCGATGCGAAGTGTCTGCCCAGGTCGGACGGCGCTCTCCAGCATGTCGGCAGTGATCACAGCGGAGAGCAGTTCTGCGACCGCGGGCTTCACTTCGATCACGCTGCTCGCTGCGGGAACGGATGGTATCGCCATCAAAGGAGCCGTTGCGGAAACGCTGGCCAGAGCGATGGCTGGCGCCGCGACAATGGGTGTTCGGGAAACGGCAGGTTGAACGGGACGCACCGAAGCAGGCTGGAGCTGAGCCAGCACGTTCGTCACGATCTCGTCAATCAGCGTTTGATTTATCATTGTTGCCGCAATTTCACCGCCTGCTTGCCACCCACTCCGCATCGCGCCGCGATTCAATCCACAATTCCCAGGACATGCCAACGAGCCGGTGTGTTGTCCGACCCCACCATTTCGCGAGCGGTTTTCCCGTCCGACGAAATGATGACTGTGTCGCCCCTGCCGCCACCTTGATTATCAATCACCAGTTGAGGTGCTCCATCGGCCCCACCCTTGGCGTCCAACGGCTGAACAAGCAACATGCGCCACCCCTTGAGCGTGGGATGTTTTACTGTCGACGTTGCTCGGCCGATTACCTTGGCGAGTTGCACGATTCACTCTGGCAGGAAGTCATAAAGTCCGGTCACAACAACCCTCGGTTCCAACGACTAGATGACGCGCAGGTCATCGACCAGTACGCAGCGACGTTGACGTGTGAACGTCATCGGATTCGTCACACCCTCGCCGGTCGGAGTTGCGATGCTGAAGCTCAGATATCCTTCGCCCCCCAGACCCAGACCGGCCATCGACGGACCGTTTTTCACAAACAACGTCGTATCCATTTCACGGCCCATGCGCGTCATGTGACGCACGTTGCGCGAGTGGATCAGGCTGGTGTGACGGAATCCGTGTTCGTATTCCAGTGCCAGTTCGACACCGTGTGAAAAGTTCTTGCAGCGGACGAACGGGACGAAGGGCATCATTTGTTCTTCAGGAACATAGGGATTGGTGGTATCGGTTTCGCCGTACAGCAATTGAGTGCTGGCGGGAACTCGCACTCCAATCAACTCGGCCAGCTTGGCTGCATCGAGTCCGACCAGATCGCGGTTCAAGTGATAGTGATCGCCCGGTTTGGTCGGCGGAGTGAATGCGATCTTGGTCAATTGATCGATCTGTGACGCGTTCAGTCGGTACGCTCCGTGACGGCTCATCGTGTCCATCAGCCCATCGAAGATCTCTTCGACAGCGAACACTTCCTTTTCACCAATGCACAGCAGGTTGTTGTCGTAGGCCGCCCCCTTCACGATTGACTGGGCTGTATTTTCGAGGCAGGCGGTTTCGTCCACCACGACGGGCGGATTGCCTGGGCCGGCGACGATTGCCTTCTTGCGGCTTTCCATTGCAGCGCGAGCAACCGCGGGACCGCCGGTCACAACCAGCAGTTTCACGCCACGATGGCCGAAGATCGCCGCGGCGGTGTCGAGTGTCGGCTTTTCGATGATCGTGATCAGGTTTTCAAGCCCCGTCGCTTTGTAGATCGCGCGATTGAAGCGACGCACGCCCTCGCAAGCAATGCGGGCACCACTTGGGTGCGGGTTCACGACCAGCGTGTTACCGCCGGCAATCATGTTCACGACATTGCCGGCTAACGTTGGCAACGAGTGCGTAACGGGGGTGATTGCACCAATCACACCGCACGGAGCGTATTCGGTGACCGTCAGGCCGTGATCACCGCTGACCGCCTCGGTTCGCATGAATTCCAGGCCGGGCACCAGCTTGATGATCTTCAGCTTTTCGATCTTGTGATCCAGACGCCCGATTTTCGTTTCATCGAATTCCAGGCGTCCCAGCTCCTCCGCCTGTTCATCGCAGATTTTGCGGACGCACTCGATCGCGGCAACACGGGCGGCCAGCGGCGATTCGCTCAGCTTCTTGAAGCCATCTGTCGCTGCGGCGACCGCCTGGTCCACAGACTGGAAGACCCCCAGATCACCATCGCGCTGGGGCGCAGTTGACTTGGGCGCCTTGCCCAATTGAGCCAGCACTTCCTGAACAACATTACGAATCGTTTCGGCGTTCGCTTGCATGTTTGGTTCTCGTCAAAATCCAACGTTTATTGATCAGCAGGTTACGAACTCGGTCAATTCGAGTTCGAATCCCTTATTGAAATCGATTTTGCAAATCTCGCTTCTGATCCTCAGCCCAACTGTAAAACTGTGGCAGTGAGGGAAACATGAGGGCCATCAGCACCAGTAACGTGCCGACAGCAATCCACGTCCACCATTGGCCACCGACGATGTAAGCGATCAGATTGAAAAAACAGGCTCCTTCCAGCAGAGCCATCCCGACGATTAATCGTGTCTGGTAAATTGGAAATAGCCGTTCATTAGTGGTGTCATCAACGACCGGGAACTTATTGACGGCAGCACGTACGATCATCGGTGGAACCACAAATCTGACAGCAATCGCGCCGCAGGCGAACACGACGGCAATCAGAGGAATTGGACCAGAATCGGTAGATCGCGCTACCATCAGCGTCACGCCGATGAACATTACCACGCCCATTAAGAGCGCGCCCCAGATGATCTGGGCCGATCGAATCCACTTCTCGGGATCCATCCGATCAACAACTTGCCCTGGTTGAGGAAATGGGAAGAAACTCATCAAGTTCCTCCCTTGTGATCGTCGGCTTTCGCGTCGAAGATCGATTTCGCACCCAGATGGACCGAATCGACGATGCCAATGATGGCGCAATCGATTGGCAGTGGCTTCGTTTGCGGCGTGAAACGGGCACTCGAACCCTGCACGATCAGAACGATTTCTCCCTCGCCCGCCCCGACGGTGTCAACGCAGATGAAGGTGCGCCCGGTCGACACGAGGCCCGACTGATCTTTCTCGTTCACGCGCAACGGTTCGACGACCAACAGCTTCTGGCCGACCATCGCGTCAACCTTCTGCGTCGAAACCACACTGCCTGTGACACGTGCGAGAAACATGGCTCGTCCTTACTTGCCAATCGTCCAACCAACAGTCCGCTTGAGTCATCGTTGCGAAAACTGACGACTGGCTGGACTGCAATCTTCCGTTGTCTAACTTGCCTTCAATCCCACTGCTTCGGCGGTTTGCCGGGCAACCACAATTTCTTCATTGGTGGGAACGACCCAGACCTGAACCTTGCTGCTGTCGGTCGAGATCCGGCTTTCACTGCCTCGCGGCAGAGATTTGTTCTTGTCTTCATCGAGTTCGATGCCGGCCCACTGCATGTTGCGACAGACGCCAGTACGGACGATGGGCGAGTTCTCGCCGATCCCGGCGCTGAATACGATGACATCAGCCCCGCCCAACACGGTCAAGTACGAACCCAGGTACTGGCGGATCGACGCGATGAACACGTCGAGTGCCAGTTGGGCGCGTTGATTTCCTTTGGCTGCGGCTTCTTCGATGTCACGCGCGTCCTGGCTGATACCGCTGATCCCCAGCATGCCACCCTTGCTCGACAGATCTTCCAGGATCTGGGCGAGTGTCTTACCGGTTTTTTGCAACAGGATCGGCAACGCAAACGGATCAAAATCACCGACACGATTGTTGTGCATCAACCCCGTTTGAGGACTCATCCCCATGCTGGTGGCCTGTGACTTGCCGGCCCGTGCCGCGCACAACGAATTGCTGCCGCCCAGATGACAGGTGATCACTCGCAGGTCATCTCGTCCCAGCAACTGCATCATGCGGGTGTTCAGATACCGGTGGCTGGCACCGTGATAACCCCAACGCTGGATCTCGTACTCTTGCGACCACTCGTACGGAATGGCGTACAACCGATTCTCGGGCGGAATCGTTTCGTGAAAGGCGGTTTCCAGGGCGGCCACGAGCGGAATCTGCGGGAAGGCCGAACGCAACTGTCGCATCGCCTTCGCGTACATCGGATTGTGCGCGGGGGCGATATCGGACAGGTCTTCCATCTTCTGCAGCAGCGCATCGGTCACGACGCGCACACCACTCATCTTGCCCGCGAACACGGCCTTGAAACCGATAGCGGCGACTTCGCTGACCGACGCCAGGCAACCGTGCTGAGGATCAGTCAGTTGGTCGAGGCACATCCCGACCGCGGCGGCGTGATCACCCACCGGTTGCGTCGATTCACGACGCTGTCCGTTGATCTCGACAAAGCAGGCACTGGCAGCCTGACCGATACGGTCAATGCCACCCCGCGCGAGCTGAGCCTCGCTGGACATGTCGTACAGCCGGTACTTGAAACTGGTCGAACCCAGATTCGCGACGAGCACTTTCATGATGTCCTCCTTGGATCACAGCGGCCGATTGGTGTCGCGTCCCTGCGGACACAATACAAATCCCGGCCAATGCGGCTCATTGGAAGGTCAATGCCGCGACATTTCATCAGATGAACGCGTCGAGCAGGCTCTTGTCCGGTCGAGCGATAATGTGAGCACTGACCAGCTCGCCGATCTTCGAGGCAGCGGCCGAACCGGCGTCCACGGCAGCGCGGACCGAGCCGACGTCACCGCGAATGACCGTGGTCACAAACGCGCCACCGATCTGGATCTGCTTCACCAAAGTGACATTCGCTGCTTTCAGCATCGCATCAGCAGCTTCGATCTGGGCCACAAGACCCTTCGTTTCAATCATACCAATCGCTTCGTTCATGGAAGGCGTTCCGATTTGCGGAGAGGGGCTGGATGGAATCTGGACAGGTGTCGTCAAGACGATCGCCGTCGTGGGTGGCACCGCAATCGCGGTCGTGGTTGTCGTTCTACGGGTCGTGGTTCGTTTCCGTGGAGCCGGAGTGCGCGGTTGGGCAGGAGCGGAACGCGCCGGAGTCGAACGCTTGGGCGTCGTTCGCGTACGGCTTGAAGATCGCTTTGCCATGATCGCCTCGAGATCAATGCCACAAAGGCAAGTCAATTTCGCTCGGGAAAGAACACTCGTGATGACGCGACTCTCTTATCGCCGCGCCGTTCGTCAGGTAGTTCAGGAAACGGTGCTGCCGGCGCCAGCTTTGGCCTTGGGCAGAATCGCGCCCAGTTCTTCGTGCGGACGAGGAATCACCTGCACGCTGACGACTTCACCAATCTTCGACGCGGCGCTGGCACCGGCGTCGATTGCGGCCTTCACAGCGGCCACGTCGCCAACGACAAACGCGGTCACCAAACCGCTGCCGACCTTTTCCCAGCCAACCATCTTGACGTTGGCCGACTTGAGCATCGCGTCGACGCCTTCGATCAAGCAGACCAGCCCCTTGCATTCCAACATTCCGAGTGCTTCCATTGCCATTGTCAGGTCACCTTTGCTGTCAGGGAGAGAAACGTATCACGAGTTTTTACAGGGTTCCCGATCGCACAGGCCGTCGGGATTGTTCAACAGTTGGCAGGCAGTCCGTTGCCGATGGATCAATTCCTAATGAGTCTTGCAGGCACAGCCGTGCGGCTTGATCAACTCGACCGACGTCGCCGCCGGCAGATTGACGGCATTGCCTTCGTCAGTGTCGACATGAACTTCCAGCTTGACGGTCGGATCGCCACGAACGACCAGATCTTCCAGCGTCGTGGTGCAACCGGCCGAGACAACTCGCAGGTGCATCACGTCCCCGCTTTTGACTCCGTAATGTTCCATGTCAGCTACGCCCATGTGCACATGTCGCATGGCACGGATCACGCCTGATTTCAGTTCGACGACCCCGACGGGACCAACCAGCACGCAACCGGGTGTGTCGTGATGATCACCGCTGATGCGAACCGGAGTATCGATCCCCAAGGAAATTGAGTCGGTAAACGCGAGTTCCACCTGCGACGGACGGCAGGGGCCCAGTACGCGAACATCGGGCAGCATGCGTTTGCGAGGTCCAACGACCATCACAGTCTGTTTCGCGGCGAAGTAGCCATCCTGGTACAGCCATTTCATGGGCTCAAGTTGAGCGCCGGGGCCGAACAGAATCTCGACGTGTTCCTGGGAGAGATGAACGTGCCGGGCCGAGATATTCACGACCAGGGGATTGCGCGCGGGGGCGGCGTGAGGTCCGGCCGACAGCCCCAGTTGCTTTTCCAGCACTTGCCGAACGACTCGTTCGATGTCCGCTCGATTCAGCTCCGTCGCCATTCACCACTCTCCAGTATCATCTCGGGTGCCACCGGTCAGGCTGACACGTCAATCACTGTAAGTTCGACACCCGCCTTCTCGACGATCGACCGCCATGATTGGCTAAGCCCCGAATCGACGATCATTCGCGTAACGCTCGACAGCTCACACAAAAATGTCAGTGCCGACTTGCCGAACTTGCTGCTGTCTGCCACCACCCAAACTTCTTCTGCTGCTTTAATCATTCGCCGCTCGCATTCGACCAGCAGCGTGTTGCTGTTGAACAAACCTCTTTCGTTGATCCCCCCGGCACTCATGATCACTCGAGGCACATGCAGCTCAGCCAGACTTGCTTCTGCCAGCGGCCCTAAGGCAACACCTGTACGTGGATAGAGGTAGCCCCCGATCAGGATCAATTCGATGCTGGACTGTTGCGACAACAGATTGGCAATCGGCAACGAGTTCGTGACAACTTGCAACCGTTTGCCAGCCAGAGACTTTGCCACTTCCAGCGTTGTGGTCCCCCCATCCAGCAAGACCGTTTCGCCGTGCCCAATCAGATCCGCTACAGCCCTCCCAATCTTTTCCTTCTCTGTAGTACCCCTACTTCTACGCTCTTCGAACGGAGTTAGCGACTCACCTGTGTAGGCTGCACCGCCTCGCGTTCGTCGAATCTGACCGATTCCGTCAAGATACTCCAAATCACGTCGCACTGTCGACTCGCTCGCCCCCAGCTTTTCCACCAATTCGTGGAGCGACACAAATCCATGTTGCTCTATGAGTTGCAGTATTTCGTCGCGGCGTTGATCGAGGATCATAACCAATGGCACTTCCTGGAGCGAATGGCGATGGGATTCCTCAAAAACAATGCACTTACCCTATCCTATCATTCGTTTGACAGATTTCAATCACAATCAATCACAATCTGTCTCGACGGACAGGAATCGATGACATCCAAAGTCTCATTGCTGGCACTGGTGCCTCGCGCATGCTGTCGGCAGAAGTTGCAGGCTGAGTTCAGTCTGATTGAGTGATTCGCGTCGTTACTGCTGAGGAACGGTGAATCGAACAGTGTGAGTCACCGAAATTCACTATGTCATCGAGCGGCGGCAATCGATGAGACGAGGTGGCACGCGCATCGAATGTCCGAGGACCCTAGCGGCAAAAACCGCCGAACCTTGAGATGAGATACTCGACGATGGTGAATCGGATGGGCGTTCCGAGGGAGTTCGCCTCGGGGCAATTGTTGGTCGCGGGTAAGATCGCATTGCGCTGACATCGGCCGTGCAGCTGGAGGCGACTGACATGCGAAAGATCTGCTTATTGCTGCTGTGCTGCGTTTTTAGTGGCACGTTGACCGGGTGCCACAAGCTTCCGTTCCACTACTTTCCAATCGCCCGGGTCGAAGGTCGCTTACACCGACCGGAACCAGTAAATCTGGTATCTGTGTCTGACCTGAACTCAATTCCATTGGGCGCGCGAGTTGAAATCGTCGATCGGATAACGCGTGAATCGACCCACACTTACACGGGGACATTGATCCACTCCAGCCCGAACGGTGCCGTCCTGTCGAACTGCGAATGCAAGGGCCAAACGGTACACACGCCGCGCGGGTTACTTGGCATCCCTCCCTTTTCCCGGCTGTTTAAGTTCAGCGGAGTTGGCGTTGAATGGATCCCGGTGCAATGGGTGTCCATTACGAAAATGTCAAAGATGACAGTCCTGGAGCAGCCGACGGCCGACTACGTCGCCCCGAACCTCGATATCGACACCAACGAACGCAGATATTTCGAACGGGTTGGCGTCGATTTCGAAGGGGATCTCTCAGCAGCCGGTCTGAATTCGACAGGGGTGAATTCGTACGAGGACGGAACACGAGCTGAAGAATCGCTGAGTGACTCAACTCGTTAGGACGAAGCAGGTGCGCGCACTGACACGTCAGCCTTCGTCGTGTGGTGACAAGCCACGTGTTCGTGGCGCAACTGCATTTGCCAGACGCGCTACTCCGCCGGCAGCATCCGCACACGCGAGCCATCGATTTCCAACCGACCTGTGGCGTAACGGCGGATCGCCTCTGGCAATGCCTCGCACTCCGCTTCGAAGACGCGCGCGGCGACTTGATCGGGATTGTCGTCGTCCAGCACAGGGACCGATTGCTGCAGGATGATCGGGCCGTGGTCGTATTCGTCATCGACGAAATGGACCGTGCATCCGCTGATTTTGGCTCCACGATTCAACACCGCTTCGTGGACGTGGTGTCCGTGGAAACCTTTGCCGCTGAACGCAGGAATCAGCGACGGATGAATGTTCATAATCCGTCCGGCGAAGTCGGACGGAATACGAATCAGCGCCAGAAACCCGCCGCACACGACCAGGTCGACATTCTTCTGCCGACATTCTGCAAAGATCGATTCGCTGAATGCTTCAACCGAAGGATGCGACTTGCGAGTGACGACGCGACAAGGAATATTCAGTTCCGCAGCTCGTTGAACCCCGCCACAATCAGACCGACTCGCCACGACAATCTCGATATCCGCGTGCAATTGTTGTTCGCGAATTTTTCTGGCGAGATTGACCAAAGTCGTTCCACCACCGGAAATCAAGACAGCCAGGCGAATGGGACGAACCAGAGGCGCAGCCAACGGACGAAATCGAGCCACAGTTACGAATCCTCAGGTTCAATCATCGAATGAGGCAATAAGGGATCGGGAGCCGGATGCTGCCGTGGTGGGAAATGAGTGAAATCAGGCTCAACCTGCAGTGGTGGACGAGGCGGCATTTCCTGGCGATTCGTCTGCCACACGACATACACGCCCAACAGAAATGCCAGTGTCGTCACGCCGTACCACAAGGGACTGATCGGCTGATAGGCGGATTTATATGGATGCCGCATCCATTCGACTTCACCAGCAAGTATCAGGGGCGATTTACGCGTCGTGTCTCCGGCGTCGTAGCCATACATCTTGAACATGTAGCCCGTAAACTGCACTTCTTCCTGGAGATCACCTTGGGCGAGCAAGCGTTCGTCTTTCGTCGTGAACACGACCACCGCGGGCAAGCTTTGCGAATCGGCCGTATAAACCCAACCTTCGTACGCGTCATCCAAATCGAATGCGTTCTTGCCTACTTCGAACTTGGTCAACTTGCGTAAGACGCCATGCAACGTCACTAACCGGCCCTGGTACTCCTCCGGGTGGGTGAACAGATCGACGAATTGCGGAAAGTCCTTGGCGGGACGCGCGGCGTAATTTGGATTCAACTCACGGCGTTGTCGTCGCAGTTCGGTCGCAAACTTTTCCTGGCGGCGAAGAGGAACTTCCTGGGCCAGCCGCAAAATGCGGAAATACGCTTCGCGTTCTTCAAAGCGCACGCCCATCGAATTGTTCTTGATCGTGCGCAGCAGTTCTGGATTAATCGTCTCGCCATGATCCAGGCTGGTTTCCGCGTCGAAGTCCAACAGCAATTCTTGCTGCCGCAGCTTCACCATTTCGTCTTCGGTGAGCGAACGGCGCGGTTGAGTGCCCGAGGTCTCGGCATCGCGGATGGCGGCGAATGTGGGATCACGATCCTGAGCCTGACCGTGCGGGATTGCCAAAACCAAGGCAAACGCACTGGCCACGCAGAAGATTCGCATCCATCTGTTCATGCTGGCAACCCCCGAATCCTCATGATTCGCAATCTCAAATCCCTCAACGCTCGCGCATTCTCGTGAGAATCGCAGGGAAAGTCGAGAGGACCCGGCCGCGGGTCGGCGGGATGCGCGATTGCGTTGGGTTCAGAATAGCTGAGTCGCTCGCGCGTTGTGACCCGGCCGCGGGTCGGCGGGAGTCGCGTCGCGTGATGGGTTACGAATAGGCATGGTGTTTGCGCGAAGGGTGTCAACGATCAAGCGAGAATGATCGAAAGGTCTTGTGGCCGTGTCACCCGCAACGCGCGAGCCGCCCCGCTATTCTGAACCCAACGCAATCGCGCACCCCGCCGACCCGCGGCCGGGTCACCCGTTTCCAACGCGCGAGCGACACGCCTATTCTAAACCCGACTCAATCGCGAATCCCGCCGACCCGCGGCCGGGTCAGAATTCGAGGTCGACGATGCGGCCCATGATCAAGCGAACGGTGCGGACCTGTGGCTGACTGCCCTCGCCCCACGACGCTTTGACTTCGTAGATATGAGGAATTCCGGGAAGCAACGGATCGGATTCAAGCCGCCAGACTTTGCCCGTCCACTTGATCTTCAGACCTTGGGCACTGACGTCAACGTCCTCCGGCAGGTGCACTTCGACGACACCGACTCGTGGGTGCTTGCTATCTTCGATCAATCGCGAACGTCGTTTATATGTCTGCCCCAGCGTTCCAGGCGGCGGCGCGAAACCAAACCGATCTGTCCCCACGTGGGCTGGCGGTGGAACGGGATCGAAGGGAATTTCGTCACCCTGCATCGGCACGGGCGACAATGGAGTCGGTTGCGAGTTGACGGGCAACTGGCGCGGGACGGGGGCTCCATTCATGTCCAGTCGATCCTGTTCTCCGTAATGCAATCCCAGTGGCAGACGACTGCCCGGTGCCAGATTGGGCTGAGAGCCCAATGGCATCGGCGTCGTCGTCACGGGAGGTAAGCCGGAAGGTTGAGGCTGAAGATCCAGCCTCAACGCATCCGGAGATGGGGAAAGAGTAGGTGCCGGGATCGGCGTGGTCGAAGGTGTTGGCGCAGGAGCAGTCGTCGCAGGTGCGGGGCTCGGCGACAGTGCGGGCAGTCCCGGCGTGGGCGCGGCCGGATTTCGTGGGAGAACGATATCCGATTGTGCTTGTGCCACTCGCAGAGACTTTGGTTTGCTCGAACCCGCACCGTAAACCGAAGCCGGACCATTCAAATTGAGGGCCAACGCCAATCCAGCGATCAAAATGCACCGTGGATCATTCAAATTCATGATGTCGCTCTCTGTAAGTTGAATGGACTGCTGGCGGTCCGGTTCGCTCCAAAACCAGACCGAGCCGATGCCATCACGGGTCAGCGTGACAGCCGATCGACTTTGGCAAAACCTTGGCCGATCGATTCACAGGTCGCTCGACGGCGATGATGACCGTCGAACAATGTGAACGTGGGAACTCTACCACGTCCCATCAGACGAGCACCGACCGGTTAACCGCAAGCCAAAAATCGCGCATTCGACGCTTCGGGTCGATCGGGTGCTGTTACGCACGAAGACTTTTCCGGCCCGATTGACCGACTCGAACTCAAGACGATCCGCTTAGGAAAGATCTGCGGCCTGAGGGGTCCAACCGGATTGACTGGCAATCAGCAGCGCGTTGAGAAACGAGGACCCGCAGATCAGCTCTTCTCTTTCACCGAGCGGCTCGCCTTGGCGGTCAGTGGGTCATACAGGCCACCACCCAGGTTTGCGACACTGATTTCGGGCAGCGGCATACCGCGACCACCGTTCAGCAGCGAATCTGCCATCCCCTTCAACAGGCGAAACGGCGCCATCACGCGATTCTTGAAAGGCACTCGTGACGCCTCGCCTGTGGCACGAAACAACAGCAACGTCACATCGTCCTCGGTCAGGTTGCCAGCCCTGAGCGACGAGACCTTGGCCACAATCTGATTCAACAACAGTTCCGGTTGGCGACCATCCAGTTCCGAAACGATTTTCAAAAACGCTTCCGCTCCCAGCAATTCGCCATTCGCATCGCGCGACTCGACCAAGGCATCTGTAAAGAACAGCACCAAGTCGCCAACGTCCAGCATCATTTCCAATTCGGCATAGGTGCCATCCTCGAAAATCCCGAGCGGCAGATCGCTGGGACCCTGCAAGCGGCCTGCATCGTCTTTCGATGTCTCCAGTTGCCGCCACCGCTGGTCGCGCGCCGTGTAAATCAACGGACACGGGTGACCCGCATTGCTGAAAGTGAGTCGACGCGTCGGCGCGAGGAACGTCGCCACCACGGCTGTCGCGAAGCCGCCTGCGTTCGCCAAGCCCGCGAATTCGGTGTTCATCGACATCACGAATTTGACTTGCTGGATGTGATTGACATAGCGTCGCATCAACAATCGCAAGTGATTCGCAGTCTCTGCCACCGCCGCTCCATGACCACTGACATCGGCCAGCATGAGTCGCGTGATGCGACCGGTGGCGCAGTTAGAGACGTAGTACACGTCGCCGCCGCTGTCTGCCTGTTGGTACGGCACGCTATAGACCCAGGCGTCCAATCCCGGCAAAGTGACCGTCCGTTGGGTCGCTCGATTGCCGCCCCAGATTTCCATACAGGTCATGGAATGGGCCGCTTCGGACGGTTCGACGGTGCCTTCAGACATGCCAATCTCCACGTAAGGCCGCAGACAATCCTCGTGGTGGCCGCCAGAATCAGGTAAACGAACCAGCTGCACCGATCAGGATTTCTTCGTCAGCTCTTTATAGACGTGCTCGATATTTTCGGCTCGATCGCGGACAGAAACGCCCGCCCACTCTTTATACCACGGCAGGTCGATAGTTCGTTTGATTTCGTCCAGAGATTTTCCATCAGTGATCGCTTCCTGGATCGCCTGACGCAGTTCCGTGAAGTAACGGCGCTGCGTATCGACCAGTTTCGCATCGCTTCGTTCGCCGTGGCCTGGACACACAACCTTCACCGGCATCTTGCCCATCTCGGTCAACACCGAGATCCAACTGGCGGTATCGCTTTCGCCCGTATAGTTAAAGGCTCCGTTCACACAACTGTCGCCGGTAAACAGGATGCCGTGCTTCGGCAGCCAGGCAACAGCATCACCCGGCGTGTGACCGTGTCCCAGATGAATCAATTCGACTCGTTGCTTTGAATCTTCCAGAACCATCTTCTTGGGGAAATAGACCGATGGGATTCCATACTTCAGTTTGCCGTATTCCTTGGCATTGTCCTGTTTCTGCTTATCGAACGACGCCACGCCCTTATTCAGAAACTGCTCACGACTGGCTTCTGAGGCAATTGCACTGGCACCGTCGGCGATGAAGACCGGATTGCCGTCGGCATGGTCACCATGCCAGTGCGTGTCGAAGACATACTTGATTGGCTTGTCGGTCGTCTTGCGAATCTCTTTGATCAGTTGTTCGGCCTGGTTCGGAAAACTGGCTTCGATCACCAGCACAAAATCGTCGAACACGATCCAGCCCTGATTGCAGCCGATGAACTGCGGTTCCCACTGCGCTTTACGGAAGTAGACGCCTGGTGCGAGTTCGGTCACCGTGGTCTCGGTCGGAGCCAACAGTCCCAGCGCGAAACCCGAGACTCCGAACAGAATGCCGGCGGTCAGCAATCCCAAAACAGTAAGACGAACTCGATGCGGTTTCATTCCGATTCCTTATCAGGTGCGTGACAGCCTTTTCCCGGTCGGGAACATGGTACGCAACTGCGGCAAAATCAAAAAGAAACCGCGAGCTGCCTTTTTCGATCAGCCGCGATCTAACCGATCGATCAGCGAGAGGGCGACATCCGTCCGGTTGACTTTTCCAAAGGCCTGCCAACCGGGAACGGCATTCACTTCGATCACGTAGCACGTGCCATCACGATCATAGAGCAGATCGACACCCGCGATGAATGCCCCCGTTGCACTGGTCGCCCGCACCGCCAGTTCGACTTCATGTGAAGTGGGCTGATGCCCCTCTGCCACGGCGTTGCGTGCGACATTGGTGCGAAAATCATGAGCTGATCGACGGCGCATCGAGCCCAGCACCTGTCCATCCAGCACCAGGACCCGCACGTCTGAGCCATCGTGCGGAATGAAACGCTGCAGATACAGCACCGTGCCCAGTCGCATCAGGGTGCGGAACGTGCGATGAGCCAGGTCAGGATCGCTGACTCGGACGATTCCGCGCCCTTCCGATCCGAACAGCGGCTTGGCGACGACATCACCGCCCAGTTGCTCAAAGGCGGCCTGGGCTTCGTCTTCATGCTCGCAGACAATCGTCGCTGGAACCGGCAGTCCGGCGGCCCGCAGTCGCGCTGTCGTCAGATACTTGTCGACGGCACATTCGAGCGACTTGGGTGAATTGATCACTCGAGTGCCCGATTGCTCTAACTGAGCCAGTGCGTCCATCCGAAAGACGACTTGTTCAAGCGAGCCGGGCGGCATGGTGCGAACCATGATCACGTCATGCTCGATGCTACGAGGAATATCGTCGGCATTGACAGACAACAGCCGGACATCAGCGCGAGTCGTTTCAACAGAGGCAACGATCCGTGCGAAATCCAGCCGCTCGCACGCATGCCCGCGCGTCGTAGCCGCTCGTTCCAAATCGCGGTAGTACCAGCTTCCTTCGCTGGCCAGGATACCGATCTTCAAACTGGCCTCCGCCCAACATGAGGCGCACCAGGCGACGGCCTCTGAACCAGGACTACATCTTCAGGGAGGGCGAAGCTCCTGCTGAGCCGAGAAGTAGGTAAACGCATCAACATGGCGGCTCAGCAGGAGCTTCGCCCTCCCGAAGAATAACAACAAACAACAGCGACCGATCAACCCAGGCCAAACGAGGCACGCAGGACCCGTTCGTTGATTTGGCCAGCAACATGCACTCGGCCGGTGTCGATGTTTTGAAACACAACCTGGGCCGGACTGAATAGCAAGGGATCAATCTTGTAGAAGTCGCGATTGGCAGCTTCGAAGATCTCCAGGAATGGATTGCCGTACGCGTCCGACGACTTCGACGGCACTCGCTGCACCACGTCAGCGATCGATTCATCGTCGCCCATCACCCACAACGTGACGCGCGCACCGTACAGAATGGCGTCGTTGGTGCGTCCGACACCTTCGAGATCATTCTTGGCCACCGGAGGCAACGGAGCCGTCCCGTACGCACTGCGGACTCGATTCACATCGAAATCAAGCTCGTGCAGCTTGTGCATCGCGGTTTCGATCGAACGGGCAACGACCTGCAGGTTTCCTGACATGCTGGATGTCGGTGCCACGCACAGCACGACATTCTCAGGAAGGACATCGGTCGCTTGAGCAATGTGTTCGAACACTTCCGCGTCAGGCAGCTTGCTCGATTCCAACACTCCGACCACTTGATCGGACTCTTCCCGATACCACAGTTTGTCGAACAGCGGTTCTTTGGCCGCAACGGCTCGCATCGGCCCCGATCCCATCGCGAAGAATTTACCGACGCTGATTTTCCAACCAGCGTATTGACTGAACAGACAGGCCGGGACGGGAGAATCCGTTTCCACAGTGACCTGTGGCCAACCGATGTCGCCAATCTGACCCGGCGCCAACGAGACTTCGGCCAGGCCTGACATACAAATCGCCGACAAGACCACGCCGGCCTCGATTCCCCCTTCGGCCGTCACGCCAAAATCGAGCAGCACGCCATTGTTTTCGACATCCTGACTCGTGACGCGGTAATCCTCGGGGCTTTCGTTGACGTCTTCGATCAGTTGCGACGCCAGTTCATTCAGTTGAAGGTTCATTCAGCAGCCATCGTACATTGTGAAATATCTCCATCACCTCCGTCGTTGGCAGGTGAAGATTCCGCATCGCACGTCACGACGCGCGATCGCAAACACCGAAGATTAACTGGATATGCCAGCGGCAACAATCGCTCGGCCCATGGGAACCGATAAAAACAAACCGATCAGTCCGCTACCGCGCGAGCAGCATCTCTGAACTCAACAAGATTACGAACCCCGCCCACCAGCGGCCGGGTCACCCGACATCGCGCGAGCAGCACTGCTATACTGAACCCAACAAGATCGCGAACCCCGCCGACCCGCGGCCGGGTCACTCGGGAATCGGATCGGTTCGTTGAATTGTTTGACCTTCCCAATTTGCTTCGTCGGTCGTTTTGTCATAAGTGAGCAGTCGATGAGCACTGTTCTTCGCTGGTGGGGCTTCCTTTTGAGGGATCCAGCGTCGCAGTTCCGACAGAATGGGCTTCGATTCAGGGCGCCCGGCCAGATTATCCCATTCGTGAGGGTCTGAAGCCAGATCGTACAATTCCTCGGTGAGATCGGCGTAGCGGATGTATCGCCAGCGCTCCGTGCGGACCGCGTGATTCCCCAGATTGTGTGTGGTCACAGCTGGTCGCGAACGTGCAGCATCGGCGTCCTTCAATTGTGGAATGATGCTAGTCCCTTCCAGACCGGCGCGAGGATTGAGGTCACACAGTTCGATCAGGGTCGGATAGAGATCAAGTAATTCCACGGGTTGGTGGCAACGTCCGTTGGGCGAGACACCCGGGCCGGCAAAGATCAACGGCACTCGAGTACTGCGTTCCCAGAGCGAGTTCTTGCCGGTGATTCCCTTTTCACCCAGATGCCAGCCATGATCGCCCCAGACCACGACAATCGTATTGTCAGCCAGTCCTGCTTCGTCCAAGGCCTGCATCAGGCGGCCGATCTGTGCATCGACAAAGCTGGTACAGGCCAGATACGACCGAACCAGGTTTCTCCATTGATGCTGCTGCTCAACCCACTTCAGTCGCGGTTCGGGCAGGTTCCAGTGCAGATACCACGAGAACCGTGGCGTGTCGTCGCGATCGTTTGGCTTCACCAGCGGCAAGAGACTGTCATCGTCGGGATAGAGGTCGAACCATCGCTGTGTTGCATAGCAGGGGACATGCGGCAAGAAGAAGCCCACAGACAAAAAGAACGGTTTGTCGTGGTGATCCTTAACGCGATCAACGGCCCACGACGCGATCTGATAGTCGCCCTTGTCTTCGTCGCGATGAGGAAACACCCCCCAATCGACCAGCGGGTTGTTTCCCATCGGTGTGTCACCCACGAGTTTCTGAGGTGGTCTGACACCGATTCCACCAGCAGGCCCAACCGCATCAAATTCGACGCGCTGCCCGGCCAGCCCGCCCATATCGCCATGATGAATCTTGCCCGTCGACAGCGTGCGATAGCCGTTGGCCTTGAAATGCTGGGCCAGAGTGACTTGATCTTTCCATTCGTCGAGCGTTCGGAACCACGGCGAAAGGCCATAGACCCCGGTGGTCGTTGGACGCAGTCCCAGCATCAAGCTGGTGCGTGACGGATTGCATAACGGTGCCTGACAATGCGCATTCAAAAGTGCAGTTCCGCGTTTTGCCAAGGCATCCAGATGAGGCGTTTTGACCAACGGGTGCCCGCCAAACGTTCCGATCCAGTCGTTCTGGTCATCGATCGCGATGAACACCACGTTGGGTTTTGAATGCGTCTTCGCAGGTTCTGTCGCGGTGAGCGATGAAAGGCCAGTCAAACCAACGACGATCACCGCCGACAGAAATCGCAACACCGAAACCTGCGAGACCAGGCGCATTCCCGTTCTTCGGGAGGGAGAAGCTCCTGCTGAGCCGCCAAGCCAGAAAAACGCATCAATTGTACGAGTCGCACGGAACCAAGCCTCTCCTGATTCACCCGAGCGGTTCCTAGACTTCTCCGAATGACGACGTCGTTTCAGGCGTGCCACATTCGTCGATAAGACGTGATGCGAACTTTGCTCGCGTCCTGTCATTCTTCGATCACCTATTTCGCGTCAGGCTTCGTTTCGTTGTCAAACCGCGCATTGCCGTAGGCCGATCGCGGCGGCGGATCTGACTCGCCCACCTCGCGCCGCAGTCGATTCAGCTCCGCATGCAATGACTTGACCGTGTCCGCATAGCTTGGATCGCGATAGAAATTCTTCGTTTCCAACGGATCGACCTGACGATCGAGTAATTCCCAATCGTCAACATCCGGCTGCTCGTAGTGCACCAGCTTGTATCGATCGGTGATCACGCCCGAGTGTGGCCGCACGCGGTGCGGAACGGGGAATTCGTAGTAGTGGTAGTACAGACTTTGCCGCCAGTCGACAGGTGTCACTCCCTTCAACAGAGGCATCAGGCTGCGTCCCTGCATATCACTGGGAATCGGTACGCCAGCGACATCCAGAAAGGTCTCGGCGAAATCCAGTAGCGAGACGATGTTGCTGTTCACGCTTCCGGGCTTGGTGACTTTGGGCCATCGCACCATCAGCGGTGTCCGCAGTGATTCTTCGAAGATCCACCGTTTGTCGAACCAGCCATGCTCGCCCAGGAAGAAACCCTGATCTGACGAGCAGACCACGATCGTATTGTCGGCCAGTCCCTCTTTGTCCAAGAAGTCCAAAATACGACTCACACTTTCATCGACCGCTTTGACACACGCCAGATAGTCGTGCATGTAGCGGTTGTAGCGCCAACGTACCAGGTCCTGTCCCGTCAGCTTCGCTTCGCGAAACCTGGCGTTGCGAGGATCGTAGTATTCGCTCCACACGCGACGCTGCTCTTCGGACATATTCGTCGGCTGGGTGAACTTGGCATCAAGATCCGTAAAGGTGCGATCCAAGCCCATGTCGTGATCACTCACCGCCTTTGATCGGCCGGCGTAATCGTCGAACAACGTTTCTGGTTCGGGATACAGTCGATCGTCGTCCCAGCCCAGATGCCGCAGAGCCGGCGCCCATTCTCGATGCGGAGCCTTGTGCTGTGTCATCAACAAGAACGGCTTCGATTTATCTCGCTCTTTCAGCCAGTCGAGCGACAGATCGGTGATGATGTCAGTGACATAGCCGGCATGCTGGACTGTCTGACCTTGCCGGATCATCGGCGGGTTATAATAAATCCCTTGACCGGGCAGGATGTGCCAATGATCAAACCCCGTTGGATCGCTGAGTAGATGCCATTTGCCGATGACTGCGGTGGAATACCCAGCGTTCTGCAACATCTTGGGAAACGTCGGTTGCGATCCGTCAAAGCGGCAATTGCTGTTGTTATAGAATCCGTTCAGGTGCGAATACTTGCCGGTCAGGATTGTCGCGCGGCTGGGGCCGCAGATCGAATTGGTGACGAGGCACCGGTCGAACCGCATTCCTTCGTGCGTCAGCCGATCCATGCCGGGCGTCTGCAACAAATGCCGACGCTCACCGTAAGTGCTGATTGCCTGACAGGTCATGTCATCGGCGAAGATCATCAGGATATTCGGACGTGGTTCGGCCGCGGTCAGGGGCGGACCGAACCGGCTCAGCAACAGGCACGCAAACCAGGCAAACTCGCGCCAGATTCTTGTCCGCATGACAGATTCCTCTGCTGGCTAAGACTTAGGGCGAAAGACCGACCTGAGGTGAATATGTCGCATGCGCGGTGCGATAAATGAGAGCGACGAGTTGGCCACATCGATCAACTCATCACTTCGATTGGCGGAAATTACTTCTTCGGACGTTCCCACGTCTCGCCGCGCTTGTAGCGGTTCGCGCGCTCGATCACGACCGGGTCTTTCGAGACTTCGATGACTTTGTCGAGATCCTTATCGAATTCGGCCTTATGTGGATCACGCACTTCACGATGGTGAGCAATCTCCACCACCGTCTCACACGCGATCTGCGCCAGGTCAGGATCTTCCACGTAGGGCATCACGAAGCGGACCGCTGCGACATCATAGGCAGTGCGAGTGCGATTGAGAACCAGCGATTGTTCCTCAGGTGTCCGAGCGACCTTCATCGCTTCTTTCATACGATCCAACCGCTCTTTGTCCGATCGCTGATCACGCGTCGCGGCGATCTTGACGTAGCCCTGAAATGCCTGATTGCGCTCGGCGGCGTCGGTCGTCTTGTTGGCAATCTCGAGCAACTTGTCGGCCACGCTGGCATCCGGCCATTTGCTGAGCGCGTCGATTCCCAGCTTGCGGCGCACGGGATCGGCTTCGGAGGCAATGTCGCCAACAAAATTGATCAGCTTCTTGCCGCCCACGCGACCGATCAACGGTAACAGGTCATCACGTTCGCTGGCAGGAACGGTGGCGAGCGCTTCAATCAGTTTTGAACCGCGCTGGTCTTCGTTGCCAATTCGCGAACAAATCATCGCGACACACCGCTCCGCGTGATCTCGTTCACCACCTTTGCCAGCCTTCAAGACTCCAGGCAACAGCGCTGCGACCTGTTCGGCCTTGCCAATCTGACTGACTGCGGTCATCGCCGCACTGCGCACCTTGTCGGTGTCATCCGTCGTCGCGGCGACCAATGTCGGTAGTTCATCCGAGGCACGACGTGTCGCCAGGACTTCGATTAGCGCCGTCTTCACATTCGCCGGCGCGGTTTTCAATTCGGCGGCAACCGAACGAGAGATTCCCTTACCCCCCAGCAAAACCAGACTCCGTTTTGCGGCATTACGTTCGTCATTTGAACTCGCCGACAAGGTCTTCAACAACAGTGGCAGATCATCGGCACCGCCGAGCGTGCCAAGGGATCGAATGGCACTGGCTCGGACAGTTTCGTCCTCGCTGGCGGCAGCCAGTTCCAGGACGGCTGGCCGCGCCGCCGCGTCACCGCGATCCGCCAGAGCGTTCAAGAGCGCGGCTTGCGCGGGCGCCTCCAGTTTGCTCAATTGAGCCGCAAAGGTCTGCGTATTGGCGGCCCCTTTCGCTCCTGTGCGAATCTGGTCCAGCCCCGCAGCCCTAAACTCAGGATCGGCATCCCCTAGCAGTTTGACGATCAGTTTGACTTGATCTTCCGACGATTTATCGGCGGCACACAGGTGAAAAGGCCCACCACACAGGACGATTCCCGCGAATAGACTTAACAAAGATTTGCGCAACATTTTGCGATCTCCATCGATTTTCGAAATTCAATCAGGCTTGTTTACCACTGCAGGCCAGCAGTCCACGCATCGCGGCCAAACGGACCAACCGCGGCTGACTGTCCTGCGCGAACGTCTGATAGATCGCGTTGGCTTCGCTGGTCTTGTTGGCAACGAGTAACGATTCGGCGCAACTCAACAGAGCATCAATCACAGGCGCGGAACTGGCTGCGGCGGCCGCCTTCTGCAATGCCGCAACGGCATCAGAGGACCCAATCGCTCCGAGTGCCTGCGCTGCCGATTTCGCGATGGCAGGATTGCTATCCGTCAGATGTTCGGCAAGAGCCGCCACAGCCGCATTGTCGCGTCGGGAACCAATGGAACTGAAGACACCGATCTTAAGATTACCACTGACCTTGGCCAATGAGTCACGCAGCGCTTTCGACGCTTCGTTGCCGGGGATTTGCTCCAGAGCAAATCGGGCCATGTGCGAAATGTGTGGATTGTCCAGTAATCCGGCGAGCGCCGGCACTGAGGCCGCTGATCCAAGCACCGCCAGTTTGCGGCAGACGTATTCCTGCCCGTCCAGACTGAGACCTGCCGCGAGCGCCGCCGTCAGTCGCGATTCCAATTCTCTTTGAGATTCAGCCTGCCCGTGCGCCGCGACGATCGCATCTTCGATCGGATTGAGTGCGGACAGGTCAGTTCCCCAGTCATATTTCTTCAAAGCGTCGAAGGCAGTATCCAGCATCGTTAGATTCCTTGAGATCGGATTAACTTGTTTGAGAATTCGGTCGGTCTTGGCCAACTGAACTGCAACGCGCGAGCAGTATCTCTATGCGGAACCCAACGCGATCGCGAATCCCGTCGACCCGCGGCCGGGTCATAACTGCCACGGTTCACGGCGGGCTCGATCGACCAGCCGATTCGCTTCGCTGTCGTCCACGAATTCCTGCTTGGCCGAATCCCATTTCAAGGAGCGCTTTAACTGGTAGGCGATATTTCCCAGGTGGGCCAGCACGGCTGTGTTGACGGCCGATTCGATATCGCGGAACGGCTTTTCGCGTGTCTTTACGCAATGGATGAAATCGCCATAGATTTCACCATCGCCCTTGTACATCGGAACCGGCTTGGCCGGCAGTTTCTCGCCGGGTGTGCCTTCGATGTGCAGGTTCGGTGTGTGCGGACGGTTGTGATAGATCGTCAATCCATTCGGATATTTGTACGACAGATACTTGCCATCCTTGTCGTCGATGTAGTTCACCTCGTTGGGCTGCAAGTCGCGGACATCGCAGACGAACGTCGCGCCGCCGAAATGGTGAGCCCCCCAGTCGGTCATGCCACCGCCCGAATAGTCGCTGAACGATCGCCAACTGGAACCATTGATATTGAAACTGCCGCTGCACCGTTTTGAGTTATACGGAGCCCACGGAGCGGGACCGAGCCACATGTCCCAATCGATCTTTTCGCTCATTTCTTCCTGCGGCAGATTGCACAGTTGTGGCAATGGGCCGACACTGACATTGATCGATTTGATTGTGCCGAATTCACCCGCCCAGGCTGGATCGACATATTGGCGATAGTCACCCAGCACGCGTTGGCTGCCGCCCGAGACAACTCGACCGTAACGTCGAGCCGCCGCGATCATCCGCGGTCCTTCGGCCAACGTCAGAGTTTCCGGTTTCTGGCAATAGACGTCTTTGCCGTTACGACATGCTTCAATAACCATGATGGCGTGCCAGTGATCGGGTGTCGCAATATGCACGGCATCGATATCGGTTCGAGCGAGCAGTTCCCGGAAGTCGTTGTACGTGGTGCAGTCATGGTTTTTGTAACGACCGTCAACACCCGCCTTGGATTTGTCACGCACTTCGTCACGGACGTCGGAGAGGGCGACGTACTGCACATCCCCCCTACCGAGAAACGCGCCTTGATCACCACGTCCCATGTTTCCAATACCGATTCCACCCATCACAATTCGGTCACTGGCGGCAGGTCGTTCGCTGTTTCCCAATGCGGACGAGGTGATGATGAATGGCACACCGAAGGCCGCACCTGACGCTTTCAGGAAGTCGCGGCGGTTAGGTTTCCTGGACTGGCTCATCGACGAACACCTCCAAAAGAACGTGAAGAAGCCACCCCACGAAGGCGCAGGCTTCGGATCAGTCGAAGTTCAACAGGCAAAAAGGAATCAGTGTCTGTTAATATGACCGCAACGAAAGACGATTGCAAAGCCACCGTGGGTGACGGACCGAAGCCAGAAAAAATGCGTGTGGAACGTGTCAGAATGAGGTCGCAAGAAGTATGAGACCAATCAAATACACGATCGCAACGTTTTTGACATGCATCGGAATGTTTGGAAGTCTTGTGACTCTTGCTTCACAGCGGTAGACGCCAATTCTGACCTTCAGCTCCACGATTGCTCTTTCCTCATCACGCTTTCGGAGTTGAAACGCCAGTCGTTAGGAAGGTACTACTGCCTCGTTCTGATGTGCATTGATATCGCAGTCGCTTTTGAATGCTTTCGGCGAATTTGGGATGGTTGGCTGGCAGGGCAACTGTGACTCTCGAAATTAAAAAAACTTGTTTTGAGAAGTTCAGATTAGGGACGTGCTGGTTGCAGGCTGCATATTCTCTGTGAAAAAGAATCAACGATGCGAATACCGAGAATGGCTTGCCTGACCATGTTCGTGATGATCTCGTGTACGGAACTCGCCTTCGGCCAGCCTCGCCAGGCGAACATTGCTGCCTCGGCACTGGAACCAGAGAACATCCCCTTCGCGAAACCCGAAGTCTTGTCCGATGATGAGTTGAACGCCGTTTTGAGCCGCCGAACAGATTCACAACTCGGCGAAACGATGGGGAACTTGTCGAAGATGTTCCTGGTCAATAGCCGCTTGGCGATGGGCGTTGGGATCGGAGTTGGGACCGAAGACAGAAAGGTGATGAAAGTCGAACTGCAGCACCCATTTCCCGAATCCTATCACCCAACATTGCAAGAACTGCTCGATGCGATCGCTCTGCAGACGTCGACCGAATGTAGCCATGAAAGACGGGAAAGTATTTTGACACAAGCATTCGATCGGCAAAACCTGTCAAAGACATCGCAATCTTCGAACTCAAAAAGATGAAGCGAGAGCAGCCCTTCAAAGTGGACTTGGCCAAAGGCCGGCGCGCCGTCGATATGGGGCATTGGATGATGTATATCCCGCGAGCGTTTCCGGTCGGGATGGACATCTACGAATTCGGCACATACTCGCCAACTCAAAAAGACAATGAACAGAACTTCTTCGACAAGATTCGGAACGAAGTGTCACTCGACTGGGCTCGACGCGTTCATCCGAAGGCGAAAGTAGGCGACCTGGAAAAGGCCATCGTAGGCCAATTCGAGGCACTGCACTACGGCGTGTTATTGACGGGACAAACGGGGCAGGAAATCCGCTGGCGTCAGTGGGTCTTCATTGACGGTAAGAAGTGCTACTTGAGTGTCAGCACGATCATTCCGGATCTGGAAGAGAAGATTTATCCCGATGTCAAACAGATGCTGGAATCATTCGAGATCAGAACGCCTGAACCTGCCAAGGAATGATCAACCGTTTCAACGAACTATTTCTTGCGATTCGCTTCACCCTGCGTCGACAATGCTTCGTAGAACTGTTTGACCATCTGCTCGTACTTCGGCAGCATTCGCTCGTTGTAGGTGCTCAGCAGTTCTTCGCGCAGGTGACTGGGCAGATGGCCCCAGATGTCCATTTCGAGTTTGCGCCGCCGTGCTTCTGCTTCGGCCGCCTTTCGTGATGCGGTCTGCCCCTCTTTGGACGAATCGGTCGCATTCTCGCTCGCTTCGCCACCGGCTTTTTGTTGTGCCGAACTGGCCTGTTGTTTTTGCTGGGCCGATCCGCCAGCACCGCCCTGTCGGCTCATCCGCAATGAACCTCCACCGCCGCTGCGCTGCCGACGTCGGCTTGAAGAACTGCCCCCGCCGCCACCTGCACCCCCACTTTTTCCACCTCCTCCGCCGCCGCCACCACCACCTCCTCCTCCTCCGCCACCACCTTTGTTGGGGGGAGGGTTCTCGAGTTGGTTGATGATGTCATCCAGGTCTTTGATCACCTGTTTCTGAATCTTCTGCGTGTCGTCCGTCGTCGATCCGGTGTCCAGCTTCTCACCCGCGCGGCGCATGCCTTTCACGGCCCGGTCCATCTTGTCCGCCTGTTCGGCTTCGTGATCGACACCGCCCCCAGGCTCTTCTTCCTTGAGCAGATCATCGCCCAGCTTCTCGAGCAACGATCGTTCCCTCGGTTTGTCTTCGCCGGCAGGCTGTTTTTCGGCGGGCTTCAGTTCTGGCTTCGCATCGTCTGCAGCCAGCGTCGGCCCCGCCGTTACCAATAGCAACGCGGCGACAGTCGCATCGAGTGCACGCCATCGAATCATACCAGACATCGTCTTCTGCTCCTGCCCTGCAACCAGCGTTACAAATCGATCTTGTTGGGATCGACCTCCTTCTTTGGTTGCTCAGGCTTCTTTGGTTGCTCAGGCTGCGGTCCTTCCGCTGGCTTTTTGTCTTCCGGTTTCTTTTCGTCATCTGATTTGCGATCGGGCTGCGCCTGCAGGAATTTCGCCACCAGGTTGCGCGCGAAGTCGGCCAGTTCCGCTTGTTCGCGTGCCAGTTCCACCAGTTCGGCGTGCATCGCTTCGGGCAACTGACCGTCTTTGTCTCGGAACGTATTCAACAACTGAGTCTGTTCCAGATACTCTTCCTGCAGCGATTTCAGCAGCTTCAATTGAGCCAGTTGCGGGATCGAGTCACCCGGTGGATGTGCTTCCTCTGGCTTGTCGTCCTGCTCCTGCGGCTCGTTCGCCAACTCTTCGGGCTTCTCTTGAGGTTGCTGCGCCTGCTGTTTCTGTTGTTCCTGCTTGAGGACCGCCAGCAGACTGTCGATCTTCTTGACCGCATCTTTCTCCAGATTCTGCACGGGCTCGCCCGTTTCGCGTTCACTCAGTCGATCGGACGCGAGTTGTAACGTTCGACCGAGTCGCTTCAGAACCAGCGCGAATACTTCGGCCGACGCCATCTGTTGCTGCATTTGCACGGCCGAATGTTGCAACAATCGTTCGGTCTCGGCGAGTTCCAACAAGGTTTTCGCCTGGCCTCGCGTCAGTCCATCGCGTTGCTGTTTTTCTTCTTCCAGCCGAACAGTCTCGGTGACGACGGCTTCCTGCCGCGCACGCAATGCCTTCAACTCGTCTTCGATCTTCTCAAGTTGCTCGAAGGCCAATCGTTCCTGCGCGATCCGTTTTTCGAGAACCAGTTCACGCTCCGCCTGCTCGAGGTCATCCAGTGCTTCGTCCATCGCCTGCTGCATTTCGTCTGCGTCGTCGGCATCCTGCATCTGCTTCATCATCTCGTTCAATCGCTTACGAGCACGATGAGCCGCCTCGGCAGGGCCGCGCAGACGCAATCGTTCCAGCTTGCGTTCGGCCTTGGCCATTCGATCGGCCAACTGCTCTTGTTGTTCCATCAACTCTTTCATCTGCTCCTGCTTCTCGGGCGAGTCAGGTTGTTGTCCCAACTGCTCCGCCCGATCTGCCAGATTCTCTTGTTCCTGTCGGATCTGCTGGAATTCGCGCAGTGATTCTTCGGTCTGTTTCACGACCTGTTCGGTATCTTCGTTCGGTTTCTGTTTGATCATCCGCTCGATCTCGCGCAGTTGATCAAGTGCCTGCTGTTGCGCTCCGGAGGCGGCACCCATGTCATTCTCTTGAATGTTTCTGGCAGCCTCGCGCAGATCGCCTGACGTCTGTTTCTGTTTCAGTTCCTGATCGACTTCACTGAATCGTTCCGCGGTCTCGGGATCGTGTTGTTTTAGCGAGCTCGACGTGCGTTCCAGTTGCTTCGTGAAATTCTCGAGTTGTTCGGCGACCTTGTTCTGTCGTTCGGCCAGCTTCTTCAGCTCGGCTTGTTCCTGGTTCGTCAGTTCGACACGCGACTTGGACATGGTGCGAGGAGCCAGTTCCGCCGCTTCCTTCTGGACTTTTTCCTGCTCGGCAATTACGGATTCGATATCACGTGAGACATCGCGCCGATCGCGCCACTCGGACAACGAATCCTGCAGACTCTGCAACGCTTCCAGCGATCGCGTCTGTTGCGCGTTCGCTTCGGCCAATGCTGTTTCCAACGCTTTATCGCCTGGTGTCACGGGCTGCCGTTCGGGCTTCTCGTCGCTCTGTTCCTTGGACGGTTCGTTCGACTTCGAAGATTGAGCGTCGGAGTTTTCTTCTTTGCCCTCATTTAACCCGTCGTTGGCAGGATCAGGCTCGGTATCGCCTTGTCCGTCTTTCGACTCGCCGGTCGAGTCATTGCTGGTCGACTTCTTCTGGCCTTGCTTCGCCGGACGAGTTTTCTGCGCGTTCGAACTTCCTGTTGAGTTTTTGGTCGGCGACTTGGTATCGGAACCAGACTTTTGCTCAGCATCGTTCGATTCCTGGTGCGACTGGTGATCGGATTGTTCGTCCGAATTTGGCTTGCTGGTCGCTTCGTCCTGCCGCGCGGTCGCTCCCTTGCTCGCGCGATTCGGGTGCGTCTTCTGATCCGGCTGCGATGGCTTTTGATCCGCGGAAGCGGGCGATTTCGCAATCGACTTCTGTTGTGCCGATCCGTCCGCCAGCTTTTGAGCGCGCGTCAATGCTTGTTCCGCATCAGGGAGCTCTTCGCGTTGCAGGCGTGTCAATTCTTCAGACAACCTTTCCAATCGCTGCTCGGTCCCCGCATCGTTCAAATGGTTCGCGCGAAACTCGGACAACAACTGTCGTGCCTGTGCTTCGACGCCATCGGTGGGACGACCGAGCCGCGAAGCGGTTTGCCGTTGATCGAGTTCGGTGCGCTGCAACTGATCCAGATCCTGCGGTCGCAACTCGCCGACATTTTCCAACTGCGTCTGCAGTTCTTCTGTCTGTTGCCGTGCACGCTGCTGCAATTGAGTTGCCTGCTGCAGGTCGTCGAGCAATTCACCGACTCGCGACGCCAGTTCCTTCTGCTTTTCCTGACTGGAAATGATCGTGATCGTGCGCGGGACGCTTCGCCCGAGATGTTTGGAACCCAAGTCGTACGTATCCAGAGCCTCGGCTCGAAACACGATCCTGGTCCCTGCTGTCAGCGTCAGATCTGCCATCTTCCACAAATAGTCTGCTTCGTGATGTTGTGGTCCCAGTGGCTGCACTTGTTTCGCTTGAACATCCACCGATTCAGCGGGAACCTCGGCCGCTTCGGTGACGCTGTCAAACAAAGGAATCGTTCGGACGGTCTCTTCATCACCGATCTGATACGCGATTCGAACCGACGCTAAACCCAGATCGTCTTTCGCCAGTATCTTGACGGGCAACTCGGCGTCCACCGTCAACATCACATCGGCACCGGGATCCTCGATCGTGACTTCTGGCACGCCATCGGCGATCCCGCGCAGTTCGTAGCGGACGGCTTCGCGATCGGTGAAACCACGTTCATCGGTCAACTCGAACCAATAATTCAGGGTTCGTGGTTCGATGATTTCGAACGACGCAGAGAACTGCCGCGCATCGTCGCTAAGCGTCAGTGGAACGGCGGGATGATCACCGATTCGCAGCTTGGCAGACTGCAACACTTTGTCGCATGCCGCGATGACTTGAACCTTGGTTCCCAATAGCCCTTGAATGTGTCCCACTCCCGGAGGAAGCTCTTCGACAGGCCGGCATGAATACGCAGGCGGTGTCACCGTCACTTGCAGTGATTCGATGTTCGGGGGCGGCACCACCTCGACGCGACGAAACGACATGCCATTGTCATCACCGCCGGTCGCGCGAAAGAACATCGTCCCCCGCGCGGCGATCCAGTTGACGATGGCGGCGTCAACCAACCGCCCCTTCGCATCACGCAAAGTCGTCTGACGCAACACCTCGCGAACCAACGGACCGTCGTCACCCAGGCGATATTCAAGATAGACGCGCTCGGGTAAACGACCCCGACGATTCTCGACATACAGTTCCAAAGTGTCGCCGCGCGCGATCAGCATCGGTTCGTCGGATGGCTGTGTCAGCGGCGCCAAATCCGTCTGCACGAATTGCAATTCGACGGCACGCGGCCATGGTACTTTCGAAAATGGAAAGAGCAACCGCTGCACCGACGTCGCGGCTTCGAGCGGATGCAGGACGACGACGATCGCGGCCAGCGCCATGACGAATGCACCGACCAGGCTGACATTGCGAACGCCCTTCGACTCCACAATGTCGGACGGCTCAATCCGCTGCAGATCCCTCAGGGCCTGACCGACGACCGCCTGTTGCAGTTCCGGTGAACCAACTCGAGCGTCCAGTCGACGATCGAGAAACTCAACGGCGCTCAACACGCGGCTACGCAATCCCGGAAACCGACGCTCGACCCGGGCGGCCAGGAACGAACCGGTCAATTGTTGTTGCAGCGGAGCAATCAGCGTCCGCCACATCATCCAGCCGGCTGCTCCGACCAACATCAGGCCGATTACCAGTCGCGTACCCGAGTCATCGAAATGAATCAGCCAGTCGAGCGTCCCGTTGATCAGCAAGCCGCCAAACAACACGAGCGACGTCCAGCACAGCCCGGATATCCACGTCAGCATTCGGACACGACCGCGAAGATCGGCCAGATGCTCGCCAACGATAATCTGTTCTTTGGAAACCGCGGCGGTCGACACCGCGTTGGCAGGCTTTGTCCCAGGGCGACTGATCGGCATCAATGACTCCTTGCCTCCTCACACGGCATCAGCGCGTCTGCCACGCCAAGCCGTCAGACTCTTCAATTGTAACCGCTGTCCCGACAGTCTGTAACGGTCAATCCCCAGACAATTCGGCGTAAGTGTCGGATCACGCTGCCAGTATTGAAATGCCGTTTGAAAAAAGGAGGAATTCTGCACTCATGTGGCTGGGATCAGCGTTTCCCTCCAGAAGCAGGCAGATCTGAGCGACATCGGCCAAAACCTGGCCGCGCCAAGCCAACAACCTCAGACTTTCGGTCAAGGCCATAAATACCTGTCAGCAACACCCTGCCCTATGTATATTCATTCACTTATGCGAATTGCGTTATGGTGTGATGCACACAATTCAAGGTCGACGCTCATTGAGCGAGCCTCGACACGACAGCCGATGAACTGATTCAGCCGTCGTAAGCGGAAAGGGATGATCGAGTGAGCGGATTTTCCACGTGGGCTCAATTGCGGTCTCGACGACGAGCTCTCCAAATCGGCTCCGCCGGTGTACTGGGAGTTTCCTTGCCCGACTGGCTTTCAATGCAGGCGAATGCATCGCCAGAAGCCGATCGCCCCGCTGCGAAGAACGTGCTGGTGATCCTCGAGCAGGGTGGCATGTCTCACATGGACACTTGGGATCCCAAGCCATTGGCACCGTCTGATCATCGAAGTCTGTTCAAACCGATTTCGACCAGTGCCAGCGGGATTCAATTCACCGAACTACTCGCAAACACGTCTCGAGTCGCCCACAAATTGGCCGTCGTGCGATCGATGATCCATCCCAAATCAGGAGCCAACGGGCATCCGGAAGGAACGCAGTACATGCTGTCCGGATCGCATCCCGGCGGTCCCTTCGAAATGCCAGACATCGGTTGCATCGTGACCAAAGTGCTGGGGAGCGAGAACCGTGATCTGCCGCCCTACATCATGGTCCCGGGCAATGACGAACAAAACACGTCAGCCCGAACGGGCTTTCTGCCAGCCGCGATGCGTGCCTTTAAAACGGCCGGCGAGGACGTGTCGCTGCCGAATTGGAAAGTCGCGGATCTGTTGCCGCGCGGCGAAAACTCGGGCGTTCGGTTCGATCGCCGTCGGCAAATGCTGACGACCCTGGACGAACGATTCTCGACAAACCACAGCATCGCGGGCATGGATCGATTCTACGCGCAGGCGTTCGACACATTGACCAGTCACGGTGTGGAAAACGCCTTCAATCTTTCCACGGAATCATCCGCCACGCGCGAACTGTATGGAAAAGGTCATCGAGGCGCCTGCTACCTGGTTGGTCGGAAACTGATTGAAGCCGGAGTGCGATTTGTCACTGTTGACGTCCGGTGGCCATTCAATGAGCAAGTTCCCGGCGGGTTTAATCTGAACTGGGACCACCACGACTTGATCTATACATCTGGTTCCTGCGGCACTGTTCGCGACAAGGCGGGTGGCGAAGGTCGTTATGGGATCGGACATTGGGTCATGATGGGCAGTACAGATCGCGCCTTTGCTGCGTTAATTGAAGACATGGACCAACGCGGTCTGTTGGCAGAAACGCTGGTCTGTTTCATTACGGAATTCGGCCGCACGCCACGCATGAACAAGTTCGGCGGCCGCGATCATTGGACCGATGCCTATTCGATCGTTTTCGCCGGTGCCGGCGTCCCCGGCGGCCGTATCATCGGCCGCACCGATAACGAAGGCGGCTACGTCCTCGACGACCCACATACGCCCGAAGAATACGCCTCGACAATTTACGAAAAGTTGGGAATCGACCGGGCGAAACCCCTGTATACTGCCGCCAATCGACCCGTCCTGTTCGGTCACGCAGCGGAACCAATCGCTGCCGTGATGTGATCATTCCCCCGGGCCATTCATGTCGGCTGCCACTTCAAACAATTCCCGCCGCCTGTGCTGGTTGCTCGCGCCGTTGTTCGTCGCGTGGCTGGGTGGCGCTTCGATCTCAATCGGTGCATTCACTCCTAAGTCTACGGTATCGGAAAAAGATCCTGGCTGGCCTCAGTTTCGTGGACCGACACACGATGCTCATTCCGCCGAGACCGGTTTAGCCGACAAATGGCCCGAGGAAGGTCCGCCAGTCCTCTGGACGTTGGAGTTGGGACAGGGGTACTCCAGCTTCGCGGCGGTGGGCGAGCACCTGTTTACGCAGACCCAGTCACTGTATCAGCAGTCAGTGGTGTGCCTCGATCGCCACACCGGCCGGGCAATCTGGATGCACAACTATGGCTGGCCCCACGAATCGGCTGGACTGTATCCAGGACCACGCAGCACACCAACATGGCACGCCGATCGAGTCTACTTCGCCGCACCAGATGGCTTGATCGGCTGTTTGGATGCGGCCACCGGGCGCAGCATCTGGACCGCCAATCCGAAAAAGGCGCATCACGGACGAGGAACTGATTTCGGATATGCGTCGTCGCCGCTGCTCATCGACGGGAAAGTGATCGTCCCAGTCGGAGGGATCGATGCCAGCGTGGTCGCGCTCGATGTCAAAGATGGCTCGACGGTTTGGACCGCGGGTGAATCGTCAGCCAGTTATGCCACCCCTTTTCCCATCACTCTGAATGACCGCAAACTGGTGATCGTGCCTTTGGAGAATTCACTCGCGGCATTCGACATCGAAGCCGGTCGGCAGGACTGGGAATTGGATTTTTCGCATGGGTACGACGAACATTCGTCCGCGCCGCTCTATCGCGAACCATTGCTCTTCTTCGCATCGCCATTTCGTGCCGGCGCCAAATGCTATCGCTTGACCAGTAAACCGGCCTCACCAAATGAAAGATCGCGAGAGGAGATCACCAGCCCCGCCAACGCCCTGTCGCCAGAAGGTGGCATTGCCGAGTCACCGAGCACCGATGAAAACCGACCCATCGTCGTGTGGGACCAGCCCAAGTTCTCCAACGATGTTTGTTCCAGCGTTCTGGTGAACGGCTGCATCTATGGCTTCGACCTGAAAGACCCGCAATCCCGTGTCGATCGCCCGTCTCGAGGTGAGTTTCGTTGCATCGAATTCGAAACCGGCCGCATCCTGTGGTCGACGAACCAGGTCAAACAATGCAATTTGATCGTCGCCGACGGCAAATTGATCCTGTTCACGGACGCCGGCGAGCTGATCCTGGCCCGGCCCGATCCGCAGGAATACGTCGAACTCGCGCGGACGCAGGTGTTTCACGACGAAGTCTGCTGGACCTCACCAGCACTCCATCGCGGCTGCCTCTATCTAAGAACCCAATCCCGCGCCGTCTGCCTGTATCTGGGAAACGAACCGTTGTCCCGACAACAGACCGTCCAACGAGTCAAAGACATTCCTCACGGCCGCATCACCGATGCCAAATGGCTGATCGGCGGCGAACGCGAATTTCCCGCCACAGTTCCCGATTGGAGCGAATTCCGATTCTGGTACGGATGGAGTCTTGCCGGGTTGGGACTGGCAACCGCCGTCACGGCAATTGGTCTGGCCACGTCGAGTTTGTTTCGGCGAAGCCGTCATGCATCCATCACGTCAGCAGCCGATCTCGTGTCGCCCGAGACGAATCCACCGAGCCGAACCAATCACAAACAAGCAACCCAGCAGGTATCAATCATGCCGCGCGGGATTTTCTGGACGATCGTGTTACTCGTCGGCGTCGTCGGCAGTCCGATCCTGAACCAGGTGCAGAGCGAATACGTGCTGCTTTGGCCACTGGTGTTGTGGGCCGTGTTTCAGATCACCATCAACTTGATCGTCTGGACCGAACGGCACATCGACCGTCGTCGATATCGCTGGCTCTCACGCGGCTGCGGCGCAACATTCCTGGCAACATGCGTTCTGTACTTCCATCTCTGCCGCAGCTTGGGCTACGCCATCGAGTGGTCGTTTTTAGTCGGATTCCTGCCGGGATTCGCGGTCGCGGTCCTCTCAGCACAACTCCTGACACGACGACCACGAGGCTGGTTGCTGCTCGACCTGCTCGTCGCCGCAGTCTCGTTCTCCGCCTACTTCTGGGGCAGCGTCGCCTTCGTCAAATGGAAACTGACGATCGGCACATGAGAGCGGACGTGGCAGGAGCACGATGGGAATGGTCGCCAGTCTGTCATAATTCCCTGATTTATTTCTCCGTGGGCTCTTTTGAGGCAACCAGTGCCACGCGAAAACCAATTTCGTAGCTGCGAAAATCCGGTGGACTTGCTGGACTCGCAGACGACTTACACTCAGATGCAAGAGTGTTAAAACTGCCGCCTCTGTTTAGCCTGCCAGTCCCTTCGTATGCGCGCAATGGATCATTGCCGCCGGGAGGTTTGAACCCTGCGTTTCCGTCCGCGCACCACTCCGATACGTTTCCGTGCATGTCTTTGAATCCCCACGGATTCTCCTTTTTCTGGCCTACGAGATGGGCGAATTGCTCACCGGCGAGCCAACCATTTTTCATACTGAAGGCGTAGTCTCCCAACTGCTTTTCACCGCCCTCGAAACTGTAATCGGTGGTCGTACCAGCCCGGCACGCGTACTCCCATTGAGCCTCGGTTGGTAATGCGTACTTCCAACCCACTGGCAGACGCCCCGCCTTGCGTTGTGCGTCTGTCAGGCGTCGGCAAAACTCGCTCGCACTGTCGTGTTGAAGTTTTCCATCGTCCACATCTCCGTGACTGATGTAGGTCGCGGCGTAATCTGCCCCTTCCTTCACGAATTCTTGTCCACGCCAAGGCGTCGATTTCATTAGCGATTCCCATTGAACCTGCGTCACTTCTGTCTCACCCAGCCAGAATCCCGATGTCAGCGTCACGTCCGCTTGCTTTTTGCGTTTCGCGTCACCCATTTTAAAACTTCCCGGCGGGCACCAGCGAAAGTTCATACCGGCGATCAACTGCTTCCTGTCACCCGCATTCTTCCCCACAAGAGCGTCGGCGGTAAATATCTCATCGCCGAACACGACATTCGGCCCCGGCATGATGATCCAAAGCAACAACAGACATCTTTGAAACAGTGCTTGGCTCTGCATACTTTTGTCCGTCGACAGTGTTGGTTCTGACGATAACAACTGACGGTCAAATCATCATCGAAGACCAATGCCTACGGTGACCGGTCCGCGATTCAAGTCTTTGCGCTTCGCTTCAATTCATCACGACATCGCAATGCTACGTCGGTTCGCGCCACAAGAGATAATAACATGGGTGCGCGTATTCATTCCACAATCACGCCGCAGCTCCCAGGTCGGTTCGCAGGTTGGCGGGAACCCACAAATGGTGGAACAGCAATATACCTGGTTGTTTGTACTCGACTGTATTCGACGATTTCCGCTCGATACGATCTTGCACAAAGGTAATGCGGTTCGAGGTGCAAAAGAACTCTGCAAGGCGCAGGAATGATGGACACGACATCTCTCGCCTGGTATCGAGTCGACATGAGAGAAGTTTGTCAGTGGATCAATTAATCGAGTTGCTGAAGTGGCCGAACGGCGTCGGGGCGCCCAGAGATATCATCGTCAAGCACATCGGCGCGCGGATGAATCGGGAATTCTTGAGCGTATGGGAATTAATTGACTTAGTTCGAGCAACGGATTCCGATCTTTACGGCAAATTGAAAATAGCGCCTGTTCGACCATCCGCCGACGAGACAAGATCAGGAGAACGGAGCAATTTGCTCCCGCTGCCTGCGTTGATTGAAACTCCCTTCCGGTCAGATGGAATCGCTCCCCAATTGATGAAAACAAAACCGCATGACGATACTGAGTCTTTAGCACCTCAAGCCCGAACGCCCGCTCTCGATCAAGCACCAGCGCCGACGCAATAGATCATCGAATGCCAATGCCCAGAGTAATCGGACAGCCAACAAGACGCTGTATTCCCCCAGGTCGATGGTTGACTCCCACTTAGCGCCATCCCTGACGGCACCAGCGATTATCTCGCCACAGGTCTCTACGCCGACAACAAGCCTCTGGATTGATGCGAAGTGTCAGTATGGACCGGAAGTTCAGTCCTCATCGGATTCATTCGAGACTCGATCAACCCAATGTGTGAGTTGCTGGAATTGGTAGGCGAAGGCGGGTTCTTCGGTGCCCATGGGGCTCTTGAAGAATGAGGCCAGGTGTGACATCACGCCGCTGGTTCCGCGGCGGGCTTCTCGTTCGGTCAGCCGGATCAGGTCGATGACCAGTGGTGCTGCCAACAGCGAATCGCAGCCTTGCCAGGTGAACTGCAAGACCATCGGCGTGCCGAGAAATCCCTGAAAGTGAATGTGGTCCCAAGCGGTTTTCCAGTCGCCCATCGATTCGATGTATTCGATCGAGACCAATGTCTGCGGCTTGTAGCCCAGGATCTCGGTTAGCAGGTGATCCTTCGACCGCACCTTGTTCGCCTTGTTGACGGGATCGTCCAGGACTTTGCCGTCGAGGTTGCCGAAGATGTTGTGACCGACCCAGCTCATCACTTTCAAGTTGCGGGCGGCGAACATGGGAGCCAGCACGGCCTTCATCAGTGTTTCGCCCGTCTTACCGTCGCGGCCGACGTGCAGGACCTGTTGTTGCTTTGAATATTCGTCGAGTCCCGGAATGTCCGAACCGACGGACGGTGTGAAGTTCACGAAATGGCTGCCGCTTTGCATCGCCGCGATGGCATACAGTGTGCTGGCGGGCAATGGTGAGCGGCCTTTGCCATTCAGCGATTTCTGCACGTCGGCCCACTTCCAGCCGCGCACTTCGTCTGGCGGTGGCGGTTCGGTCGACGAGACGTTGACAACGATCACGCGATCGAGTTTCTCTTTCTTTTTGAAGCCTTCGATGTCTTTTGCCAGTCGAGCCACTGCTTGAGCGGCCGTTTCGTTTTTCAGTTTCAGCGAGGCAGAACCGGCCAGCGATTCGATGGTGTCGCCCACGTTGTAGAGTGTGCCGGGGCGGATATTGCTGTCGAATTTGGCAAGCTGCGTCGAGATTCCGGCCAGCGTCTTTTCATTGAAGACGTGCGACTTTTCGACCAGCACGCGCGCCTCGGCTCCATAGCTGGTTTCGCGGATCTCGTGACCCCCGACGACAATCTCGTCCCAGTCGATCAGGTCGAGTCTCGAGAAGTTGGGCAGTGCGGTCACCAGGCCCGTGGACTCAGTCAGTCCTTTTTTCAGAGCGGCCAGACCAACGACCACTGTCGTCGCGACTCCGCCCCAGGCTCCGATCAACCAAACGCCAACTTTCCGCTTCGCCATGCCGCTCGCCTTCCCTTGGATGCCACTTCGTGGTGTGGTTCTAAATGCCGGTTTCACTCGTTGTTGGTGCCTCGTCCGAGACCTGCCACTTTATCAGAGGAACCCGCACACCGCGAGTCTTGGCAACCTTTCGGTTTGGGGTCTTGACGTCATTTCTACTCGCAGTTCCGGGGCTTGACTCATGACGAGACTGCGGTCGACCGCCTCATGCCGTTATTCCGATTCGGTGGATGGCCGGGCGTTGCGGCGAGTCAACATCTCGTTGGCCCCGCTAACGTTGGCAGGAAGACCTCGCAGGCGCTTCGGATTAGTATGCTCCGCACATCATCAACCTGTTTCGTCTCCGGAAACTGTTGAACGACTCGTAAAACCACAGCCTCGCGTGCTCAACCTCTCAATACCAATCCGAAGCGCCAGCGAGGTCATCCCCCAATCCAGCGAGGTCATCCTGCGATAGTATCCAGAACCATTTGCCATCCTCAGTGGATTGCTGACCGCTCGACGCGCGAAGATCGTGCAATCGGCGACCACGACGATCGTCTCACGACCGAGCGATCCGTACCGATTTGGCGACCGTTTTGCAGTCTGTCGCATTATTATTTTGACGGGATCCTGCCGTCATTGACGGCGGAAGTTTTCAACGCCACACGATCCCGCAAGGCCCCATTAAACCCATGCTTTCTTGCGTTTTCGTGAACACAGACCCCAATCTGGCGGCGCCGTTTCGTCGCTGCTGGCTTAGTCAATGGAGCACGTTTTCGATGTGGAAAAGCTCCACAGAGCATTTGCTGGAATGCAGTTTGCGTTCATGTCTTGCATCAGTGATGGACGAATGGTCGGTCCATCACGAATTGACTTTCGACCTGACAACTGACAAGGAGTGTTCCATGCGACGACTACTTCTCAAGGCGACCGCCGTCGCCGTCCTGTGCACAGGACTTGGCTCAGTCTCGACGTATGCCGACGACACTGAAGGCACCGCACCTGTTCCAACCCGAACCGATCCAAATAACCCCGATACCGCGGTCTATCGCGCGTCGGACATTATGAACGTGCCAGTCAAGAGTGATGACGGCGCCGAGATCGGCCGAATCAAGGACCTGGTCATCAACGGCGAATCGCGGGAAGTGCTGTACGCCGTAGTCGCGATGAACGACGGCAAAGAAAAAGACTCTTTGTATGTCATTCCCTGGACCGGCTTTCAGCCCTCATTCGGTGGCGGAACCGGCCTGGCATATACCACATTGATGGTCCCTCAATCAGTCTGGATCCAAGCCCCGTTCTTTTCGCCCGTCCAATGGCGTCAGGCGGTCTATTCCCAGTGGGGACCGCGGGTCAACAATTTCTATTCGGCGCACATCAACGTGAATCAAACGAATGTGAATCGGACGAACGTGAATTCGAACTCTGTCACCACGCGCAAGCCTGTCATTCAGGACGAGAAACGCCCTAACGATCCGAAGAACCCAAATACCAACAATCCGAACTCCAACCCGAACGTGAAACCGAAGCCAGCTCCCGCGCCGAAGGCTACCGAAAAGCCGATCATCAACGAGCCCAACAAGCCGAAACCCAACCCTGCTCCTGCGCCAGGGAACACCGAAAAGCCCAAGGCCAAACAACCAGAACCCGCTAACGACACCAAGCTGCCCGCTCCGAAGAATCCTGACCCGGCAGGACCAAAAGATCCCGCTCCGATTCAGAAGGAACCCAAGCTGCCTAAGTAAAAATGCTGATCAGCGACGTGACACGATCATATGCTGACATCATGGTTCTGAAGATTGATAAAGAACAAAGGCGAACCCCTGCACGGGCTTCGCCTTTGTTCGTTGAAAGTTGTTCGCATGCGATGACTGGCACCTGAGATTTCGACAATGCCGTTGATCGTCATGCCGGCCGACGGTGATGATACGCTTTAACGATCCTCAACAATTCGCCAACAAATCGGACCGGCGTCGATTATTGGATCACCTTGTCGCTTTTCATTCCACGAGGACTTTACATGCACCTCACATCGTTGTGACCTTCAATGACGAAGTATGTGCACGCGGTCGACCTCACGAATTCGATCTCGGTTTTGTCGCGGATCAACCGGCGTTCGATTCTTGACGGAAATCCATTCCCGCGGATCCCCCAACCAGGCACATACCGCCGCTGACACCAGCCATGCGACGTATGGACATGGTGCTTCCATTCAAAGTAGTTGGCGTCGCTTTGCCATATACGCGCTGTTTCGCTGGATCGTCAAGGCCGAGAAACCACATCACCGATAAGGCGACTGCCTACATGCAGCTCTAATTGTGATCCCTGAATGCACCAGTGAAGCCATTTCTGAATTTGTCCATGATGGATTATCATGGTTCCGACTTTTTTTGCGGGTTTCGCGCGTTGTCAGATCGATTCGACTTCGTTCGCGGCCAGTGAGTGAACGGCAGTGTCATCACGACGATCCATGGGCGTGAATTCATCGGCTGATCCATAGGATGTATCCTGTCATTGCCAACATCGCGATAGCCTGAAGCGTGATGTTCGTCTGTCGCTCAGTTCTGAAGAACTCACGCAACGGTGTCATCTGTGTGGCCTATTCAGGCGGCAAGGAAAAGCTATCTGCCGCAGTTTATCACTGTGGAAGTTGGCTTCCGAGATCAAGTCAAAAGCCAATTGTTACCATTCACCGTGTTGCTCGATGTGTAGAAAGGACTTCGTTTGTCACGTGGCGAAGTGCAAACTCAGCCGGCCGATCTAGTCGACTAGGCTCAGGAAATCGTCGAGGCTCGACATGCAACCTGTGTTGTGCGAGCGGCGGCGTGTGACCTTCTGGCAAACACGTTGTCGAAGCGGTTCCAGAGAGACGACGGGGGACACAGCACTTGTATCGGGAGGACGAGCCTGATGCGATGGCGATTCTGCGGTGAGCGAGGGATAGAAATTGCCGTCAAGGCATCTTGTGGGAGAGATGCTAGTGGAGTTGCGTCAAATCGGTGCGGCGAGAGATGGTCTGCGGGATGCGGCTCCTCGCAGCCGTCATTTCGACGCCCGTGCATCAACGACATGCCGAGCGGTTGACTCGCTGGTGAGAGGCCTCGCACTTGCTTTCTCAGGTGGGATCGATGCCTCGAAGGGTTAGGCCAATAATCCCCGGCGTCATATCGATTCACTTCGGTCGTAAACTTACAGAAGCTCGCGATCGCTGAACGGGCAAGCTGGCGACTACGAAAGTGCGGCGAATCCCTGCTCGCAATCGGATACTATCTTCAGGATCTGGAGAGAAGGACAAGCACTGCTTTAAACGTGGAGGTCAGGTGATCCCTGCTATTCTGCGACATGGGACTTTTCGGTTCTCGATCGCCACTTGTCTGCCGTTACTTTCGCTCTGTCTGCCGCCTGATGTGATTGCCGTTGATGACATGGTACCCCGGCAGGCCGAGATGGCGGGCTACCTGCTTGTCCCGCATGGCAAAGTCGATGCACAATACAATGCTGGGTTTTCGATGTACGTGGCGGCTTGGCCGCTGCTGAAAAACTATCCTGGACAAGACTTTCAGAGTGGATTGTTCGGCACCTGGATGTTCGCCCAGCTCGATGGGCCGAACCCGGAAAAAAACTACTCCGACATTGAGGGTGGGCTCGGCTGGTGGCGGGACACCCGCTTCGCCACCGAGACGCCGAAATTCATCATGGGCGGCGTGGCCCTGAATTTCATCGAATGGGCCAACGGTCCGGGGGCCGGGAAGGGCCGAGATTGGCAAAAGCCGGCGGGCCATTACGCGATCGCTCAACTCAGCCCTTGGGTGCTGTGGCCACCTGACGGCCTGAACTTGAAACAGGGAACGTCAGGTGAGCTGTTCGGGTATGGCTACCTCCCGTTGCCCCTCACCTCGCCCAAGAAAAGCACGGCCGGAAAGGACGTGCCGACTGGTAACCACTGTTGGACGCTGTTCCTGAATACCGGCAACTTCAAGGGACCGATGACGTTCTTCCTGCCGTACTTCTGGTCGCGGCCGACAATCGAAAAGCCCGAATTGGCCGGGCTGTTTCTCGACACACGCACATCTGAGCCGAACAAAGCGATCCAGATGGAGACCCAGCACATCCCCGCATACATCAGCCGGGACGCGAAGGGCGACACGTATGCGCGAGTTGCGCCAACTCTCTTTCCAATGATGTCGGGCATGGAAGCGCCACTCATTCATCGCATCACGGCTTACAACAAGGCCGCGTTGTGGGACGGCGTGCAGGCATGGTTCGAAGGTGGCAAACAGGTCTCCGGCCGCATTGACGCGCAGGCGGCTGCCGTTCACAAGATCGAGAGCAAGGGGGGAGCGACTTGGCAAATCTACCCGCCGAGCACTTCGCGAGACAAAAAAGTCCCGCTCGCCTGGAGTTCTTTCGCGACCCCCGTTGCGCTCGATGACACCACTTACGGGTACAGATGGAACACCGATTCGGTGGCAACGAATGCGACGACGATGACGCTTCCCGAGTATTACCGCTTGACCACGGACTCCGGGAACACGGAGCGGTGGATGGTTATGAACCCGAAGGAAGTTCCCGCCGAGACCGGCCTGGCCAAGGTGGAGTTCCCGACGCGGCCCGGACCGGACCGAAGGGCGTATGTCACCCCCGACGATGCGGACAGCTGCTGGAAGAAACCGGAGCCGGCTGCTGGTCCGTTCGAGGCGACGCTGGGAGACGGCAGCGTGGTCACATTTTATTGGTATCGCTTCGCTGACCAGCCTGCACTGTTGAATGCCGACCTGACCGACGCCGAAAGGGACAGCCTTCAGAAGCGGGTGGAATTGCTCCACAAGCACTGGACGAGAGAGCGGGAATATCTGCCGCCTCCGACGGTCGGCAAACTGGCTGATCTCGACCCGGCCCTGATCGTGACTCCTCCCAATGGCCTTGAGATTGGTTACGTGCCAATCGTCACTCGGCAGGCGGAGAAAGAGTGACATCGAAACAGGAGAGAATGAGGTCGGTCATGAAGGAGCGGACTCGCTGGCTCGGTTTGGTCCCGTTCATTTTGATCTGCCTGGCAGCAGGCGGGCTCGGAGCGATTGCCACAACACCAGAGATCGATGGCTGGTATCGGACGATCGTCAAGCCGGAATGGAACCCTCCGGACTGGGTGTTTGGACCCGTTTGGACAACGCTATTCGTCCTGATGGGAATCTCGGCCTGGTTGGTGTGGAAGCCATCCGGATTCAAGGCAGCTGCCACTCCGTTGGCGTTGTTTGCAGCGCAGCTGACTCTCAACGTCGCCTGGTCATGGATCTTCTTCGGCAAACACCAGATCGGCTGGGCTGTCATTGAAATCATCATCCTCTGGGCGGCGATTCTGGCAACAAGCGTGGCCTTCTTTGGTCACTCGAAGCTTGCTGGATGGTTGCTGGTCCCGTACCTGGGCTGGGTGAGCTTCGCAAGCATTCTCAACTTCACGATCTGGCGGCTGAATGCCGAGCGATAAAACAATAATCCTCGAGAAGAAATTCATCGATCATGAGATGTATTCGATTCGTCCAGAGACATCCGTTCGTCGCGTTGTTTCTGCTCTGTGTGGCCGTGTCTCCACTACAGGCAGAAGATGAGACCACGCTCAGGGTCTTTATCTACGCCGGACAGTCCAACATGGTTGGTTCCGACTCGAAGGTGCAGGATATTCAGCAATTCCCTCCGTTTGCTGGACTGCAAGATCCTCAGCCTCGTGTCCGTTTCTCGTATTGCCTCGGCCGGGAAAACAAAACGGTTTCGGATGGGTGGGTGAGTCTACACCCCGTCGACAACGTGGTCGGTCCCGAACTGAGCTTTGCTCGCAAAGTGACACAAAACACCGCAGCACCGATTGCAATCATCAAGGTTGCCGCCGGTGGCACAGACCTCGGTGGCGACTGGAATCCAGACCAACCGAGCGGCTTCAAGCTGTACCCCCTGGCGCTTCAGTGGATTCAGAAGGCATTGGCCGATCTGGAGAAACAAGGGATCAAGTACCGCCTGGAAGGGTTCATGTGGCATCAGGGCGAGAACGACATGTTCAATGAGGAGTACATGCACAACTATGGCCGGAACCTGAAGAACTTTCTCGCCAGTTGGCGGCGCGACCTGAAATCACCCGAATTGCGATTTTACATTGGCGAACTCTGCACGAAGACGATTTGGGGAATGGACCTGCGTCCACGCATGTACGCCATCAGCCTCGGCCAGAAGGAAGTCACGAACAATGATCCTTTCGCCCAATACGTGCCCACCGCACATGTCGGCGTGGAAATCGGCGGCGGAGTTGGGCTGCACTATCACTATGGAACGCTCGGGCAGTTGGAGCACGGAGTCAACTATGCCGACGCGTACCTGCGCAACATCGGTCAATTGAAGTCGGCGGTCCGTCCGCTCAAATCCTGGCCCTATGCCAAAGGATCAACCGTGAAGCTCTTTGTTCTCGCGGGACATCGAAACATGGAAGGAGAGACAGCCTTCGTGCAGCAGCTTGCTAGCCTCGACGGCGGGAGGAAACTACTGAAGGACGTTCAGACGATCGCGTACAAGTACAGCATCGGCGGAGGATACAAGGTATCGGATGGCTGGGAGCCACTGGGGCCGGCCGGGTTCTACGACACATTCGGCCCGGAGCTAAGTTTCGGGGCCACGCTCCAGAAGAACGGTGTCTCCAATATCGCGATTGCTAAGTTCACACACAGCGGGTCGCAGATCATCGACTGGACTCCGGAGGGGAGCGAAGCCAAGTCACGTAATCTCTATTCGGAATTCATCGCATTCATCCAGCAATCCGTCCAGGAATTGGAGGCTAAGGGCCATCGAGTTGAGCTCGCAGGGATCTTCTACCACCTCGGTGAAAACGATATGTCCTGGGAACCATTCCGCAGGAAAGCCCCGCAGCGACTGATGTCACTGGTTGCACAGAGCCGCAAGGATCTCGGCCTGCCCACGCTCCAGTGGTACGTCAGCCAGCAGCCTCCGACAGTCGACAAGTCTGTCGACAACATCGACGTGACGTCAGAACTGCAAAAGGCAGTTGCATCGGACGATCACGTGACGCACATCAAAGTTTTCAACTTGCCGGCGCAACAGAAGCAACTCGTCATCGACACTCGCGGCATTGTGTGGCTGGGGGAGGCCATCGCGAACCGGTATGTAGATTCCCCGTAAATCAGCTCGAAATGTTCGCTGCGCAGTTCGCAAGACAAATGGGGACACGGAAAACGCCCCCGTCATTCCAACGGACTTGTGAGAAATGCGGGCTAGATGAGAATGAGGGCATGCTGTCGTGTCGAGAGAAATTCGCAGGTGTCAGCCGTTACCAGCACGTCTTCCTCCAGACCGACCAGTCCAGCGGACGTCATCACGGAAAGTTCCAATGTGAAGACATTGCCTGGTTCGACCAGCCCTTCAGGATTGCTGCCGTAACATGGCCACTGAGGACCCAGCATCGTGCCGCCGTCATGGACAGCACGGCCGAGTCCATGCCCCACGGCGTGCTTGAACTCCGGATACCCGTCAGCAACGACGATCTGGCGCGCGACGGCATCGACTTCAAAACCTTGTACACCTGGCCGCAACACTGACGATGCCGCATCGATCGCTCGCTTCACCGTCTCGAACGCTTTCACGACTTCCTTTGGTGGTGAAACTTCACCTGGGCGTCTCACGTACCATACGCGTTGCAGATCCGAGCAGTAACCTTGGTATTTGAGCCCCAAATCGACATGGATCACTTGCCCAGTTTCGACACAGATCGTCGGAGATGGATAAGAATGTCCAAAATCTGAATTTGGGCCGGCGTTGATAACGGGACAGGCGTCCGCTGCCCACGAGGGAGACACTCCGAGCTCGGCGAACCGAGTATGAACAAAGGCCGCCAATTCTCGTTCAGTTCGGCCAGGCCGGATCTGCAGCGTAAGCTGATCGACGATCTGTTCTGTCAATTTCACGGCGGTGCGAATCCGATCCACTTCGGTGTGTGATTTCCTCGCTCGAAGGCGAGAAAGCAGCGGGGCAGCGCTGGTCAATCGCTGAGCGTAAGGGGTCCCTTCGAGCAACTTCTGTAGTAACAGCCAGTGGCCGTAAGTCAGCCCGTCAGCGGTCACATCATCGGTACTGTAATTGAGTCCGATCGTTGTCGGGTCGAGTTTCCGGAGTGCGTTAAGAAGCGGCCCACGAATATCCTCGTCATAACCGACGACTTCGTGGAAGACGCCATGACCGCGGATGGCCGAAGTGTCAAAATTCGCCACAATCGCGATGCGTTCGCCGCCCACTCCGAAGAGAAACGCCGAGTTTCGAACGACGTCGGCTCCCACAACCTGCTCCACGCCCGGATCGGGGTGCAGACCTGTTTCGCGCGCCAAAGTCAACCAGCAGTCGAGATTCACTTCGGCCAGAAGCGAGGCAGCTTGGTCGGCCTTTTCGTGTAGCGGCATATCACCTCTTAATTCTCCAAACTCCCTCACTTCAACAAAATGTTCCGGGGGGACATTCGAGAACGGCAGATTTTGCAGAGTGCGGCCCCGGCAATCCAGGGCGGCGAGCAGGTGAACCAGAAATCATGCTGCTGTGGTTCGTTGGGTGATATTACACTTCAGGTGATTGGCGTGCTAGGTGGAAGTTGAGGTCATCGCGGCAGCTGAAATGGCGTCGGTGTGACAGACGTCTGCCAGGCCGACAATGGCTGAACCCGTCAATACCGAGGGAGCGCCAATTATGGGCGAGTTCGTCAATGATGTCGGAGTTGAGATTAACATCCTGCTGGCACGAATCGCTAAAATCAGCGTGGTTGATTCATACGAGCGGGGCGGGGAAGGCTTGAAAGTGTGCGACAATCTCAGCTAATGAAAGCTGTGGTTCGCGACGAGTGATTGTGTTCCTCCGGCAACTTTGCCGGTTCTGGCAAAGGATGACAAATGTCAAAACATCGCTATTCACGTTCGTTCAAGGCTTCTGATGCCGACGGAAACGAATATACGATAGACGAATACATTGAACATTCTCCGAAGCGAATGCTCGACGGATCGATAGACGACTCGGTGTCAGGTGTCACAGAGTTGCGCACGTCTAACGGCAGAAAGGTCAGCCCGTTAAAAGGCAATCAACTACAGATTCCGAGTGGAAATGGTCCGATCATAGTGACAACGAATGATGCGGAATTCCTGCGGAATCAAACGGAATAAAATCCGGGCCGGAGTCTACAACGCTCCGCATATTACTTCGCGACGCTCGATGCCGACTGTGGCGAGACAGATGATCCTGATTGGGACGAAGCTGCCAACGGGGCTTTCTTCAGGAACTTCTTGAGCGGAACGTCGTAGTATCTTGCCCCGGCCGTTGGACCCGCCATTTGGGATCGGCCATCAACCGTCAGGGTGAAGATCCGAATCACGGCGCGGTCGGCAAATTCCTTCCCGATCTCCACTTGTCCGGTGAGTTTGCCATCCTCAGTTGGCTTCATCTTGATGGGCGACTTCACGAGATTCGTGCCAGTCCGGTCCGGGTTGCTGAAGGCCATTACGAAGACCGAATCAATGGGTTTGAGTCGACCTTGATCAGCAATTGTGAAGCGCACAATCAACTTGTTGCCATTGGCGGAGTCCACTTCCCCGTCGTACTTCAGCCCCCACGCGTCTTTCGTCGGACCGAGCGCATACCAGTGCGCCCAACTGCTGCTCGCCATCAGGGCAACTGCGATGACGACGAGAAAACCTGTCGTGCGGGGCACAAATCGATAAACCATGTCAGTTTCTCCCCACGATTCGTGGCAATATCAATCTGAGTGTTGATATATCCATCCAGATCGACAATTCGGGAGCAAGTCACTTAGAAAAACCAGATGCAGTTACGGTAATCGAATCGTTTTTCGCCGGTCGGTTGCGCGACTTTTGCTCCGGTGTGCCCTTCGCGATCTGTCCCTTCCCAAGACATTACGCGGCTGAAGGTTCGACCGACTGGTACACCACCGTTCGAGGCGCCACGTTCCACCACCGTGTTACACAGCAGGAGAGTCGCACGAGAACCAGCGTTCATCGCCGGTATGGCTGAGCGGATCGGCGATCGTTGTGAGATTGCGCCGCTTTCTCGAATGTCCAGAGGTCGTCACCGGACTGGTCAACGGCACCGCTCCATCCGCATATCGACCGCCTCACGCCTTTGCCGTCAGTTCTGACAGAACTCCACCAGCGCAATAATCGGGGTTGCCGAAACGCTCGATGTGGTGCCCGAAACCGTGGGCTAGTGACATCAGCAGGCGATTGTGAGGCACCTTCGGGAATTTCAATGATCGATTCATCGTGAAATCGAGGCCATTGCCCAGCAGCACGAACGGGATGTCGTCCAGCGTGTGCGAGTTCCCCTTGCCCAGTTCGTTCGTCCAGACGATCACCGTGTTGTCGAGCATCGAACCGTTGCCGCCGGGTTCTGGTGTTTCTTCCAGACGCTTGGCGAGATAGGCCATCTGTTCCGCGTACCACTTGTTGATGCGCGTCAGTTGCTCCTGAGCCTTCTGATTGTCGTCGCCTTCATGTGACAGGTCGTGATGGCCCTTTTCGATGTCCAGCCATTTCATTCGCGTGTCGCCGACCGAATTCGTGTATTGCAGCGTCGCCACACGCGCGAAATCGGATTGAAAGCTGTTGATCATCAGTTCGATCTGCATCTTGCTCAGCTTCGGCATGTTCTCGGCCGATTCTTTCACATTCAGTTCGAGCTGCGGAACAGCATGCCCCATGTCTTTCGCTGAGGCAGAAGATAATTCCAGTTCCATCTCGCGTACGAACGTGGTCTGCTCTTCTAACAGCCGTCGGTCTTCCGCGTTGATGTTGGCGGCGAGTTTCTGCAGATCGCCCTGCAGTTCATCCAGGATCGACTTCAGGCTTTCCTGATCCTTCAGCCGACCGTACAGCTTGGAAAACATCTGGTACGGATCATCGATTGGTGTGATCGGCTTGTTGGGACCGGCATACGACATACGTGTCCAGGTATCGGCGCGTTCGGGGACCAGCACACCGAACTCCAACGATCCGAACCGCGTCCGCGTCGCTTCGTTCGCCTGCAGGAAATTCTTGATCTCCTGATCGATCGACAGGCCACTGGACCATCCGGCGGGCGTATCGCCGCCACCCTGAATGTTGCCGGGAAACAATTCGCAACCGGTCAGCAGGCAGCCGATGCCACGCATGTGGCTGTCGCCGTCACCGCGCACCTTGTCGCAGACGCCATACAGAGACAGCAGGCGATTCTTGAACGGTTCCAGCGGCGACAGGCTTTCCTTCAGTTTGAAGTCAGCCCCTTCTTCGTCAGGCCAGAACGTGTTCGGAACGACACCGTTCGGACTGAAAATCACAATCAGCCGTTGCTTGCGCGCCGTCTGATTCGCGAATCCCAAGCTGGGCAAGTTCAGCACGAACGGCAACGCTGCTGCGCTTAAACCCAGATCTCGCAAAAACTCACGTCGTGAAGTTCGAAACATCGCTCGTCCTTATTTCTCGGCGGTGGCGCCGGCGTCGTTCTTCGCGGCAGTTTGAATGTTCGCATCAACAGTTGTCAATGCGGAAGCGGTAATGGATTCGACCAGCAACTCGCGAATATTGAAGTTTTGCGACACGAAACTCTTTTGCAGAGATTCTTTCGTCTGCGGCCCGTACGCTCGAATCGGCTGTTTCACCATCGCGTGGAACAGATGGTCGACAAACGCCGAATGAGTTTCCTGGCTCTCGGCCAAAAACTTTGCCAAATCGCGCACACCGTCAAACTGCACTGTGTCGCCCTGTCGAGTTCGATAGCTGCCTGTCGAGTCGACGGGCTTGCCATTCTCGTCCTTGCGGAAGCGCCCCACCGCGTCGAAGTGCTCCAACGTGAACCCCAGCGGGTTGATCATCGAGTGACACGACTGACACGCTTCACCCTTGGTCTGCTGGGAAACTCGGTCGCGCGTCGTCAGGTCCGGAGCCAGATGAGGCGGGATCGGAGTCACCGCTTCTGGAGGCGGCCGCAGTGTTCGCCCCAGGACGCTGCGGGCGATAAAGATGCCTCGGTGAATCGGCGAACTGCTGGCCGAGTACGCAAAGTCGGACAACAGGTACGGGTGCGACATCATGCCAGCTCGTTCATTCGAATCGAGCGAGACCTTCTGAAAGCCGGCATCAATCGGCAGATCGATACCATAGAACTTGGCCAATCGCCCATTCAAATACACGGAATCCGACAGCAACAATTGCCGGAAATCGGCGCCGTCGCTGGTCAACAGTTCGTCCAGGGCGATCTCGACGGACGATCGCAGATCATGCGCGATCGCCGCATCGAACGCGGGATATTGAGCCGCATCTTTGGACAGGTCAGGGACACGTTCAATCTTCAACCAGCGCATGAGAAATTCGCGCAGCTTGGCCTGAGCTTTCAGATCCTTCGACATCCGCTGTACTTGTGCCACGACCTGTTCGCGCGTGGCGAGTTCGCCTTTGGCAGCAGCCTGCAACAACGGCGCATCCGGCATCGAATCCCACAATCCGTATGACAAACGCGACGCCACGTCAAAGGGATCGTTCTTCGATTCGGCGGGCGAGCCGATTTCGCGATACAGGAACCGCGGCGACTTCAGCACCAGCAGCACGACGCGGCTGACCGCCAGTTCGGGGTCGTTGACCTTGTCGAACGGTCCATCGACATAGGCTTTTTGCAGATCCTCGGTCAAAGGACGCCGAAAGGCAATTTCGGCCCAGTGGCGGCAGAAGGCTTTCAGCTTGGCCGGTCGGTCATCGTCACCGCGACGCGCGCCTGCCAAATCACCCAGATGTCCGACGACATAGTCCGCGACCTCGATCGCGGCATCGGTGGTAGCCTGGTCCCATTCTTTCGAGATCGTTGTCGCCTTTTCCCAACCCAGGCTGCGATCGTCGGGTGGAAATGGTGTTTTGAGCACTAGCGACTCGGTCGGGTGAGCGGTCGTCAGATAACGATTCGGAATTACTTCCTCGACACGTTGAGGTCGTTTCCATTCCAGAGAAATCGATGCCGGTTCGGGCGGTCGTTCTTTGGCCTTTTTGTCGTTCACACCCTGCTTGGCTTTCGAGAACTCGAGTCGCAGAGCGTAGGTTCGTCCACCGAGCAGGAAAATCGAGCCGCGATGTTCGTTGTCCTTTCCCGATTTCACATAGGCATCGACCAGAGGACGTCGCTGGTCGTTGATCCACAATCGCGTCGAATGGTTCGTACGAATGATGAATTCGTATTCGCCCGTATCCGGGGCGAAGACTGCTCCATTCCATTTGATGGAGAACTCGTGGGCATCGATTTTTTCTTCGTCGGGACTTTTGTCTTCGAAATTGAACGCGACAACGGGATCGACGCGTTCGAGAACTCGATCGTTGTTGTTACGAACTTCGCGCGACTTGAAGTATCGACCGGTCAAACCCGGCTGATTCTCGACCTGACCGGGGCCACGCAGCTGCGAGACCAGGTCGGCGACCGTGTTGCGGTATTGCCGTACCGTCAATCGCGACAATTCGATTCGAGCCGGTTTGTTGCGTGCCTGTGCTGTGGGCGAATAGAACGCGCCGTAGATGTATTCCGAAACGAGTTTGGCCTCGTCACCAACGCACGTCCCCGGCTTGTCTTCGGGCATCGTCTTTGAGATGTAATCGGTCAGTTCACCGATGGACCGTTCGCCCACCAGCGGGTTGGGATAACTCTTCAGGGTTCCTTCACCGGCGGCACCATGACACGAGGCGCATTTGGCCCGGTAGATTGCCTCACCGGGACTGGGGTCTTCCGCCTGAACCAACCGCGGCAACAACAGCGTCGCGCAGATCAGGGTAGGTATCACTCGCCATCGAGCGAAGAGACCGGCTGGAGTGGTAAAGCGCTGAGGCATGATGAAAAAACCGGCGAGGTTTAACAGCGTAGCAGAGCAGTCTGGCGGGGCATCTGGCAAGACCCAACAACTTTACCCGATCCGACGGTCCGAAACTACAACTGACTGCGGAAATCAGCCGAATTTCAAGTCTGCCAGTCCTCTTGTTGCAACGGTTTTCGAAATGACGTCCGTCTCTCGCCCATCGTGTGGGTGGCACGCCGTGACGCATTGGGAAGGGCGTGGGTTTCCAGTGAACCAACACGCTCTTCGAAGATTCAGGGCGTGGCACCCACGGCAGAATAGGATTTAAACTGACGCATGACCGAGACTTCTCGATGAAGTCAGGCGCTGACCCATCGTCGGGAAACGTCGGCCTGACAAGCCGGCGGTACGCCGTTACGTTTCAATAACTTGCCCTGTTGGTTCGCGTTACTGCAATTGACATCCTGGCAGAGCGGTCGAGACAATGACGGTGGGGAAACCTCGCCATCTTCGGGCGCTGAATCGCGAAGGGGGGATCATGTCTTCGACCCGTTTCATTCCAGCAGCAGTCTTTGTCGCTCTCGGTGCCATCGCGACTCCGTCGGCGTGGGCGCAACAGATCTTCAACAATACGACACCGGCGGAATCGATTTATTCCGGCGGCAGCAATCTCGATTCAAACGGTCGCATCAACAACGCCGAAGGGCGGGCCGTGGATCGATACGGGCACTTCATTGGAGATTTCGGACCAGTCCCCGGGGCGTATGTCGGAACATCTCGTTACTCATATTCGACGTCCCCTGCCTATGGCACGTACTATCCGAACGGCTACAGCGGCCTGCAACAGACCGCCGGGCTTGGATATTCGGTCGGTGTCGGTGCTTATTCGGGCGGCTTCCGATCCAACGCCGGCCAGTTTGGTGGCGGTGTCGCTGTCGGAACGGTCATCGCCCCGCCACGCACTGTTGTTGTTCAGGGCGTCTATCCATCGCGAACGATCATGAATAATGCGACTCGCGGTGGAGTTGTCGAGTACACGCATAACGGCAACGGCTACGTCTACACACCCGGCACATCGTCGCAGACGGTGATTCAAAGTGGTCCGTCGATCTTCCCGACGATGACTGTCGTGCAGCCGACGCAGCCGGCTGTGGTAATTAACTCGCAACCGACACAACCCACGTCCAGGTCGTTTGCTCAAACACATGCGGGACGTGGATCGGCCGCTCGACCAGTGGCGAATACTCGTCCGTTCGACGAGGCTGCCGATATCAAGCTGGTGCTGCCCAAAGAGGCAACCGCTCCGTTGAGTTATACGCTCAACGGCACGATCTATTCGATTAAGCCGGGGTATTCTCAAGTCTTCGCCGATGACCGCGTCTGGACGATTGAATTCCTGCGAGGTGGTAATGGTAGTCTGCCTGCCAGCTATCAACTGCAGGCAGGTACATACAGCTTTGCTGTCGACGAGAATGGCTGGGATTTGAAGCGATTCCCGGCGAAACCTGTGCAGGAATTGCCTGCGTTAGCACCCCCACCGCTGGCACCGGCCCCAATTCCATCACCCGATTTGTAGGAAGTCTCCGCAAAAAAGCCCTTCTACGGTTGAAACCGTCTTTTCACGCTCTACAGTTCTGGCATTTCAGTCTTCCTCTGATTCTTTGGTTCTTAGAGCGCATTTATGACCCAACCCGTTCAGATGCTGGGGATCGGAGAACTTCTGTGGGATTGTTTTCCGGACCGGCGCACTCCGGGAGGCGCGCCCGCCAACGTGGCGTTTCATGCGCAGCAACTTGGGTTGAAAGCTGCGGTCGCTTCGCGCATCGGTGAGGATGAGCTGGGCCAGGAAATCTGTGAGTATCTGGTCGCACAAGGACTGAGCACCGACCTGATCCAACGCGACAGTAAACATGCGACCGGAACGGTGACCATCGTTCCCGGCGCCAATGCGAGCTATACGTTTCTGGAGAACTCGGCCTGGGATTTTCTGGAACCGACGTTGTCTCTGTTGGACGCGGTTCGTTCGGCCAAAGCGATCTGCTTTGGCACTCTGGCTCAACGCCGCTCGTCGTCTCGTTATGCAATCGAGAAATGCCTGCAAGCGGCGTCGAAAGACTGTCATATCGTGTATGACGTCAATCTGCGTCCACCGTTCTATACGAAAGAGACGATCTTCAAATCGATCGAGCGAGCTACTGTCGTCAAGGTGAACGAAGACGAAGTGAAATCTCTCGCTCAGATGCTCGAATTCCAGTCGCATGACGAAGTCCGGTTTGCGAAGGGTTTGCTTGATCGATATCGACAACTGCAGATGGTCTGTGTGACGCGCGGCGGGCGCGGATGTCTGGCCGTGACCGTCGAGGATCTGATCGAAATCCCTGGAAACCCGGTCGAAGTGGTCGACACAGTCGGCGCCGGCGACGCATTTACGGCGGCCGTCGTTTTCGGACTGTGCGAACGCTGGCCGCTGGTCGAGACTCTCGACCTGGCCAATCGGTTTGGAGCGCTGGTCGCCAGTCGCCCTGGAGCCATGCCGCTGTTGAAGGCGGAACTGATGGTTCTCAAATCAAAACTGGATTGGGCGTTTCGCGTCACTCCGCTGTCGTAGTGATTAAAATCTCGATCCGTTCCCGTGGCGACGCCACGATCATCCACTGATCGATAATCGTCCGCACAAAAATGCCCGAACGCCTCACATTTTCGCTGAATGTGAACTCCCGTTTCGTGAACTCAGTCGCTATCCTACCGGCGCGAAAATCCACATCAGGTTTTGTGACGAATCGTGTCATTGCTCGACGAATCTCGCCGAGCCGAATTCACTGGTATTATTGCGTCCACAACGACGCCGAGCGAAGGGAGTCAAGATGCGAAATGTGCTGGCTGTGATTCTGGGTGGGGGCAAGGGAACTCGCCTGTTTCCTCTCACGCAATATCGATCCAAGCCAGCCGTTCCTCTGGCCGGAAAGTATCGACTGATCGATATCCCGATCTCGAACTGTCTGAACAGCAGCATTAATCGCATCTACCTGCTGACACAATTCAACTCGGCCAGCTTGCATCAACACATTCGGCAGACCTACCGTTTCGATCGCTTCGAAGGTGGCTTCGTCGAAATCCTGGCCGCTCAACAGACCATGGAAGGACACCTGTGGTACGAAGGGACGGCCGATGCCGTTCGCAAGAACCTGCGCTACTTCGAACAAGGCGGCATCGAATACGTTTTGATCCTGTCCGGCGATCAGCTTTACCGAATGGATTTCGCGGAAATGCTGGCCACGCACAAAGCGGCGGGTGCGCATGCGACCATCGCTGCTCTACCCGTGACGCGCGAAGCGGCACGCGGATTCGGGATCATGCGTGTCGACGATACCGGCCGAGTCCGTGGGTTCCTGGAAAAGCCCACGAGCGACGAAGAAATTGATCAACTGGTGCGGACCGATCCCGCCTGGATCGACGCGCATGGCATCAAGAGCCACGGTCGCGACTGCCTGGCCAGCATGGGGATATATCTGTTCAACATGAAGACGCTGGTTGAACTGCTGTCGAAGTCGGACTACCAGGACTTCGGTAAGGAAGTCTTCCCGATGTCGATTCGCACGCACAACGTGCATGTGCACCTGTTCGATGGCTACTGGGAAGATATCGGAACGATTCGCTCGTTCTACGAAGCGAACCTCGACCTGACGCTGCCGAATGCACCCTTCAAGATCGAAGACCAGAAGTCACCGATTTTCACGCATGCTCGTTCGCTGCCACCGACTCGACTGGACGGCGTCCACGTCAAACGCAGCCTGATTGCCGATGGTTGCGTGATTGGCGAAGGGTCGACGATCGAGAACAGCGTCATCGGACTGCGCTGCAAGATTGGCAAGAACGTCACCATCGCGAATTCGATTCTGATGGGGGCCGACATGTACCAGACCGACGATGAAGTGGCGGCCGATGCCCAGGCGGGTACGCCCAATATCGGAGTCGGCGAAGGCAGCCTGCTCGATGGTGTCATCGTCGACAAGAACTGTCGCATTGGTCGCGGCGTTCATGTGCAGGGCGGCGAGGTATTGAAAGTTCCGGAATCGACGCCCGTCTCGATTCAAGATGGGATCATCGTCATCCCCAAGGAAACGGTTCTGCCCGACGGTTGGCGGCTGTAATTGAAGCACGGCGATGTCTCATCGGTTCTATTGCCCGGACTTGGTTGAATCGGGTTCTGTCTCCCTGAAGGAGACAGAAGCGCACCATCTGGTACATGTGCTGCGTCATGCCGCGGGCGACCTGGTGGAACTGTTCAACGGACAGGGTCTGGTTGCGTCGTGCCGTATCTCGACAGTGCGCAAGCGCGACGTCGAGCTGGAAGTGCTTTCGGCCTCGCGCGACCCGCTGCCGACCGTTTCATTCACGTTGGCGACAGCGGTCCCGAAAGGCGATCGCTTCGAATGGCTGGTCGAGAAGGCGACAGAGCTGGGTGTCAGCCGTTTGATTCCCATCACCACATCGCGCAGCGTGGTCGATCCCCGTGACAGCAAGCTGGACAAACTGCGCCAGGCGGTCGTCACGGCCTGCAAACAGTCGGGCCGGAATCATCTGATGTCCATCATGCCGGTGATGAATTGGGAAGATCTGATCAGAACCGAGATACCTCAGCATCGGTCTCTACTGGCACACCCAGGTGGAGTACCACTCAGCACTCTTTCGCTGGCACAGGATCGGCCGATACTCGCACTCGTGGGACCCGAAGGTGGCTTCAGTGACGACGAAGTCGCGGTCGCAACCGCCAGTGGATCGATCGCTGTGCAAATGGGCAAAAATATTCTGCGAATCGAGACGGCGGCGATCGCTTTGGCAGCAAAGATCCTGTTGTGACGAACAGCCTGGGGGTTCGCTTGTCCATGCGGGCGAAATTGTTAAACTTCCGCCTCGGACGTGTTCGATTGAGTCGTTCGCGACTCGATGAATCTCGGCGGCGAGGTAGCTCAGTCGGTTAGAGCACAGGCTTCATAAGCCTGGGGTCGCGGGTTCGAGTCCCGCCCTCGCTACTGTTGAAAGCCCCTGAAAAACAGGGGCTTTCTTCGTTTTTACGGGGTGTTTCGTTGATCGGCGAATCAACCGCAAAAATGGTCGTTTCTGCCGATTCCCGACCGTTTCCGGCGACTGCTGCTACGTATTTGCTACAAATTTGAGGGACTTTCGCCTCGGTCATCCCAAGTGAGCCGATGTGTCTCGCTCAGTGTGCGTAGACCAGCACAGCGAGCCAAACAGAACAGCACTTTCCAACCGATGGAATGACACTCATTGAGAACGGCGGCGGAAATCTCCTTCGAGACGTAATCAGCTTTCTCCGACGACTGAACCCCGCTTTTCAGTTTTCGAAATGGATTTTTGCTGATCAGTTCGCGTTCGAGGGGGGCGGTCGTTAACTAAAGGTCACTCGCCCAATTAACCGCATCGTCCTCAACGATTTAGCTGTTCTCGAGAGGTCGAGACGAACGAGTCCGAATCGCGAGACGTCGAGCGTATCGCCAAAATTCTTCGGTCCTGGACCTGAGACCCAAGTAGGGCGCAGCAGCCACGTAGGGGCAAAGGAAAGCAAATTCGTCGGCACGTCGCCCGTTGAAATCAACGACATATTTGCCGCGAATGCGTCTCTTGCACTGGCGAGAACGATGCCGCCGCCGACCAGCGGAATCAGCGCCGCATTCGCGATTTTACGCGCGTTGTCGTTCGCTGCGGCGCCACGCAATACGTCTTTGAATTGCTTTACAACCTTCACGCCGACCTGAGCAGTTCGGCGGATCGCTTCTCCTTCTGTGAGGGTTCCTGCAGATCCTGCGGCTCCGCTTCCGTATGCCGTCGATGCGGCGCCCGCTGCAAGTGCTGGCGCGAAAGCGTAGGCCATTACCCCTCCTACCATGACCGCACTGGCGAGGATGATCAGATTATCTCGGCGGTCGGCAGCCTCAGCGTTTCCTTGCATGATTGCACTGTGCCAAAGTGCATTGTTCGTCATTGGCCCAGTTTGGGCTAAAAGCAGCGGCATCTGACGCTGCTTCTCGATGATCTGCTGAAACCCTTCTTCTTCGATCACGAGCAGATGCGTTTCACCTGGGACGACATCTTCAACCATGTCTCCCGCCGTGGCGGCAAGCAACTCTTTACAGAAATTCAGTTCCGGCGGCACGTCAACGGTGACAACACCTCTCGGTTGGGGGACTCCAAGTGATGCCTCGGGCACTTCTGCTTGAATCAAGAGCTGGAGTACATACTTTGCGAAATTTCTCATCGCTCTCATTCTTGCACTGCGCCCATCGTCTCTTTCGACAACGACTTTGATGCAGTAGACGATCATCCCTGGCATGGGTCGTTCCCAGACGACATAGACTTTGACGCTCCTCAGACCAAACATTCGCAACAGGCGATCAATGGCAGGTCGCAAGACACTTGGAATCTTCAGTTCTTTTTCCTTGCGTTCATTGTCCGTCATGTACTTCTCGCCTCGTACATACGGAAGATCAAACTCTTCGGTGAACTCTCCAATCAATCGAAATTTTTCATTCGCAGCGATGATGCCAGGGTCTGACATGGGTTTAATCTCATAGAACTCTCTCGCAATCGGCGTGTCGCAGACGGCATCGGGTCGCTTCCAGTGACCATTTGGCTTGTTTGCATAAGCCCCTCGTCGATGTCGGTAATCGAGCATCGCCGTCACTTTCGAACGAGGCAAATTCTGGTGCAGTCCCATCCAAACGATCATGTTGTCGTCGGAGTCATTCGTGGACGTATCAACGAACAATTTATGCGCACCAGGTTTCCCCAAGTTTCCCGATTCTCGCATATCGTCGATGATCGGCTTTTCCGCGTACCGCTGGCCGAATGCCCGCGCGATGGCGACCGGTGCAGCTTCGCTTGGTGGGCCCATCCAAAAACTTGACATGACAACTCCTAGGATTCAAATTCTGATGCGTTAGCGAGAGTAAAATGCCGCTGCGCGCTTGACTGACGTGTCGTACCCCTACGGCGCCGCAAGATTTGCGATTGCAGAAGTCTCAGTTCACTGCTGAGAGCGATTCCAACTTGCCGCCCAAGCTCAACGCGCGTTTCCCGTCGCCGAAAAGGTTGAGTCTATCGATGCTCCAAAAGTGCTTTGGCTTCGTCATGAGCCAGCCACAACACCAGGTCGTCGTGTGGAGTACCGGGCGGCACCGTCTTGCGGGTGAGCGGGACGGCTTTGATTGTCAACTTCGTCGCATCGAATAGGGTTTGTGCCTGCTCGTAGTCTTTCCTATGACACAAGCACATGACTCGGTAGAACGCCGCTGTAGGCAAAATGGAGCCGCCATTTCCCGCGATTTCTGTGGTGGTGATCAGAGCGGACTCTGCTTCTTTGAAATCGCCGGTACGGTACTCTGCCAGCGCGAGCGCAAGTTCAAAAAAGGGGAAGTATTGGTGAGTGCTGCCAAGTTCAACGGCGCGACGAGCCGCATCAAGGGAAGCCGTCTGCAATTCCCTTTCGCACGGAGACAATGACACGGCTTTCGAGATTCGCTCCAAATTAATTGGGTCTTTTAAGTCGGTCGACAACTGCAGCTGGCGTTTTCGCAATTCGCGGAGCTTGTCGTCTTCACCAAGCCATGCGTAATGAGCAGACAACACCAGTCCGATATAGCAGATGGAGTTCTCGCTAGATTGAAGATCCACATGGCCGGCGTGAAGAATCTTTGCCCGGGCCGAATACGTCTCCAAGTGTTGCTGAAATGCCTCCTCATTTCTGTCCAGTCGCTCGAGGCAGATCGCCTGAAAAAAATGGCTGCGAAGCGACTCGATATCATCGATCCCTCGCCGCTTGAAGCCAGCCACCGATTGCTCGACCCAACTCAACGCCTGCGCATAGCGTTGTCGTCGTTCCTCGCCTTCAGCGATGTATCGCATGCCTACCAGAGTCGAGTAATCGTCGGCTGGCAAATGCTTTTGAAATGTCTCAACAACATGCTCTCGCAGCTGCTGCCCCTCTTTCTTCCGATTCATCGCCTCATAATTACCCGCCAACGCGTAGCTGACATCAGCGGTCAGAAAGTCGGCAGGAGGCAAATCGCGCCGACACGCCAGGAGCAGACGCTCGCGAATTGACGCTGCATCGGAATGGCGCGACATCGCTGTGTATGAACGGGCAATATCATTTTCTGCGACGAGCACGTCGCGCGGATTCTGCGTGGCTTCTCTCTTGGCGATCTGCAGCCGTTCCTCGCGTAGTTTCAGCGATTCCGAAGCCAGTCCTTGTTGTTCGTAACAGTTCGCCAGTTTCGACATGCATCCTTGTATCACAGGATGTTCGGGCGGCAACGACCGGCGTCCTTCAGCAAGAGCATGCTCATAGAGTCGGCGTGCCTCAGGTTGCCTTCCCATCGCCAGTTGCGTGTCCGCTAATGTGCATTTGGCAATAACAGAATTCGGAATCCCTTCTGGAAGCGATTGTTTCGTAATCGCTTCGATCTCTTCCAATAGTTTGGCCGCGTCTGACGGTCGGTTGGTCTCCAGATACAGAACTGCTAGGTTGTTCAAATTCGTAAGTGTTGAATCATGTCCTGGTGGAAATCTCTTTCGGCATTCGCTGAGATTTGCCTCGAGCAGCGTGATCGCTTCCCCTTTTCTTCCCAAATTCCCGTAAGCAAACGCCAGGTAGATTTGGGCCTTCAGCAGTTCGTCAGAGCCTTGGCGATTTTTCTTCAGGCCAGCTACAGCCTCCTCCAGCAATGGCAGTGCTTGGTCTGGCCGTTTGAGTTCTGCTTTGGCAACGCCAACAAGTGCCAAAGTCTGCAGAGTGACTAAATGCTCTGCTCCTAAGAGGCGCTTACGCTTGTCATAGACCTCTTCCAAAAGCGGTAGTCCAGCCGCACTTTGCCCCTCTTGCTCATAGGCATAGGCCAGTTTCTCCATGCAATCCAGAGTTTCTTCATCCTCGCTCCCCCGCTCAATCATCAATGTGGCGTGAGCGCGTCGAAGCTGCTCGAACGCGTTCTTGCGGTCCCCCAGTGTCAAAAAGGTGCTACCCAGCGATTTTCTCAACATCGCTTGAACGACTGGCGCGTCATTGAAATCGGATTCGAGCGATGGGAGGCAGGCTAGAATTGCTTCATAAAGTCGTACATCTTTGCCGAGCCCTCTGAGTTCCGTGCGGGGTTGAGCTGCCGAGAAAATCCGTTCGTCAATGAATTTGAGCATCGCTTGCGTTTCGGCGACTTTGACCTGCGCATGAACGCGAGCCGATTCGGCTTCGCGAAAGTTCTTCTCCGCCTCTTGCTTGGCAGTGCGCTCACCTTCGGCGCGGGCCTGCTCGGCTTGACGCAGCTTTTCTTTCTCATCGCTCTCATTTTTTGCGACGCGGGCCTGATTGCGCGCTTCCAGCCATCCCCAGGACGTGCCACTTATTCCGGCCAACAGCAGCAACGTGACCACCAGTCCCATCCCGACCGCCGCGCGATTCTTGCGGACGAATTTGGCAAATTGGTCCACAGTCGAGCGTGGCCTGGCCTCGATTACTTCGTCGTTCAAATATCTTTGAATGTCCTGCGCGAATGCATCTGGAGTCTCATAGCGCCGAGTTCTATCTTTCTCGAGCGCCTTCATCGTGATCCAATCGAGATCACCGCGCACGAGTCTGGAGAGTTTCGCGGGCTCGGTGTGCCGGTGAGCCGCAATTGACACGAGCGATGCGGAGGTACTCAAACGCGTGCTGGGAGGCGGAGGTTCTTCTTCCCGAATCATCCGACGGATTTCGTCATGAGCCGCTTTAGCAAATCGAGCCTTGTCGAACGGAGTCGTTCCGGTCAACAGTTCGTACAGGAGAACACCCAGCGAATAGATATCAGACCGAGTGTCGACATCCAGGCCACTCATCTCGGCCTGCTCAGGGCTCATATACAAGGGTGTGCCGATCATCTGCGCAAAGCGGGTATAAATCGATTGATCGGTGAGCTGCTGATTGATGGCTTTCGCGACGCCGAAATCGATCACTTTGGCGACTGGCTTCCCGTCGTGCGACGTCACCAGCACGTTTGACGGTTTGATGTCTCGATGGATGATTCCCTTTTGGTGGGCGTGCTGGACGGCATGGCACACTGTGATGAACAGCTCAACGCGGTCGCGAGTCGACAGATTGTTCTGATCGCAATAGTCTGTGATCGGAATTCCACGGACCAATTCCATCACAAAATAGGGGTGGCCTGATTCCGTTGCCCCCGCATCCAAAACCCTGGCGATATTGGGATGGTCCATCAGGGCCAACGCCTGTCGTTCGGCCGTGAAGCGAGACAGAATCTCGCGCGAATCCATGCCCGGCTTGATGACTTTCAGGGCTACTTTCCGCTTTACCGGCTCTGCTTGTTCGGCCACGAACACCAGGCCAAATCCTCCCTCGCCGATTTGCTCTTTGAGCTTGTACGGACCAACACGTGAGCCAATGCGCTCCGCAAATGCGTCATAGTGCCTGGTCGGCATGGAAATGTCATTCTCCTGTGCCTCGGCATCGTACGCAGACAGAAGTTTCTTGACACGCTCCACGATCGCTGCGTCGGAGCGACATGCCTCTTGGATAAATTGTTGACGCTCTGCAGAACTCGCGAAATTCCGAGCGGCGTGAAAAATTGCTTCTTCGTCAAGTGGCTTCTGGTTCATCACGGTCCAATACTGAGAATGGTTCGCTCACAGAATAGTGCGTAAACCGTTCTCGCGTTCCCTGATGAATTTCAAGAATTCTGGATTTTTTCCATTTCCACACGCAGCCAAGAGCGAGCGTAGGCCCAATCGGCATCGGCAGTTGCAGTCGCAATTCCGAGAGCGGCAGCCGCCTGTTCGCCGGTCAGGCCAGAGAAGAATCGCAACAGCACCAGTTGAGATTTCCTGGGGTGGGCGAGAGTCAGGCGGTCAAGCGCCTCATGCAGAGTCAGGAAGTCATCCGGCCGTTGAATCGCTTCTTCCAAAAGATTGTCGAACTGAATTCGTTGTCGAGTACCGCCGCGTTTGAGACTACGTCGAGCGCGAGCCCGATCGATCAGTATTCGTCGCATCGCTTCCGCCGCAGCGGAAAAGAAGTGCCCTCGGTGCTGCCAAGACTGAAGCGCCGGCTGGTGGACCAAACGTATGTACGCCTCGTGGACGAGTGCGGTCGGTTGAAGCGTTGCATCAGACGGTTCATTCGCCAGCCTGGCCGCCGCGAGTTTCTTCAGTTCTTCGTAAACGAGCGGCAGCAAATCTTCCGCCGCAGACGACTGCCCTGCCTGGATCTGCTCGATAATCCGTGAAACGTCTTCCATACTCGAGTAACATACCCCACGTCTAGAATGCTGACATCCGACTGCGGGTAAGTTCGACCGAAATCTGCGGGATCCCACGCAGAACCTTCGACACGACTTTTGAATGTGCTGCGTGTTTCAACTCCCGCCTAGGCCAGCACATGAATTCGATTCGTCCTTTCGCCAGAACAGAACTCAGACCCGTCCCTGCCCTCCTCGATCACGGTATCGGAGAAGGCGCCGAGTGTGGCCAGCGTCCTGGCGAGCTGACTATGTTGGGCAACCGCTGGCAATGCGCCCACAATTCAGTGGAGCGTAAGTGACAGCATTCTTCATTCCGTCCCTGCTCCGCAGGTACCCTCGCAACGAGTCTTGTCAAGCAGCCCGATCAAATCGAGTGCTGTATTCCTTGAGAGTCTCAATGCTTCAACCAGCACGACAAGGCGAGCACTACCGATTTTCCACGCCCATTCCACGAAGTGCCGCCCATGCCCACGGCCGCCGGACAGACAGGCAAGCAACTTTCCCTTGCAGCACCATGACAGACGGTTTCGTAAACATAGCCTCCGCTTGGTTGATTGATTCCAGAGGATCGATCTCCGACGGCACCCATGTACACACGGAACAATTACGATTTCGTAAGATTGGCACGCAAAACGCAATGCTTTTGCTTCAACTGCTTCAGCCGCTCAAGAGTTTTTCGCGCGAGTGCCAAAGAGGAATCATGATCACCAAACCTCTCACGACGATGATTTTTAGGCATTGCGTCACTTTGGGAGTTGTCATTCAAAGCACGCTTGCTCCAAGCTATGCGGAGGACAAAAACCAATCCTCGCAACAGGCGCAACAACAACGCCAGAAGGCACAGCAGCAGGCTCAACAGCAGCAGGCTCAACAGCAGCAGGCTCAACAGCAGCAGGCTCAACAGCAGCAGGCTCAACAAAGACAGGCCCAGCAGCAGCGGGCACAACAACAAAAACAACTTCAGCAGCAGGCTCAGCAAGCGCGACAGCCGACGCAGCAGCAACCCCAGCAAAGCCAACGTCAGCAGCAGGCTCAGCAAGCGCGGCTGATTCAGCAGCAACAACAGCAATCGCGACAGCAAAGACAGCCGACGCAGCAGCAACTTCAGCAACCTGCACAGCAGCCGAAGCAACTGCTTCAGCAACAACAGGTACAACAAGAACGACAACCACCGGCATTGAACGACCAGCATCGCTCGGGGCGGGACCGGCCTGGTCGAAATCACGTCAATAATCAAGATCGTCCAGGGGAAGGGCCTTCGATTGGACACGAAAATCTCGGCCGAGGAGTTCAGACGACTGGCAAGGTCGAATTGCCCAAACGAGATCTAAGTCCGGACAGAACTCTTCCTCGTTCCGGACAGCCACAAAATCTAAATACAAACCCACGTGTCGTTGGAACCCAAATCGACCAGGGGGACGTTGCCGGTCGTCAGCAGACGAAGAAAGTTGAACTGCCGTCACGGCTTGACAACACGAATTCGAACCAGAACCCCAGCGGAAATCTCGGCAACAATCAGGTTCACCAAAAGCCCAACAAGCCATTGCAGGGGAATCGCAAGAATCAGAATCCCGACCCGACGACGCGCCAGGACATTGATAACGCGCTGAACGGCAATGCCAAAACCCAAACGGGCGGCCAAAACCCGAATCGCAATACGAGCCCAGTGGACAACAACTCACGCCCTGGACAACCGGGTAGGAACCGAAACAATGAAATCCAGCAAAATCTGCGGCAATTCCAACCGCAAATGTCCAAACGTACTGAAAACGAGCATCAAACTATTCGCAACAGCGATCAGGTGAAAAACCTCTTGGAAAAGAATCCGCAACTTAAACAGCGGGTGCAAACTCAAGACGGCAAGATCGACTTTGCCAAGCTGCATCTTGAACATAGCAGCAAAGATCGTGTCACCAACCACGTTCATAAGAATGGTGAGTTGGTATCCCAGTTCCATCGAGATCCTGAACTAGTAAGACAGTTTCAGCACCATGGCAACCTCAAGAATTTGGATGATCTCAACGACCGCTTGAAACATTTCAGCGATCCCGCAGTTCTGAATCGACATCCCGACTTAGCCAGAATTGACTTCAGGCATGCGAGCGGGCATGTCCAAAACCGACTTGTCGCACATCAATTCGATCATTTGACCAGATCGAACGTTGGTCGGCAGTTAAATCTGCAACAGCAGTTCCGATTCTACGAGACTGGTGACGTCGCGCGGCGGTTAAGTTTAAACACGGCGCTCACTAATCACGGCGGGTGGAGCAATCGGTATGTGGGGCCAATATATTCCGGCTACACTCAGCACTCGTTTAGCTCGTGGTACTGCGGGCCACGACCATATCCGAGCTACTGTTGGACGCCCCACTGGTCTCCGTGGGTCGATTGGAGCTGGTGGAATAGGTGCCCAATCATTTACGATCCACGTCCAATTTCTTGTCGGCCAATCGTTGACTATGGGCCCTGCCCGGCATGGGTGGCTTATGACTATCCTGTATGGCAGACACTGCCACAGGTCGCGAGCGGGACCTGGGTCGAATTGCCGCAAACGCCCCTATTGGACAACACCGACGTGCGATTGATCGCTGTGCGGTTCGTGGATAGTGGACACACAGATCAGAAACTCGGAACACGATATCGGGTCTGGTTTGAGAATCAGAGCCGGACTCAAATTAGTTCGCCGTTCAATGTGCTGCTGCTGGCAAGTAACACGATGGAAGCCGCCATCGATCTACCGCAAGCGGGCGTCACGATTGCTTCGATGGAACCCGGTGAAATGAAGGTCGTTGACATCCGTTTACCGTTCGATGCAAACAAGATGAACATCGTCGACAAATCTCTCATCCCATTCAACTTTTTGCATGTCCTCGTCGACAGTCATCAACAGCTGGCAGATATCGACCGGACGAACAACGGTACCGTACTCAGCCGGAACGATATTCTGCCGGTCGACCCCGCGGCATTCTCTACTGATGTCAGCGCGGCCGCACCCAATGCCATTGTCACGATCGCGGGTGAAGGTTTTGGACCGGAACCGGGCCGGTTGATCCTCAACGTGAACGGCACGCAGACCGAACCGACGATCTTCGGTTGGTACGACCTCGGAGTCCAGTTCGAACTACCGAACGTACCGATCAGTGGGCCAACCGATGCAGAGGTGCTGGTTATTCGCGGCGATGGCGCGGCATCCAACCCCGTTATAGTACGGATTGCACCCGAAAATAAGCTAGAACATCCCAATTGGCTGCCGTCACCATCACAGTGAAACGGAATAGTCTTCTGACCTGCGATCTGCATCGCCTTGTTGACGGAAATCAGCTTCTCACGGCGTTCGAGGTATTTGTCGATGTTGGCCAACTCGCGATAGCGCGAGTCTCCGGTCTCATCAGGTCATGCTTCTCGGAAACTGTCATCGACTGATTGAGCCATCTTGAGATGATGGAGACTGGCCGATCGAAAAGTTGGATGTCTCAACCGTACCCTGACAATCGTCGAAGTGACCACTCGACCGCCAGCAGGGTCAGAATCAGCAACCATAGCCACGGACGATCCCAAAGTGGTTGGCGGCTGATGATCGAATCTCCTGCGTTGGCGTGCATGTCTCGCAGCAGTGTTAAGAGATCGCCCGTTCCGCGAAGTGTCGTTCCACCGGTCATCTCGGCCAGGCGCTCCAGTACCTCCGGCTGGGGACGGGGCTGAGCCAATTCGTGCAGATCGGGCAGGATGGTGACGCGCGTGGTCGCTCGCGATTCTTCCTTCCCATTATGCATGGCAATGACTTCGATCTCGCGCGTGGCGGCAACCGCAGATGTTTCGCCGTCCAAGCCCGATGTCAGCGATCGCGTCTCGATTTCCGCGCCGTAGGCTGTTTTCTGCGGATTCGGAACGAGAATCGTGTCCACCGCGTCGGAAGTGA
>Ga0105238_10000031_pt1 | contig 179497 bp, 148 predicted proteins | sample KBSC34metaG_FD_81526 | JGI IMG/M metagenome (GOLD analysis project Ga0105238, IMG submission 81526) | Corn rhizosphere microbial communities from Kellogg Biological Station, Michigan, USA - KBS C3-4 metaG | ecosystem: Host-associated > Plants > Roots > Rhizosphere > Soil | place: Michigan...
ATGGATTGAAACCCAAGCCGAGAGGACGCCCAAAGATGATGAAGCCTAAAATTCCCCCTAATCCACTCAAGACCAAAGCCGAGGATGCACGTACGCGGCAAGATTTACTCGATGAAATCGAGTTGTTGATTTGCGTTGAAATCTGAACCAGTTTCCCCGGAAATATGCATCCCAAGTTGCCCCATGTTTAGACCACAATCCTGCTCATGACAGCGAGCGGGAGAACGCAGTGATAGACGTGGCCCTATTTGGAATCATTCGACTCTGGTACATCAGAGATCGCGTCTCGATCCGGGAAATTGCCCGCAGGTTGGACATTTCCCGAAACACGGTTCGTCGCTACATTCGATCAGAGGCGATCGAGCCTTCCTATGCCAGCAGACATTCACCGAACTCTTTGGATGCATATGCCCTAAGGCTTTCCGCGTGGCTGAGCTCAGAGTTGGTCAAGTCCGTAAGCAAAGACGGGCCTTGAAACAGATGTTCCTGGAGTTAGGGGAGCTTGGTTATGACGGGTCGTATGACCGTGTGGCGGCCTTTAGCAGGCACTGGAAGGCGGGTCAGTTAGAGAGGGTTAAATCGGCGCGCAAATCAACAGGCCAATCAATCTTTTTGTTCAAACCACTTCTCGCACGGACTTCATAGCTCGATTTACAACGTCATTGAACCGACTGCTAGAAACCAGCGAATACGAGATGAATGACATCGTTGCTGCGTAACCAACTAGTTTATTGGCACCTCCGGAGATCGCCTAAACCGGTGTAGCCCCACCACTTTTATTCGCTGTAGTCAGCACTGTGATGTATCCCTGAACAACGGTCAGGTAACTCGCCCCAACCTGATCGACGACCCAATCAGTTCCGACCCGCCGCGAAGCTAAGCCTGAAGAAATCAGCTATCCAACTAAGGTTTCAGACATGTCGCGCTGTGCCTTTTCTGGCAACGGCATCAGAACCTGCCGGCCGACACCACGGTCAAACAAAACCCATCATCCACCTGGCATCATCCCGATGAAAAAACTGAGCCGCCTGTGGCTATCGGCCATGAAAAAAGCCGGGAAAGTACAGCGCAAACAATTTCTCGATTTTCTATCCCCCACTTCACCCCGCAGCAAAACCTCATCCATACGCAAGCCCAAGACCGCTCCCCGTGCAGCCAGCGCATCCACATCCGAAGTCACGGTCACCTCCGCAGTCCATCACGTCCCCGCCACCACCCATTGGCTGCAGTATCGCCTCTGCCTGCCCAAGCCCACTCCTTCAGGGCTGCCCCTGATCGTGATGCTCCACGGCTGCCAACAAAATGCAGCCGACTTTGCGCAAGGAACCAGGATGAATGCGCACGCAGCAAAGCACGGCTTTGCCGTCCTGTATCCAGAGCAATCCCTGCGGGTCCATCCTCACCGATGCTGGCGATGGTACGCACAGGACGCCCAGAAGGGCGAAGGTGACGTCGCAGTGGTGACCTCCCTGATCCAGGAGATCCTGAAAACGCACCCCATCGACCCGCAACGCATCTACGTCTGCGGAATCTCGGCCGGTGCAGCGATGGCACATCTCCTGGCATTGACGCACCCCGAACTCATCGCCGCTGTCGCGCTGCACGCAGCGCCCGTTTCCGGTGTCTGCAGCAATGCCGCCGGGGCGTACTCGGTGATGCAGCACGGATCGCTGCGCGCTTCAGCCGCCGCCAAACGGGCGCTCTCGCGCTTTCCTCGAACGGGCGCACTCCCTGCGATCCTCATCGGCGGGACTGACGACAAGATCGTTCGGCCCATCAATCAGCGCCAGCTGGTGGAACAATTTCTTTTACTCAATCACACGCAGAGCTTGACCGAGCAGCCTCCCCGGGAAACACCCTACGGGCGCACCTCCAAAAAACACCCTCGGCGCAGGATAGTTACAACCCGCGACTATCTTCGTGGCCGCAAGCTCATCATCCGCTCAGTGTTGATCGAGGGGCTGGGGCACGCCTGGAGCGGCGGGGACACCTCCCTGTCCTACAATACAGCGGGGCCGGATGCCAGTCGGCTGGTTGTCGATTTTTTCTCCCGGCATCGCCTGGAACCGGGGATGAGGTAAACACCCTGGTCACCCGCACTACCGAAAAGAGAGGAGCGCGAAGCAGATCAGCCATGCATCAAAACACGACTGCGTTTTGATGATGGCTAGTTCCTTCTCTCGGGTTCTGCAGCATGAATGAACACGTTGTAAGTATCGGCAGGACGTGTCCCCACGGCCAGATCAAGCGCATGGCCAATCGCCCCGCGATGGTAAGTGCCGTGATTGATGAGGTGAAAGATGACTTCTTCGCGGCTGAGTCTTCCGCGCTTCCCATCCACGAACGTGAAAGAAATATCTTCCTTCAACTGGTTGGCACTGAGACCCTTGGCATAGGTCAGCAACCAATGGTTCGCCGCCATCAGCCTGGCCTCCAGCTCAGCCAGTTCAGGCAGGTGCTCGGTATTGGTGGAGTCATGCGGATCCGTCACGCCACGCAATCTGGCTTGGAACAATTCCTCAACACGCACCATGTGGTTCAACTGTTGCCGCGCGAAATCCAGCGCGCGCTGTTGTTCCTCTTGCGTGAGTTGCGCGACCGCGTCAAGAATGCGGCGATCCGACCAGTGCTTGTATTCCAGGATATTGGTAAAGTCCATGAGCCATCTCCTCCGTAGCCCTGAACGATACCTCAATGGTGCGCATCATGCCTGGCGCGATTGCAGAGTCCTGCCCTATCGTCGTCTGCAGGTGGTCAGCCAGAACAGCAGAGCGATGAAGCTGACGGCGGCACCAAGAAGACAGACACCCCGCCACCCATGGGCCGCATAAACAACGGTAGTAGAGAGTGCGCCCAGCCCGCTGCCCACCGTGTAAAAGAGCATGTAGACGCCGATCAGGCGGCCATGCGCTCCCGGACTGCTGCGAAGAATCAAGCTCTGGTTCGTGACGTGCAGCGCTTGCCCGCCCAGGTCGAGCAAGATGATGCCGGCCACCAAGGCCCACAGCGACCCATCCATCAGCGACAAGGGCCACCAGGCCAACAGCAAGAGCGAGAGCGCGGCCGCACTGGTGCGTTGTGCGTGTCCCTTGTCCGCCCATCTTCCGGCGCGCGATGCCGCCAGCGCTCCAATGACACCAACCAGACCAAAAGAACCAACCACGGTATGAGAGAAGTGATAGGGACTCGCGCTCAAGGGAAGAACCAAGGCACTCCAGAAGATATTGAAGCTGGCGAACATCAACATCGCCAGCACACCTCGGACCTGAAGTACCTTGTCATGACGAAGCAAGGACCACATCGACGCAAGGAGCCTTGCATAACTCAATCCATTCGAGGACACCGGTACTGCTGGCAGGCCTCGCCACAGCGGCCAGGCCAACAACAGCATCATGAGGGCCGCACAGAAGTAAATGCCCCGCCACCCCGTCACATCGCTGATCGCACCAGAGAAAACGCGTGACAAAAGCAAACCGATGAACACGCCAGTTTGCGCAGCTCCCACTACCCGCCCACGTTCGCTCTCACTTGCGACGCTCGCGGCGTAGGCAATCAGGCCTTGCGTCATTGCCGTTCCCAGCAAACCGACTGCCAGCATGCCTGCCAACAGCGTACAAGAAGTCCGTGCCAGTCCCACCGTGACCAGTGCACAAATCAGACCGGACAACTGAAGGCCAGTCAGCTTCTTGCGCGCCACCTTGTCGCCAAGTGGAACCAGAAAGAGCAAGGCCACCGCACAGCCGAGCTGGGTCGCCGTCACAACACCGCCGATGGCTGACTGATTGATCCTGAAATCTTGAGACAACGCATCCAGCAAAGGCTGGGCGTAATAGACATTGGCTACGCTCAAGCCACTGGCCAACGCAAACAGAAGCAGCAAGCGGCGGGATAACGCAGGGGAAGATGGGACCATGGCAGCAATCTGGTTTTAATTTAAAACCATTTGAATGCTAGTGGATATGGTTTTAAAATGCAACCACATTGCGGACTAAACCAGCTGGAAGGCTTATGTCGACTCAACTGAATCATGATGAAGAATACTGTCCCGTCGCACGCAGCGTGAGCGTGGTGGGGGACCGATGGGCGCTGCTGATCGTGCGGGATGCGTTTGACGGGGTATGCAGGTTTGGCGACTTTCAGCGCAACCTGTCGGTATCGAAGAACATTCTGTCAGACCGCCTGCGCAAACTCGTGGATGCCGGCATCCTTCAGACGCAAGCGGCATCCGACGGGACGTCTTATCAGGAGTACGTGCTGACCGAAGCGGGTCTCAGTCTGTTTCCAATGATCGTTGCGCTAAGACAATGGGGAGAAGCGCACCTGTTCAAGCGCGGTGAGCGCCATTCCGTCCTCATTGATGCAGAGACCGGGAAGCGGGTGACCTATATGGCACCTCTCTCCACAGACGGCAGCCCCTTGCACCCGGCACGCACGCTGGTGAGGAAGGTGAAATAGCCAGGCTGCCGTTCCTGTTGGCCCCGCTGTTGGGGAGGCCGCCTGGCATTGTGCTGATGATGGCATCACAACTACGCAAGAAGTAGTGCCTCGGAAATGATGCCATTGCCAACCTGACCGAACTGCTGGAGGAGCACGGCATCAAGGTGGCACTGCTGGAGGGCGTGGATGATTTTGATGGTGCCTGCGTCGCCACCAAAGACGAAGAAGATGTTCTGGTCGCCTTGAACCGGCATCGCCCCGGAGAGCGCCAGCGCTTCACCGCTGCACATGAGTTGGGGCACTGGGTGATGGCACTGCCCGATGACATGCCTGAAAAAGAAAAAGAAGCCTGTTGCCACCGCTTTGCCGGTGCCCTGCTTTACCCGAAGGTGCGCGTGGAAGCCGACTTTGGAGAACGCAGGCGACGTGTATTGCTGCAAGAATTGTTGATCGCAAAGCGGGGATATGGCGTATCCATGCAGGTGGCACTGCGCCGATTGAAGGACCTCCACATCATTGATGATGCCGGATACACCTCGATGACCATTGACATCGCCAGGCGAGGATGGAAAACCTCTGAGCCAGAGGCAATGCCTTGCGAACATCCACTGCGATTCTCGTCGCTGGTTTATCGTGGTCTGGCCGAAGGCTTGATGACGGTTTCTCGCGCGGCAGAATTTCTGCAACAGCCAATTTCTGCCGTTGAAAACGCCAATCCTTTGGCGATGAATGAATGACGGAAAATGTCTTTAGTTCAGACACAAGCATCTGAATGGATTTCCGCCACGCCTCGCCTCTCAATCTCTGCAAACCTGAGCCCACGAGGCTCAACACCGTCTGATTGAAAAACAAAAACAAGCACGCTTGATCTGCAGTGAATGCTGACCCACGGGGGCGCACAAATTTAATTTGTAGCGCCCCCAAATATTCTTTGTTTCTCAACAGCAGCACCGCTCAGTACCATGGCAGCCATAAAAAGCCGCGACCGCACGCCCACGCACTGAGGCGCCCGCGAAGTCACGGCACCACGCCGTTCCCATTAGCCCCTCTCTGCCGCGCCGCCCTGCCATGGTTGACCGACTACCAGACCGCCCCGCGCCCGCCGCCCCGGAAGCGCCCGCCTTCCCGGGCTCGCCCTATATCGCCACGCATGCCCCCGGACGCCGCGCGGCCTATGCCGCCATCGCCGTACTGGCCGGCATCGGGGCCACCTTCGGCAATGGCATGGTCAACGTCAACATCGCCAGCCTGGCTGGCGGCCAGGGTCTCTACACCGCCGAAGCCAGCCTGCTGCCGGCGGTCTACGTCGGCTTCAACGCCTGCGCCAACCTGATCCTCGTCAAGGCGCGCGCGCAATTCGGCATCCCCCAGGTCACCCTCACCCTGCTGGCCACCTACGCGCTGGCCGCCCTGCTGCACCTGTGCGTACCGGGACTGGCCGCCGCCATCGTGGTGCGCGCCGCCTGCGGCCTGGCCGCAGCCGCCCTGACCACCACCACCATCTACCACCTGCTGCAGGTCTTCTCGCTCAAGGCCCGGCCGCTGGCCTTGGTGGTCGGCGTGAGCCTGCCGCAATTCGGGCCGCCGCTGGCGCGCCTGATGTCGCTGGATTTCCTTGCCGAGTCGCAATGGCAAGGGCTGCTGCTGACCGAACTGTGCATCGCCCTCGTGTTGCTGGGTGCCATGACCCTGGTGCCGCTTCCGCCCAGCGAACGCAGCCAGGCCTTCGAGGGCATGGACCTGGTGACGATCTCGCTGCTGGTGCCGGCCGGGTTGCTGCTCTCTGCCGTACTCGGCCTGGGCCGCATCCTGTGGTGGACCGATACACCGTGGCTGGGCCTGGCGCTGGCCGGCGCACTGGTGCTGGCCAGCGCGGCCTGGATGATCGAGCGCCAACGCGCACGCCCGCTGTTGCAACTGCGCTGGATGCTCACGGGCGACATCGTGCGCTTCGCCATGGTGGCCTTCCTGGTCCGCATCGCACTGGCCGAGCAGACCTATGGCGCCGTTGGCCTGCTCAGTGCCGGCGGCCTCAACAACGATCAATTGCATGGACTCTTCCTCGCCGTTACCGCCGCCATGTTCCTCGGCATCATCGTGGCCGCACTCACGCTGTCGGAACGCAACCTGCCCTGGCAAGTGGCGGTGGCAGCGCTCTGCATCGCCCTGGCCGCCTGGCTCGACAGCGGCAGCAACAGCCTGACCCGTCCGCCGCAACTCATGCTCAGCCAGTCGCTGGTGGCTTTCGGGACCACGCTCTTCGTCGGTCCCACGCTGGTGTTCGGATTTTTGCGGATGAGCGCGCGCGGCGGCGATCACCTGGTCAGTTTCATCGTCCTCTTCAGCGTCAGCCAGAACATCGGCGGGCTGGCCGGTTCAGCCCTGCTCGGCAGCGTCCAGACCATCATGGCCAAGGTCCATGCGCAGGTGATGTCGGAGCGCCTGCTGGCTTCCGATCCGCAGACTGCCGCACGGTTGGCGCAAGGCAGCGGCGCTCTGCTGCAATCCCTCATGACCGAAGCCAACACGCTGGCCTACAACGATGTCTTCCGCCTGGTGGCGCTGGCCGCCCTGGCCGTGGCCGCCTATCTGGCTTGTGAAACCTGGAGCCGTCGGCGTGCCGCACGCCAGCGGCTGGAGTACGCAGCATGAACACCACCCTCCCCGCAAATTCTTCCTCGGTCCCCGCAGGCCTGCCGCCCAAGGTGTCGCGCCTGCGCCTGCTGCTGGCACTGGCCGTGCTGGCCGCTGCCGTCCTGCTGATCCTGCACGCCTGGCATCTGCCGCCCTTCGACGGTCCGCTCCAGCACACCGACAACGCCTACGTGCGCGGCCGCACCGCCGTGATCGCGCCACAGGTCAGCGGCTACGTGGTGGAGGTCGCCGTCAAGGATTACCAGCAGGTGCAGCGCGGCCAGGTGCTGGTGCGCATCGACAGCCGCATCTATGCCGCACGGGTGGAACAGGCCAAGGCCGCCGTGGCTGCGCAGATCGCCCAGCTGGAAAACGCCACCCAGGCAAAACGCGCACGCGCGGCCGCCATCACCGCGCAGGACGCCGCCCTGGCCAACGCGCAGGCGCAATTGCAGCGCGCCCGGGTGGACCTGGCACGGGTCGATGAACTGGTCTCCGATGGTTCGGTGGCCCTGCGTGAACGCGACCAGAACCTGGCGGCCCACGCCCAGGCCGAGGCCCAGGTGCGCCAGTCCAGTGCCGCCCTGGACATGGCCCGCCAAGACCTGCGTACCGTCGAGGTCGGACGCGATGCGCTCGTGGCCAATGTGGAGGCCGCGCATGCACAACTGCGGCTGGCGCAGATCGACCTGGACAACACCGTGATCCGCGCCGCCGAGGATGGACAACTCGGCGAAATCGGCGTGCGCCTGGGCCAGTACGTCACCAACGGTACACAGCTGCTGCAACTGGTGCCGGCCGAACGCTGGGTGGTGGCGCACTTCAAGGAAGCCCAGACCGCCGCGATGCGCCCGGGGCAATATGCCGAAGTGCGCATCGATGCGCTGCAGGGTCAGCGCCTGTCCGGTCGCGTGCAGCTGCTGGCGCCCGCAGCAGGCTCGGAATTCGCGGCCATCAAACCCGATACCACCACCGGCAACTTCGTCAAGATTCCCCAGCGCATCGGCGTGAAAATCGTCTTCGATGACGCGGCCTCGGCCGCCCTGCTGCGCCCCGGCATGTCGGTCGAAGCCACGGTCGATCCCGACCGCATGGCGGAGCAGCAGCGATGAATACGCCTTCCCGCTCCGCGCAAATAATTTCCCTGGTGACGCTGGCTGCCATGCTGGCGGCTTGTGCCGGCCCGCGTCCCGGGCAGCCGGAACAGGCGGCCGTGACGCTGCCGGCGCAATGGCGCGAGCCGCTAGCCAGCACCCAGGGCATCAGCCTTTCCCGCTGGTGGGAAGCCTTCGCGGACCCGGTCCTGAACCAGCTGGTGGACCAGGTCCTGGCCGGCAACAGCGATCTCGCCATGGCCGCTGCACGGGTGCAGCAGGCACGTGCTTCCAGCCGCCTCGCTACGGCGCAACGCATGCCTTCGTTGTCAGCCTCGGGCATGGGCGCGCACCAGGGTGACGTCGATGCCTTCGGACGTGCGCGCGTCCAGGATGCGTGGCAAGCCGAACTGTCGCTGTCCTACGAACTGGATCTCTTCGGCCGCCTGGCCGACCTGGATGCCGCCGCCCGCGCCTCCCTGCTGGCCACCGATGCCGCACGCAGCACCTTGCGGCTGGCGCTGATCGCCACCGCCACCAGCACCTACATCGGCTTGCGCGCACAGCAGGCCCGCCTGGAGGTTCTGGACCAGACCCTGGAGATGCGCGCCCAATCCCTGCAACTGGCGCGGCGACGCGCCCAGCAGGGCTATGCCAGCCGGCTCGAGGTGGAGCAGTCGCAGTCCGAATATGCGGCCACCGAGCAGCTCATCGCCTCCACCCGCATGAGCATCAGCCGCAATGAACATGCCCTGGCCCTGCTGGCGGGCCAGCCCGCGCTGCTGGTGGCACCTGGTGCCGGCCTGCAGGCGCTGGCGCTGCCCGCGTTCCGGCCCGATCAACCGGCCGCCTTGCTGCGCCAGCGGCCCGACATCTTCCAGGCCGAACAGCAGCTGGTCGCCGCCGACCACACGCTGGACGCCGCCCGCGCGGCACTGATGCCTTCGCTGCGCATCGGCCTCAGCGGTGGCGTGGTGGGCTCCAACCTGCTGCCGGATCCGCTGTCGATCTTCTCCGCCGGTGGCAGCATCCTGGCGCCGCTGCTGGATGGCGGGCGCCTGCGCGCCCAGGCCGACGCCACCGCCGCGCGCCGCGATGAAGCCGCGTATGCCTACCAGAAAGCCGTGCTGGTGGCCTGGCGCGACGTGGAGGATGCACTGGCCGCCGCACGCGGCGCCCAGGCCCAGCAACAGGCCGTGCAGGAACAGGAAGTGGCCCTGCGCGAAGCCCTGGCCATGAGCCGCAAACGCTACCGCGCCGGCTACTCGCCCTATCTGGAACAACTGGATGCGCAGCGTGGCTTGCTCTCGGCACAGTTGCTGGAAGTACAGGCCCGCGCCGATCGCCTCAGCGCCATGGTCAGCCTGGCACAAGCCCTGGGCGGCGGCTGGGAAGCGGAACGCGGCCAGGACCGGTCCCCTCAGGCCAGCAGCAGCCTGGCACACCCATGAGCGAGCATTAAACGCAGCTTAATGATCCCTCCGAACACCATTAAACGATCCAGGAGTCCCCGGTGACCCTCGCCCCAACTTCCCGCCAGCGCATCGCCGCCGCGATCCAGGCCCTGGCCGTGGCCGCGCTGGCCATGCTGTTCCTGTGGCCGCCCTTGGCCCAGGCGCAGGACAAGCGCGATGCCGCCACGCCCTATTTCCGCAAGCTCGATTCCATGGAGGCGCGCATGCAGGCCTGCGTGACCTGCCATGGCCAGCAGGGCCAGGGCACCTCCGATGAATACTTCCCGCGCATTGCCGGCAAGCCGGCCGCCTATCTCTACAACCAGCTGCTGGCCTTCCGCGAGGGCCGGCGGGTCTATCCGCCGATGAACTACCTGGTGAGCTACCTGCCCGACGCCTACCTCAAGGAGATCGCAGACTACTTCGGCGCCCAGCGGCCGGCCTTCGAAACCACAGCCGCGCGGCCACTCAGTGCGCCCATGGCCGAACGCGGCCGCGCGCTGGTGCAACAGGGGGATGCGGCACACGGCATCCCGGCCTGCGTGGCCTGCCATGGCAAGCAGCTCACCGGCATGCTGCCCGGCATTCCCGGGCTGGCTGGCCTCAAGCCCGCCTACATCGCCGGCCAGCTCACGCGCTGGCGGGTGGGTGAGCGCGTGGCGGCCGAGCCGGACTGCATGAAACGCATCGCCACGCGGCTCACCGACAGCGACATCAGCGCGGTAGCCGGCTGGCTGGCCCAGCAACCCGCGCCTGACAACGCGGCACCCGAAGCATCCAACCTGATCCGCATGCCGCTGGCCTGCGGCAGCCAAGGCTGACTCCCATGCGCGCGAAGCTGAAAAACCTTGTTCCCCTGGCCGCCCTGGCGATCCTCGCCGCCAGCACCAGCTGGCTCTACCTGGGCCGCGAGCCGGCCGCCTCGGCCGCACCAGTGCTGCGCACCGCCGGCAATGACATCATCAGCCGCGGCCAATACCTGGCCCGCGTGGGAGATTGCGTGGCCTGCCACACGGCCTCCAACGGCCCGCTGTTCGCCGGTGGACGTCCCATGCCCACGCCCTTCGGCAATCTCTACGTTCCCAACATCACCCCCGACGACGAGACCGGCATCGGCCGCTGGAGCGCCGACGACTTCCATCGCATGATGCATCACGGTATCTCGCCCGATGGCAGCCTGCTCTATCCGGCCATGCCTTATGCCTCCTACACCCAGGTCACGCGCGAGGACAACGACGCCATCTACGCCTACCTGATGTCGGTGCCGCCGGTGAAGAAGAAAAACCGCGAGCACGAATTGCGCTTCCCCTTCAACCAGCGCGAACTGCTGCTGGGCTGGCGGTCCTTGTATTTCAAACCCGGTGAGTTCCAGTCCGATCCGGGGCAAACGGTGGAGTGGAACCGGGGCGCCTATCTGGTCAAGGGACTGGGCCACTGCACCATGTGCCACACCGCCATCAATGCGCTGGGCGGATCGAGCAATGCCAAGGCCTTCGAAGGCGGCATGATCCCCAACCAGAACTGGTACGCCCCCTCGCTGACCTCCAACATGGAAGCCGGGCTGGGCAACTGGGAGATCGGCGAGATCGCCGACCTGCTGCGCAAGGGTGCTTCCCATCGCGGCACCGTCTACGGCCCCATGGCCGAAGTGGTCTACAACAGCCTGCAATACCTCACCGATGAAGATGTGCGCGCCATGGCCGTCTACCTGAAGTCGCTGCCGCAGAAGCAGGAATCGCCACCGCCCGCGCCCAAGGACCGCCTGGTGGCCCCCGAGAAGATGGAACTCGGCCGCACGCTCTACAGCGCCCAGTGCGCCGTCTGCCATGGCGCCAACGGCCGGGGCATGCCGCCCGCCTATCCGCCGCTGGCGGACAATCCCTCCATCACCATGGCTTCGCCGGTGAACCCGATCCGCATGGTGCTCAATGGCGGTTTCCCGCCGGGCACCATCGACAATCCGCGTCCGCATGGCATGCCGCCGTTCTCCCACATCCTGAAGGATGACGAGATCGCCGCCGTGGTGACCTATATCCGCGTGGCCTGGGGCAATAGTGGTACGCCCGTGGCCGGCCAGGCGGTCAACGACCTGCGCAAGCTGTTACCGGAGTAAGCCATGCACGCACCCGACCCCATCCCTTCTGCTTCTGCGGGGCACAGCAGTGGCGAGCACCACGACGATGCGCACAACACCGACATCGACGCCATCGTCCAGCGTGGTCCTGGCGGTGCCTTTGCGGTGGCCGGCCTGGCATCGGCCATCGTGATCGCGCTGTTCTTCCTGTTTTACTTCTTCGTCTACCTGCCGCGAGGCATCGTCCAATGAATCCACTCAATCCTCCACCGGCACGGCCATCCGGCCTTCAGCGTTCGGCGCTGGTGGCCAGCCTGGCCGAGCGGCGCTGGCTGATCTTCGTGCTGCTGGTGATCCTCTCGCTGCTGTCGCTGATGGTCTTTACGGCCCTGCACTGGGCCGCCATGCCGCCTTCGCGGGTGGAGAAGATCGACGTGAAGAGCGTCCACCTGCGCGGCGAATTCATCGAGAGCAATCTCGGCACCGCCCAGGAAGCCGGCGGGCGCGTGGTGGTGCGGCTGGTGGCGCAGCAATATTCATTTGTGCCGCAATGCCTGGTGGTACCGGAAAAAACCCCGGTCACCTTCCGCGGCACCAGCACCGATGCCATCCACGGCTTCCTCATCGGCAAGACCAATGCCAACACCATGCTCATCCCCGGCTTCATCTCCACCTTCACCACCAGCTTCGAGCAACAGGGCGAGCAGCTCATGCCCTGCCACGAATATTGCGGCGTGGGCCATGAAGCCATGTGGGCCAAGGTCCAGGTCATCTCGCGCGAAGAATTCCAGGCGCGGATGCAACACGAAGAGAGGTTGAACTGTGTATCACGTTAAGCGCCTGGTCCTGGCCCATCTCTGGATCGCCTTCATCGCCTTCTTCCTCGCCATCCTGCTGGGCGAGTGGCAGATGTATATCCGCAGTCCGCTGCACAGCTGGATCAGCAATCCCGAGCATTACTATCGTTCGGTGACCCTGCACGGCACGGTGATGGCCTATGTGCTGCCCACGCTGGTGGCCATGGGGATCGGCTACGCCATCACCGAGATCGCGCTGCGGCAGCCCCTGCTGGGCCTGCGCTGGGCGTGGCTGGGTTTCTGGCTGGTCATCGGCGGCACGGTGATGGCCGGGGCCACCACGGCGGCGGGCAAGTCCTCGGTGCTCTACACCTTCTATCCGCCCATGATCGGCAGCCCCTTCTACTACCTCGGCGTCGTGCTGGTAGTGGTGGGATCCTGGATCTGGGTGGCGCTGATGGTGATCAACCTGCTGGCCTGGAAGCGTGTGCATCCGGGCCAGGTGGTGCCGCTGGCGATGTATGGCAATGTCGCCGGTGCCTGCCTGTGGGCCTGGACGTCGATGGGTGCCAGCAGCGAGATCCTGCTGCAGATCCTGCCGGCTTCGCTGGGCTGGACCGACACCATCAATGCCGGCCTGGCACGCGTGCTGTTCTCCTGGACCCTGCATGCCATCGTGTATTTCTGGCTGGTGCCGGCCTACCTGGTGTTCTACACCATCTTCCCGCGCGCCATCGGCGGCCGGCTTTACAGCGATACCATGGCCCGCGTGTCCTTCGCACTGTTCCTGGTGTTCTCCATGCCCATCGGCATCCACCACCTCTTCGCCGATCCGCAGGTTGGTGCCGGCTTCAAGTTCGTGCATGCGGCGATGACGGCAATGGTGTCGATCCCGACCTTCCTGACCGTCTTCACCATCGTCGCCTCGGCCGAGATCGTCGGGCGCCTGCGCGGCGGCAAGGGTCCCTTCGGCTGGGTCAGAGCACTGCCGTGGGACCAGCCGATGATGCTGGCCGTCACCTATGCCTTCATCATGCTGGGATTCGGCGGGGCCGGCGGCCTCATCAACATGAACTATCAGGTCAACGAGACCGTGCACAACACGCAATGGGTCACGGGCCACTTCCACCTGATCTTTGCCGGTGCCATCGTGATCATGTATTTCATGGCGGCCTATGAGCTGTGGCCGCAGCTGCGCCACAATGCCACGCCCTCGCCCCGGCTCATCAAACTGCAGATCGCCCTCTGGTTCGCGGGCATGATGATCCTGACCATGCCCTGGCATCTCGTGGGCCTCTTGGGTGCGCCTCGCCGCATGGCCTATTACGACTACACCCATCCGGCCCTGCAGCCGCATGGCTTGCTGGTGCTGATCTCGGTCGTGGGCGGCATGGTGCTGGTGGTGTCGGCCGGGCTGTTCCTCTACATCCTTGCCTCGGCCCGCACGCAGAGCGGCCCGGTGCGCCCCTACAGCTTCGCCGTCGCAGTGCATCCGGAGCTGCGCCCGCCCGCGCCCCTGAACAGCCTGCGCCTGTGGGTCGGCATGATGATCGCGCTGACCCTGGTCAACTACGCCTATCCCATCGCCCAGCTGGCTTCATTGCCGGAAGCCTGGGTGCCGGTCATTCCGATTGGAGGACAGTGATGCCCCTCGCGAGCAAGCGCCCACCGATGAGCCCCGCCACGCGCTGGAGCGTGCTGGCCCTGCTGTGCCTGGTCCTGGCCTGCCTGGCGGTGGGCTTCCTCTGGCTGCCGTCGGTGCAGGCCGACTTCCGCGCCGCCAGCCTGTGGGACAGCATCTGCCGCGCCGCCGGCGTGCCCGGCCAGTGGAGCGCGCCATCGGCCAAGGCACCGGCGCCGGTGGTGGCGAGCAATGTGGTGCTGCTGCCGGCGATGAGCCGTCCGGCTTCGCCGCAGTCCGTGGGACGCGGGGCCACCCTGGCCCTGGCCTGCACCATGTGCCACGGGGTCCAGGGCCACAGCCGTTCGGACGCGCCCGGCCTGGCCGGACAATTCCCCGAGGTGATCATCAAGCAGCTGGCCGATTACCGCAGCGGCAAGCGGTCCAATGCTGTCATGGGCGCACTGGCCCGGAGCCTGTCCGAACGCGATGCCGCCGACCTGGCCGCCTACTTCGCCAGCCTGCCCCGGCCCGCCCAGGGGGGTAGCCCGGCCGACAGCACTGTTCCCCGGCTAGTGCAGGTAGGCGATCCGCTGCGCAATATCGCGCCCTGCATTTCCTGCCACGGCGGGGCCGACCGCAAGATCGGGGCGCCCTGGCTCGATGGCCTGCCGCGCCACTATCTGGCCGAGCAGTTGGCCCTCTTCAAACGCGGCGAGCGGGCCAACGACGCCATGCTCCAGATGCGCAACGTGGCTCATGCCATGCGCGAGGACGAGATCAGCGCCATTGCCGACTATTACGCGCTCGCGGCACTGCAGCCATTCTGAGCTTGCGCTGCCGGTGGTGAAGGGACAACGGCCGCATTCCCGTGAAAGGAATGCGGCCGTATTGCTTGATCGCTTTGTTGCAAGACCGGACTAAGGCCGGTTGAGCACCTTGCGCAGCACCGTGGCGAAGGACCGGATCAGTGCATCATTCCTGAGCGGGTTGTAGCGCATGAAGAATTCAACGTGCCCGGGAAAGGGCAGCAGCGTCGTCTCCATCGCATGCGGCAGGGTGAAATCGCCCAGCACGGTCTCTTCGTTGAACAGGGAAATTCCCCATCCGGAACGGATCGCCGTGCGCAGCGAGGCGGGATCATCGCTTTCAAAATGCACGGTCCATTTGTGACCGGCCGAGCTGAGCGTGTCGAAGATATGTTCACGGATGAAGGTCGGCGCAGGCAGCACCACCAGCGGGATGGTCATCCCCGGCCGCACCAGGTGATGCAGGTCGCCAACCCACACCAGCCGCTCGCGGCGCATCACTTCCCCCTGGGCATTGCCGTCGGCTTGCGCGCCCAGCACCACGTCCAGACCGCCGGCCTCCAGCTTGGCCAGCAGCTGGCTGGTGCGGCCGGTCTCGCAGCGCACTTCCAGGCGCGGCTGGACGCGGCGCAGCTCGCTGAGCAGGGCAAACAGCATGGGCAGGCTGAAGCCCTGCGTAAAGCCGAAGCGCACCAAGCCATCCAGCGTCGTGTTGGAAAACTGGTAGCGGATACGATTGGCGATATCCACCATCTTGCGTGCTGCCAGCAGGATCACCTCGCCATCCGGGGTGAGTTCTATCCGCTGATTCTGCCGGCACACCAGCGGCCGGCCGACCATTTCCTCCAGCCGCTTGAGCTGGGCGCTCACAGCCTGCTGGGTAAGATGCAGGCACTTGGCTGCGCCACTGATGCTGCCCTCCTCATGCAGGTAGACCAGCATATGCATGAGTGCGGGATCGATGAACCTGTTATTCAATTTATTCTCACCATCTGGCGAACCAGTCCGCTCCGCTCCCCCGAGCAGATGCGCTCGTCAACGCCGCCTGTGGCCGCGATGACGGTACTACCCAGGTCAACCCGAGGGACAACCTGTCTTCCAAGCAATGCGTCCCGCGACCTCAGGCGCGCCGGCTTGTACCCAGCCTGTCGAAGATCATCACATTCTCCTGGTTCGACGGCCGCTCAAAAATCTCCGGATGCTTCAGCGTCGCCACGGCATCTTCATACCCGGCCTGCCAGTGTTCCTGCATGGTCAGCCGCGAGAATTCATAGTCCTTGGAATGGCTCTCATACTGCCGGGAACGATAGATCAGGTGCACGATGTTGTAGGCCTTGTGATCGGCCACCTCCCGCAACAGCTCCAACCCTTCCATATCCTGCAACTGGCGCGGCAGTTTCTGCAGCAGGTTGGCCAATGCGCCGCGCACCCGCTGCACGCGCTTGAAATGATCGGTGGCGCTGCGTGTGCGGCTGGAATACTGGATGTCCTTCTGGCGCGTGGTGACATCGATCAGGTTGCCGGGCAGGTTGCCCTCGGCGTTCCACAGGTCCACCTGGAAGGCGAGGGTATCCTGGCGCGTCGGACCATCGGCGACCCATTGCAGGGGGGTGTTCGAGATCAGGCCGCCGTCCCAATAGAATTCACCGTCGATTTCGGTGGCCGGGAAACCCGGTGGCAGGGAGCCGCTGGCCATGATGTGCTCCGGCCGGATCAGATGGGTTTCCGTATCGAAATACGTGAAGTTGCCAGTCCGCACATTGACCGCACCCACGCTCAGGCGTGTCTCCCGGCTGTTGATGCGGTCGAAATCGATGAAGCGTTCCAGCGTCCCCTTCAATGCGGAGGTGTCGTAGAAACTGGTCGCCCCGAGACTGCCATTGGGATGAAAAAAGGGCGACGGCCGGCGCGGCTCAAAGAATCCCGCCGCCCCTTTGAAGAGCGCCATGCCGGCGCTGATCTGGTTGAACAGACCCCGCGAGAAATCACCGTGGGGTCCATGGACCTCGGAGAGCACGGCCATGTCCAGCACCGGATTGGCAGTGATGCAATCCCAGAAGCCCTTGAGCTTGGCGACCCGGTCCTGCGGGGTATTGCCGGCGATGATGGCGGAATTGATCGCGCCGATGGAAATGCCCGCGATCCAGTCCGGGTGCACCTCGGCCTCGGCCAGCGCCTCATAGACGCCGGCCTGGTAGGAGCCCAGTGCACCGCCGCCCTGCAGGACCAATGCGATGCATTCGAAGGCGCTGCGTCCTTTGCCGGATGGCCTGGCAGCAGCACGGGATTGGGGCTTGTTCATGGTCGCTCTCGTGGATTACTGCATGAACCAGCCGTGGCTGACGACCAGGGATTGGCCGGTCAGCGCATTGCTGCCAAAGCCGGCAAAGAACAGGGTGGCTGCGGCCACATCCTGGACGGTGGTGAACTCGCCGTCGACGGTTTCCTTGAGCATGACATTCTTCACCACGTCCTGTTCGGAAATGCCGAGCGTGCGCGCCTGTTCGGGGATCTGCTTTTCCACCAGCGGGGTACGGACAAAGCCCGGGCAGACGACGTTGGCGCGCACGCCATGCTTGGCGCCCTCTTTCGCCACTGCCTTGGCCAGGCCGATCAGGCCATGCTTGGCGGTCACATAGGGGGCCTTGAGCAAGGAGGCTTCCTTGGAATGCACGGACCCCATATAGATGATGCTGCCGCCATTGCCGAGCTCGTACATGTGGCGCAGTGCGGCCTTGGTGGTCAGGAAGGCGCCATCGAGGTGAATGGCCAGCATCTGCTTCCATTTGGCGAAATCGAACTGGTCCAGCGGCGCGACGATCTGGATACCGGCATTGCTCACCAGCACATCGAGGCGGCCGAAGTGGCTGACCACGTTGTCGATGCCGGTGGTGACCTGCTCTTCGTTGGAGACATCCATCGCCACGCCGATGGCGCTGCCCTTGCCCGCGATGGTTTCGATTTCCGCTGCGGTGGCGACGGCGGCTTGCAGGTTGAGGTCGGCGATGGCGACCTTGGCGCCTGCGCGGGCGAACGTGAGGGCGATTTCCTTGCCGATGCCGCTGGCAGCACCGGTGACGATGGCAACTTTATTGTCGAGACGCATTTCTACCCCTGTGGTGTGATGTGATGAAAGCTCTAGCGAAGATAATCGTGGACAACCTTGCCCAGGCCCAAGGTGAGATCGGCCTTGAAATGCGCCGCCGAGACGATCTCAAGGATGGGCAAGTCACCGACCGGAGCCAGGGCGTGGGAGGTCAGCGAGAGGGCGGCCGGCCCGCTGAATCCCCACTTCAGGTCGATGTCTTCGAGATGGTATTCAACCAGTTCGCAGATACGCGCCGTGCCATCGACGTGCGGGATGATCTTGAGCAGGAAGTTGGGCGTGGCAAGGGAGGCCAGCAGCGGCTCCAGGTCCAGCGGGCGGTGCTTGTATCCCATGGTGGCGGTTGCCACCCGCACCGAGCCATAATCGAGCGTGCCGACCAGGCAGTCGGTTTCGACCTTCAGGGAGGGCTTGGCCAGCTTCTTGGGAAAGCCCCACAGCTCCCGCCCGCCGGCGATCGGCGGGTCATCGTCGAGGAACATGGAGTGGCTGTAGCCGCCTTTGTGCCCCTGGAAACTCACCGGAATGACTTGTCCGGATTCCGTATAATCGCCGAATCCGGTAGAGTCCGGCATCCGCATGAACTCGTATTTCACGAAGGGCTGTTCGGGATCGATTTCCAGGGGTTCGGGAACCACCGCACGTAATTTGTCCACATCGGTGCGGTAGGTGATGACCAGATACTCCCGGTCATTGAAACGATAAGGCCCCCTGGGAAATGCAGGACTGGTGAACGGCATGGCATAGGCTTGCTGACGAATGTCTTCTTCTTTCATCATTCTTTCCTTCTGTGGTAATCGCCGATTCAAGGGAGCGCACTCACGCGACGCGCCGGACAAGGCCAGGTGTGATGCGGGCACGAACAAGAGAGCGTGAGCCCGGCAGCGCCGGACGCGCAGTGAGGGGAAAGACTCAGGCCATGAGCTTTACCGCGCGCAAGTCGATGCTGTGCGCAGGAGAAGTGCGAAAGCGAACGGCGGGCATACGGCGCGAACACATGGTCTTCCTTTGAGCGTTCTACAATGCATATCGATTCGGGAATCCGGCGTGATGGCGGCGGTTGAAGATGCCAGCCGGGCCTTGATCTCCACCTGCCAAGAGGCCAAGACATCATAAGGTTCGGGCAGGAGGATGAGAAACAAAGAATATTTGTAGCCAGAACAATAAAGATTTGTAGATCTCGTGCGTCGCCAGGGAGCCTGTGCGCGCGCGTGGACAAGCCGAGCAGAACCTCGGCATTTCGGGGAGAAGACCGTGATCAATCGATTCATCGATCCTGCGCTGATGCACATGTTCGTGTACCTGAGCGAAGAAGGTACGTTTACCGGTGCAGCCGAACGCATGAACCTGACCCAGCAAGCCATCAGCGCCCAGATGAAGCGTCTTGAGGAGCTCACGGGCCGCACCCTGGTCAAGCGCAGCCACCACAAGGTGGAACTGACCCATGACGGCGATGCGCTGCTCATCGCGGCCAGGCAAGTGGTCGACCTGGCGGATCGCCTGCGGCGCCAGTTCTCGAGCATGCCCCTGGAGGGCGTGGTCAGACTGGGATTCAATCCGGGTATTGCGCCTTCATTGCTGTTCCCTCTGATGAGCGAACTGCGGCGAACTCATCCCCGGCTTGAGGTACGCTGCCAGACCGCACCGAGCGAACAGCTCGTGGCGCGGCTGCAGTCAGGCAACCTGGATATCGTGCTTGGAGCGCAGCGCGCGGGGGATCTGCGTGGCGAGGTGTTGAGGAAGGAAAGGCTGGTATGGGTCGGGGATGTCGACAACCTGGTCAAGGAAGACGCACCGATTCCCCTGGTGATGCTTCCAGCGCCCGCATTCATCCGCGAGCATATCTTCGATATTCTGGGCAAGGCAGGTTTGCATTGGACCGTGCACACGGAATGCGATGATGCCACTACCATGCGGGCCGCCATCCTTGCGGGATGGGGAATTTCCTTGTTCAACGAAGAAACGATAGCCGACGAACCCGGCTTCCCTCAGCACGCGCACACCCGCAAGCTGCCCGATCCGGGGCATATCGAGTTCTTCCTGAATTTTGCGACGGGCAACAGGAATGAATCCATTGATTCCATGGTGACCATCTTGCGCAGCACACTGCGATTTCCGTAAAGACTGCGTCAGCAGGCAGATGCGCGAGCGCGGGGGATACATCGGCCGGGCGCATCTGTCTTGAATGTCTTCCGACTTTTTCTCCTAGAATTCCACCCCGCCCTCATCATTCCACCTGCGCACAATCCGCTGAAAGAACATGCTGTTGGGCAGCTGCAAAGTTGTCTTCGCTTCCTGCTCCTGCCCTTCCTCAAGCAAGGTGGTATAGACCAGATTGATATCCAGCACGCGCCCCTTGACGCCGGGCTTGTCACCGCCCTCCAGCACCTCGATCAGATCCCCCACGCGGAACGGGCTGGTGGTGAAGATCAGGATGGCGCAAAACAGATTGGACAACACGCTCCACACCGCAAAGAATGCCACCGCACCCACAGCGGCAAACCCGGTGAACGCAGACCACAGCACCGCCCCGGACACGCCCATGCGCTCCAGCGCCCACAGCATGGCACCGCCATAGATGAAAAATCCCAGTACCCGCTGCGTGAGCATGACGGCCGTGGCGGGCAGTCCGTAAGTCCGCGCGATCCTGGCCATCACGCTTCTGGCCACCCGCATGATGGCCAGCGCCAGCAGGAAGATCAGGACCACCTCCGTCGCCGGCACGAGCACGTCGAACCAGTCGGCCATCCATTGCGGCAGGTTATCGTGGATGGACTGCAATACTCTGTTCATTCATTTCCTCTTGAAAATCACTTTGACGATGCGTTCCCGATCATGCACCGACACCCCACCTGCAGAAAAAGTGCCCTGAACATCCATCGTGATCCGGCAACATCGAAACAGCGCACAGAGTAAACCAGTTTCAACGGAAAAACTGACTTCGTTACATCAGCGGACAAAGCCCCTGATAAAAAAGGAGAGCCATCGCAGGCCCTCCTTTCCGTCAATGCGTCGCCTGCTGATGAAGAGTTGACGCCCTCATGCTGCCCCCCTCCTCTTCCACCAAAATCCAGACCGGCGCACCACGCCCTCTTCATCCCCCGCATGCGCCAGCCGGTACAGCAGCGGCAGCACCAGCAAGGTCAGCGCCGTCGAGGACAGGATGCCGCCAATGACCACGGTAGCCAGCGGACGCTGCACTTCGGCACCAGTCCCGGTCGCCAGCGCCATCGGCACGAAGCCCAGCGAAGCCACCAGCGCCGTCATCAGCACCGGGCGCAAGCGGGTCATGGCGCCCTCGTGAATGGCCACATCCAGCGACCGCCCCTCCTCGCGCAGACTGCGGATGAAGGAGATCATCACCAGCCCGTTGAGCACCGCCACCCCGGACAGCGCAATGAAGCCCACCGCCGCCGAGATCGACATCGGGATGTCGCGCAAGGCCAGCGCGAGGATACCGCCGGTCAGCGCAAACGGAATGCCGGTAAACACGAGCAAGCCATCCTTGACGTTGCCAAACATGGCAAACAACAGCACGAACACCATCAGCAAGGCCACGGGAATGACGATCTGCAGACGCTGCGTCGCCGATTGCAGGTTCTCGAACTGGCCACCCCAGGTAGTCCAGTAACCGGTCGGAATCCTGACCTCGGACTGCAACTGGCGCTCGGCATCGGCCACGAAACCACCCAGGTCCCGTCCGCGCACGTTGGCACTGACCACGATGCGGCGCTTGCCATCTTCGCGGCTGATCTGGTTGGGACCCGGCGCGATGTTGAGCGTGGCAACTTCACCCAGCGGAACGTAACTGGTACGCTGCGCGCCCTCCTGCAGCGGCAAGGCCACCGGCAGGCGGCGGATCGCCTCCAGATCGGTGCGGGCCTGATCAGGCAGGCGCACCACGATGGCGAAGCGGCGGTCGCCCTGGAACAGCGTCCCGGCTTCCTTGCCGCCGATGGCGGTGGCGATGGTGTCCTGGATGTCCGAGACATTGAGTCCATAGCGCGCCGTCTTCTGGCGGTCGATGTCCACCGTCAGCATCGGCAGGCCGGTGGTCTGTTCGATCTTGACTTCGGTGGCACCGGGGATCTTCTCCAGCACGGCCGATATCCTGGCCGCCGTCTCGTTGAGCACCTTCATGTCATCACCAAAGACCTTCACCGCAACGTCACTGCGCACGCCCGAGATCAGCTCGTTGAAGCGCAGCTGGATGGGTTGCGAGAACTCGTAGCTGTTGCCCGGGATCTTTTCCACTTCGGATTGGATCGCGGCCAGCAACTCTTCGTGTGTCTTTCTCGGCTGGGGCCACTGGTCCTGCGGCTTGAGCATGATGTAGCCATCCGAGATGTTCGGCGGCATCGGATCGGAGGCCACTTCGGCCGTGCCGGTGCGGGCGAACACGCGTTCTATCTCGGGGAATGTCTGCTTCAGCGTGCGCTCGATCTGCTTTTGCATCTCGAGCGACTGGCTCAGGCTGGTACCGGGAATGCGCAGCGCCTGCACCGCCATGTCACCTTCGTTCAAACTTGGTACAAACTCCGTTCCCAGGCGCGTAGCCACTGCACCGCACACCACGATCAGGGCCCCGGCAAAGGTCAGCACCACGGGCTTGTTGTCCATGATGCGCTTGAGCATCGGCTCATACAGGCGCTTGGCCCAGGCCATCATGACGTTCTCCTTCTCCGCGACGCGCTCGCCGATGAAGAGGGCGATGGCGGCGGGAATGAAGGTGACCGACAGGATCATCGCGCCGACCAGCGCCGCCACGACGGTAAAGGCCATCGGCGTGAACATCTTGCCCTCGACGCCGGTGAGCGCAAACATCGGCAGATACACGATCATGATGATCAGCTGGCCGAACAGCAGCGGGCGGCGCGCCTCCCTGGCCGCAGCGAAGACCTCATGGAAGCGCTCGCTGCGGGTGAGCGTGCGGCCATGATGCTGCTGCGCATGGGCCAGCCTGCGCACGCAGTTTTCCACGATCACCACCGCGCCATCGATGATGATGCCGAAGTCCAGTGCGCCCAGACTGAGCAGGTTGGCACTCACCTTGTTGGAGACCATCCCGGTGAAGGTGAACAGCATGGCCAGCGGAATCACGGTGGCCGTGATGATGGCCGCGCGGATGTTGCCGAGGAAGACGAACAACACCGCCACTACCAGCAAGGCTCCTTCGACCAGGTTCTTCTTGACGGTGGCGATGGCCTTGTCGACCAGTACGGTGCGGTCATACACGGTCACCGCCTCCACGCCCTCCGGCAGGGTGCGGTTGATCTCGCGCATCTTCTTGTCGACCGCCTGCGAGACCTTGCGGCTGTTCTCGCCGATCAGCATGAACACGGTGCCCAGCACCACTTCGCGGCCATTCTCGGTGGCGGCACCGGTGCGCAGTTCCTGACCGATCCCCACCTCGGCCACATCGCGCACGCGGATCGGCACGCCCTTCACGTTGGCCAGCACGATATTGCCGATGTCTTCCGTGGAGCCAACCTGGCCCGGTGCACGGATCAGGTATTGCTCGCCGCGCCGCTCGATGTAGCCGGCACCGACGTTGTTGTTGTTCTTCTCCAGCGCCTTGACGACCGTGTCCATGGTCATGCCGTAGGAGGCCAGTTTCTCCGCTGAGGGTGCCACCAGATACTCCCTGGCGAAGCCGCCGATGGTGTTGATCTCGGTGACGCCTGGCACCAGGCGCAGTTGCGGCTTGATGACCCAGTCCTGGATCTCGCGCAGGTCGGTGGCGGTATAGGGCGTGCCATCGGCCTTGCGTGCGTCCTCCCTGGCCTCTACCGTCCACAGGTAGATCTCGCCGAGGCCGGTGGAGATCGGTCCCATGCCGGGATCGATGCCGGGGGGCAGCTGGCTTCTGGCCTGCTGGATGCGTTCATTGACCAGTTGCCGCGCAAAGTAGATGTCGGTGCCGTCCTTGAAGATCACCGTCACCTGCGACAGGCCATAGCGCGAGAGCGAGCGCACCTGTTCCAGATGCGGCAGGCCGGACATGACGGTCTCGATCGGATAACTGATGCGCTGTTCGGTCTCCAGCGGTGAATAGCCGGGCGCGGCGGTATTGATCTGCACCTGCACGTTGGTAATGTCGGGGACGGCGTCGATGGGCAGCTTCTGGTAGCTGTAGATCCCGTACGCGCCCATGCCGAGCACCGCCAGCAGGACCAGCCATCGATGCTCGATGGCAAAGCGAATGATGCGTTCAAACATGATTGTCGTCTTTCCTGAAGTCGCGCTGGTCAGTGGCTGTGCTCGGCGGAACCCTTGCCCAGTTCAGCCTTGATGGCGAAGCTGCCGGTGGCGGCATAGCCGGTTCCGGCATCGAGGCCGGAAGTGATTTCAACGGACTTGCCATCGGAGCGTCCCAGGCGTACTTCCCTGGCCACGAAGCCATCCGCATCACGGACGAACACCACGTTCTTGCCCTCGACGGTCTGGATGGCATCGGCTGCAACGGCCACCGGGACCTGCGTCTCGCCGGCGATCACCTCGACATTGACGAACAGGCCGGGACGCCAGAGATCGCCGGTATTGGGCAACACCACATGGGCCTTGGCCGTGCGGCTCTGTTCGCCGATCAGGGAGCCGACGTAGGAGATCTTGCCTTCGGCACTGGCATCGAAGGCGGTGGCGCGCACCACCACCTTCTCGCCGATCCGGACCACCTGCATGTCCTTGGGCGAGACGATGATCTCGGCCCAGACACTGGCGAGATCGGAGATCAGGAAGGCATTGGCGTCCTCGCGCACGGCCTCGCCCAGGCCGAGATGTTTCTCGACCACGATGCCGTCGAAGGGCGCGCGGATTTCATAGCGGTTGAGGTTGCCGGACGATGTGCCCGTGGCACCGATGGCCCGCAGCTTCTGCTGCGCATTGCGCACCGCCACCTCGGCCTCGCGCAGCGCTGCTTGTGCTTGCAGATAATCCTGTTCGGCAGAAATCTTCTGTTCCCACAGATGCTTCTCGCGCTGGTAGGCGGTGCGGGCCAGCGACAGGCGCTGCTCTGCATTGAGCAGGTCGGAGCGCTGCTCGGAGACGGCACTGCTGCTGATGACGGCCAGTACCTGGCCTTTCTTCACCTTCTGGCCCAGATTGGCCGAAACCAATTCGACGATGCCGGCGACCTGTGGCACCACGTGCGCAGTGCGATCTTCATTGAAGCGGATCTCGCCCGGCAACTGCACGGTCGACCTGATCTGCAGGGGACCGGCCGTGTCGACCCGGATGCCGGCGGCGGCCATCTGCTCCTTGCTCAGGGCGATCTTTCCTTCTTCCTTGTGCTCACCTTCCTTGTGCTCGTCGTCCTTGTCGTCATCATGCGCAGTCTTGTCCTTGTGTCCGCCCTCTTCACGATGCTCGCCATCTTCCTGGTGGGCGTCCGGCCTGGCGATGCTGCCCTGAGCGGAGTTGTCCTTCATCAGGATGATTCCCGACACGAGCGCTGCAATGGCGATGATCGCCGCGATGGTGAATGTCTGCTTCTTTGTCATGGTTGTTCTCACTCTGCTGGAAGGGTCTCGATGCCGGCCAGGCGATCAAGATCGGCGGCGGCCTGGAAGGCGGTGGACAGGGCTTTCCAGTACTGCGCCTTGGCCTGGAAATAGGTGCGCTGGGCGTCAAGGACGTCCAGGTAAGCGAACTTGCCTGCTTCAAATCCGGTACGGGCGGCCTGGTAGGCCGATTGCGCGGCCGGAACGATGTCGTTGCGCAAGGCCGTGGCCTCTTCCCTGGCATTGCGCAACCGCTCGAAGCCTTGCGCGGCCTCCCCCTGCATCTGCACCTCGGCGACCGCCAAGGTATCGCGTGCGATGTCGACGCGCTTCAAGGCTTCCAGCTCATTGCCCTGGTTGCTGTCGAAGACCGGGATGGGAACGGAGACACCCACCACCCACATGTTGCGGGCACTGGATTCATCGCGCTTGTTGCCCAGGGTCAGGCTCACATCGGGTGTGCGCTTGCTGGTCTCGATCCGGGCCAGCGCACGACGGCGCTCGACTTCAAGCCGGGCCAGGCGCACGACCGGACCATTGGCGACCTGTTCGGTCAGCTGTGCAATCGCCGGCAAAGGCGGCAGGGACTCGACGCCGCCTTCACTCAACTGAACGCGGTCATTGCCACCACCCCACAGCATCGCGAGGGTTCTCCGTGCGAGGAGCAGCTCGCTGTTGGCTTGACTGAGTTCCAGTTGCGCGCCGGACTGCGCCACCTGTGCCTTGGTCTGTTCGACGGGTGAAATCTTGCCTGCCGTGACGCGCCGACCCGTCATCTCGGCCGAGGTCTTGGCCAATCCGAGCAGTTCGCCGGCAAGACGCTGCCGCTCGGTGGCGACCATCACATCGACATACGCGGCCACCACGGCGGCGCGCAGTTCGCTGCGTTTGGCGGCGTATTCCAGCACGGCCATGTCGCGTGCACGCTGCGCGGCCTCGATGCGGGCACCGCGCTTGCCTCCGAGTTCGATGGCTTGATTGATCTGGTAGGTGGTGGTGCGGCTGGATTTGCGGACATCCTCGATCAGCGCCGAGAATTCCGGATTGGGCCGGGCACCCGCTTGCAGGATCGTGGCCTCGACGGCCTCGATCTCTTTGCGGGCGGCGGCCAGCGTCTTGTTGTGGTCAAAGGCCAGGCTGATCGCGGCTTGCAGCGAGAGCGGGCCGGCTTCCCGGTCCAGGGCGGATGCCGTGGCGGGCAGAATGGATTGCGGGTTGGATTGCGCGGGTGATTGCGCATGGCTGGAACTGGCCGCAAGCAGCGCCAGCCCCAGCATGAAGCTGTGACGAAACATCGAATTCTCCGGTAATCAGAAAGGGAATTCGGCGAGAGCAGATGATGGGTGTGAATTGTCCTCGCCGACTCAGGCGGCGAGCAGCCAGTTGGGCTTGTCGGGCCCGTCGGCGATGTGGGAGGCAGGATGGGAAACGTGCTTGAAATGGGCGGACACACGCGTGGCCAGCGGCGCGATGAGGAGCCTGCTGCCGGCCTGTACCGACTTCATGGCGCAGAAGTGGCAGAGGGAACAATCCAGGTCGAGATCCCCTGCTTTGGAGTCCTTGGAGTCCTTGGAGTCCAAGGATTTCGCCTGCGCGTGTGTCTCGGCGGCGGGGTGGTCGTGATGTCCCAGGTGCGCGGACGTACTCTCCTTTTCCGCCTGGCAATACGATGCCACTGCCGCCCAGGAGAGCTGCATCGGCAACAGGAAAGCAAGCAGGAGAATCAGTGCACGCATGGTGGAAATGAGAGATGGCGACCAGCCAGTCCGGTCGGCAGCCACGGGATGGGAAGGCGACGCTGGCAAGAAGCGGGGGCGATTATGCACCGTCGTACAGCGACGCGTCAAAGGACTTGCGCTGTGCGGGGCTGCATTGGCTGGCCCGGACGCGTGGTTTCCGGGAATGAATTCTAAGAAGCGGGTGGAGACAGAAAGATTGCCGAGTCATTACAGCGCTGTAATGACTTCGGCCAGGCTGGCCTTGCATCAGCAAGGCTGATCGGCTGAATCGGCAGGACCGATTTGCACTACCGTGAGTCGACTCTCTAGTATCCGTGCATGGCCTCCTGCGAGGAGGAATGTGGCATCTTCACAAGCACTCCATGAAAGACACACGATGAATACGCAAGCCATCCGCTATCACCAGTATGGCCCGCCCGATGTCATGGCCCTGGAAGCCATTGCGCAGTTCCCGCTGGAACCGGGCCAGGTCCGCGTCAGCCTGCGAGCAGCGGGCGTGGCTCCATTGGATACCAAGCTGCGCGCGGGCCTGCTGCAAGCTCAGCTGGCGTTGACGCTGCCCAAGGTACCGGGCCGCGACGGTGCCGGCGTGATCGTCGAATCGCGGGCAGAGGGTCTCGCTGTCGGTGAGTCCGTGTGCGTGATGGCCGACATGTTCGGCCAGGGCAGCTACGCCGACAGCATCATTGTGCCGGCCGCGCGCGTGGTCAGGCAGCCGTCCACGCTCTCGACCAGGCAGGCGGCCGCCTTGTTGCAGCCCGGTGCCAGTGCCTGGATCCCCATCGTCAGGACGGCGCAGGTGCGCAGCGGGATGAAGGTACTGGTGCACGCCGGGTCGGGTGCAGTGGGAAGTCTGATGATCCAGCTGGCGCTGCATCTGGGGGCCGAGGTCTGGGCGACCTGCAGCAGCGCCAACCGGGACGACGTCCTGGCACTGGGCGCGACCGGCGTCATCGCCTATGACAAGGAGGATTTTTCGGCGCTGCGCGGAGTGGATGTCGTCTTCGACCTGGTGGGCGGGGACACCCACGACCGTTCCTATCCTGTGCTCAAGCCGGGCGGCCAGCTGGTCTGGCTGGTCGCATCACCGATCCGGGAGCGCGGCGAGGAATTCAAGGTGCGCGTGGTCCGCGCGATGATTGATGATGCCCCGGAATGCCTGCGCGCGGTGGCGAAGCTGGCAGAGGAACGCGTATGGGTGCCGACGGTCGGCCAGTGCTTCCCGCTGGCCGAAGCTGCCCGCGCGCATGCCTTGCTGGAGTCAGGCAAGGCAGCGCGCGGCCGGATCGTGCTGGATATCCCCTGATTCAAACATGGGGGCGGAATGTTTGAATTTCCGCCAGGGTCGCCCTCCGCTCAACGCGCAGCTTGACCGGTCTGTTCCGCAAAGGGCAGCGCGCCATCGCCGTGGCGCACATGGAAGACATTCAGGGTCATCGCCACCAGGGAGTAGTAACCCAACAAACCCACGAGATTGACCAGCACCTCGATGCCGAAACGCTGTTCGGCTTCCCGGTACAAGGGGTCGGAAATGCGTTTGGTCTCGTAGAGTTCCTCCACCAGTTCCCAGATCATCTGTTCATCACGCGCAGCGAAGTCGGGGCGCTCGCCGCGCCGGATCCGTTCGACGTTGGCCGCATCCAGTCCCGCTTCGATCCCGATCGGATAGTGGATCTGCCATTCGGCCTGGGCTTGCCACCTGGCGGCGGTGCACAGGATGGCCAGTTCCGACAGGGACAAGGGCAGCTGCGTGTGATAGCGGCAGAATGCGCCCAGCTTCTGCGCATGCTGGGCCAGTTCGGGACTGTGGATCCAGGACAGGAAGGGGCCGGCGAGGTTGCCGCGCGGGCCCTTCAGGATATCGTCCAGGACTTCCTTTTGTGCCGGCGTGGCGGTGGAGACGTCGACGGCGGGGAGACGGGGCTGGCTCGTGTCTTGCTGCATGGGCTTCCTTGGCAAAGGCGGGAGTGACCGAAACGAGCATGATAACGCCCGATCCGGCTGCGGGGCACCAGCCTCGCTGGCAGCTCATCTTGCCCGCAGCCTCGCCGCGCCGGCGTATCGTCCAAGGGCGCAAAGGCCTACTGGCTGGACAGCACACCCAGGACGATGAATCCCGCCAGGGTGATCAGCTGCAGAACGAACAGTATCGACACCGGCTTGTTCTGCCAGGGCTTCTGGATGCAGGCGTAGATCGCCAGCAGACAGCCGCCGGCAAATGCAGCGTACAGGACGAAGTTGAACAGTGCCCCGATCAGGTAGACGCCGGCCATCGGGCCCATCCCGGAAGCACCGAACCTGGCTGTGGAGATGGTCCAGACCGCCAACCCCACTGGCCCCCAGAACAGCAGCCCGGAGAGGAACAGCACCAGACTGCCCCATGGGTTGCGCACGGCAGGGGCCGGGGATGGAGAATTTTCCGGGGACGGGATTTCCGGGGATGGATTTTGGGGTGAGCGGGATTCTGGCGATGAGTTTTCTTGTGGTTGCATGGCGCGCGGGATCTCAGTTGGACGGGAAAACGATCGGGAACCGACGCCAGCGGCGCAGTACCGGACAGTGCTGCTGTAGAGTCCTCCCGGATTCTTTAAGTTCTCGCTTGGCGAGAATTTATCTTCACTTGGCTGCGCCTTTGCTCGCACAACGGCGCAATCCGGCCCGATCGGTGTCGACTTCCGATCCATTCCCCGCAGTTATGAATGCAGAAAAAAAAGGAAATAGTCTGCATCCCACCCCGTCACTAGACTCCATGGCAGCCGCTGGTGCCCTCGGATCTGGTGTGCCCCGGCCGTCCCGACAACAACAATGCAAGGAGACCCATGGTCAACAGAAGACAATTCCTGGCCGGCAGCCTGCTCGCCTGTACTGCAGCGCGCTCGGCCATCGCCCAGTCCATTCCCAACTCCGCCGGTGACCAGCCACCCCGGCTCAAGGCACCAGCGCTGGCCTGTGACAGCCATCACCACATCTATGACGCGCGCTTCCCGGTCTCGCCGCACTGGCGCGGCGGCCGCCCCGACGGCGCCACCGTGGCCGACTACCGGCGCCTGATGGCCAAGCTCGGCATCGCCCGCAACGTGGTGGTACAGCCCTCCACCTATGGCAGCGACAACCGCTGCCTGCTCGATGCACTCACCCAGTTCGGCGCGCAGGCACGCGGCATCGTGGTCATCGACGATGACGTGGAACTGGCGCAATTGAAGGAGATGGATCAGTTGGGTGTGCGCGGCGTGCGGGTCAACTTCCTCTCGCCGCAAAGCTGGGGCATCACGACCGTGGACCGCTTGCTGCGCACGGCAAAGCGCATCGCGCCGCTGGGCTGGCATGTGCAGGTGCTGATGTCGGGCGCGCAGATCGCCGAGCATGAAGCCGTGCTGGCCGGCCTGCCCACCCCGGTGGTGATCGACCATCTGGGCCGCATCCCGCAGCCGCAAGGACTGGATCATCCCGGCGCACAAGCCATCCTGCGCCTGCTGGCCAAGGGCAATACCTGGATCAAGCTCTCCGAGCCCTATGCCGATACCCTGCAGGGGCCGCCTGATTATCCCGATACCAGCCTGCTGGCGCGCGCCTATCTGCAGGCGGCACCGCAGCGCACGCTGTGGGGCAGCGACTGGCCGCATCCCACCGAAAAGATCAAACCGGATGACGCCGTGCTGTTCGACCTGCTGGCCGCCTGGGCCCCTGATCCGGCGCTGCGCCACCAGATCCTGGTGAGCAATCCGGCGAGTTTGTTCGGTTTTTCCTGAAACCGCGACACGCAATGCAAAAGAGCCGCCTGCGCAAGCAAGGCGGCTCTTTTGTCATCACGCCTGTGCTCAGCGCACGGCTTCCTTCAAACCACCGGTAGCGGCCACGCGCGACTTGCGCGACAGCACCAGCAGGATGGCCACGCTCACCACCGACAAGCCCACCAGCGGCAACAAGGCCATGGCGTAGCTGCCGGTCGCGTCCTTGATCCAGCCGTAGGCATTGACCATCAGGCCACCGCCGATCAGGTTGGAGACGGCATTGATCCCCGCCAGTCCGGCCGCAGCCGAACCCGTGGCCAGCCAGGTCGAGGCCATGGCCCAGAACGGTCCCTTGAACGAATACGCGCCAATCAACACCATGGTCAGCAGCAGCACCACCGGGGCCAGCGTGTTGGCCAGCGACGCCAGCGCCAGGCCGCCACCGATGAGGATCAGCGGAATGGCGGTATGCCAGCGGCGTTCACCGGTCCGGTCGGAATGACGGCCCCACCACACCATCAGCACCGAGGCCACCAAGTAGGGAATCGAATTGACCAGGCCGGTCTGCATCACCGTCAGCCCGAAGGACTTGAGCAACTGCGGCTGCCACACGTTCAACACCGAACCGGCCGCCGAAGCGCAGGCACACACCAGTGCCATGCCCCACACGTGCGGCTGGCTGAACAGCTTCCACAAGGGGATGTGCTGCTTGGCGGTACGGCTGGCCGCTTCCTTGTTCATGGTGGCAACCAGCCACTGGCGCTGCGCATCACTGAGCCAGCGCGCCTGGTCCGGACGATCCGTCAGGAAGAACAGGCAGACCACGCCCAGCAACACGGTCGGCAACCCTTCCAGCAGGAACAGCCAGTGCCAGCCGCGCAATCCGCCGATGCCATCCATCTGCAGCAGCAGCGCCGAGACCGGCGAGGCCACGAAGCTGGCCGCCGGGATCGCCACCATGAACAGCGCCACGATGCGGGCGCGATATGCCGATGGCACCCAATAGGTCAGGTACAGCACCACGCCAGGGAAGAATCCGGCCTCCGCAGCGCCCAGGATGAAGCGCACGAAATACAGCGAAGTCGGCCCCTGCACGAACGCAGTACAGGCCGAGATCAGGCCCCAGGTGACCATGATGCGGGCCAGCCATTTGCGTGCGCCGAACTTCTGCAGTGCCAGGTTGCTGGGCACTTCGAAGATGAAATACGCAATGAAGAACAGGCTGCTGGCAAAGCCGAACATCTTGGGCGAGAGCCCGATGTCGTGGTTCATCTGCAAGGCCGCCATGCCGATGTTGCCGCGGTCGATGAAGGCAAACAGGTAGCACAGCATCAGGAAGGGCAGCAAGCGCCAGGTCACCTTGCGCACGGTCTCTTGTTCGAGCCGCTTGTCGTCTTGGATGGTCTCCATGTCTCTCTCTCGGAAGTCGGGTGCCGCCTGTGTCGGCGGCTGGCCCGTCAGTCATTATGAATCAGCCGGTGACGGTCTGTTCGTTCAATACCGCCAGGACATTGCTGGCCGCCCCGGTGCCCATGGCGATGTAGGCGTCGGCCGTCACGCCGCCGATATGCGGGCTCAGGATGGCGTTGCTGACGTCCTGCAGCGGATGCGGTGCGGTAAAGGGTTCCTTCTCGAAACTGTCCAGGCCGGCTGCGCGCAGCTTGCCCGAAGCCAGTGCCGCAATCAGCGCCGCTTCATCGATCAGTCCGCCACGCGCCGTGTTGACCAGGATGGTGCCGTCCTTCATGCGGGCCAGCGATTGCGCATTGATCATGTGCTTGTTGTCGGCCGTCAGCGGGCAATGCAGCGAGACCACGTCGGATTGCGCAAACAGCGTATCGAGATCGACCAGCCGCACGCCTTGCGGAGCGTCTTTCGCATACGGGTCATAGGCCAGCACCGGCATCTCCAGCGCGACCGCCACAGCAGCCACGCGACGCGCGATGGCACCGATGCCGACCAGGCCCAGCGTGCGTCCGCGCAGCTCCAGGCTCTTGTGGGTGGACTTGTCCCAGTGGCCTTCACGCATGCGCTGGTCCAGTCCGACCACGTTCTTGGCGCAGGCCATGATGAGCGCCCAGGTATGCTCGGCCACCGCCGGTGCATTGGCACCGGCCGCTGCCTTGACGACAATGCCGCGCGCCTTGGCCGCTTCGGTATCGATGGAATCGATGCCGGTGCCGTGCTTGGAAATCACGCGCAGGCCGGGGGCCGCATCCATCACGCGCGCGCTCACGCCGCCGTAGCGCACGATGATGGCTACCGGCTGATGTTGCTGCACCAGCCTGACCATGTCTTCCTCGGTCGGCTTGGCACCGGCATAGACCAGCTGAAAGTCACGCAGGATCTCAACCGCTTGCGGTGCCAGGTCGACACCGGTGACGACCACCACTTCCTTCTTGACGGCGATCACAGCGATTCTCCTTCGGCCAGCACGCCGCCCTTGCGCAGTGCGCCTTCCAGCCAGCCCGGGCGCAGCGGGCCGCCACCACGGATTTCGGTGAGACGCTTGGTTTCATCGGCCACCTTCTTGGCGGCCGCCGCCAGCAGCGATGCGGCTTTCTCACGCTCGACTACCACCACGCCATCGGCATCGCCCACGATCAGGTCACCCGGCTGCACGGCGGTGCCGCCCACCGAGACCGGCCAGTTCACGCGGCCGGCGATGTTCTTGGTCGGGCCGTTCGGATTGGCGCCCACGGCATAGACCGGGAAGTCGATGGCACGGATCGCTTCGGTATCGCGCACCGAGCCATAGATGATGATGCCGGCCAGGCCGCTGGCCTTGCATTGCGACACCATGATCTCGCCCATCAGCGCGCAGGTCTCATCGCCCTTGCCATCGATGACCAGCACGTCGCCCGGCTTGGCGATGGCCATGGCGGCGTGGATCATCAGGTTGTCGCCGGGACGCACTTCCACCGTCACGGCCGGTCCGGCCACGCGCATGGAGGGCGACAGCGGTGCCACGCGGCTGCACAGGGTGCCGCGACGGCCGGCCACATCGGCCAGGATGGAGGCCGGGAATTCTGCGGCCTGCGCCACGATGGCAGCGTCGACGCGTTCGATGTCGCGGATGAAATCAGGTTGGGTGCTCATGGGGATCCTTTGATTGAAGAATTAAGATGCAGTCAGGGGACCACGCTCAAGCGTGGGAATACATGGGCAGGCCGGCCACCGGCACGTCGGCGCGCAGGATGGATCCGGTCTGGGATTCGGTGATGAAGAGGCTCTTGCCATCCACTCCGCCAAAGGCTAGGTTGGTGGTCGAGATGCCGGCCGTGGAGCGGATGCGCAGCAAGGGTTCGGCAAACTTCGACAGACGCCAGATGGAACCGAAGCCGGTGTGGGCGATGTAGAGGCAGCTCTCGGCATCCAGCGCCAGGCCATCGGGACCGGCCATGCCGCCGTGCAGGTTGGCGAACACGCCGACCTTGCCGACCACGCCGTTGTGATGCAGCGGGATGCGCCAGATCTGCTGTGCCCGCGTGACCGCCACCAGCAGGTGGTTCAGGGCCGGGTCATAGACGATGCCGTTGGGACTGGGAATGGTGTTGATGAGGCAGGTCAGCTGGCCATCAGGCGACAAACGATACACGCGCCCGGTGGCATCCTGCAGGCCGGTCTGGCCCTGGTCGGTGAAATAGATCTCGCCCTTGGGACCGAACACCAGGTCATTGACGCCCTTGAAGCCTTCCGAGCCGACCGTTTCCAGCAGCGGCGTGACAGTGCCGGTATCGGGATCGAGCTGCACCAGGCCGCGCTTGTAGTCGGTGATGACGATGCGGCCGCTCTTGTCGATCTTCAGGCCATTGGGCCAGCCGTCGTATTCGGTGACCAGTTCCCATTGGCCGTCCATGCTGATGCGGAAGATGCGGCCATAGGGAATGTCGGTGACGTACAGGCGGCCCTGGCGGTCGAAGGACGGGCCTTCGAGGAAGGAATCGATGGGCAGGCCGCCCCGGTTGGCATCGCCCCAGGCATTCTTGCGGGGGGTACGGAAATGATCGGGCAAGCGCGTGAAGACGCTGGCTTCGACCGTGGGAGGCGGGGCAAAGAAGCTCATGCTGTTTCCTTGGAAGTGGAAGGGGCACGGGACGGATCACCCAGTGCCAGCGTGATGACGGCACCCAGCAGCAAGGCACCGGCCACGAAGATCAGCGGATAGGTAAAGCCCTGGGTGCTTTCGCGGATGAAGCCGATCACCGACGGGCCGACGAAGCCGCCCAGGTTGCCGATGGAGACGATCAGCGCCAGGCCGCCGGCGGCCGCGCGGCCGGTGAGGAAGCCCGAGGGAATGGCCCAGAAGGTCGCCTGGAACGACAGGATCGACGCCACCGCAATGGTGATGGCCAGCATCTTCAGCAGCGGCGTATGCAGGAAGGCCGAAATGGCCAGCGACAGCGCCGCCAGCACGATGGCCCCGGCCACGAAGAACAGGCGGTGCGCACTGCGATTGGCCAGGCGCGCCCACAGCGTCATGGCCACCGCGCCGACCAGGTAGGGAATGGCCGCAACCAGACCGACCTGATGCGAGGGCAGTCCGAACTCGCGGATGATCTGCGGCAGCCACAGGCCGATGCTGAGCGAACCGATGATGCCGCAGAAGTTGGCACCGGCCAGCGCGAAGACACGCCAGTTGGTGAAGGCATCCTTGAGCTTGTTGCCATGGCGGGCGGCCAGCACGTTCTGCTCGGTGGACAATTCGTTTTCCAGCCACTGCTTTTCAGAAGGCGTGAGCCAGGCCGCCTTGGACGGACGGTCCGGCAGCAGGAACAGGCACAGCACGCCCAGCAGCACGGCCGGCAGTGCCTCCAGCAGCAACAGCACCTGCCAGCCCTTGAAGCCCCACATGCCGTGCAATTCCATGAGCGCACCCGACAGCGGCGAACCGATGATGTTGGCCACCGGGATGCCGATCAGGAAAAAGGCCGTGGCCTTGCCGCGCCAGGCACCGGGGAACCACTGCGTGAAATACAGGTAGATGCCCGGCGTGAAGCCGGCCTCGGCCATGCCCAGCAGGAAGCGCGCCAGTGCAAAGCTCTTGGGGCCGACCACGAAGGCGGTGGCCATCGAGATCACGCCCCAGGAAATCATGATGCGCGAGATCCACATGCGCGCGCCGAAGCGATGCAGCGCCAGGTTGCTGGGAATCTCGAAGAAGAAGTAGCCGATGAAGAACAGACCCGCGCCCAGACCGAACTGCGAGGGCGTCAGGCCCAGGTCCTTGTTCATGGTCAGCGCGGCGAAGCCGACGTTGATGCGGTCCAGATAGCTGACCACGTAACACAGCAGGATGAAGGGGATGAGGCGGCGCATCACCTTCTTCATGATGGCTTCTTCGCTGACGGCGGCGCTAGTGCCGGCTGCGGCGGCGTGCGCCGCGGCTTGGGTGGAAACCTGCGACATGGTGTTCTCCGTCAGAATTGGTAAAGGCGGGCGGGGTTGTCGACCAGTACCGTGCGCAGCATCGCGTGGGACCCCAGCCACGTCGTCATCACATCGAGCAGGCGTGCATCATCGGGCTTGTGCTGCTCGGTCGGATGCGGCCAGTCGCTGCCCCATACGACCTGCGACGGTGCGGTCTGCACCAGGGTGCGGGCCAGCGGCGCGACATCCTCGTAATCGGGCGCACCACGCTTGCTGTAGAGGTAGGCACCGGAAAGCTTGACGCTGGCGCGCTGCTCGCGCATGAGTCCCGTCACGAAGTCGAAGACCGGATGGCCCGGACCGGCCTGCAGGGGGATGCGTGCAAAGTGATCGAAGACCAGCGGCACCGGCAGCGCCGACAACAGCGCGCGATTGGCCAGCAGCACGTCATTGGGCATGTTGACCTGGAGATGCCAGCCCAGCGCTGCCACGCGGCGTGCGAGAGGCTCCATCATCTCCACGGTGGTGACCGATCCCAGCGCCAGGTTGAAGCGCAATCCGCGTACGCCGGCCTGATGCAGGCGCTGCAGCTCGGCATCGCTGACCTGGTCATTGACCACCGCCACGCCGCGGGCAGTCGCACCCAGTTGCGCCAGCGCATCGAGGGTGCAGCTGTTGTCCACGCCATAGGCCGAAGGTGTCACCACCACGTTGCGCGTTGTGCCCAGCCGCTGCTGCAGGCGGCGATACATGGCGACGGTGGCCGGAGCGTGCAGCAGCTTGGCACCCGGTGCCCATGCGAAACGCGGGTCGTAGATGTGCATGTGGCAATCACAGGCATCGGCGGGCAGGCGGCTGGCGGCGCGTTGCGTGCCGGCGGAGTGTGCATAGGGCTCGGTTTGCGCACGCGCCAGCGGCAGCTGGGCGATGGCACCGAGGCCGAGCGCGAGCCGTGTACTGTGCCGCAGGAAAGCGCGCCGGGAAGGCAGGTCTTGCATCGTGCTGGTCTCCGTGTTGTCGTCGCCGCGAAGGGCGAGGGTTCTTGTTTGGAGGGCAGTCTACGTGCGGGGATATTTAATGTATATTTGCTTTTATTTTGTTATCCATAACTTTCAGGAATGAATCATGGACTTCCGCGATCTCAAGTATTTCGCCGTCATCGCCGAGGAAGGGCACGTGGGACGGGCGGCCGAGCGCCTCTTCAAGACGCAGCCGGCGCTGACCAAGTGCATTGATCGCCTGGAAGAACAACTGGGCGCACCGCTGTTCGAACGCGTGGGTCGCGGCATCCGCCTCACGCCCGTGGGCGAAGCCCTGCTGCACCGCGCACGCCGCATCAGCCTGATGATGGATGAGACCGCACGCGAGATCGGCGACTACGCGCACGGACGTGAAGGCAATATCCGCCTGGGCTGCATCCCGACCCTGGCCGAACACATCCTGCCGGGCATCTGCCAGCAGTTGCTGGCCGAGGCGGAGAAGGTCACGATCGATCTGAAGGTGTCGATGAACGATGCCCTGCTGGAGGGCCTGAAGGCGGGAGAACTGGATGTGGTGCTGGGGCCGATGATCCAGGATGACGAGCTGTTTCACACCGAAGAAATCATGCGCGACGAGATGGTCGTCATGGCCAGCCCCAATCACCCCATCTTCGACCGCAAGATCCGGCTGCGCCATCTGCTGGAGTATCAATGGGTGCTGCCGGCGCAATCGGTACTGAGCCGGCAGTGGCTGGACAACGTCTTCGACCGTCATCACCTGTCGCGTCCCACGGTGCAGATCACCCCGACGGTGCTGAACATGATCATGCCGCTCATCGAGCGCAGCAATTTGCTGGGCTTTGCTTCCAAGCTGAACCTGCTGGCCGGACGCAATCACCTGCGCGAAGTGGTATTGAAGGAAACCACCATGCTGCGCCGGATGGGATTGAGCTACCGGCGCGATACCTATCTTTCGCCGGCGGCACTGAGACTGATCAAGATCATTCGCGGGACCGCGCTGGACTGATGGGCAAGAGGCCCGCTGGTCCGCCCTGCGGCGCATGCCCATTCCTTTCGTCTTGGCGATGACAGCAGGACGAACCAGCGGAGCGATTTATCGTGATCCGCTGACCCGGCAATGCGCCTCAGCGAATAGCCTGCTCCGGCATGGCCGAGGAGTGATGATGGGCGATGAGCCACTTGCCGTCCTGCCACTCATAGACATAGGTGTAGCGCGCCTGCACCTTCTTGCCATCGGCGAACTTGAAGGTGTAGGTGCCGACGTCCTGGGCCACGTTGCAGCCGATCTTGACGATGCGGCTGTCGATCGTGCCTTGCGGACCGCTTTTGAGGAACTTCACGAAATAGTCGCGAATCTCGGCCGGGTTGGTGCGCGGCTGGTTGGAGACGGTCGGCAGCAGCACGCCGTCGGCAGCATAGTTGGCCACGACCTGGTCCGGATCACCCGTGCGCAGGGAGGCATTCCAGCGATCGAACAAGGCTTCGATCTGCTTCGGGGTGGCGGCCGCGCAGGTGGCGCTGGCAGGCTGTGCGGCCGCTGCGGTCTGAGCCGCAGCCGGCAGGGCGGTGCCGATACCAAAACCGGCCAGGGTCAACAGGGGGATGGCGATACAATAGTTCATCAGGTTTCCTCTCAGGGGTCTGGTTCAGATGCCGTCTCCGGCACCGCGCCACGAAGACGGCGCAACACCATTCTGGAGAGGAGAGATGAACCTCAACCCGCGATTTCCATGAAGGCTCGCTGAGCGGAAGATGAACGCAAGATGAACAGCGGCCGCTGGCCAGCCCTTCACGCAGGCTGGTCGTCGAGGCGATAACCGAGTCCGCGCACGGTCTTGAGCAGGGGCAGATCGTGGCCCTCGTCGATCTTGCCGCGCAGGCGGCGAATGTAGACGTCGACGATGTTGGTCAGCGGATCCTCGTTGGCCCCCCAGACGTTGGAGAGGATGCGCTCGCGGCTGTAGAGCCGGCCCGGTGCGCTCATCAGCAATTCCAGGAAGGCCAGTTCCTTGGCCGTGAGCGTGATCGGCTTGCCGGCGCGCGTGACCTGCATGCGCTCGCGATCGAGCACCAGATCGGCCACTTCCAGCACGGTCGCCACGGTGCGCTGCTCGCGCCCGCGACGCAGCAGTGCCTCGATGCGGGCCAGCAATTCCTCGAAGGCGAAGGGCTTGGTGAGATAGTCGTCCGCCCCCAGGCGCAGGCCGGCGACGCGGTCGTCGACATCGCTGAGTGCCGTCAGCATCAGGATGGGGACGTGATTGCACTCGGCGCGCAGCGTCTGGCACAGTTCCAGCCCGGTCATGCCGGGCAGCATCACGTCCAGCAACAGCAGCGCATGCTCGCCTTCGCGAGCCAGCTGCAGGCCGTCCGGTCCGGTGCGCGCATGCTGTACGCGGTAGCCTTCGGCACGCAGTCCACGCGAGAGGAAATCGGCCACGCGGGCGTCGTCTTCGATGATGAGGATGTTCATGGTGATGCAGGATCAGTGGTCTCGGCTGCCGGATACCGGTGCGGGATGGCGCGGCAAGTCGATGGTGACGCAGGTCCCCTCTCCGGGTGTGCTCTGCAAACGGATCTCCCCCTGATGCGCATGCAGGATGGCGCGCGCGATCGACAGCCCGATGCCGGTCCCGTCGGCCCGATGCGCGCGCGCACGGCGGCCGCGCACGAAGCGCTCGAAGACCTGCGGCAATTCGTCGGCATCGATGCCGATGCCCTGGTCGGTGATCAAGATCTGCACCCGATCCGGCTGCTGCAGGCATTGCACGCTTACCACGGCCCCGCGCGGGGAATAGCGGATGGCATTGTCCAGCACGATCACGATGGCCTGGCGCAGGCGCTCCGCATCCGCCATCAGCCAGCAGGCATCGGCCTCGGGGAAAGGCAGGCGCTGCACGCTCACCTGATTGTCCGCGCCCAATGCTTCGGCAACGTCGGCCGCATCGGTGAGCAGTTCGTGCAGCTGGATGGGCTGCGGCTGCATCACGATCTGGTCGGCTTCGGCCTTGGCGATGAGCAGCAGGTCATTGATGCGGCCGGTGAGCTGCTTGCTGTCTTCGACGATGCGCTGCAGGGCCTGGCGATATTCCTGCGCCGGCTTGTCCGCGCCGCGCAGGGCGATCTCGGCTTCGCCACGGATGGCGGTAGTGGGGGTGCGCAATTCGTGGCCGAGATCGGCGAACAGCTGGCGTCGCCGCAGGTCGATGTGCTGCAGGGTTTCATGCGCGTGGCGCAGTTCGCCGGTGCGCGCCTCCACGGCCTCTTCCAGCCGGCGCCGGGCGGCATCGGCATCGGCGCGGTGCTGCTGCAGTTCGGCGGCCATGGCATTGAAGCCCTCGGCGACGCGATCGAATTCATCGCCGGAACCGACCGGTACACGATGATCGAGCTGGCCCGCGCGCAAGGCGCGCACGCCATCCAGCAAGCGTTCCAGCGGCCGTTGCAGGCGGCGTCCCAGGTGCAGCGCCAGCAGTGCCGCTCCCAGCAAGGTCATGATCACCATGAAGATGGCCTGGGTGCGAACCCGGTCCAGGCCGCGTTCGGTGGCCAGGCGCGCAATCGGGACCGCCTTGCGCTGGCGCTCGATGGCCCCGTTGAGCAGCTCGCGCAGATCGCGTCCGCGCGCCATGTCGAAGACTTGATTGATCTCGCGCCAGACGCCCGAGAATTCGGCATCGCCCCGCAAGGGGGCCAGGGCCAGCAGGCGGGTCTGCACGGCGGCGATGTTGTCGCTCAGCAGGTCAGCCACCGACGCCAGCTGTTCGACATCGGCGGGGATCGGCACCTGGTCGCGCGCGGCGATCTCGGTCCACAGCGTGATGTCGCGCCGTGCCAGTTGCTGCAGGCGCGCGGCACTCTCCTGCATGCTGGCCAGCAGGCGGTCGCGTACCTCGGGCGAGGCATCGGCATCCATCAGCTGCTGCGAAGCCCACACGCGCAAGCGCTGCTTGTTGGCGGACAGTTCCAGCAGCTCGGACTGGATGTCGCTGGCCAGCCGGCTGTGCTGCGCATAGTCATTGACGCGGTTGGCCCCCCAATAGACGAAACCGGCCTGCACGCAGACCAGCACGACCAGCAAACCAAAGGCGAGAGAAAGCCTGAGACGAAACATGAGCGATGCACGAGGAGGGGCAGGGAACGTGGAGTGTACACGGAACAGATCACCGCAAGATCACGGCTGCCCGCAGCCGGCACGCCAGCCCCGACACGGGTATGCTGATAGCCCCGCTACCACCTGACCGATGCCCGCGCCCCGGTCCCGGACGATGACCCGCCCTCCCCTGCTCCGCCTGGCCCCGCTGGCGCTGTTCCGGCAAACCCTGCCCTCGGATCTCGACCATCTGGTCGCCCTGCGCATCACCGCCATGCGTCCCAGCCTGGAGCAGATCGGGCGCTTCGATCCGCAACGGGCGCGCGAACGCTTCACCAGCGGCTTCGTGCCGGAAGTGACTTTCCACATCATGCAAGCGGGCCAGGCCGCAGTCTTCTTTGTGCTGGAGCGACAGACCGACAGGCTGCGGCTGCGTCATCTGTATCTGCATCCGGACTTCCAGCATGGCGGCCTCGGTGCGCAGGTGCTCAGGCGCATCCTGGCCGATGCCCGCCGCCATGGCTGCAGCGTGCAACTGGCCGCACTGCGCGACAGCCCTGCCAATGCCTTCTATCAGCGCCACGGCTTCGTGCAGGCCGGCGAGGGAGAATGGGACATCCTTTACGAGCATCCCCGGCCTGCAGACACCACCGCAGCGCATGCACCTGAAGCTTGCGTCATACGCTGGCTGGAGCACGCCGACCTGCCCGCGCTCGATACGATCCTGCGCCAGCATGTCCGCGATCTGCACGATGGCAGCGTGGTCGAGGCCGAGATCGCGGCCATCCGGCAATGCATGAACGGCGAACGGGATGCTGATGGGCGCTATCGCAGCTATCTGGTGGCACACGATGCGCAGGGCGTCGCGCTGGGCTGCATGGCGCTGTCGGGTCCGGATGCACGCATCAGCAACCATCTCGCACTGGATACGCCTGGGCAAGGGAGCGCACTCGAATTGCTCAATGTCTTCGTGCATCGCGAAGCCATGCGCGGACGGGGAATCGGTCGTGCGCTTTTGCAAGCCGCCTGCGATGAGGCCCGTGCGGCCGGGGCCACCACATTGGTGGTCAACAGCGGGCCGCGCTATCGCGCCAGCTGGGGTTTTTACGACCACCTCTTCGATGCCAGCCACGGAATGATGATGGATTACTACGGCGCTGGCCGGCATGCCAAGGTGTGGAGCATGGCGCTCTGAACAGCGCACGCATGGTCACTCCGATGGGGTGGTCGTCACAGCTGCAGGCGAACACACGCCTCTATCCATTAGCCAGGCTAATAAGGTAATTAAGCATTGATTAGCTAGTCAGTCCTGCGGTCACCTGACAGACTTTGTTCTGCCCCGGAGAGGTCCCCCCCCCTGACCGCCCCGGGGCACATCACGGCGCATGCTCCGTGTCCACCAGGACGACAGCCGCCGGGCCTCTGCCCGGCGGCTGGTGGGTTGCGCGCCGATATGAACTTCCTTTCCCCCTTGGCGTCCCGGGGGGCCATTGACCGGAAATGCAATGAACGAACCGACCCAATCCGCAGAAAACCCGCTCCGTCCGGAGCCGTCCACCGTGAGCCGCCGCGGCATGCTCAAGGCAGCTGGCGCCGGCCTTGCCGCCCTGGGAACCACCTTCATGACCACTGCCAACGCCCAATCCAATCAAACTACTGCGCTGCCGTTCAGCGCTGACGGCACCCTGTGGGACAAAACCTTCGCGCGCAGCGACAAGGTCGAGCACCGCAAGGTCAGCTTCCGCAACCGCTACGGGATCGTGCTCGCAGGCGATCTCTATGAACCGAAGAACATCAGCGGGCGCATCGCCGCCATCGTGGTGAGCGGGCCATTCGGCGCCGTCAAGGAGCAATCCTCCGGACTGTACGCCCAGACCATGGCCGAACGCGGCTTCGTCACGCTGGCCTTCGATCCCTCTTTCACCGGCGAGAGCGGCGGCGAGCCGCGCAATGTCGCCTCGCCCGACATCAATACCGAAGACTTCAGCGCCGCCGTCGACTTCATCGGCCTGCTGCCCCATGTCGATCGCCAGCGTATCGGCATGATCGGCGTCTGCGGCTGGGGTGGCATGGCCCTCAATGCGGCCGCGGTGGACAAGCGCGTCAAGGCGGTGGTTGCCAGCACCATGTACGACATGACGCGCGTGCTCTCGCGCGGCTACAACGACAGCGTCACGCTGGCCCAGCGCACGGAGCTGCTGGAGCAGCTCGGCCAGCAACGCTGGAAGGATGCCGAGCGCGGCACGCCGGAACATGGTCCGGTCATGAACCAGCTCAAGGGCGGCGAGCCGCCATTCCTGGTGCAGTATCACGACTACTACCGCACCCCGCGCGGCTTCCATCCGCGCTCGGTGAATTCGAATGCCTCGTGGACCAGGACCATGCCGCTGTCCTTCATGAACATGCCCATCCTCAGCTACATCAAGGAAATCTCTCCGCGCCCGCTGTTGCTGATCCATGGCGAGAAGGCACACTCGCGCTACTTCAGCGAAACCGCCTTCGCCGCCGCCGCCGAGCCCAAGGAACTGATGATCATCCCGGGGGCCGTGCATGTGGACCTGTACGACCGTGTCGACCTGATTCCCTTCGACAAGCTGACCAGCTTCTTCCGCACGCACCTGGCCTAGTCGCTGCAGCCGATCAGGGGTGCCACATCAGTTCCCTGATCGCTTTCTCCCTCCTTCTTCGGGCCACGCAGAGTGCGCTGGCCCTATCCACGTTGCCTGTGCGGTGAGACTCATGCGCCAGATCGATGAACGCAAGTGGATTGATCTGTAACGCAGATGAATGCCAGCGCGCCAAAGACCCGTCACCTTCCCTCCTGCGGCCAATTCCTTGCACCAGCAAGGTGAATACCGCTGCCTTGCTGCTCTTTTTTGCATTGGCACATTTCCTGCTAGCCGAGAAGTGTTGCAGCGGCGCCGCGCCGCCTCATCCGGCGGTCGCCGCACTGCAACAAATCCTTTACCATGCGCACCTGCGGCGGCTGTCGGCGATTGAAGGCAGCTGCACACTGATGACTGGGTCAGCTTACCCGCCGGCCTGGCCATTGACGTGACGCGTTCGTTATCCACGATTGATGATTGGTATTGCCATGACGACTTCCACTGCGGATTCCTCGCCCTCCTCGCCGATTGCCTCCGCGCCTGCTGCGCGCGCAACGCCTCCTGCCACCCCGGCCGTGCGCCACAGCTGGATCGACAACCTGCAGGGCCAGCTCTTCGGGGTGGTGATGATCGCCTTCGGCATGTCCATGCTGCACAGCCTGGGCCTGATCATCGGCCAGATCGCCGGCGTGGCCTTCCTGGTGACCTATGCCACCGGGATCAGCTTCGGCATGGCCTTTACCCTCATCAACCTGCCCTTCTACCTGCTGGCCGCCCTGCGCATGGGCGCTGCCTTCACCTGGCGCACGCTGGCGGCCGTCACCGCCGTGTCGGTCCTGACCAACGTGGCCGGCAACTACATCAGCTACAGCCACCTCGATCCCGCCGTCGGTGCCGTGCTGGCCGGTCTGTGCGTGGGCATTGGCCTGATCGGCCTGTTCCGCCACCAGGCCAGCTGCGGCGGCATGAGCATCCTGGCTACCTACGTGCAGGAACGCACCGGCTTCAAGGCCGGCTGGCTGCTGATGGGTTTCGACCTGGCGCTGTTTGCGACGGCGGCGCTGTTCCTGCCGATGGATCGCGTGTTCTATTCGCTGGTCGGCGCCATCACGATGAACCTGTTCGTGGCGTGGAATCATCGCTACGAGTGGTATATCGCCCGCTAGCGCTTGCAGGGGAAGCGCCGGGTGGGGCGATTCCATTACAATCCGGGACATCCATGCATCGCACGAATCTTGCTCGCGATGCGGCCAGCCCTTGTGATTCTTAGCCCTGCCCGCCATGAGCCAAGTCCTGAACTACCTGATCACCGCCCGCCGCTGCGAAGCGGAAGAACTGCAACGCCTGGCGCGCACCTGCCAGCTGGTGCTGACCGTCGGCAAGCTCATCCATTGCCTGCAGCAGGAACGCGGCCTCTCCAACATCTATCTCGGTTCGCGCGGCGAGCGTGATGCGCAGGCCTGGCAGGAGCGCGTGGCCGCCAGCCAGGCGGCCCAGTGCGAGTTCGACACCTGGCTCGGCTCCACCGTCCCCGACAACGCCCTCTCCAACGGCGCTCGCCTCTACACCCGCATCGCCTTCGCCCTGCATGCGCTGGACGGGCTGCCCAAGCTGCGCGCCGATGTGGCCGCACTGGCCTGCACCCCGGCGGCCAGCTACGAGCGCTTCAAGACCGTGGTGGGTGCCCTGCTGGCGCTGGTATTCGAAGCCGCTGACGTGGCGGTGGATCCGCAGATTTCGCGGCTGCTGGTGGCGCTGTTCAACCTGATGCAAGGCAAGGAATTTGCCGGCCGCGAACGGGCCGCCGGAGCTGCCGCCTTCGTCACGGGCAAGATCACGCGCGAACAGGAACAGACCATCGAGACCCAGATCGAGATGCAGGAACAGGCCCTGCGCCGTTTCGAATCCTTCGCCGAGGGCTTCCGCAATGAATGGAGCGCCATGCAGGCCACGCTGCCGCTGGCCGATCTGGAACGCCTGCGCCGCAAGCTGCTCACCGCCCACGGCCGGCCGCTGGATCCCGAGCTGGCCGATGCCTGGTATCAGTGCTGCTCCACCCGCATGGATGGCCTGCATCAGGTCGAGATCCATCTCGCGCAATACGTGCAGTCGCAATGCCAGGACAAGATCCGCGAATTGCAGAAGGACCTGGACCATCAGGGCCAGTTCTTCACGCAGGCCGATGACCGTGATCCGCTGGCCTCGCTGACGGCCTTCGCCTCCGGCCTGGATGGCCAGCCGTTGCCGGACGGCTCACTGAGCGCGGGCGTGGGCCCGCACCTGACCCAGTCCATCGTCGACATCCTGCGCACCCAGTCCGAACGCCTGCAGAACCTGACCCAGGAACTGGCCACCGTGCGCGAGAGCCTGGAAGAACGCAAGCTCATCGAACGCGCCAAGGGCGTGCTGATGATGAAGCAGGGCCTCAACGAAGAGGCCGCCTATCGCCTGCTGCGCAAGCATGCGATGAACCAGAACCGGCGCATTGCCGAAGTGGCACAGGCGATCCTGTCGCTGACCGAGATCCTGCCGGACGCCTGATCTGGCCTCCCTGCCCTCGCTGGTTCAAGCCGCCAGCAGACGGCTTTCGATGTGACGCTGCCCGGCCAGCGGTCGCCCGTGTGCCCGCTGCAAGGCATCGGCCACGCCCAGCAGCCTCTGGTCGCTGAAGGCCGGACCGAATACCGTGATGCCCCAGGGCAGGCCGTTCTTCATGAAGTTCATGGGCGTGGCCACTGCGGCGTAATCCAGCATGTTCATGAAGTTGGTGTACCAGCCCAGGTCCGAATTGCGCTGCACCGGCTGCTCGCGCAGTTCCTCCAGCGTCACCGGGCGCGGATAGGCCGGCGTCACCACGCAATCGACGGTGGCCAGGATGCGGTCGCATTCGGCCTTCAGTTGCTGCAGGCGATATTGCGCGCGGAAGGTATCGACGGCGCTGAACTGCGGCGCCTTGCGCAGCACGTCGCGAATCACCGGCAGGATTTCTTCAGGCTTTTCCTGCAGCAGTGCCTCGATGGTGCTGTAGCGTTCTGCCACCCACGGCCCTTCGTAAAGCAGGCGCGCTGCCTCCAGGAAGGGGCTGAAATCGATGGACACGGACACGCCGCCGATGGCTTCCAGTTGTCCCAGCGCTTCCACGAACAGGGACGGACTCTCTCTGCAGCCGAGGAATTCCAGCTGGCGCGGCACCCCCACGCGCAAGCCTTTGCGCGGTGGCTGGAAGGCCGCTGCATCGTTGTGCGGCAGGTTGGCGCGACTGTATTCGTCGCGCTCATCGGGCTGCATGGTCTGCGTGCAAAGCGCCAGCAGGTGGCTGGCCTCGGCCGCCGTGGCAGTGAAGAAAGTCACGCAATCCAGCGTGCGGCAGGCCGGCACCACGCCGGCAGTGGAGAGCAAACCCTTGGTCGCCTTCAACCCGACCAGATTGTTCAGGGCGGCAGGAACGCGGCCACTGCCGGCGGTATCGGTGCCCAGTGCAAAACTGCTCAGGCCCAATGCCACCGCCAGGGACGAGCCGGAGGACGAACCGCCGGAAGGATAATCCGGATGCACGCTGTTGCGGCAAGCGCCATAGGGAGAGCGCGTGCCATTGAGGCCGGTGGCGAACTGATCCAGATTGCATTTGCCCATGGGGATCGCGCCCAGTGCGATGAGCTGCGCCACCAGCGTGGCGCTCTCGCGCGGCACATAGCTGAAGGCCGGACAGGCGGCCGTAGTGGGAATGCCGGCCAGGTCGATGTTGTCCTTGATCGAGAACGGCACGCCATACAGCGGCAGGCTGTGCGGGGATTGCCCTTCCAGTGCCTGCAGGTAGGGCTCGGTTTCCTCCTCGCTCAACAGGTGGATGTAGAGCCGGTATTGCGGGTTGAGCGCCATGGCACTTTCACGCAGGCGGCCGATCACGGCGCGCGGCGACAGGCTGCCATCACGATAGGCTGCCGTGAGCGCATCGATGCGCAGGTCAAAGGAATGGATCATGCGGCCTCCTCTTCAGTGTTTTCCATGACCAGCACGCACTGTCCTGCGCGCACCGGGCTGCCCGGCTGCACCCGCACTTCGGCGACGAGGCCGGCCTCAGGCGCGGTGATGTTGATTTCCATCTTCATCGACTCCAGGATCATCAGCAGCTCACCCTGCGCCACACGCTGGCCGGGGCTGACCTTGACCTGCCAGAGGTTGCCGGCAATCGGTGCATCCACGGACAATTGGCCCGCCTGCAGCGGCTGGTGATCTTGCACGATGGCGCTGCTCTCCTCGCTCTCGTAGTTGGCCTGGCCGCTGGCGATCCAGCGCTGGCGTTCGGCATCGAAGGCGGCCTGCTGGTGCTGGCGGAAGGCGGCAATCCCCTCGGCTTCGCGCTGCAGGAAATCCTGGTAGTCCGCCAGGTTCAGCTGGGTCTCCTCGATGCCGACCTCGAAGCGGCCCAGCGGAAAATCGCGGCGGATGGTCTGCAATTCGTCGGCCGTAACCGGATAGAAACGAATCTGGTCAAAGAAGCGCAGCAACCACGGCTTGCCCCGGAAGGCCGCGACCTCGCGATACCGGTTCCACATCTGCAGCGTGCGGCCCACGAACTGGTAGCCGCCCGGCCCTTCCATGCCATAGATGCACAGGTAGGCGCCGCCGATGCCCACCGAATTCTCGGCAGTCCAGGTGCGGGCCGGGTTGTACTTGGTGGTGACCAGGCGATGGCGCGGGTCCAGCGGTGTGGCCACCGGTGCGCCCAGGTAGACGTCACCCAGCCCCATGACCAGGTAGCTGGCATCGAAGACCGTCTCGCGCACTGCACCGATGTCCTTGAGGTCGTTGATGCGGCGGATGAATTCAAGATTGCTGGGACACCAGGGCGCATCCTTGCGCACCGTGGTCATGTATTTTTCGATGGCGAGCTGGCAGGCCGGATCGTCCCAGGACAAAGGCAGATGTACGATACGCGACGAAACCGTCAGGTTTTGGCGAGCGCAGACGGCGTCCCACAATCCGGCGATGGTCTCCAGCAGCCTTGGCAAGGGCAGCGCTTCCGGCTGGTAATGCACCTGCAGCGAACGGATGCCGGGGGTCAGGTCGATCACGCCGGGCAAGGCCTGTTCTTCCAGCGCCGCGATCAGGGCGTGCACGCGGAAGCGCAGCACCAGGTCCAGTTGCGGGCTGCCCACTTCCAGCAACAGGTTGGCATCGCCCGACAGGCGCGCCACCAGGCGCTGTTCATCCTGGCCCAGGTCCAGCACGATGGGTGAGGCCAGCGGTGCAGGCGACCAGTCCACCGTTTGCGCCTGCAGGCTGGTGATGCCGGCATGCGCTGCCAGAGCGATGCGGCGTGCCGTGCTCACGTCCACCGGAATGAAGCGGACCTTGTCGCCCGCCTTGAGCTGGCCGATCTGCCAGAGATCGGCCTCGATCACGGTGACCGGGCAGACGAAGCCACCCAGGCTGGGGCCATCCGGCCCGAGGATCACCGGCATGTCGCCGGTGAAATCGACGGCACCCACGGCATAGGGATTGTCATGGATGTTGGAGGGATGCAGCCCGGCTTCGCCGCCGCTGTCGCGCACCCATTCCGGTTTGGGGCCGATCAGGCGCACGCCGGTGCGGCTGGAATTGAAATGGACTTCCCAGTCGGTGGCGAAGAAGGTCTCCATGTAGGCCGGCGTGAAATACTCCGGCGCACCGTGCGGACCATAGATCACGCGGACCTGCCGCACCGTTTCCAGCGCAGGATACAGGTCGGCCGGCAAGACCTGGCCGACCGCGGGCATCTCATCGCTGGCCAGCGGCAGCAGATGCAGGATGTCGCCACTGGCCAGCGCGCGGCCCGCGTGGCCACCGAACTGGCCCAGCGTGAAGGTGCTGCGGCTGCCAAGATAGGCCGGGACCTGCACGCCACCGCGCACGGCCAGGTAGCTGCGCGCACCGGCCCCGCTGATGGTGCCGAGCTTCAAGGTACTGCCGGCCGCAATGTGCAGCACGGTGGCCATTGGCTGGGCAACGCCATCGAGCAGCACCGGGATCACGGCACCGGTCACCACCACGCTGGCGGCGGTATTGAAGCGCAATACCGGACCCATCATCGTCACTTCCAGTCCGGCCGCATCCTCGGCATTGCCCAGCAGACGATTGCCCAGCCGCAAGGCGCGCTCGTCCATCGGGCCCGAGGGCGGCACACCGACCGCCCAGTATCCGATGCGGCCGGGATGATCCTGCACCGTGGTCTGGGTGCCGGGTGACAGCACCTCCACGGTATCGGCGCGATACACCAGTTGTTCCAGGCAGCGCGTCCATGGCTGGCCGCTGGCGAACGGGACATCGTCAAGGATCTGACGCAGGTAGTGCTGGTTGGTCTCCACGCCGTACAGTGCCGTCTCGCGCAGCGCAGTATTGAGCGCCACACGGGCTGCTTCGCGGGTGGGCTGCCAGCTGATGAGCTTGGCGATCATGGGATCGAAATACGGTGGAATCTCACATCCGGCCTCGACCCAGGTATCGATGCGCAACGCCTGTCCATCGGCGTCCGGAAAATCGACAGCGGTCAGCAGGCCCGGGCAAGGCTGGAACTGGCGGCCCGGGTCTTCCGCATACAGGCGCGCCTGGATCGCATGTCCACGTGGCTGCAGATTCGCTGCCAGTTGCGCCAGCGGCGGCAGGTCGCCGGCAGCCAGCTCGATCATCCAGCGCACCAGGTCCACGCCCCACACCTGTTCGGTCACGCCATGTTCCACCTGCAGGCGCGTATTGACTTCGAGGAAGTAGAACTGCCCGGCCAGGCTGTCATAGACGAACTCCACCGTGCCGGCGCTGCGGTAGTTCACCGCCTTGGCCAGCTTGATGGCCGCCGCGCACAGGGCGTCGGCCATGCCCTCGGGCAGGTTGGGGGCGGGAGTTTCTTCCAGCACCTTTTGATTGCGCCGTTGCACCGAGCAATCACGCACGCCCAATGCGATCACCTCGCCTTGGCCATCCCCGAAGACCTGCACTTCCAGATGGCGGGCGCGTTCGATGTATTTCTCGATGAAGACGCCGGCATCGCTGAAATTGTTCTGGCCCAGGCGCCGCACCGAATCGAAGGCATCGCCCAGTTCGGCATCGCTGCGGCAGACGCGCATGCCGATGCCGCCACCACCGGCCGTGCTCTTCAGCATCACCGGATAGCCGACGCGGGATGCAGCGGCCAGCGCATCATCGATACTCTCCAGCAGGTCCGTACCTTCCAGCATCGGCACGCCCTGTTCACGTGCCAGTGCTCGCGCGGTGTGCTTGAGCCCGAAGATGCGCAACTGCGTGGGCGTGGGGCCGACGAAGGCAATGCCGGCCGCTTCGCAGGCTTCGGCAAAAGCAGCATTTTCGGAGAGGAAGCCATAGCCCGGATGGATGGCCTGCGCGCCGCTGTCGCGGGCGGCGGCCAGGATCTTGTCCACGGCCAGATAGGTCTGGACGGCCGGTCCGTCTCCCAGCGAGATGGCGCGGTCGGCCTGCAAGACGTGCAGGCTGCCGAGGTCGGCTTCGGAATAGACGCACACGCCGGTCACGTCCAGCGTGCGCAAGGTGCGCAGGATGCGGCAGGCAATGGCGCCGCGATTGGCGATGAGCAGATGGTCAAACATGGAATGGGCCTGGAAATCCGGGTCGTCCCGTGATTCGAAAAACCGGCTCGCGGTCGTCCGCGAGGGGTGCACTACTGCGGTCGGTCAAGCGGTGCGGGTCAGTCCCACACCAGCACTTCGGCCGCCGTCGGGTTCCAGCCGTTGCAGGGATTGTTGAGCTGCGGGCAGTTGGAGATCAGCACGATGAGATCCTGCTCGGCGCGCAGCTCCACGTACTTGCCGGCGGCCGAGATGCCATCCTCGAAAGTGAGACCGCCCTCGGGGGTGACCGGCACGTTCATGAAGAAGTTGATGTTGGCACCGATGTCACGCTTGTTGAGGCGGCCATCGTGAAGACAGGCACAGAGGAAATTGTCGCGGCAGCTGTGCATGTAGCGCTTGTCCAGCGCATAGCGCACGGTATTGCTCTCCTGCGCGCAGGCCCCGCCCAGCGTGTCATGGCGGCCGCAGGTATCGGCCACGATGGTGGCCAGTGCGCGGCCCAGGTTGGAATACAGCACGCTGCCCGCGCCCAGATAGGCGCGGTTCTGGCGGCGCAGGGTACGCTGGGGATCGTAGCGTTCACGCGGATTGGTGGCGCTGTAGAACAGCGTATCGATGGCCTGGTTGCCTTCCAGGTCCAGCAGGCGCACGGTCTGCCCGGCGCCGAGGTTGAAGAGATAGGGTTCGCCGGCCGGGATCACGTGACGGAACACGGCTTGTTCGGGGGCGCGCTGGCTTTCGATGATGTGCATGTGGGTCTCCCTGGTTCAGAGATGGAAGCGTTCGGTGTTGTGGAAGGCGCGCTCGTTCTCGGGGCGAGAATGGCGGCAGGCATGGGTGCTGTCGTCGCTGTGCGTTTGCAGCCACGCCAGCCGGACCGGGCGCGGTGCGTAGTGCGGATGCGGGTCCATGGGATGCTGCAGGGCGGTCAGGATGATGAGCGTGTCCATCGGCGCGGCCAGCTCGATGAAGTCTCCCGCCCTGGAATTGCCGGGCACGAAGTGGAAAACGCCCTCGGCATCCACGTTCACGCGCGAAAACAGGTTCACCACCATCAGCAGGTCCTGCAGGTCGAGGTTCCACTTGCCCATTTCCACCAGCAGGTTGTCGGCACCGTTGCGATGAAAGCCGTTGCGCAATTCCTGGTAGCGGCCCTGGCCGTATTTCTCGCGCACCTCTTCGGCATTGAGCACGCCGCCGAAGCTGTCATGCCAGCCGCAGGTGTCTTCGGTGATGGCCGCCAGCACGCGGCCCATGTCGGAGTACAGGCAGTGACCGGCCTGCAGGCGCGCGGTGTGCTGGCCCTTGAGCGTGTCGGGCAGGTTCAGGCGTTCGCTGGGCTGCCGGGCGTTCAGCATCATCATGCTGACGTTGGCGCCGCCTTCAATGTCGGTGATGCGCAGCGATTGCCCGCGCTTGAGGATGAAGGACGTATGGCCGCCGCCGGGCAGCAGTTCTTCGTAGAGTCTGGCCTGCAGGGCCAGGGGATCCTTGCTCATGTCAGCTTTCCTTTGCAGTGAGGAGGGAGGCCAGCTTGTCCGCCTGTTCGCGGGCACGGACCTCGTTGAGGGCGATGTCGTAAGTGATGTGGGCCCCGTAGGCCTGCGGGTATTGCGGATCGACGCGCACCTTGTCGAACACCAGCAGCCGCGTGCCCAGGGTGAAACCTTCGGAGAGGTCATGGGTGACCATGAAGACGGTCAGGCCGCTGTCCTTCCACAGGTCCAGCAACAGCGCATGCATCTCCTTGCGGATGCCCGGATCGAGGGCACCGAAGGGTTCATCCAGCAGCAGCACGCGCGGACGCACGATGAGCGCCTGGGCAATCGCCAGCCGCTGCTGCATGCCGCCCGACAGGCTGCTGGGATACAGGTCCAGCGCGTGGCCCAGACCGACACGATGCAGCAGCTGCGCCGCCTCTTCACGGGCGCGCCGCTTGGCTCCGCCGAAGAGGCGACCCAGCAAGGGCGAGCGCGGCAGCTCCAGACCGATGGCCACGTTGTCCAGCACGTTCAGATGGGGGAACACGGAATAGCGCTGGAACACCACGCCGCGCGTGGCATCGGGCTCGGCCGGGAAGGGCTGGCCTTGCAGCAGCAGCTGGCCCTTGCTGGGGCGCTCCTGCCCCAGCAGCAGGCGCAGGAAGGTCGACTTGCCGCAGCCGGAAGCACCGACCAGGGTGCAGAACTGGCCTTCTTCCACGCGCAGGTTGAGGCGCTCCAGCACCACGTTCTGGCCGTATTGCTGCCACACGTTGCGGATCTCGATGTAGCTCATGCGCGGCCTCCTTCAGCCCAGGGGAAGAAGCGGCGGTGGATGGCACGCAGAGCCCAGTCCATCAGCCACGCCAGCAGCGTGATCCAGACCACGTAGGGCAGGATCACGTCCATGGCCAGATAGCGGCGCACGAGGAAGATGCGATAGCCCAGACCGGCCGTCGCCGAAATCGCTTCAGCGGAAATGAGGAATAGCCACGCCGCCCCCAGCGACAGGCGCAGCGAAACCAGCAGGCGCGCCAGCATCTGCGGCAGGGCCACGCGCAGCACCAGGGTCCAGCTGTTGGCCCCCAGCGTCTGCGCCTTGATCAGCAGTTCGGCGGGGATGGCACGGCCGGTGTGTTCGAGATCCCGCGCCAGCAAGGGCGTGACGCCGATGACGATCAACATCACCTTGGACAATTCATCCAGCCCCATGACGATGAAGAGAATCGGCAAGATCGCCAGCGGCGGCACCATCGAGATCACGGTCAGCAGGGGCGAAAATCCTGCGCGCAGCACCGGGAAGATGCCGTTGGCGATGCCCATCACCAGTCCGGCCACGGCCGCGATGCCCAGGCCCAGCAGCACGCGCTGCAGGCTGGCCAGGGTGTCGCTCCAGAACAGGTAGTCGCCGGTGCGCGGGTCTTCCATGAAGGCCATGTGACGGACCGCATCGACCATCTGCGCGAGGCTGGGCAGGAGCTTGTCATTGGGATTGTCGGCCAGGCGCGTGGCCGAGCCGAAGGCGTACAGCAGCGCCAGGATGAGGAAGGGCAGGAGCGTCAGCAGCCACTGCCCGGAGCGGCCGGGGTGGCGATTCAGGAAACGCATGGCGCTCCTCCCTGTGGCAAGGACCGAGGCAGGGACGGACGCAGCACGCGGGCTGCGGGATGGAACCTGGGGTGGCAAACAGCGATCACGGGAAACTCCGGTCGGGGTTGAACAAAAGCAGGAGCAGCGCGGCACCTGTGGTGCAACTCTCTCCCGGGCTTTTGTCCCGCCGTGTAACCTCGACCGAGGTCGCCGGCTCTCGGACCAGTCATCTGCCTGCGGCAGACCGGAACCCTAGCCAGCTATTTGAACGTCTTGTGCAGCCGTCGGATGATCAATTCATCGTCAGATCATCGGTGCGGGCTGCTCTGCATGTCATTGGATTTCAGCAAATTCCATACCATCAGCGCGCGCGGCGCAGCCAGCGCAACGCATGCGTGAGCACCTCGATCAACAGCAGCGAAGTGCGCATGCGGCCACACAGCGGCAGGGCCTGTGCGGCCTCGCTGGAAAAGGCGAAGGGGAAAACGGCAGTGTCGTGAGATCGGGTCATGGGCATGGTCTGCTCCTGCGAACATGGCCTGGCCGTCCAGGGATGGTTGCCGATGCCACGCATGATGCATGTGCTTCATTTGCTTCGGCCCAAGTCGTCTTGGCTCGCCCACGGCGAGAACGACAATCTTGCATGCAAGATCCAGACCAGCCCAGCACGCCCTTGCGCAGCCGGCGCAAACCCGCACCTGCACTGGCGTACAGCCAATCGTGTGGCGCATCGCGGATCGCCGGAGCGCAAGCATGGTGCAAGCCGGCACCGATTTGGCGCGCGCACGATGCGCCAGCAACGCTCACGTGTGGCGCAGCCAATGGAGCGTTGAGCCGTTCGCTATTAATAGCGAAAACCGGCATCCCGCATCATCGACATCGCCTCCGGGCATTGGCATGAACCTTGCTGAAAAGCGAGCGGGAGCCGGCGAGTCCGGTCTTGAGTAAGCACAATTTGCAATGGACAGCTAGGGTTCCGGTTCGCTGTTGCGGATGTCTGGTCCGAGAGCAGTCGACCTCGCAAGGGGTTACACGGCGGGAGAAAAGCCCGGGAGATGACGCGTTCACAACGACCGCGCCGCTCCCGGGCTTTTTTCCAATAAACCCTTCGAGGACCCTACGCCGTGTACAACATTTCCCGAATCCTTGGTGGCGCTGCCATCGCCCTGGCCGCCTTCACGGGCGCGCTCTCATCGGCCCACGCCGCCCCCCGCACCGACTTCAAGGTCTGTACTTCCATCTATGCCGGCTGGATGCCCTGGGGCGAAGCCCAGGCGCAAGGCATCCTGGCCAAGTGGGGCAAGAAGTACGGCATCACCATCAGTGCCGTGCAGTTGAACGACTACGTGGAGTCGATCAACCAGTACACCGCCGGCAAGTTCGACGGCTGCACCATGACCAACATGGATGCGCTCACCATTCCCGCCGCCGGTGGCGTGGACTCCACGGCGCTTATCGTGGGCGACTATTCCAACGGCAACGATGGCATCGTCCTCAAGGGGAAGAACAAGAAGCTGGCCGACATCAAGGGCCAGTCGGTACAGCTGGTGGAATTCTCGGTCTCGCATTACCTGCTGGCGCGCGCACTGGAAACTGCCGGCCTGCGCGAGCGTGACGTCAAGGTGGTCAACACCAGCGACGCCGACATCACTGCCGCCTTCGCCACCCCGGCCGTCACCAGCACGGTGACCTGGAACCCGATGCTGTCCTCGATTGCGGCCTCGCCCGATGTGTCGCTGGTCTACACCTCCAAGCAGCTGCCTGGCGAGATCATGGACCTGATGGTGGTCAACACAAAAACCCTGCAGGAGAACCCCGCCTTCGGCAAGGCCCTCACCGGTGCGTGGTACGAGATGATGGCCATCATGACCGCCAAGGATGAACGCGCCACGCGCGCGCTGACCGCCATGGGCAAGGCTTCCGGCACCGACCTGGCGGGCTTCCAGTCGCAGCTGGCGGCCACCGCCATGTTCTACCAGCCCAAGGCGGCGCTGGAATTCGCCACCAAGAAGGAGCTGCCGGCCATCATGGGCCGCATCGCCAAGTTCAGCTTTGACCACGGCATCCTCGGTCCCAACGTCAAGAGCGCCGATGGCATCGGCGTCGCCTTCGACGGCAACGTGGTGATCGGCGACAAGAAGAACGTCAAGCTGCGCTTCGACCCGGCCTACATGAAGATGGCGGCCGACGGAAAACTTTAAGTTTTTCGCGCGCACGCGCGCACAACGTCACCACAACAACAGCATCACCCACTGTCTTGCGCGGGTCCGGCAACGGACCCGCCGGGGCCTGCTCGTCCCTTGCTTTCACCCTGATCCACGCTGATTCCAGACCAACCCACGGAGAGAACCTTGACTACCTACGCCACTTCCCTGTCGCGCCTTTGCGGCCTCGGCACCTGCGCCGCTGCCCTCACCACCCTGCTGGCCTGCGCTCCGGCGCTGGCCGATGATGCCGCGCCGGCAGCGGCCCCGGCCGGCCCGTGGACCATCACCAAACACATCGACCTGGCCTCGCGCTATGTACTGCGTGGTGTCACCACCACCTACGGCAACGGCCAGCCACTGGGCAATCCCGGAGCCGACGCGCCCGAATCGGATCAGGCCGCGCTGCAATGGGGCATCGACTTCGTCCACAGCAGTGGCTGGAGCTTCGGCTACTGGGCCTCGACCATCAATTATTCGTACAAGCAGCTGGGCAATTCCTACGGTGATCGCAGCATCACCGAATTCCAGAAACCGCGTTCGGTGGAAAACGATTTCTACTTTGCCTACGCCGGCAACATCAGCGGCGACCTCGGCTATACCCTGGGCATGACCGGCTACTACTACGCCAACGGCAGCCATGCCAATGCGCTGGAAACCAAGGCCGGCCTGACCTGGGGCGCGCTGTCCTTCAATGCGCAGACGCTGCTCAACGACGTGGTCTGGGGCAACAAGGGCGATACCTACTGGACCCTGGTCTACACCAAGCCGCTGCCCTACGACATCACCTTCACCGGCACGCTGGGCGCCTACACTTACAGCCGCGAAGGCAAGTATCTCGGCACCCGCGACACCGCCACCGGTGCCTCCTGCGGGGCGGGCCAGGCCTTCGTGGTCAATGGCTGCTTCGCCGGCAACGGCCCCAGCAGCGGCGGCCTGCGCCACCTGACGCTGGGCCTGTCGGCGCCCTTCCCCGACTCTTCCATCACCTGGTCGCTGCAGGCCATCCTTGGCGGCTACAACCGCTTTGACGTCAAGCAGGGCAACCAGCTGGTGGGCATGCTGAGCTGGGGCTTCTGAACCGGGTAGCAATCACAGTCCAGGCAGCGCGGTGACCGTCCGTATCTGGCAGCTTTGCTGCGGCGGCCCCCCTGCCCGGACGGCAGGCGCGACATAATACGGTTTCCATCCGTATCCGGCAGCGCTTGCCCGCCTATTGCAATGAACCCACTCTTTCACCGCTATGAACCGCGCCACGGCCACGGCCTGGCGCACGATCCCATCCCGTCCATCCTGGGTCCGCGCCCGATCGGCTGGATCTCCACTCTCAATGCCGAGGGCCGTCCCAACCTGGCGCCCTACAGCTTCTTCAACATCTTCAACTATCGGCCACCCATCGTCGCCTTCGCCAGCGTCGGCAAGAAGGACAGCGTGCGCAATGCCGAGGCCACCGGCGAATTCGTCTACAACCTGGCCACGCGGGCGCTGGCCGGGCAGGTCAACCAGAGCAGCCTGGAACAAAGCGAAGTCAATGAATTCGAGCTGGCCGGACTGACGCCGGTAGCGGGGTTGGTGGTGGCCGCACCGCGCGTGGGCGAGAGCCCGGTGGCGATGGAATGCAAGGTAACGCAGATCCAGCCGCTGACCACGCTGGAGGGCCGCACGCTGGACACCTGGATGGTCTACGGAGAAGTGGTGGCGGTGCACATCGACCAGTCGCTGCTGGTCGAGGGCGTCTACGATACTGCAGCGGCGCAGCACATCCTGCGCGGCGGCGGACCGGCGGATTACTTCGAGGTGCTGCCGCAGGGCCGGTTCCAGATGCGGCGGCCCAAGTAAGCGCTGCGCGCCGGGTCAGCGCTGCGGACGATAGCGCGTGATGATTTCCTGCAGGAGTTCCTTGAGCATCTCCACCTTCTGCGGATTCATCGAGGCCAGTACCTCGCGCTCGTGCTGCTCGGCCAGTTCGATCAGGCCCGAGACCAGCCGACGCCCATTGCGCGTGACCCGCACCAGCGTGAAGCGACGATCATCCTGGCTGGTGGTGCGCTCGACATGGCCCTGCGCTTCCAGCCGCAACAGCAGCCGCGTGACCGTGGGCTGCTTGCTTACCGCCGCATCGGCCAGGGCCGAGATGCTCATGCCGCCGTTGCTGGCCAGAATCGACAGCACGCGCCATTCCAGCACCGACAGGCCGTGTGCTTCCACCACCGCATGAAACTGGGTCGACAACAGCTGCCAGGCTTGCCCCAGCAGAGCCGGCAGGTAGTTGTCGACGAATGCCTTTGACTTTGCCATTCCCCTCGCTGCCTCTTCTTCTGAAAGCAGCAAGGATACCCCGTCCCCGGTCGCAATGGGGAGACCCATGGCCTCCCCGGACGGGGCTTTCTTGACCCCGCTCAATAGCGCCCCGACAGCAGCGCGCCAAAACCCGGCACGGCGGTACTCAACTCCAGCCGCTTGAGCATCATGTAAGTGGTGGCCACCGAGGAAGACAGCACCGGCAGGCCGACGCGATCCTCAATGGCCTGCACCGAGGCCAGCGAAGGCATCTGCACGCAGGCCGAGGCCACGACGGCATCCACGCCCCGGGTGTCGAGACGCTTGGTGATCTCGATGGGTGCGCGCGGATCCTGGCGGCCGACTTCCAGATTGTCCGGAATTTCCAGCGAGATGCTGTCGACCACTTCGATGCCTTCGTTCTCGATGTAATCGATCACCAGTTGCGTGAGCGGTTTCATGTAGGGCGTGAGGATGGACACCTTCTTGGCCCCGATGGCATGCAGGCCGTCGACCAGCGCACCGGCGCTGGTCACCACGGGAGCCGGGCCGCCATTGTCCACGGTGCGCTGGTGCAGGCGCTGCTCGGAGACGCGGTGATAGCCGCGCCCCATGCTCATGATGGCCACCAGGCAGGCATAGCCGAGCACATCCACCCGCGCATCCGACAATTCCAGCGCGCAGCGGTCGCTGTCGCCATCCATGGCGGCCAGCTCTTCCTTGGTGACGTGCTTCATGCGCATGCGGCTGGAATGGAAAGTGAAACGCTCCGGCAGGATCAGTTCACGCGCACGCAGGATGGCCGGGATCTCGGTCTCCATGGTGGTATTGGACGAGGGCACGATCTGCCCGATGCGATAGCTGCGGGCACTGTCGGCGGCTTGGCTGACTTTCGTGGTCATGGGCGATCCTTTTGAATTTCCGCCACGGCCTCGACCGGCACTTCATCCATGACAGCATCGCCATCGGAGAAATGCGCAGCCTGCAAGGGCTGGCGATTGACGTTGAGATTGAAGACATCGAAGCGGTTGTAGTGGCCGGTGATGTCGTGCATCTGGCGCGGCTGGATGCAGCGCGACAGATCGATGTCGGCATAGACGATGCCTTCCTCATCGATCAGCGGGCTGCCGATCACCCGCCCATCCGGACCCAGCACGCCGGAGAAGGCGCTGTTGCGGCGCGACAGCAGCGCGCGGGCCTGCGGGTGGCTGGCTTCCATGGCCTGGATGATCTCTTCCGAGACGGTCGAGCAGGACACGATGGTGAACACCTTGCCCTCGAAACAGTGGGCCGCTGCGCGCACCTTGATGGCCTCGGCCATGTCGTAATCGGCCGGGGCCACCGGCAGCGCAATGTAGCTGGCCACGTGCACCAGCTCGCCCTGCGCCAGCAGCGAGAAGCGCGCCAGCGTATTGGTGTTTTCCCCACAGGCCAGCGCACCGAGCGGACCGATGCTGGTCTGGTGCACGCGCAGGCCCGACGCATCGCCCGGGGCCCAGGTCAGCTTCTCTGCCCAGGTCGGCACCAGCTTGCGATGGCGGCCGATGATGCGGCCATCATCGGCGATGGTGACCACGGTGTTGTAGATCGTGCCGATGCCGTGGCGGTTGCGCTCGTTCACGCCCACCACCACGTTGATCTGGTGGCGCGCGGCCGCCTGCGCGATCTTGCTGATCTCGGGACCGGGGATCTCGATGGCCGAACGCACCAGGCGTTCGAACCAGCTGCTGCCCTCGATCGGGTTCATGATCCAGCTCCAGTAGGGATAGCCGGCCACGAACACTTCCGGGAAAGCCACCAGCTTTGCACCATGGCCGGCGGCTTCGGCGATCAGCGCCACCACCTTGTCCACGGTGGCATCGGTATCGAGGAAGACCGGGGCCGCCTGGACCGCTGCGGCCTTGAAACGTTGAAGTTCGAGCATGTCAGTTCCTTGGTGAGAGAACGGCGGCCCGCATGGCAGACCGCACTTGAATCTGAAGGCTTACGCCTTGCCCGGCAGCAGCTCGCCCACGGCGACGATGGGATTGCGCAGGCTGCCGATCTTCTCGACGGTGGCCACCACCACGTCACCCGGCCACATCCATTCCTGCGGCGAACGGCCGGCACCGACACCGGCGGGGGTGCCGGTGGCGATGATGTCGCCTGGTTCCAGGGTGATGCCGGCGCTGATGTCGGCGATCAGGGTGTCGACCTTGAAGAGCATGTGGCGGGTGTTGGAACTCTGCTTGGTCACGCCGTTGACGGTCAGGCTCAGGTCCAGGTTGTGCGGGTCGGGAATCTCGTCGGCGGTGACGATCATGGGGCCGAAGGGCGCGTAGGTGTCCTGGCCCTTGGAATAGATCCACTGACCGGCGCGGCGGTTGTCGCGGGCGCTGATGTCGTTCATGACGCTGTAGCCGAACACGTAGTCCAGCGCGTCGTTCTTGCTCACGCCCTTGGCCTGCTTGCCGATGATGACGGCCAGTTCCACTTCCCAGTCCATCTGGCGGGTGATGGCCTGGTTGTGCTCGATGGCGTCACCCTGGCCGATCACGGTGGTGGGCGGCTTGGAGAAGATCACCGGCTGCTTGGGCAGCTCCTTGGAGGTATCCAGGGTACGGCTGGATTCTTCCACGTGCTCCACGTAGTTCAGGCCGATGCCGAAGATGTTCTTGCGCGGACGCGGAATCGGTGCCAGCAGCCGGACATTGACCAGCGGACGTGCCACGCCCACCGGCCACTGGCCGCGATGGCGCTCCAGCAGCGCGGTGGTGCTGGTGATGGCACACGGGCCGAGGTCGATGAAGTCCAGCATGTTGTCGGGCAGTGCCTCGCCGGCGTACAGGCCCAGCTGTTGCAGGTCGACGACCAGGTCATCGACGATGGCGCCCAGGCGGGCGGCGGCGCTCACATTGGCGCGGTAGGTAACCAGTTTCATGGCATCTCACTCCTGTTGGATGTTGGTAGGGCGTTCAGAAAATCCCCGCAGCCTCAAGCGGCTGCAGGGGTAATGACGGGTTGGTGGCCCTGGTGCTCGGCATAGGCCTCTTCGCGATACAGGCCCAGCTTCTCCATGACCGGCAAGTCGCTGAAGCAGAACAGGCAGGCATCCTCGCTGGCGCTGCCATTGACGTGCTCATGCCAGGCCCAGGACGGAACGCAGAAGATGTCGCGCTCCTTCCAGTCGAAGCGCTGGCCATCGATGATGGAATGGCCATGGCCCTTGGCCACCTGGTAGATGAAGCTGCCGGTATGGCGATGCGCGCGGCCCGCGAACCCCGGACGCAGCAACTGCATGCTGGCACCGATGGTGGCCATCACGTGGCCGCCGCTGACCGGGTTGGTGTAATGCATCAGCAGGCCATCAAAGGGGCTGCCCTCGGTGGCGCGGGCATAGCGTTGCAGGGCTTCGTAGGTCGGCCCCCACTGGTACTTGAAGAGCGGCGAGTAGGGCCTGTTCCAGCCCACATCCTGCGGACGCAGGCCCGGTGCGCCCCACAGCGCCACCGCATCGTCGACCGGATGGGTCACGGCCTGGTGCAGGTCGGGATGGACGGCGTAGAAGCCGGCCTCCAGCGCATTGACCAGCGGAATGTCCAGGCCGTCCTGCCAGATGCAGGGCAGGCCATCGGCTTCCACGCCGTGTTCGTGCCAGGTGCCATTGGGGGTGAGCACGAAGTCATTGGCTTCCAGCGTCATCTTGTGGCCGTCGACGATGGTGTAGGCACCGCGTCCTTCCATGATGAAGCGCAGGGCCGAGGAGGAATGCGCGTGCGCACTGGCGACCTCGCCCGGATGCATCACCTGCAGGCCGGAATAGAGCCAGCCGACAGCGGCCGAGACCTCGCGGCGGCCCGGATTGTCGAGATAGATCACGCGCCGGCCCGCCTTCTCCGGCGAGACCAGCGCCACCGAACGCAGTACGTGTTCGCGCAGCTCGGCATAGCGCCACAGCACCGGCACCGATTGCGATTTCGGCTGCCAGGGCTCGATCTTGTTGGCCACCGTCCAGAGTGCGCCGGTCTTCAACTGTTCCAGCTGGCGGTAGTAGGCCAGCAGTTCCGGCGTGTCCGAGACATCGGCACGGCCGGCCACGCTTTCGCGGTACTGATCGTAGGTGTCATTGCTCACGATGCTTCCCTTTCATTGACGGATGGACGGCTCAACGGCGGGTGCCGGACAGGCTGCGTTCCAGCTGGTCGCGGCCCCACTGGTAGGCGGGCGGCCAGCTCACCTCGCGCCAGCCCTGGCGGGCGCTCTCGTGCAGCAGCCAGGCCGGATCGGCCAGCAGCGGCCGCGACAGCGCGCACAGGTCGGCGCGGCCGGAGGCGATGATGCCGTTGACCTGGTCGGCCTCGGTGATGGCACCCACGGCGATGGTCGGCACACCGGCCTCATTGCGGATGCGGTCGGCAAACGGTGCCTGGAACATGCGGCCATAGACCGGCTTCTGCGCCGGAGTCACTTCGCCGGAAGAGACGTCGATCACGTCGGCCCCGTGCGCATGCAGCTGGCGGGCGATTTCCACCGCCTCATCCACGGTCGTGCCGCCCTCGGCCCAGTCGGTGGCCGAGATGCGGACCGACAGCGGCAGGTGCGCGGGCCAGGCGACACGCACCGCCTTGACCACCTCCAGCACGTAGCGCAGGCGGTTTTCCAGCGTGCCGCCATACTCATCCTGACGCTGGTTGGTCAGTGGCGAGAGGAAGCTGGAGAGCAGGCAGCCATGCCCGGCCTGCAATTCCAGCCAGTCGAAACCGGCCTCGACGGCACGTCGCGTGGCGGCCACGAAGTCCTCGCGGATGCGCGCCAGTTCCTCGTGGCTGGCCTCCGCCGGGACCTGCGAAACACCTTCCAGATAGGGCAGCGCACTGGCCGAAACCAGCGGCCAGTTGCCCGCCGCCAGCGGACGATCCGGCTGCTCCCAGCCGAACTGGGTGGAACCGCGCCGGCCCGCGTGATTGAGTTGCAGGCCGATGCGTGCCTGGCTGTTGGCGTGGACCATGTTGACCACGCGCTTCCAGCCCTGCTTCTGTTCCTCGTTCCACAGGCCGGGGCAGCCCGGCGTCATGCGGCCTTCGGGACTGACGGCGGTGGCCTCGGTGAGCAGCAGGCCGATGCCGCCCAGCGCACGCGCACCCAGATGCACCAGATGGAAGTCGCCCGCTACGCCCTCGCGCGCCGCATACAGCAAGGTCGGCGAGGCGACCACACGATTGTTCAGCGTCAGCTCGCGCACCTTGAAGGGCGTCAGCAGCGGCGGCGTAGGACGTGCGCCATCTGCGGGCAGCCCGGCCCGCTTGGCCAGCCAGCGTTCGTAGCCTTCCAGCCATTGCGGATCACGCAGGCGCAGGTTCTCGTGCGAGATGCGCTGCGAGCGGGTCAGCAGGGAATAGGCAAACTGTTCCGGTTCCAGGTCTTCATAGCGGGCGATGTTCTCGAACCATTCGGTGGAGTTGCGCGCCGCATTCTGGATCTTCAGGACTTCCACCCCGCGTACCGCTTCATATCGCTGCAAACCGGCGCGCAGACTGCCTTCCTGTTTGAGCATGCGCGACAGTTCGATGGCGTCCTCCAGCGCCAGCTTGGTGCCGGAGCCGATGGAGAAGTGCGCCGTGTGGGCCGCATCGCCCATGAGCACCACCGGCACCTCGGCACCGGCCTCGCCGTGCGGACGGGTCCACTGCACCCACTTGTCGCAGATCACGCGCGGGAAGCGGATCCAGATGGCCGAGCCGCGCAGGTGGGTGGCATTGGAGATGAGCTTCTCGCCATCGAGCCACGGGGCGAACAGTTTTTCGCAGAAGGCCACACCGTCTTCCTGCGACATCTTGTCGATGCCGGCCGCCTGCCAGGCGGCATCGGTGGTCTCGACGATGAAGGTGGACAGGCCATTCTCGAAACGATAGGCATGCGCCTGGAACCAGCCGTATTCGGTCGGCACGAAGATGAAGGTGAACGCATCGAAGACCTTGCGCGTGCCCAGCCAGACGAAGCGGCAATTGCGCTGGTCAATGTCGGGGCGGAAGGTATCGGCATAGCGGGTGCGCACGGCGCTGTTGATGCCGTCGCTGGCGATGAGCAGGTCGGCCTGGTACTGGCGCGCGATCTCCTGGTCATCCTGCACCTGGGTTTCAAAGACCAGTTCCACACCGAGTTCTTCGCAGCGCGCCTGAAGGATGTTGAGCAGGCGCTTGCGGCCGATGCCGATGAAACCGTGGCCGCCGCTGCTGATGACGCTGCCCTTGAAATGCACGTCGATGTCATCCCAGCGGCTGAACTCGCCGGTGATGGTGGCGGCCGATACCGGATCGGCCTCGCGCAGGTTGTCCAGCGTGGCATCCGAGAACACCACGCCCCAGCCGAAGGTGTCATAGGGACGATTGCGCTCGACCACCACTACGCGGTGAGACGGGTCCTGCAGTTTCATCAGCAGACCGAAATACAAGCCGGCGGGACCGCCGCCGATACAGACGATGTTCATGTCGCACTCCTTTGTTGTTGGTGAGCCCCCGTCTCCAGGGCGTTGCGCAGCAGGGCGGGCACATCGATGGAGCGATGCGTCTCCAGCGAGGTACACACCAGCACCTGCCGCACCTTCATGCGCAGTTCTCCGCCGGCGGCGATGCAGGACAGATTGAGCGTGAGCGACTTGCCGCCCAGGCGCTCCACCTCCAGCACCAGCGTGACCTCATCGCCCATGCGCGAGACCGCCTCGAACTGCGCATGCAGTTCCACCGTCGGCAGGCCGTAGCGCAACTGGCCGATGTAGCCGGCAAAGCCGACCCCGGGCAGCAGGTGGTCGATCCAGGCTTCGAGCAGATCGTTGAACAGCACGAAGTACTGCGGATAGAAGACGATGCCGGCCGGATCACATTCGGAAAAGCGGATGCGGTGGGCACGTTCGAATCGCGGAAATGTCATGCCGTCCTCCTCATTGCAACGCGTGCTGTTGCAGGCTGGCGCGCAGCTTGTGGCCGTGCTCGTCAGCCAGCGCCGCATCGCGCAGTTCACGCAGGACGGCGGGGGCCAATGCACGGGCATGGCGGTCCACCACCTGCATCAGGGTCTCGTAGTTGCGCAGGCCGCGCACATGGGTATCGCTGTAGCCCTTGACCAGCCGCTGGCATTGCGCCACCTCCAGGGCCAGCGCCGGATTGACCGCCGCCAGTGCGGTCACGCGCTGCCACCAGCGTTCGATGCGCTCGGTCTCCTGGGCATAACGCAAGGTGACGCGGCGGAAACGACGCCAGCGCGACAGCCCGTACAGCAGCAGGAAGCCGGGCAGCGAACTGGTCTTGATGACGCGGCCTTCCTGCGTATAGCGGCGTACCAGGCGATGCGCCCAGTGCGGGCGCGCCAGCCAGCGGCCAAGACCGGCCGGCAGGGTCTCGCAGATTTCTTCCAGGCGCGGGTGCATGAATTCATTGATATCGACCAGCTGTTCCTCCTTGGCGCGTACGTCGCTGCGCACCCGGTTGAAGCGGCTGCTGCGGGTCTTGATATCGGCCACGCGGATGGTGTCTTCATACGACATCCACAGGGCCAGGTAGCGCGCCGATTCGGCCAGCAGTTCCGTGTCCTGGCCGCCGGGGGCCGTGGCCAGGGCAGCGAGCCTCTGCAGGTAGAGCGCGGCGTAGTCGGGGTCCTGATAGTCGATCAGGCGGCGCACGCCCTCCACCGCGATGGCGGCCACCGGATCGGGATAGGCCTGGGCCTGCTGCACCAGGCGCACGACCTGCTGGTCGGCGATGGCGGCCAGTTGCACCGGCTTGAACTGCGCTGCCTCGGCCGTTGCGCCAGGTGCGGCCGCCTCGGCCTGCCGCGCCTGGTCGTGGCCGACGGCAAAGGCTTTCAGGCTGGGCTTGACGCCGACCCCGCCACGCTCGATGGTGGCTTCGAACTGGGCCCGGCTGAACGGCAGCACACCGGTGCCGCACAGGCTGCCGAAGAGCACGGCGCTGATGACGCTGCCCACCCGCTCGGCAGACTCGGCCATGTCGAAGCTGACGAAACGCTTGGCGGCCTTACGGGCATGTTCGATCAACGCGTCGCTGTCGACCCGGCCATCGCCCATGGCGGTGCGTTCACCGATGGAATACACGCGATGGGTGGAACTGAGCAAGGTGGTACGGTCCGGCGTGACCAGGCCGCGTTGCACGGCGCGGCCCGCTTCCATCAGCTCGGAGGCGAGCACCACGTCCACGTCGCCCGGCATGGGCATCAGCGCCAGCACCGGCGTGCGTGCGCCAGGCTGGCCGGCACCGGGGAACAGTTCCACGTAGTAGATGGTGGCCCCGGTGCGCTGGGCCACGCCGGGCACGGAGGTGGTCTGGGCAAAATAGCCGTTGGATTCGCCCAGGTCGACGATCCAGTCGGCCAGCACGCCACCGCCCTCGCCGCCCATGGCGAGGATGGCGATCTTGATCGGTTTAGGGGACATGGTGCAGCTCCATCTTCAAGGTCAGGTTCTTGTTCATTGCGGTCATGGCGCGTCCCGGCTCAGAAGGCGTAACGCGCACGGCGCCTGGCGTCGCGTGCCTGCAGCCAGCCGATCACCACGGTGCGCACGCGCTGGCGCAGCTTGTCCATGCGGCTGGGGTTGGTGATGATCTCGGCGCGGAAGAACGAGGGGCACAGCACCGCCGCATGCGAGACCTCGCCGCACAGGCCGCAGCCCACGCAGCTGTCCACCACGGTGGCGACCGGATCACGCCGCAGCGGATCGGGGTTGCTCTTGATGGAGAGCGACGGGCAGCCCGACAGGCGGATGCAGGAGTGGTCCCCGGTGCAGGTCTCGGGATCGACACCGAAGCGCTCGCGCACCACGCGCTGGCCGGCAGCGACGGCCTTGCGCACCTTGGGTTTTTCGCGGCGCTGCAGGTTGAGCATGCATTCGCTCTGCGCCACCAGGACCTTGGGGCCTTTCTCGGTGGTGGTCAGGGCTTCGCGCAGGGTGCTGGTCATGCGCTTCAAGTCATAGGTGCGCTTGATGGTGCGCACCCATTTCACACCTACGCCCTTGACCGCCGTCTCGATCTCATGACCGGTGCTGCGGGTGGCGTTGACGGCGCGCGAGGACGGGATGTCCTGGCCGCCGGTGGCCGAGGTGTAGTTGTTGTCGATGATGATGGTGAGGTTGTCGCTCTGGTTGAAGACCGCATTGGCCACGCCGCTGGTCAAACCGTTGTGCCAGAAGCCGCCATCGCCCATCACCGAGATGGCGCGCTTGCCGGCCGGCGCATTGAGCGCCGCCGCTCCGGCCCCGCCCAGGCCATAGCCCATGGTGGTGTTGCCCAGGTTGAAGGGCGGCAGGATGGAGAACAGGTGACAGCCGATGTCGGCGCTGATGTGGTGCTCGCCCAGCTCACGTTCCACCAGCTTCATGGCGGTGAAGATGGGCCGCTCCGGACAGCCGGTGCAGAAACCCGGCGGCCGTGCATGCACCGACTGGTCCAGCGTGGGCAGTTTGGCTTCCTTGATGGTGACCTCGGCGCTCCTGGCCGGGGCATTGCCGTTGGCGATGGGGATCACGCGCGGCGTGCTGGCTGCCGGTGCGGGAGCGGGTTGTGCCTCGATGACCTGGTAGCGCTCCAGGAACTTGCGCACCCCGGCCAGTACGGTGGCGGTGTTGTATTCACCGGCCATCGGCAACAGGTCCTTGCCATGCAGCTGCGTGGGCAGGCCGAGCTGGCGCAGGATGTTGGCCACGTTCTGCTCGACGAAGTTGGGCTGGCCTTCTTCCAGCACCAGGATGGCGCGCTTGCCCTGGCAGAAGCGGTCAAACTCGGCATCCACCAGCGGATAGGCGACGTTCATCACGTACAGAGGAATCTTCGACTCGCCGAATACATCGGACAGGCCCAGTTGTTCCAGCGCACGGATCAATGTGTTGTAGGTACCGCCCTGCAGGGCGATGCCGACATCGGCCGCGTCTTCGGCAAAGAACTCGTTGAGCTGGCGGGCGCGGATGAATTCGATGGCGGCGGGCCAGCGCTGCTCGACCTTTTCCTTTTCATGCAGGAAGCTGGCGGGCGGCAGCACGATGCGGCTGAGGTCGCGCGCCGGATTTTCCAGCGCATCCTTGACGGTGAAAGACGGACGGCGATTGGCCGAACTGACGAACTGCCCGTGTACGTGGCAGGAGCGGATGCGCATCTGCAACATCACCGGCGTGCTGCTGGCTTCGGACAGGTCGAAGCCATCCTTGACCGCCTGCACGATGCAGGGCAGGTTGGGACGCGGATCGAGCAGCCACATCTGCGACTTCATGGCGAAGGCATGGCTGCGTTCCTGCATGATGGAGGAACCCTCGCCATAGTCTTCGCCGACGATGATGAGCGCGCCGCCCAGCACCCCGCCCGAGGCCAGGTTGGCCAGCGCGTCGGAAGCCACGTTGGTGCCGACGGTGGCCTTGAAGGTCACCGCGCCGCGCAGCGGATAGTTCACCGAGGCCGCCAGGGTGGCGGCAGCGGTCGCTTCGCTGGCGCTGTTCTCGAAGCGGATGCCGTGTTCCGACAGGATGTCCTGGGCATCGGCCAGCACGTCCATCAGGTGCGAGATCGGTGCGCCCTGGTAACCGGCCACATAGGCCACGCCCGACTCCAGCAAGGCCTTGGTGACGGCCAGGATGCCCTCGCCGCTGAATACTTCCCCTGCGCCCAGGCGCAGTTTCTTGACTTCTTCTACGAATGATCGCTCGGCCATCGTGGTCCCCGTGTGCAATGAATTTCCTTGTGTTGCACTTTCGTTCCCGGGGAGGCTGGCGTCAATACATGATTAATCATGCATCAGGACTTTTGGCAGAGGCTGGATAAGGCGCGCATTCCGGGGATAGGAAATGGGTCGTGCGAGGTCTGGCAAGGGCGTGCCCTGCCCTTCTGACGCCATGAATCATGGAGGCTGCAACTAACTTGATGGCGCTGAAAAACTCACCAAAGATAATGATTTACGGATTTTCCATTGCACGTCGACAACATCCCGCGTGCAATCGGGATGACGCCATGTTGCAGCGCATATTGCCACCACGGCCCCGGCAATGAGATAAAGACATCACAAGAACTAAAACATGATTTTTCATACATCTTGGCACGAAACTTGTTAGGCAAAGGAAGTCATTTCCGCCCTCTTGTTTCCGCCCTGATGATGACAAGAGACACCACCGCCGGACTAGCCTGCAGAGGTAGCAGCCATGATGAACGTACTCCACTCCGATCCCTCCACCGGGCGCATGCCCATGCCGGCGTCGGTCGAACGCCTGCTCAATGGTTCCAACAAGCTCCTGTTCGCCTCGTCCGACCTGGACGAAGTGCGCTCCATGGTCGGCCGCGTGATGAAACCGCACCGGCTGGACCTCACCGGCCAGGGCGAGCGCCTGGATGCGCGCATGCATTACACCTCGCTGGGTGACCTGTCGGTGAGCCGCCTGCGCTATGGCTCGGCGGTACAGATCGAGCCGGGCTCGCTGGACAGCTTCTTTCTGGTGCAGATGCCTCTTTATGGGATGGCGCGTATCGAAAGCGGTGCACAGCACATCGATTCCTCGGCCGAGCTGGCCTCGGTGCTGAGCCCGCAGGAAGCCACCCGCATGACCTGGATGGCCGGTACCGATCAGCTGATGCTGCGCCTGTCGCGCTCGCTGGTGGAACGCACCCTGGTCGGTTATCTCGGCCACCCGCTCAACGAGCCGCTGCGTTTCGAGCTGGGCTTTCGCTGGCGCGAGTGTGCGCCGTGGCAATGCATGCTGTCCTACCTGATCGACTGCACCCTGCAGCATCACGACCTGGCCATGCACAAGATCGTGGTGTCGCAGATCGAACAGCTGGCGGCGTCCATCCTGGTCACTTCGCATCGTCACAACCATTGCGAGGATGCTCCGGCGCGGCGCAGTACCATCCTGCCGCGCCATGTGCGGCGCGCCCAGGATTTCCTGGAAGCCCACGCACACGAGCCGGTCACGGCCGAGCAACTGGCCCAGGCCGCCGGCGTGAGCGTGCGCAGCCTCTATGCAGGCTTCAAGGATTTCCTCGGCGTGAGCCCGATGCAATACCTGCGCGACCTGCGCATGGAACGCGCCCGCGCCGAGCTCATGAGCGGCGACAGCAACCACGTGGCCGGCGTGGCGCTGCGCTGGGGCTTCGCCCACATGGGCCGCTTCAGCAACGAATACAAGCAACGCTACGGCGAATCGCCCAGCAAGACCTTGCGGGCGCGCTGACCCTTGGCGATTGACGAAAAAAAATGCGCCGGGATCACCGGCGCACAAACCCTCCAGACCAGAGAGTAGAGAAAGACCGCGTCAGCGCGGGGCCAGCCGCTGCGCCACCATGTAACCGGAACCCGCGCCCAGTCCCGGTCCGGGATGGGTACTGGCACCGATGTGGAAGACATTGGCCACGGTAGTCTGCTGTCCACGCGCCCCGTGGCTGCCTGCAAACGGACGCAGCCAGAAGAACTGGTCGGGCGAACACACGCCCGAATACGGATCGCCACCCACCAGATTGCAGTTCAGCGCCTCCAGATCCGCCGGCGAATAAGCGCGGCGGCCCACGACCCGTTGGCCCAACCCGGGCATGACCTGCTCCAGCTGCGCCTGCACCCGGTCCGCGAAGGCCTCGCGCACTTCGGCGGTCCAGCGGCCATCTGCCGCAACGGCGATCTCGCCGGCGCTGTCGCCCTTGAGGCGGGACGGCAATTCCTGCATCTGTATCCACAGGATCCAGCCCCCCGCCGGTGCGCGCGAGGGATCGACGGCCACCGGCTGGCCGATGGCCAAGGTGGGACGCGCCGGCAGCCAGCCGTTGTTGGCCCCGGTCACATTGGCGCACACCTGCTCCATGCTCTCCGTAAGGTGCACCAGCGGCACCTGCAACAGCTCCGGCGTGGTCCAGGCCGGTGGGGCATCCAGTGCGAAGTGGATCTGCATGCCGCCACGTCCGAACTGGTAGCTCCCGGCCCGCTCCCGCACCGCCTGCGGTGCCTGCGCCAGCAGACGGCCATAAAGCTGCGGCGGCGTGACGTTGCAGACCACCGCCTGCCCGGCCTGCAACTGCGTACCGTCGGCCAGCACGACACCGGTGGCGCGCTGCTTGCGGCCTTCGCCGCGCGTCATGATGCGGGCCACGTCAGCGTTCGTGCGGACCTCGCCGCCATGCTGCATGATGAGATGCGACAGGGCCGCCACCAGTTGGCTGCCCCCACCCTTGACCACCGGCATGCCACCGCTGACGACGGCAGCGAAGGTCAGCTTGCCGATCAGGGCCGAGGTGGCATCGTCCGGACCGAGACCGGAATGCAGCACCCAGGGCGCGATCAGGGCGCGCGCCAGATCCGACTTGAGCGTGCGTTGCGACCAGCGGCGGAAGCTTTCCATGGCATCCGCGCCAAAACCGAGCAGGCCATCCAGTCCGCGCGCCCGCCATTCGGAAAACAGCAGCCGCAGCAGCTTCCAGCCATACGGATCGCTGCCCAGCAGACCGAAGGTCAGCGCCGCATCCTGTCCGAACAGGCGCTGCGCCATGGCCAGCAAGGCCGCGCCATCGCCCGGTGCCAGCGCGTCGATGCGGGCAGCGGCGTCGGCCAGGTCCTGACGCAGGGCCAGGCCCCGGCCATCGGGCGTGACCAGCCCGGTGGTGTAGGCCGGCTGCAGGAATTCCAGTCCGGCCGTCTTGAGGTCGTCGGCCAGTTCGGCATAGGCTGGGCTGCCCATGAAGAGCGGATACCAGGACGACAATACCTCATGGGTATAACCCGGAAACAGCGTCTCGGTGCGGATGCAGCCACCGGCGCGGTCATTGCGTTCCAGCACCAGCACGCGCTTGCCGCGCCGCGCCAGCAGCGCGGCGCCGACCAGTGAATTGATGCCGCTGCCGACGAAGATCACATCGGCCGCATCCGGCCCGGCAAAGGAATGTGCGCTGGCCATGTGCTTACTCCACCAGCGCCAGCACGCGCAGCGGACTGCCGGAACCGCCCTCGATCTTGAGCGGTGCGGAGAAGAGCATCGCCCCCTGCGGCGGCAACTGGTCCAGATTGCGCAGGCATTGCAGGCCGTAGCGATTGGCACCGTGCATGAGCGTGTGGCAAGGATAGGGAACCGGCCACGCGTAGGACTGGCCGGCATCGGTGTTGATGGTTTCCACGCCGAAGCCGTGTACCTTGCGCTGGTGGATCAGCCATTCAACGGCGGCCTGCGTGGGGCCGGGCGTATGCGCACCGTCCTCGCGCAGGTTGAGGAAGGCGTCCGCATCATCGACCCGCAGCGACCAGTCGGTACGCAACAGGACCCAGGCACCGGCCGGGATGGCACCATGCTGCGCTTCCCATTGTTCGAGGAAAGGCACGTCGAGCAGCCAGTCTTCGTTGGCGGCCACTTCGGCGCTGGCATCGATCACCACGGCCGGCGCAATGAAGTTGCCGGGCGCGATGGTATCGACGCTGTTGCCGGGATGGTCGCGTCCGCTGATCCAGTGCACCGGTGCATCGAAGTGGGTGCCGGTGTGCTCGCCACAGGAGAAGTTGTTCCAGTACCAGGCCGGACCGGATTCATCGTAGTGCGAGATGCGCTCGATCTTGAAGCCCTGCACCTGGCCGAATTGCGGCGGCAGTTGCAGCGCGGGGAAGGACGGGGACAGCGTTTGCGTCAGGTCGACCACGCGCAGGCGGCCATCGGCCAGACCGGCGGCCAGGGCGGGCAGCAGCGCAGTGGAGGTGTGGGGGGATGCCATGGAGGGCTCCTTCAGTGATGCGAACAGGATGAAATCAGGAGGCCATCAGGCCGCCGCCTGCAGGGCGGTGAAGCGCCCGGCATGGAACACCAGCGGTGCCGCCGGCTGGTGGCCGGTGCGCACGATGCGCCCGACCATCAGCAGGTGATCGCCCACGGTACGGCTATGGTCGTTCTCGCACACCAGTACGGTGAGCGCACCGGCGATCACCGGCAGGTCTTCCGGTGCCTGGGCCACGGCCACGCCCTCGAACTTGTCGGCGATGGCCGGGGTGGCGAAGCGGCGCGCCAGCTCTTCCTGTCCGTCGGCCAGCACGTTGATGGCGAAGTGCGCACAATCGCGGAAGGCGTCCAGGTTGGGCGAGTGATTCACCAGGCTCCACAGTACCAGCGGCGGATCCAGCGACAGCGAGGCAAAGGAATTGATGGTCAGCCCGACATCGCGTCCGTCGCGGGTGCGCATGGTGACGATGGCCACGCCGGTCGGATAGGCCCCCATCAGGTTGCGCAGGGTGCGCGGTGCCAGGTCGGTCTGGCCCCACGGGGCCGGTTGCGCCTGCAGATCAGGCGTGGCTTCGGCCAAGGCCAGGGTTGCAATGGACGACATGATGGCTCCTTATGCAGCGACGGCCACGGCCTTGGCCTGATGGCCGGCCACCAGTTCCTCGCAGGCCTGGGCATCGGCCCACCAGGGGAAGTAGCGCGGCGGGTGGTTGAAGCCTTCGGCGATTTCCTTGGCCAGCGACGGCATCTGTCCGGCTGCACCCAGCAGGCCTAGGATGTGCGGCGGCGGCGGGGTCAGCAGGGAGTTGGTCCACTGCACCACCCACTTGGCGTAATCCCAGAACTGTTCAAAGGTCTGCTCCATCCAGTCACGGGTGTAGGGCTGGTCGCCATGGGCCAGGATGGCATCGAGATAGACCTTGGCTGCCTTGGTGGCATTGTTGGCCCCTTGCCCGGTGATCGGGTCATTGGTGGCCACGGCGTCACCCAGGCCAAAGACCAGGCGGCCGGACGGCAGCGTCAGTACCGGCTTGCGCACGGTAGGCGCGAACGAACCGGCAAGGATGCCCTTGTCATCGGTCAGTTCGGCGTGCTCGGCGCGCTCGGCCTCCCAAGGCAGGAACTTGCGCAGGAAGTCCTTGGACGTGGCCAGATGCTCCTGCGGAGTCCGCACCTCGCGCCAGCAATCCAGCGGACCACCGGGGATGCCCTCGAAGACCATGATGTCGCACGGGCCGGACAGGGTCAGGGCCGGGAACACGAAGTACTCGCCGACGCCGGGGATCAGGTTGAAGGCTACGCTGGAATAGTCCGGCTGGCGCTTGAGGCCATGCACATAGGTCAGGGCCAGGGAACGCTGCGGCTTGTCGAAGGGAGAACGGGCGGCATCGCGCTCGAAGAGCTTGACCACTTCGCCCTTGCCGGCCGCCAGGATCACCAGGTCATGTTGCTCGGAGAGGACCTCCAGTTCGGCCACGCCGGCATCCTGGATCAGGACCTTGCCGCCGCGCGCCTCCACCTGCTCCAGCCAGGACGACATCTTCAGGCGCTGGTCCACGGCCTGCGCCGGACGGTCCAGGCGGGCGCTCCAGTCGATGGCCTTGGCCCCGGGCACCTCCGGATGCGGTACGGCAAAGCTGATGCCCTGCACCGGCGGACATTGCTGTTCCCAGTCATTCAAGCCGAGATCGCGTTCGATCTGCAGCGACGGATCGAACATGCACTGGCTGGACATGACCTTGCCGTTGCGCAGGTCATCGGGTGTGCGATTGGTCACCACGGTGACCTGATAACCCTGCTCCAGCAAACCGAATGCCAGCGGAAGACCGGCCTGACCACCACCTACGATCGCAATGCTACGCATGATGTTTCTCCTCTCGTTGTCAATCGATCCGGATCAGCTGAATGATGCGAACCGATCGTTGAAAATCATTTAAATGTTCTAAATCGTATAAATCATTGATGGCTTCACTGCGCCAGGCGCGGGATGGCCGGCACGGCCTGCTCCGGCCCCATGGCGGAATAGCCGCCATCGACGGCGTAATCGGCCCCGGTGACAAAGGAAGCGTGGCCGGACAGCAGGAAGGCCACCACATCAGCCACTTCTTCCGGGTTGCCCACGCGCTTCAACAGATGGAAATCGGCCGCCACGCGGTCGGTCTTGGCGCGGTCGCCGCCGGTCAGTTCATCCATCACGCGCGACCAGGTCCAGCCGGGCGAGACCGAGTTCACGCGGATGGCGTCACCCGCAAAATCCATGGCCATGTTGCGCGTGACCTGCACCAGCGCTGCCTTGGAGACCGGATAGAGCCAGCGCCCGGTCTGCGCCACCTTGGACGAGATGCTGGTGAAGTTGACGATGGCACCGCCACCCGCCTTGACCAGATAAGGCCGCACCGCATGGGCGGCCATGACGGCGCTGACCAGATTCACATCCAGGGTCTTGAGCCAGTCCTGGCGTGAGGAAGCGGCACCGTCATCGAGATAGGAGGCGGCCAGGTTGACCAGGAAATCGAGCCGGCCGAAGTGCGCCGCCACTTCTTCCACGGCCTTGGCCACTTGCGCGTCATCGGTGATATCCACGCGCCAGAAGCGACAGGCGCTGCGGTCTTCACCGGCCACGCGCTGGCCGCCGTCGGCGTCGATGTCGAACAGCGCCACCTTGACGCCATAACTGCGCAGGCGGCGAACCACGCCTGCACCGATCAGGGTGGCACCGCCGGTGACGACCGCCACTTTGCCTTCGAGATCTTTCATTGCGCTAACCCTCTGTTGTCGGTTGTGGTGATGCAGGGAGAAGAGCATCGCTTGCTCGCTGCGCCTGCAATGCATGATGGACGCAGCAGGCCGCAAGGCCCTATCCGCAGCGCGCACGGGCTATCCATCGTTTGCGGCAATTTGAAAAGCCGGGTCCGGCAGGCGGCGCGCGTTGCCGCACAGCATGGCCGGGTTCGCCGATGGCGCAAGTTCCTGCACTCAGGGGATAGCGATGACCGGATCTGGATCATCGGTTTGCGAGCACTGCCGCGATCATTGATCCGCCTCAATTCATCTACACGCCAGGCCACTCCGCCACCCGCGCCGGTGTTTCACACCGCAGCACGCTGGGGCCGCGGCAAGTGCTGAAGCGAGCGCGTCGTCTGCACCTGACCTGCCACCACCATTTCACACACAGAGGGAAACCATGAAGAACGCACCACGCACACTGCTGGCACGCGCCCTGGGACTGGGCTGCAGCCTGGGCCTGGCCCTGGCCTGTCTGCCGGCCCATGCCATCGACGGCAGCGGCCTGCCGTCTTATCCGGACGGGCTGGAAAACTTCGGTTCGGGCGCACTGCCGCCACCGGGGGTCTACGGCATGGTCTATACCGGCTTTGCACAATACGACCATATCCGCGGCAACAACGGCCAGGACATCGGCCCGCCGGACTTCCGCGTGCAGGTCGGCGTGCTGGCACCGCGCGTGGTGTGGGTCACGCAACAGAGCATCCTCGGCGGCCAGCTGGCCTTCCACGCACTGGCACCGCTGCTGGATGTGGATGTGCGTGCAGGCGGCCGCAATTTCCACAGCCGCGGCCTGGGTGACATCACCGTCGGCCCGGCCCTGGCGTATCACGCCTCGCCGGCCCTGCATTACGCCGTCGGCTTCGACATCACCATGCCCAGCGGCCAGTACAGTGCCGACAATCCCTCCAGCCTGGGCAAGAACATCTGGGTCTACCAGCCGCTGGTGGCCCTGAGCTACATCCAGCGCGAAGGCGTCAATGCTGACGTCAAGCTGATGTATGACTTCAACGGCCGCAACGGTGCCACGCAAACCCGCTCGGGCCAGGCCATCCACGCCGACTACGCGCTGGGCTGGGGCTTCGGCAACGGCCTGGTGGCCGGGGTGGGTGGCTATGCCTACCAGCAGGTGACCAATGACAGCGGCCCCAATGCCGCAGCCGGCAAGTCGCAGGCACTGGCCATCGGCCCCAACCTCAAATACGACAACGGCAAAGGCCTGGTGGTCACTGCCAAGTTCCAGCAGGAATATGACGTCCGCAATCGCCCCGAGGGCAAGCAGTTCTACGTGAAGGCCATCCTGCCGTTCTGACGCGGCTCACGGACTGGCTCTCCCGCCATCGGCCAGGCCGGCCGGTGGCGGGCCTCTTCCCTGCCGGCCATCGCCGGCGACCTCATTTGCAGGAGTTCCGCTCATGGACACCCAGCCTGGCACCACGCGTCCGCTGCCCCTGGCATTGCGCATCGGCCTCACCTTCGGCACCCTGGTACTGCTGTGCATCCTGTCCGGCGTGATCGGGCTATGGCAGTTGCAGCTCGTCACCGGCAAGCTCGATGCCGTGGTCAACGACGGCAATCTCAAGCTGGCGCTGGCACAGGACCTGTCGCGGCAGGTCCATATCGGCGTGGAATCCTTCCAGAGCGTCATCATCATCAGCGACAAGGCGGCGGCCGAGGCGGCCATGCAGCGCGGGGGCGCCGCGCATGAGCGTTTCATCAAGCAGCGCAAGGCACTGCTGGCGCTGGTGGCCGATGAGCAGATGCGGCAACTGACGCAAACCGTCTTCACCGTGAACGACCAGAAGGCCGAACCAGCCTTTGGATACTTTGTGCAACTAAGTATGGCCGGACAGCGCGAGGAAGCCGGCCGCTGGCTGGCCACGCAACTCAATCCGGCGCTGGCGCAATTGCAGGCGGCGATCCAGGCACTCATCGATCTCCAGACCGAACGCAATCATCAGCTGCAACTGCAGAGCCAGCGGGACAGCCAGCGCGCCCGCTGGCTGATGGGAGCGTGCTTCGTGGCTTGCCTGGTCTTTGCAGGCGGGGCGGGTTACGCGCTCATTGCCGGCATGCGCAAGAGCCTGGGCGGCGAACCGCATGACGCGCTGCATGTCGCGCACGAGATCGCCGGCGGCAACCTGGTGGTGACGGTACCGGTGGCCGGACGCGACCAGGCCAGCATGATGGCGGCCATGCGCGAGATGCGCGACAAGCTCATCGCCGTGGTCGGCCTGGTCAATCACAATGCGCAGGCGGTGGCCTCGGCCAGCCAGCAGATCGCACAGGGACATCACGATCTCTCCGAGCGCACCGAAATCCAGGCCAGCTCTTTGCAGCAGACCACGGCCTCGATGGGTGAACTGAGCAGCAAGGTGCGCTATACCGCCGACCAGTCGGCATTGGCCTGTCGCCTGTCCGATGAAGCAACGGCAGCGACCCGCAGCGGGCGCGAAGTGGTGGAGCGCGTGATCGCGCAGATGCAGGAAATCGATACCAGCTCGGGGCGGATCGTGGACATCATTTCGGTCATCGAGGGCCTGGCCTTCCAGACCAACATCCTCGCCCTGAATGCGGCGGTGGAAGCGGCGCGTGCGGGAGAACAGGGACGCGGCTTCGCAGTGGTGGCGACCGAGGTGCGCACGCTGGCCCAGCGTTCGGCAGCGGCCTCGCGCGAAATCAAGCAACTGATCCTGGCGTCGGTGGACAGCAGCGCCGCTGCCAGCAAACTATCGCGCGAGGCCGGGGCGGCCATGCAGCAGGTGGTGGAGAGCATTGCCCGCGTCAACAGCGTGATGCGCGATATCTCTTCGGCCAACCAGGAACAGAGCACCGGCATCGGCGAAGTGAACCAGGCGCTGATCCAGCTCGACGACCTCACGCAAAAGAATGCGGCGCTGGTGGAAGAGGCGACGGCGGCCTCGATTTTCCTCAATGACAAGGCGGGGGAACTGGCGCGTTCGGTGCGGACTTTCCAGCTGCCCGTGATTGCCTGATCACAAGACCGCGTCAGACATTTCCGACATCAAAAGCGCAGGATGACTGATCCCCCGGCGGCTTCATCCGGCGCATCATGGCTCAGCTGTGGGCAAGGCAAGGCTTTGCTCACGCTCCGGATTTCCCTCAAGGAAACGCGCCATGAAAAAAATAAGCATCTCCGCCAATCGCCGCCGTTTCCTGCGCGGCGCGCTGACCGCCGCGCCCGCCGCTGCGCTGGCTGTCACCACCGGCAGCCTGAGCGCCAGCGCTCAGGAGCAAGCCGGCAACGCCCCCTACAAACCCGTCTTCTTCAACCAGGATGAATTCGCGCTCCTGAGCGCCCTGGCCGATACCCTCATCCCCGCCGACGAGACCGGGCCCGGTGCGCTGGAAGCGGGCGTGCCCGCCTTCATCGATGCGCAGATGAATACCCCCTACGGGCAGGGCCAGCTGTGGTACATGCAAGGCCCCTTCACCCCGGACGCTCCGCCCGAATTCGGCTACCAGCTGCCCTATCCGCCACGCGAACTGTACAAGAAGGGACTGGCCGAATTCGACGCGGCCATCCGCCAGCAGTATGGCCACGGCTATGTGGAACTGAACACCCAGCAACGCGAAAAGATGATGGGCGAGTTCGAGAAGGGCGACCAGGGCAGCCTCAAGATGGCCACCATCCCGCCTGCGGCGCTGTTCAACCTGTTGCTGCAGAACGTGCACGAAGGCTATTTCTGCGACCCCACCGATGGCGGCAACAAGGGCATGGGTTCGTGGAAGATGATCGGCTTCCCCGGTGCCCGCGCCGACTATTACGACTGGGTCGACCAGTACGGCCGCACCTATCCCCTGCCCCCGATTTCGCGCGGCTGATCGCTGCTTCCTTCTCGCATCGTTTGACCCCGAAAGCCCAAGCATATGGCCAACAAGAACATGAAAGCAGTCGACGTCGTCATCGTCGGCTTCGGCTGGACCGGTGCCATCATGGCCAAGGAAATGACCGAGGCCGGACAAAGCGTGGTGGCGCTGGAGCGCGGCGTCTATCGCGACACCTATCCGGATGGCGCCTATCCCAAGACCATCAATGAGCTGGAATACCAGCAGCGCTTCAAGTTATTCCAGAATCTGAACAAATCCTCGTTCACCTTCCGCCGCAAGACCGGCGACAGCGCCATCCCCTATCGCCAGATCGCCATGTTCAAACCGGGCGAAGGCGTGGGCGGTGCGGGCCTGCACTGGTCGGGCTGCCACTGGCGCATCCTGCCGGAAGAGTTGCGCATGCGCAGCCATTACGAGGAACGCTACGGCAAGGGTTTCATTCCCAAGGACATGACCCTGCAGGACTGGGGCGTGACCTACGAGGAACTGGAACCGTATTTCGATTTCGCCGAAAAGATGATGGGCACCTCCGGCACCGCCTACCGCGTCGGCGGCAAGGTGGTCGACGACAGCGGCAATCCCTTTGAGGCCAACCGTTCGGACAACTTCCCGCTGCCCGCCCAGAAGGAGCAATACCAGGCCGCGCTGTTCCGCAAGGCCGCGCAGCAGGCGGGCTTCCATCCCTTCACCCTGCCCTCGGCCAATGCCTCGGCGCCTTACGTGAACCAGTACGGCTGCCAGATGGGGCCCTGCACCTTCTGCGGCTACTGCTCCGGCTATGCCTGCTACAACTATTCCAAGGCCTCGCCCAACGTCAACATCATGCCGGCGCTGCGCAAGAGTGCGCTGTTCGAATTGCGCAGCAGTTGCAACGTGCTGCGCATCGAACTCGACAGCACCCGCAAGAAAGCCACCGGCGTGACCTACGTGGATGCCAATGGCGATACCGTGTTCCAGCCGGCCAACATCGTCATCGCCAGTACCTTCGCGTACAACAATGCGCGGCTGTTCCTGCTCTCGGGCATCGGCAAACCCTATGACCCGGTGAGCAATACCGGTGCGGTCGGGCGCAACATCGCCTTCCAGATGATGTCGACCATCAATGCCTTCTTCGATCCGGGCAAGAACATCAACGGCTTCATCGGTGCCGGTGGCAATGGCGTGGCGGTGGATGATTTCAATGGCGACCACATGGACCACGGCCCGCTGGGCTTCGTCGGTGGCTCGCCGATCTGGTGCAACCCGGCCGGGGCCAAGCCGATCTCGGGCATCGCCGTTCCCAGTGGCACACCCAAGTGGGGACGCGACTGGAAGCGTGCGGTCAAGGCCAGCTACCTGAACACCATGTCCTTCGACGTGCATGGGGCCAACATGGTCTATCGCGACGTGTATGTGGATCTCGATCCCAACTACAAGGATGCCTTCGGCCAGCCGCTGCTGCGTTTCACCTTCGACTGGAAGGACAACGACATCCGCATGAGCCGCTACGTCACCGACCAGGCGGTCAAGATCGCGCACGAACTGAAGGCGCGCGAGATCAAGGTCACCGTCAAGGACTTCGGTGCCGCGCCCGACCTGCGCAGCTACCAGACCACGCACTGGGCCGGCGGCGTGGCCATGGGTACGGATCCGTCCACCAGCGTGGTGAACCGCTACCTGCAGAGCTGGGATGTGCACAACGTCTTTGCGGTGGGCTCGGGCGTGTTTGCCCAGGGCATCGGCTACAACCCGACCGGGGCGGCGGTGGCGCTGACCTACTGGTCGGCGCGCGCCATCCGTGAGCAGTACCTGAAGGACCCGCGACCGCTGGTCAGCGCGTGAAGACGGGAGCGATGATGAAACGACTGATCCTGATCTCCGCCCTGGCGCTCGGTACGGCGGCGCTGGCTGCCAGTGCTGCCTACAACCTGGCGTATGCCGATGAATCGCTGAGCGTTCCTGCCCCACCCAAGCCACCCGTGGGCGCGCGCCTGCTCAATCGGGAAACGGCACCCCTGCGCCCGCTGGCCACGCCGCCAGCCGATGCGGCACTGGCCCAGCGCGTCGCCAAAAAAGACAGCCCCAGTGCCGATGACCAGCTACTCTTGCGCGGTGCTTATCTTGCACGCGCCGGGGATTGCGTGGCCTGCCACACCAGCAAGGGAGGTGCGCCCTTCGCAGGCGGACTGGCGCTGGCCTCGCCGATCGGTGCGATCTACTCCACCAACATCACGCCGGACAAGGAACACGGCATCGGCGACTGGAGCTACGAAGATTTCGCGCGCCTGATGCGCACTGGCGTCACCAAGGCGGGTTATACGGTCTATCCGGCCATGCCCTATCCCTCGTATTCGCGCCTGACCGATGAGGACATGCAGGCGCTGTACGCGTATTTCACCAAGGCCGTGCCGCCCTCGGCGCAGGCCAATCGTGCCAATGACATCCCCTGGCCCTTGTCGATGCGCTGGCCGCTGGCGATCTGGCGCAAGCTGTTCGCGCCGACACCAGCGCCCTATGCGGCACCCGCCGGGACTGACGCACAACTGGCACGGGGGGCCTATCTGGTGGAAGGACTGGGCCACTGCGGCAGCTGCCACACGCCGCGCTCGACCACGATGCAGGAGAAATCGCTGCGGGATGACAGCAGCCGCCTGTATCTCTCCGGCGGGCAGCTGGTCGATGGCTGGAGCGTACCGTCGCTGCGCAACGAGCATGGCGGTGGCATCGCCGGCTGGAGCCAGGCCGACCTGGTGGAATTCCTGCGTACCGGCCGCAACCAGTACACCGCTTCCTTCGGTGCCATGAATGACGTGATCGAGCATTCCATGCAATACATGACCGAGGCCGATCTCAATGCGATGTCGCGTTACCTGTTGAGCCTGGCACCACGCAACGGAGCCGAGCCTTATCGCTATGACGAGGCCACGGCCACGGCGGCTTACGAAGGACGCCCGCAGACGCCGGGCGCAGCGCTCTATCTGGATCGCTGCGCGGCCTGCCATCGCAGCAACGGTACCGGCTATGGCAAGGCCTTCCCGGCGCTGGCCGGCAATCCGGTGCTGCAAACCGGGGATGCCACCTCGGCCATCCGCATCATCCTGCAAGGCGGACGCCAGCCCTCCACCGATTCCGCCACGGCGGGGCTGGTGATGGCACCCTATGCGCAATTGCTCAACGATCAGCAGGTAGCGGAAGTGACCTCCTACATCCAGACCGCTTGGGGCAATCGCGGCGCGACCGTGAGTGCGGCCGATGTAGCCAAGATACGCAAGACCGCCAAGCCCGTAGAAGACCGGGCACCCTGAGCGCAACGCCGCTGCACCCCTTCAATGCAGGCTACGGGCGGCATGATCAATCAGGTCGGCCACCTGTCGCGGATGCGAGACCAGCGACAGGTGGCTGGAAACAATGGTCTCGGTCTGCGCCTTCATGGCAGCGGCAAACTGCTGCTGCACGGCGGTCGACAAGGCGTGATCGCCCTGCGTGACCAGATACCAGCCGGGCTTATCGTGCCAGGCCGCGTGCATGACCGGTTCCGCGAAGGCGCTGGCAGCAATGGGTTGCTGCACGGCCGCCAGCGTACGTACCTGATCGACCGCCACGTCGTGCGCCATCACCTGCGCAAATACCTTGGGGTCATCCAGCCAGATGAGTCCGTCGTGGTCCGGCTGCAGGCCCTGCATGGGTGCCTGCAGTCGCTGCAAGGCCTGCGCCACGCTCTCGCCGGAATCCGGTGCCAGCGCTGACAGATAGACCAGTCCCTTCACCTTCTCCTGATTCCCGGCCTCCGAAATCACCGCCCCGCCCCACGAATGCCCGACCAGCAGCACCGGATGCGGCTGGCGCGCAATGACGCGGGAAGTGGCCGCCACATCGGCCGCCAGGCTGCTGAGCGGATTCTGTACCGCCGTCACGTGATAGCCCTTGCGTTGCAGGAGCGCGATCACTTTGCTCCAGCTGGAGCCATCGGCGAACGCGCCGTGGACCAGGACGATATCGATCAAGGGGGCAGGCTCGGTACGCATGGTCTGGGCCGGTGAGAGAAACGGGATCAGAAAAAGCCAGGCCATCAGGCCGGCCAGCATCCAACGCCTGCGCAGGCGATGGCGGTCCAGGTTGTGCTTCATCGCTCTTGCGCTCCTCATCCGATGAAGGTGGCCTGTGGCACCCAGTGCGCCGGGAAGCCAGCGGCAGCCAGGGCGGGTGTGCAGCCATGGGCCTGGTAACTGGCCACGCCCTGGCTGATGAAGGCATCCAGCGCCATCATCGCGTGCAGTTCCGCTTCATCGGCGCAGGAAGCCAGGATGAGTCCGCCGCCGCCCGCCGCCAGCGGGCCCGCGCAGATCACGCGGCCCTGCTTGAGCTGCGCGGCAAGCCAGGCCTTGTGCGAGTCGAGGTGCCGCTGCACCTCCTCGATGGGGCGGGTGTAGGTGAGGACGATGGCAAAGATCATGATGCGCTCCCGATCAGTTGGCCAGCAGGTCGGCCACTACGGACGGGATCTCGTCCAGCGCCACGCGCATGGATTGGCTGCGCAGCTCGGCCCCCTTGGTCAGCCGTTCGGCACGTACGAAGCGCACACGCTGGATGCCGAGGAAACTGAAGAAGGCCTTCAGGTACGACTCCTGATGATCCATCACCGCCGCCGGTCCGCTGGAATACATGCCGCCGCGCGTGGAAGCCACGATCACCGCCTTGTCACCGGACAATCCCAGCGGCCCCTGTTCGGTATAGCGGAAGGTGCGTCCCGGCTGGGCCACACGGTCCAGCCAGGCCTTGAGCTGGCTGGGCACCGAAAAGTTGTACATCGGTACGCCCAGGACGATGACGTCACTGTCGAGGAATTCGCTGACCAGCGTCTCTGAAAGCGCGTGCTCGGCCAGTACGCCCGCATCCGTGACGCTGCCACCGGACTGGCGGAAGCCGGCGGCAATGGCACCGTCCAGGTGGGCGACGGGCGCACTCACCAGATCGCGTACGCTGACCCGGGCTTGCGGATGCCGGGCCTGCAGATGATCGACGATGGCCGCGCTCAGGACACGTGAGGCGGAGGCATCGGCCAGGATGCTGGTATCGAGGTGGAGAATTTTCATGGCGGGGTCCTTTCAGTCATCAATGAGGAAGAGCACGGGACTGACGATACCGACGCAAAGGCCGCGCCACTAGCCATCATCGGCGCACCAGATTGTTCCATCCATGGAACAATGCCGATCTTATAATCAGGCTTTCCCTCATCGTCGGAGCGCGCATGGAAGACCTCAACGATCTCGCCTTGTTTGCGTCTGTCGTGGTGCACGGCAGCTTTTCGGCAGCCGCCCGTGCGCTCGACATTCCCAAATCGCGCATCAGCCGCCGGGTGGCCGAGCTCGAACAGCGACTGGGCGTGCGGCTGCTGCAACGTTCGACACGGGTGGTGCGTGTCACCGATGTGGGTGCGGCTTTCTTTACCCACTGCGAAGCCATGACGCAGGCGGCGCGGGCGGCGGTGGAAGTGAGCGAACAGGCGGGGGCCAAACCTGCGGGCCGGCTAAGGGTGAGTTCGCCCATGGGGGTGGCGCACATCTTCCTGGCGCCGCTGCTGGCGCGCTTCCTGTGCGCCCATCCTGATGTGCGGCTGGAGCTGGAATTGAGCAATCGCCGGGTCGATGTCATCGGCGAGGGTTTCGATGTGGCCATGCGGGTCAGGAGTACGCTGGAAGATTCCAACCTGGTGGTGCGTACCTTCGGCACCAGCCAGCAGGTACTGGCTGCCAGCCCTGCGTACATTCGGCAGCACGGGCCCTTCGACAGCGTGGAGGCTCTGCAAGGACAACGCGGCCTGGGTCCCGGCGGCATGCCGGGCCAGGCCCAGCGCTGGCGACTGCACGGTCCGCAGGGAGAAGTCGCCGAGATCGACTACGTCGCAGCCATGGTGACGGACGACATGCATCTGGCGATGCAGGCTGCCATCGGCGGTGCCGGCGTGGCACTGCTGCCCTTCAACGTCTGCCACGCTGCCATCGAAGGCGGTCAATTGAGGGTGCTGCTCCCTCAGCATCGCGGCACGCCGCATCAGCTGCATGCGGTGTTTCCGTCGCGGCGCGGACTGGTGCCGGCCGTGCGCGCCTTCATTGAATTCATGGCGGTGGAGCTGTCGCAGACCATGCAGCAGGAAAACCAGGCCTTGTTGGCGCTGCTGGCGCATAAGCCGGCGCGGACCGGCAAGCCCCGGATCAGGCGGACTGGCAGCGCCTGAGCTCGTCCCGCAGGTCGGCTGCGAATGTCTCCGCCAGTGCCAGCCGCTTGCCGGGATAGGGGAAGATGATGGCGCAACGCGTATCGAGCTCTTCCACCACCGGCCGGATCACGACGCCCGCACTGACAAACGGTTCCGCCGTGATGCGCGATACCAGCGTGATCCCGGCCCCTTCCGCCACCAGCGCACAGGCCACCAGCGAATTGGGCGTCTCCATGGCCACCTGCACCGATACCCGCAGCTTGGACAACGCATCATCGATCTGATAGCGCATGTAGCTGTGCTGCGACAGCAGGATCATGCGCTCCCCATCCAGCTCCTTGAGCGAGACGCGCTTGCGGCGCGCCAGCCGGTGCCCGACCGGCAGCACCAGTGCGCGCTCCAGCGGTTCCAACGGTTCGATGGAAATCGAAGGCTGTGATAGCGGCAACTCGACAATTCCTATATCGAATTGCTTGGTCGCAACCATCTCGGCGATCTGGCGTGACGGCAAGGTCTGCACGAAGACCGACACCTGCGGACGGGCCGCCGCGAAGCGTGCCACCGTACGCGGCACCAGGCTCTGCGAGAGCGCCGGCAATGTCGCAATGCGCAATGCACCGGCCCGCTGGTGCCCGATATCGTGCGCCACCTGGGCAATGCGGTCGAGGTTGCCATAGATCGGTTCGAGCTCTGCATAAAGGGCCTGGGCCTCGGGTGTGGCGACCAGTTTGCGGCCGCGCCGCTCGAACAGGTCGTAGCCGATCCGGATCTCCAGATGCGCGATGGCCCGGCTCACCGCCGGCTGGGTCACGCTCATCATCTGCGCGGCACCCACTACGGTGCCGGTGCGCATGACCGAATAGAAGGCTTCGATCTGACGCAAATTCACGCTGTTTCTCATATAACCAACTCGCTGTAATGGTTCGGAAAACATGCCTCAAGGAGGTGCAGTATCGCATCTTTGCAGTGCCTTTTCCCTCGTAAATTCGCTGATTTGCACCGCAACAAGACACATAACAAACAGGCATAAGCAACCCTCGAAATTTTAATATTTGAGGCGCGGAGGACTGCCTACACTAGGGACTCCTGCTGTCCATTCAACTGCAGTCCCTACCCGGAGGAATACCTGATGCGAAGCGTTCTTGGCGTAACGATGGCGGCCGCCTTGCTGGCCACGGCAACTTCCCATGCGGCGGAAACGGTCTATGTCGGCGGCTACGGCGGTTCGACCGAGCAGGCCTTCAAGGAAAAGATCATTCCGCCGTTCGAAGCGAAGACCGGCAGCAAGGTGGTCTACGTGTCCGGCAACTCCACCGACCTGCTGGCCAAGCTGCAAGCGCAGAAGGGCCGCCAGGAAATGTCGCTGGCCATGATCGACGATGGACCGATGTACCAGGCCGTCGGCCAGGGCCTGTGCGCCAGGATCGAAGAAGGCAGCGGCTCGCGAGAGGCCTATCCCAACGCCCGCATGATCGGGGACAAGTCGATCGGCATCGGCTTCATCGCCACCGGCCTGGCTTACAACAAGGAAGTCTTTGCCAGGAACGGCTGGAAGGCCCCCGACTCCTGGCAGGACCTGACCAATCCCAAGTACAAGCAGAAGGTGGTGATTCCGCCCATCACCAACGGCTATGGCCTGCTGACGCTGGTCATGATGGCGCGCCTCAACGGCGGCAGCGAAGAAAAGATCGCACCGGGTTTCGACGCCATGATCAAGAAGGTGGCGCCCAATGTGCTGGCCTGGGAACCCTCTCCGGGCAAGATGGCCGAGATGCTGCAGACCGGTGAGGCGGCCCTTGCCGTCTGGGGCAATGGCCGCGTGCAGGCGGTCATCGACCAGGGCGCACCGGTGGAATTCGTCTATCCCAAGGAAGGGGCGGTGGCACTGATGTCGGCCGCCTGTGTCGTCGAAGGTGCACCGCAGCCCAAGCTGGCGCAGCAGTTCCTGCAGTACGTGCTGTCGGCCGAGGTGCAGGCCATCCTCGCCACGGCCCAGGGCTGGGGACCGGTCAACAAGAACACCAGGCTCGCACCGGAGGTCATGAAGCGCGTGGTCTACGGACCCGAGAAGGTGGGCCAGATGATCGCCCCCAACTACGGCGTCATCAATGCCCAGCGCGCCGAGTGGACCAATCGCTGGAACCGCGCCGTCGAGCGCTGAGCGCTCCTTCTTGCCAGATCAGACCAGGGGATTCCCTCCATGAGCTTTCTTCAATTGAATGGCCTGTCCAAGCACTACGGCGATGTGGTGGCCGTGGGACAGTGTGAGCTGTCGGTGGCCAAGGGCGAATTCATCAGCCTGCTGGGCCCCTCGGGCTGCGGCAAGACCACCACGCTGCAGATGATCGCCGGCTTCGTGCAGCCCAGCAGCGGACGCATCCTGCTCGATGGCCGCGACATCACCGACATCAAGCCGAGCCGGCGCGGCCTCGGCATCGTCTTCCAGAACTACGCCTTGTTCCCGCACATGACGGTGGCGCAGAACGTCTCCTTCGGCATGGAGATGCAGGGGCTGGCCAGCGGTGAACGCAACCGGCGGGTGGCGGAAACGCTGGAGCTGGTACACCTGGCTGCACTGGCGCAACGCTATCCCAAAGAGCTCTCCGGGGGCCAGCGCCAGCGTGTTGCGCTGGCCCGCGCGCTGGCCATCCAGCCACCGGTGCTGCTGCTGGATGAGCCGATGGGTGCGCTCGATGCCAAGCTGCGCGAAGAAATGCAGATCGAACTGCGCGCCCTGCAGCACCGTGTGGGTGTGACCACCATCATGGTCACACATGACCAGGCCGAGGCCATGACCCTGTCCGATCGCGTGGTGCTGATGAACAAGGGCTGCATCGAACAGATCGGCCGTCCCTACGACATGTACGAACAACCCAACGGACGGTTTTCCTCGACCTTCCTGGGCAAGGCCAACGTGTTTGCCGGCACCCGCATGCAGGGCCGCGACTGCGTCGAACTCCAGGGTTATCGCCTGCCTGCCTCCGATCTGGCCACCCACGGCGAGGTCGAATACATCGTGCGTCCCGAGAAGCTGGAATTCACCACGCCGGAAACAGCCATGCTGGCCGGGCGCGTGGAGGCACGCGTATTCCTCGGCAATCACTGGCTCTATCAGGTGCAGACCCCGCTGGGCCTGGTGCAGATCAGCCAGTCCAACAGGGGTGCCCCCAGCTCGGCCGAAGGCGATACGGTCAGCCTGCGCTGGGCAGCGGAACATGCGCACGTGGTCCCCCGTGCGGGAGCCGCGCAATGACCGCCCGCAGCAGTGCCCTGCCCTACTGGATGGGCACACCGGCCGCCCTGCTGACGCTGGCCTTCGTGGTGCTGCCGCTGGTGGTGACCTTGTCGCTGAGCTTCTTTCCGTTCGTGGCCGGTGGCGGCACGGGCGATCAGCTCACGCTGACCCACTATCTCGACATCGCCACCGATGACTACTTCCAGAGCATCTTCCTGCGCACCTTCGGGCTGGCACTGGTGGTCACCCTGATCTGCATTGCCATCGGCGTGCCGGAAGCCTATGTGCTGTCGCGCCTGTCGGAAAGATGGCGGGCGGTATCCATCGTGATCGTACTGGGGCCGCTGCTGATCTCGGTGGTGGTCCGCACCCTGGGCTGGGCCATCCTGCTGGGCAACGAAGGCGTGATCAACAAGGCACTGATGGCGATGGGTCTCATCGAGACACCGCTCAAGATGCTGTTCACCTTTACCGGCGTGGTGATCGCCCTGGTGCATGTACTGGTACCGATGATGGTGCTGGCCGTCTGGGCCTCGCTGCAGAAGCTCGATCCGGCCACCGAACAGGCTGCCGAATCACTGGGCGCGGGACTGGGAACCATCATGCTGCGCATCGTCTTCCCGCAGGTGATCCCGGGCGTGCTTTCGGGCGGACTGATCGTGTTCTCGCTGGCGGCCAGCGCCTTCGCCACGCCGGCCATCATCGGCGGACGACGGCTGAAAGTGGTACCAACCACCATCTATGACGAATTCCTCGGCAATCTCAACTGGCCATTGGGGGCGGCGCTGTCGGTGGTGCTGCTGGTGATCGTGCTGGCTGTCTCGCTGGGCGTGAACCGCCTGGTGGAGCGCCGCTACAGGCAGGTGTTCCAATGAAGACGCGCGCTCCGCTTCCGCTGTTGCTGTTCCACTTCGCCTTTGCGGCCTTCATGCTGGCCCCGCTGCTGATGGTGGTCTGCGTTTCCTTCACCGACAAGGGCTACATTTCGCTGCCCTTCGGTGGCGCCTCGCTGCGCTGGTACGGTGCCATTCTGCGCGAGGACAGTTTCATGACGGCCTTCTATCGCAGCCTGTCGCTGGGTGTCACGGCAGCCACGCTGGCCACCTTGCTGGCGGTGCCGGCCGGCATGGCCATCGCCTGGTATCGCTTCCCCGGACGCGATGCCCTGCTGGGGCTGCTGCTGTCGCCGCTGATGGTACCCAACATCGTGCTGGGCATCGCGCTGCTGCGCTTGCTGACCCTGCTGGGTTCGCCCGGCACCGCCTGGGGCCTCACGGTGGCGCACACGGTCATCGTGCTGCCCTACGTACTGCGCCTGGTGGTAGCCGCAGCCACCGGCTTCGACCGCACCATCGCGCAGGCCGCGCAATCGCTGGGTGCATCAGCCTGGACGGTGTTCCGCCGGGTCGAGCTGCCGCTCATCATCCCGGGCGTGGCGGGGGGCTGGATCATCGCCTTCATCAACAGTTTCGACGAACTGACCATGTCCATCTTCGTCGCTTCCGCCGGTACCGAGACCCTGCCGGTGAAGATGTACAACCACATCGCCAACACCATCGATCCGCTGCTGGCCTCGGTCTCCACGGTACTCATCGTGCTGACCCTGGTGCTGATGGCGCTGCTGGAACGCTTCTACGGGCTGGACCGGATTCTCTCTGGAAAGACATCATGATTTCAACGGATATCGATACGCTGGTCATCGGCGGCGGCGTGGTGGGCATGTCCATCGCCTATGGCCTCTCCAAAGCCGGCGAACGGGTGCTGGTGCTGGACGAGGGCGACGATGCCTTTCGTGCCGCACGCGGCAATTTCGGCCTGGTCTGGGTGCAGGGCAAGGGCGAAGAACGGCCCGACTATGCGCGCTGGAGCATGGCCTCGGTGCTGCGCTGGTCATCCTTTGCGCAGGAGCTGACGGCAGCCAACGGCATCGACCTCGAGCTGCAGCAGATCGGCGGCCTGCAATTCTTCCTGGACGAGGATGAACTGCGGGCCTATGTACGGAAGCTGGAAAACCTGCGCGCCGCCGTCGGTGACTATCCCTTCGAGGTCCTCGATCCGGTCGCGCTGAAACAGCTCTCGCCACACATCGGCCCGGAAGTGGTCGGTGCGGTCTACGGTCCGCGTGACGGGCACGTCAGTCCGCTGCGCCTGTTGCGCTCGCTGGTACAGCGCTTTCACACGCTGGGCGGCATCCTGCGCAATGGCGTGCGCTGCGAGCAGATCGACCATCGTGCCGACCGCTTCCACGTGCAGGCAGGCGGACAGGAATACGTCGCCGGCAAGCTGGTGCTGGCGGCCGGGCTGGGCAACCGCACGCTGGGCCCGATGGTCGGCTTGCATGCCCCGGTCGCGCCCAATCGCGGACAGGTGCTGGTGACCGAACGCATGCAGCCCTTCCTGCGCCATCCGTCGGGGCACGTGCGGCAGACCGGCGAGGGCGTGGTGCAGATCGGCGATTCGAAGGAGGACGTCGGATTTGATGACCGCACCTCGATCGATCAGCTGGCCCACATCGCCCATCGCGCGCGTAAATATTTTCCGCTGCTCGATGGAGCCAATGTGGTCCGTACCTGGGGAGCGCTGCGGGTGATGACGCCGGACGGCTTCCCCATCTATGAAGAATCACGTCAATGCCCGGGCGCCTTCCTGGTGACCTGCCACAGCGGCATCACGCTGGCCGCCATGCACGCCGGTCCCCTGGCGGACTGGATCCGGGGTGCGGCCGAGCCAGCCGCCATTTCCACCTTCAAAGCGGAGCGATTCCATGTTCAAGTCCATGCTGACGGCCAGTGAAGACCAGCGCGCCGACATTGCCATCCTGGTCGATGGCAAGACCATCCGGGCACGCGCAGGTGAAAGCCTGGCCACTGCCCTGCTCAATGCGGGCGTCGTCCCCTTGCGGCATACGCCGGTCTCGGGCAGCCCGCGCGCACCCTTCTGCCTGATGGGGGTGTGCTTCGATTGCCTGGTCGAGGTCGATGGCCGCCAGAACGTGCAATCCTGCATGGTGCAGGTGCATGCAGGGATGCAGGTCCGCCTGCCCGACGGCGCGCGTCACGTGGGAGACCCGGCATGATGGCACCCACTCACGATCTGATCATCATCGGTGCCGGGCCGGCCGGCATGTCCGCCGCCCTGCATGCGGCCGCGCTCGGTCTGAAGACGCTGCTGCTGGATGAGCAGAGCCACCCGGGCGGCCAGATCTATCGCAATGTCACGCAAGTGCCCCCCAAGGTGGCTGCGGTACTGGGCCCGGACTATCGTCATGGACGCGGTCTGGCCGAGCGCCTGCAGCAATGCGGCGTGGACTATCGTAGCGGTGCCCTGGTCTGGGAGATCACCGAGGATCTGGTGGTCACGTTCCAGCAGGACGAGCGTTCCTCACGCGTGCGGGCGCGCCAGATCATTGCGGCTACCGGCGCCATGGAACGCCCTTCGCCGGTTCCGGGCTGGACCTTGCCGGGCGTGCTCAACGCCGGTGCCGCGCAGATCGCGATGAAGACCTCGGCCTCGGTGCCGCAGGGGCCGGTGGTACTGGCCGGTGCGGGCCCGCTGCTGTTGCTGGTGGCCTGCCAGCTGTTGGAGGCGGGGGCCGAAGTCGCGGCCGTGGTGCAGACCGCTCCGCGCGAAAACCTGCGCCGCGCCCTGCGTCATCTGCCCGCAGCGCTGGGCGCGCCGCACTATCTGATCAAGGGCCTCAAGATGCTGTGGCGTTTGCGCCGGGCTGGCGTACCGCTCTATCAAGGTGCCAGCGAGCTGCGCATCGAGGGCCAGCATCAGGTACAGCAGGTGCAGTTCAATATCGGACCACAGCGCCACACGCTGGCGGCCAAGGTCGTTCTGCTGCATCACGGGGTGGTACCCAATACGCAGCTCAGCCGCCAGCTGCGCCTCGATCACCAGTGGGATGCCATCAATCTCTGCTGGACGCCGGTGGTGGACGAAGGCGGCCAGAGCTCCCTGCCCGGATTGCGCATTGCCGGCGACGGTGCCGCTATTGCGGGCGCCCGTGCGGCAGAACCGGCGGGCGTCATCGCGGCCGCCCATGCCGCACTGGCCGTGGGCAAAATCGATGCGCCCACGTGCGCCGCCAGCGTGCGGGAAGCACAGGCGGAACGTGACCGGCATCTGCGGATCCGTCCCTTCCTGGACGCCCTCTATCGTCCGCCGCAATGGCTCGCGCAGCCGCCGGACGAGGCCATCGTATGCCGCTGCGAAGAGGTCACGGCCGGACAGATCCGCGAGATGGCACGTCTGGGATGCCAGGGGCCGAACCAGACCAAGTTCTTCAGCCGCTGCGGCATGGGTCCTTGCCAGGGACGCATGTGCGGCCTGACCGTCACGCAGATGCTGGCGCAGGCGTTGCACAAGTCGCCCGAGGAAGTCGGCGCCTATCACATCCGCACGCCGCTCAAACCCATTGCGCTGGCTTCGCTGGCGGCACTGGCCGATACCGAACCGCTGGCCCCGGAATGATCCGGGGCAGCCCCATGGCAGTGACATGATCCATCGTTGACAGGAGAATCGCTTGAGCACCACCGACCACAGCATCGAGAGAAAACACACCAATGCGCGCATGAGCAAGATCGTCCAATATGGCGGCCTGGTCTACCTGTGCGGCCAGACCGCCAATGGCGGACCGCATGCCGAGGCCGACATCGCGACCCAGACCGGCGAAGTGCTGGCCCGCATCGATGCCCTGCTCCAGGAAGCCGGCACCGGCCGGGAGCGCATCCTCTCGACCACCATCTACCTGCGCGACATCGCCGACTTTGCGGCCATGAATGCGGTGTGGGATGCCTGGGTGCCTGCCGGAACCGCGCCGGCCCGTACTACCCTCGAAGCCAGACTGGGCGCATCCAATCTGCTGGTCGAGATGACCGTGGTCGCTGCCCGATAAGCAGAAAAAAAGAAGGGCAGGCAGCCACTGCGGCTGCCTGCCCTTCCGTATTTTTTGCTCAATACTTCACATTGGCAGAGAGGTAGACCGCCCGCCCATCCCCTGGTGCATGCCGGGTCTGGTCGTTGATCCAGACATATTCATAGTAGCGATTGGCCAGGTTCTTGAGCTGCAGTTCCAGGCTCAGCTTGTCGTTGACCTGATAGGTCGCGCTGGCATTGAAGAGCGTATAGCCACCATACTTGCCACCGGTATTGGCCGTGGTCAGGTAATAGCTGCCCTGGCCGTTGACCGAGGCCGACAGCTTCAGGTCCGCCGTGGCCTGGTAATCGATGCCACCGGAATACACCTGGCGCGGCACGTGGTCGATTTCCTTGCCGAGGGTGTTGGGTGCGGTCGGGTCCGGCGTGATGATTTCCGAACGCTGGCGCGAATACGCCAGCCACAGCGTGGTGCGCTTGCTGGCCCGCAAGTTGATCTGCAGGTCGACACCCTTGCGCTGCGTGCGTCCCACGTTTTCCGAATCGCCCGTGGGATCGTTCAGGCGTCGCTTGACCTCATCCGAGGCACGCTGCTCCCACACCGCCACGCGACCATCGAGCCAGTCCACCGGCGTGAACTTGACGCCGCTTTCCCAGCCGTCATTGATGGAAGGACGCAGGTCATTGTTGTTGGACTTGTAGGCCGCCGCGCCCGCGCCGACCTGGAAGGTGCGGCCCCAGTTGGCATACAGGCTGGCCTCGCGGATCGGTGCATAGACCACGCTCAGCTTGGGCTGGCGGATGTAGCCGTAATCCTGGATGCCATAGCTCACCCCGCGCGAGGGATCGTTGAAACGTCCTCCCACATGGTCGACCCGGTAGCCGGGGATGATGCGCAGCGACTCCACCGGCTTGATCACGGCCTGCACGTAGGCACCCACCGTATCGAAGACGAAATGATGGTCGCGCGTCTGCGATACGCGCACCTGGTTGACCGTGTTGTAACGTGGGCTCTGGTCTTCCTGGCGCTCCATGCTGAAGCCGCCTTCCAGTGCCAGGTCGCTCATGCCTTCGAGCGCCTTCCAGCGCGGGCGATAGGTGGCATTGGTCAACAGCCCGTAGTGGGTCTCGTCGATGACGCGCTCCTGCTGCGAGGTCGTGGAGGAATAACGCAGCCAGCGCTGGTCACGCACGCGATTCAGATAGAGCTTGGCACCGACCGAGAGCTGGTCATCGATGTCGCCATCGAAGTGCAGGCTGACCTGGTCCATCTGGCGGTTGCCGCCATCGGACTGGGCATAGGCATTGGCATGACGGATGCTCAGGCCGGTGCGATAGCGGCCATCATCGCTGGTGTAGAACCACTTGCCGGAGAAGGCGATGTTCTCGGCCTGCGCATGGTCGCGATAGCCATCCGATTTTTCGTAGCCGACGAAATAGTTCTGCGACCAGTTGCCGTTCTCTACGCCCTTGACCACCTGCACCTGGCGCGTGTTGAAGCTGCCGTAGGTCAGGCGCGCCTCGTCGTAGTTGCCGCCCTGGCGGGTGACGATGTTGACGTTGCCGGCGATGTTGTGCAGGCCGTAGCGCGCATCGTTGGTGCCGCGTACAACCTCGATGCGGGCGATATCGAGCGGGAACAGCGTGCCCAGGAAGGGCATGCCGCCCGCATTGTCATTGCTGGGGATGCCGTCGATGAGCAGCTTGACCGCATTGACCTCGCCCTCGCCATTGAAGCCACGGAAGGACAGCTTGCCCGATTCATTGCCCTGGCGGAACTGGGTCAGCATCACGCCGGGCGACTGCGCGAACAGCTCCCAGTTGTATTGCACCTGCTGTTGCTGGATGCGGTCGGCCCCGATCAGGTCCACCGAGGTCAGCACGTTGTTGAGCTGCAGCGGACCGCTGCGGCGTGCGCTGACTTCCACGGTACCGAGCGTCAGTGAAGAATCCTCGGCGGCGCTGGCCGATTGTGCCAGCGCCCAAGGCGCGGCCCCCAGGGCCAGCAGGCCGGACAGGGCGGTGAGTTTGAACACGGGTCGTGCGCGATGCAGCGGCCCGGGCCGGCGGGCGGAGTGAGTCGTCATTGGTCTTGTAGTGGTCTTGGTATAGGCAGTGCATGCGGCCTCCCCCGGCAGTTGCGCTGCCGTCCCCTGGATGCCGCATGGGAAATCAGGAGCGGCAAGCATAAGCTGGTATGACCACTTGTTGAATGTGGCAATTTGTCGCAGGGGCTTGTTACCATGCGAGATCTCTTCCTGCTGATCCTGCGCGCATGAAAAAACCGGACCTCCGTACCCTCGACCTGAACCTGCTCAAGGCACTGGCCGCCCTGCTCGATGAACGCAACGTCACGCGTGCCGCAGCGCGTCTGGGCGTGAGCCAGCCGGCCATGAGCGGCATCCTCACGCGGCTGCGTGAGAATTTCGATGACCCCCTGTTTGCCCGCAGCCAGCGCGGCATCGTGCCCACGCCACGGGCGCTGGAACTGGCGCAACCGGTACAGCGCGTGCTGCGCGACATCGATGGCCTGCTGCATCCGCCGATCTTCGATCCGGCCACGGCCCATCTGGATTTCACCATCGCCGCCACCGACTATGCCTTGCGCGCAGTCGCCCTGCCGTTCCTGACGGCGCTCAAGCAGCATGCCCCGTTCATCCGCGTGGCGCTGGCGTCGATGGAAGATGCACCGCTGCAGGAGCGGCTGGAACGCGGCGAGATCGACCTGGCGCTGACCACGCCGCCGGATACGCCGCCGGGCCTGCATGCGCGGCGGCTGTTCGACGAACACTACGTCTGCGCGATGCGTGAGGATCATCCGGTGGTGCGGGGACAGCGGCTCTCGCTCAAGCAGTTCTGCGCGCTGGATCATGCGCTGGTGTCGTACGCGGGCGATCCCTTCCACGGCGTCACCGATGAAGCACTGGCACAGCGCGGCCTGCAGCGGCGCGTGAGCTTGTCTGTGAAGCGTTTCCTGGTATTGCCGGAAATCTTGCGCAGCACCGACCTGGTGGCCGTGGTGCCGTCCCGGCTGGTGGCCGGGGTGGAGGGCCTGAAGCTGTTGCCGCCGCCGCTGGAGATTGCCGGCTTCACCAAGACGGCGGCGTGGCACGAGCGTACGCACCGCGATCCGGCGCAGCGCTGGCTACGCCAGCTGCTGTTTGCCACGGCCGGGCTGGTGCCGCTGCGTTGATCCTTAGCGCGGCGTGGCGGCCTCAGCCGCTGCCCGCGCCAGGCCGGTGATCCATTCCTGGTGGGCATTGAGCATGGGATTGGGCAAGGTGGCGGCCAGCTCGCGCGCGGGCTGGCCGTTCTGGGTCTCCTGCGTGAGGATGCGCACGCGGCCGCCCTCCAGGTCTTCGAACAGCCAGGCGTGGTGGACATCCAGACGCTGCCCGGCATCACCTTCGACCCAGCCGTGCCAGGCGATGCGAGCGGCCTGGCCGGGCTGGGGCGGCAGGTATTCGGTCACTTCCGCTTCGACCGCAAAGCCGAAGGTCGTAAAGCGGAAACGAGCGCCCGCCGACAACATCGGACCGCTGTCATCATGGAAGCGGATCTCGCTGGCATTGCCGTAATAGCCGGGCCAGGCGCGCGTATCGTTGAGCAGCGGCCACACCTGGGCCGCCGAGAGACCGGCGATGATCACTTCATTGGAAACATAGTTGTCGGTGGTACCGGGCAGATAGCCGGCCGGCCAGATGATGGCGGCCTGGGTGGTGATGGCAGACATGATTTTCCTTGGCGGATTGTTGGACAGGTCTGCATGATGCGGACCGTCCAGTTATTACGCCAATCCTGAAAACCGATGATGGATATCGGGAAAACTGATATCTGGATCAGGCGCAGGCCTGAGGTTCAGGCGCGGCCGCGTGCGAATTGCGCAGCCACCTCGGCCACGCGCTTGCCCAGATAGGCGGCCGTGGCCAGGTCACTGGCACCGGGCGTGATCTCGGCGGGGGCATCGTCCGATTGCGCCATGGCACCCAGCCAGCCGCCGATGCGATTGAGTTCATCACCGCTCTTGCCGGGGAAGAGATCGACACCGGTCCAGAGCATGCCGTGCTGGGCGGCGAACAGCGCCAGGGTCACCAGGGAATTGAGCTTGTCGCCGTGCAGCGCGCCGGAATTGGTGAAGCCGGCCGCTACCTTGTTGCGCCAGGCCTGCGGGATCCACGCCTGGCGGGTCGAGTCTTCCATGAACTGCTTGAAGCGCGCCGAGATGGTGCCGTTATAGGTCGGCGAGCCGAAGATGATGGCGTCGCTGGCGGCAATGGCAGCCCAGTCCACACTGCCGGCGGCGAGCGGCACCAGGGTGGCGTGAGCCCCTGCGACTTCTTCCACGCCGCGCGCCACGGACTGGGCGAGTTTTTCGGTATGGCCGTAGCCGCTGTCAAAGACGATGCTGATGTTCATGTTTTCTCCTGTGGATAAATCAAACTGTTCGGGACCGGGGAATGACGTAACAGGCTCATTCTGCGCAAATGGATTACATGACGGTAGCGGTGCAATCCTTTAGGATTCATCAAGATGAACTTATCAATCCATTTTTCGGGGAGCAACGGCCATGGATACGTCGCAACGGGTACGCGCCATCATTTCCTTCGTGCAGGCCGCCGATAGCGGCAGCTTCGCCAGTGCCGGGCGGACACTGGGCATCTCCTCAGCTGCGGTGAGCCAGAATGTGGCCGGGCTGGAGACTGCGCTGGGCGTGCGTCTGATGAACCGCACAACGCGCAGCCTGAACCTGACCGAGGAAGGCAGTGCCTTCCTGCGTCAGGCACGCATTGCGCTCGATGCACTGGAACAGGCAACCGATGACGTGGTGGCGGCACGCGCGACACCGACCGGACGCGTGCGCATCTCCACCAGTGCGGCCTTCGGCCGCGAACAATTGCTGCCGCTGCTGCCCGGCCTGAGCCAGCGCTATCCGGCCTTGTCAGTGGAAGTGGATTTCGATGACCGCATCAGCGAGCTGGTGCAGGACGGCTATGACCTGGCGATCCGGGGCGGACGCATCGCCGATTCGTCGCTGGTCTCGCGCAGCATCTGCAAACTGAACCTGGCGCTGGTCGCCAGTCCCGCCTATCTGGAGGCGCGCGGCACACCGCGCCGCCCGCAGGATCTGCACAAGCACAGCCTGATTACGCGCAAGTTCCTGGGCGGCAAGGTGTCACCCTGGAATTTCCAGGGCAGCGACGGCAGCATCATGACCTGGAATACCGAACACGCACTGCTGACCTTGTCCTCGCCCGAAGCGCTGGTCCAGGCGGCCCTGGCCGGCATGGGTATCGCCGAAGTCGGGGTGCATCACGCGTGGCGCTATCTGCAACGCGGGCGATTGAAGGTGCTGCTCTTGCGCAGCCATCATCCGGGCAATTACGAGATGTGCCTGCAATACCCGCACCGGGCGCTGATCGCGCCGCGTGTGCGGGTGGCGGTGGATTACCTGCTGGAAGGCTTCGCCGCCAGCGAGGAACTGCACGTGCCGCTGGCCGCCTTGCGCAAGTACGCGGCCTGATTGGGGCAGCGATTCATTCCTGCTCGATCAGGGCCATATACGGTCCTGGCTGGCGCAGGACCGCAATGTCACCGGTGATGTGGCCCAGCTTGACCAATCCCTTCGAGTAAGCGAAGTCCTTGTAGAACAAGGCGATATTGCCCCAGGGCGCATAGAAGGCGATATCCCCGCTGCGCGGCGTATAGCCCTCGGGCTCGCCGCGCGTGGCCAGCTTGCGTGGCAGCTGGGCAATCTTCTCGGTCTGGTTGTAGTCGGACAGCTCCAGCGTCAGCGGCAACAGGGCGGCGAAGTCGCGGGCGGCCGGGCCGGGTTCGAGACGCGCGGTCAGGACGGTGTCGGCGATGGTGATGCGCAGGGTCATGGGCAGGCTCTTGGCAGGGGTACGGGTCTGCGCCGCTGCCGTCATCGGGCAGAGGCTCATCGCGCCGGCCATCAGCACGGCAACTACGGTCAGGCGCGGCAGGAAAGAGGAAGACATGGGCAGTCCGGAGGCAATCAATCTGACCTGATTGTCGCTGCATCATCGGTCCGTGATTAGTCCCGCCGGGCTGAATGCCATCATCAGTCCAGCTTATGAATCAGGCGCCCTGTCATCACCCCGGCTGACGTGGCCGGTTTTCGTAGCGCAGGGCATTGACCACCAGCGAGAACGCCGGCGAAGGCTGGCGGCGGCTGGGATAGTAGAGGTGATAGCCCTCGAAGACCGGACACCAGTCCTCCAGCACCCGCACCAGCTGGCCGCTCTCCAGATAGGATTGCAGGTCGTCTTCGGGCAGCAGGACCACGCCCAGCCCGGCCAAGGCCGCATCGATCTGCGGCGGCACGGTGTTGAAGATGAGCGAACCATCGACACGCACGTTGATCTTTTCGCCGTCCTTTTCAAAATCCCATACGTAAAGCCCGCCCGAGGACGGCATGCGCTGGTTGATGCAATCCTGGGCCATCAGGTCGTTCGGATGCAGCGGCACCGGATAGCGTGTGAAGTACTCGGGCGAGGCCGCCACCACCATGCGCAGCGGCGGGCCGATGGGCACCGCGATCATGTCGCGGTCGATGGTCTTGCCCCAGCGCACGCCGGCATCGAAGCGGTCGGCCACGATGTCGCGCAGGGCGTAGCTCATGTCGAATTCCAGCTTGATGTCGGGATATTGCTGCAACAGCGGGGCCAGCTTGGGCAGCAGCACGCGCTGGATCATGCCGTCGCCGCAGGTGATGCGCACGGTGCCACCGGGTTTTTCGCGCAGTGCGGTGAGGGCATCGAGCTCGGCTTCGATCTCGTCGAAGCGGTTGCCGATGGACTGGATCAGGCGCTCGCCAGCGGGCGTGAGCGAGATGCTGCGCGTGGTGCGGGTGAGCAGGCGAATCTGCAGGCGCTCTTCGAGGCCGCGGATGGCTTGCGACAGCGCGGATTGCGTCACGCCCAGTGTGGCGGCGGCACGCGTGAAACTGCCCTCGCGCGCCACGGTCACGAAACCCAGCAAGTCATTGAGATTGCGTTTGATCATGCAGCCACCCTTCCTGTGGTGAGCAATAAAGCCGGATCAGCCGGAGGCCGCGCCTGTGAAACTCGGGGTCGGTGCCGAAGGGGGACGGGATTCATTGATTAGTTTTTCTAATAGGGTAATTAAGGATTGATTACCTAGTCAATACGGCGCACGCACGCGACACTGATTGCCTTCACATTCTCCACGGCAAGCGCTGCGACCCGTGCATGCTGATTTTCGGCGTGCTGCGGCGGGCACAGTCTTGCCCGACATCATCATGAGCAGTTCCTCTTGCACCACCTCTTCACTGCAGGCCGCCGACACCCCGGTACAGGCGCACTGGGGCGGCGTCTTCGCCATGACGCTCACGGCCTTTGCCCTGGTCGCTTCCGAATTCATGCCGGTAAGCCTGTTGACGCCCATCGCACAGGATCTGGGCGTGAGCGAAGGCCTGGCCGGGCAAGCGATCTCGGTCTCGGGCGCCTTCGCCGTGCTCACCAGCCTGAGCATTGCGCGCCTGGCGGGGCAGCTGCCACGCAAGACGCTGCTGTTGTGGCTGACGGCGCTGATGCTGATCTCCGGCCCGGTCATTGCGCTGGCCCCCAACTATCCGGTCTACATGGCCGGGCGCGTACTGATCGGCATCGCCATCGGCGGCTTCTGGTCGATGTCGGCCGCTGCCGCCATCCGCCTGGTGCCGCCGCACGAGGTGGCGCGCGCGCTGGCCGTCTTCAATGGCGGCAATGCCTTGGCCACCGTCGTGGCCGCGCCGCTGGGCAGTTACCTCGGCGCACTCATCGGCTGGCGCGGCGCCTTCCTGTGCCTGGCACCGGTGGCCTTGCTGGCGCTGCTGTGGCAGGCGCTCAGCCTGCCGGCCATGCGTCCGGCCGCGCGCCACACCGCGCCCACGCATCCGCTGGCCCTGCTGGCGACACCGCTGGTGGCACTGGGCATGGCGGGCGTGAGTCTGCTTTTCATGGGGCAGTTCACCCTCTTCACCTATCTGCGCCCCTTCCTCGAAAGCGAAACGCGGGTGCAGGTGCAAACCCTGTCGCTGATCCTGCTGGCCATCGGCGTGGCCGGATTCATCGGTACTACGCTCATCGGACGGCTGCTGCGCCGTTCGTTCTACGGCACGCTGGTCTTCATCCCGCTGCTGATGGCCGTCATCGCCATGGCGCTGGTGGCCTGCGGCCATCACGTGCTGCCGGTCAGCGTGCTGCTGGCGCTGTGGGGTCTGGTCGCTACGGCCGCACCGGTGGGCTGGTGGTCGTGGGTGGCGCGCACCCTGCCGCACGATGCCGAAGCCGGCGGCGGGCTGATGGTGGCGCTGGTGCAATTGGCCATCGGCCTGGGGTCCACCCTGGGCGGACTGCTGTTTGACCACGGCGGCCATCACATCACTTTCTTTGCCAGCGCAGGCGTGCTGCTGGCCGCAGCCTTGGCGGCGGCGCTCACGGCACGTGAGGATCGCGGACTCTCATCGATCAGAAGGAAACATCCATGATGTGCAGTATTTCGGTGCTGAAGTCGTGAGGGACTGAGGCGTCCCCGCCACTTCGCTCAGGAATCAAAAAATCGGGCGGACACCTTGTAGGTGCCCGCCCGATTTCGTTCACTACGATGTCAGGTCAGCCGTTGGCCCTCAGGCCGCCATGCTGGCGTTGTCGATCACGAAGCGATACTTGATGTCGCCCTTGAGCATGCGCTCGTAGGCGGTGTTGATTTCCTCGGCGCGGATCAGCTCGATATCGGCCACGATGTTGTGCTTGGCGCAGAAGTCCAGCATCTCCTGGGTTTCGGGGATGCCGCCGATCAACGAACCGGCCAGCGAACGGCGCTTCATGATGAGGCTGAAGACATTCGGCGACGGGTGCGGCGTGGCTGGTGCGCCGACCAGGGTCATGGTGCCTTCACGCTTCAACAGCGAGAGGAAGGCATCGAGATCGTGCGGTGCCGCCACGGTGTTGAGGATGAAGTCGAAGCTCTTGGCATGTGCGGCCATCTCTTCGGCATTGCGCGAGACCACCACTTCATCGGCACCCAGGGCCTTGGCATCGGCACGCTTGGAATCCGAGGTGGTGAAGGCCACCACGTGCGCGCCCATGGCGTGCGCGATCTTGATGCCCATGTGGCCGAGACCGCCGATGCCGACCACACCGACCTTCTTGCCGGGACCGGCACCCCAGTGGCGCAGCGGCGAATAGGTGGTAATGCCGGCGCACAGCAGCGGGGCCACGGCGGCCAGGTCCGCTTCCGGATGGCGGACCGTCAGCACATAGCGCTCGTGCACCACGATCTGCTGCGAGTAGCCACCCATGGTCCAGCCGGGCGCGTCATCGGTCTTGCCGTTGTAGGTGCCGACCATGTTGTCGCAATAGTTTTCCAGGCCCTCTTCGCAATCCGGGCAGGTCTGGCAGCTGTCGACGATACAGCCCACGCCGACCAGGTCACCGACCTTGAATTTGCTGACGTGGTTGCCGACGGCGGCGACACGGCCCACGATCTCGTGACCGGGGACACAGGGGTATTGGGTGCCGGCCCATTCGGAACGGACCTGGTGCAGGTCGGAGTGGCAGATGCCGCAATAGGCGATGTCGATCTGCACATCGTGCGGGCCGGTGGCGCGGCGGGTGATTTCCAGATGTTCGAGTGGCTTGTCGGCGGCGTGTGCACCATAAGCGTGGACTGGCATGGGGATCTCCTCAGTAATCGGGCCAATAAGCTGGCGTTGAGAAAGAACAGGTCAGGGGTGGGCAACCTGTCTTGAAAATGGATGATTGTGGCGTCCGACAACGCGCGAAGACAGACCTATTTCGCGATGATTCTTGCCTAAAATTCCGGGACCATCGCGAAGACAAGCGCGTCATTCCCGCGACATCCGCTTCCGTGTGCCCCGGCAACACGGCGCTCGCACACACTGCGTGCGAGCTTGCAGATTCTGCCTCATCATTGGTACCGGGATTAGCCGGACCGGGCTTAATTGGTCTATAAGCCCGGCTAATTAGTTCCTGTGCCGATGTCATGGCAGACTGGACCTCCGATCGAACGTAAACTGATGCCGCAATGAACGATACTTCCGACCTCAAGGTCTTGCGCGCCCTGCGCGAATGGCGGCGCAATGGGCGCAGCGCGCTGCTGGCCACCGTGGTCTCGACCTGGGGCTCATCGCCGCGTCCGGTCGGCTCGCAACTGGCCATCCGCGACGATGGCCGGCTCATCGGTTCGGTCTCCGGCGGCTGCATCGAGGATGACCTGCTGTTCCAGTACCTGCGCCAGCGCCCCGCCACATGGGGCCAGGCAGGATCACCGCAACAGGTGCGCTACGGCATCGATGCCGATGAAGCGCATCGCTTCGGCCTGCCCTGCGGCGGTACGCTGGCGCTGCTGCTCGAATTCGATCCCCCGGCGGGCATGCTGGACGAACTGGTGAGTACGCTGGAACGTGGCCAGCTGGTCTGTCGCCGCGTCGATTGCCATGATGGCAGCAGCCGCATCGAGGTCAGCGAGTCACCGGCCGAACTGCTGTTCGATGGCAATACGCTGCGCCATACCATGGGGCCGGATTACCGGATGCTGCTGATCGGTGCCGGCATGCTGGCCGAATACCTGGCGACGATGGCGCTCTTCAACGGCTTTGCGGTGACGATCTGCGATCCGCGTTCGGAATACCTGGGCAGCTGGTCGGTGGAGGGCGTGCGCATCGTCACCGATATGCCCGATGATGCGGTGCTGGATTTCCGTCCCGATCAGCGCAGCTGCGTCATCGCCCTCACCCACGATCCCAAGCTGGATGACCTGGCACTGCTGGAAGCGGTGGCCAGTCCCGCCTTCTATGTCGGTGCCATCGGTTCGCGCCGCAATAGTGCCGCGCGCAAGGACCGCTTGATCACCCACTTCGAGCAGACCGAAGAAAGCCTGGCGCGCCTGCGCGGGCCCATCGGGCTCTATATCGGCAGCAAGACGCCTTCCGAGATCGCGGTGAGCGTGATGGCCGAGGTGCTGGCCGTCAAGAATGGCGTGGCCTTGACGCCGGTGCATTCGGTGGCGGCGATGAAGACGGCCGGTACTGCGTTCTAAGTTTTCATCCTTCGCGCCAGCTTTTCCTCTTTCCTCCCGTCATGAAAAAAGGACCGCTGCCTGCAAAGGTCAGCGGTCCGAACGGGACTTCATGAAAAAACGATTCAGCGCATCTGCAAGACGATGGGATTGCTGCTGGCCGGATTGGTACGGTCGCGCAGAGTCTTGACGTCGTCGACCTTGACCGCACCGCCATGATTGCCCCAGCTGCTGCGAATGAAGCTGAGCACGTCGGCAATCTCGGCATCGCTCAACTGGCTGCGGAAGGGCGGCATGCGATACGAATCCGGTACGCCATCAGCCACCACGCGCACCGAGCCATTCAAGGTCACGTTGATGGCCGAGGCATCCTCCTTGGCCAGCGAGGAGACGGCACCGGCCAGCGGTGGAATCCACGGCGCACGCCCGCGTCCATCGACCGCGTGGCAGGCCGCGCACTTGGCCATGTAGGTGCGTGCGGCGGGGCTGTCCAGGCGTTGTGCGGCCAGGGCGGTGGTGGTGCCGTTATCGTATTTCCACGGTTCCCCATCGCGCTTGGGATCGCCCGGCAGCGACTTCAGGTAACGGGCGATGGCCTGCAGGTCCTGGTCGCTCATGAATTGCGTGGAGTTGTTGAAGGCATCGGCCATGGAACCGAACACCACCGCGTGCTGGTTGCGGCCGGTCTTGAGGAATTGCACGACCTCGGCTTCACTCCAGCGGCCGATGCCGGTGTTGACGTCGCCGCGCAGGCTGGGGGCATACCAGCCATCGAGCAGTGCGCCGGACAGGTACAGCGGATGGCCGCCGTCGAGTCCCTTCTCGTTCATCGCCACGCCGCGCGGCGTGTGACAGCTGCCGCAGTGGCCCGCGCCCTGCACCAGATAGGCACCGCGATTCCAGAGGGCATCCTGTTTCGGATCGGGCTGGTAGGGATGCGGGCTGGTAAAGGCCAGGTTCCAGAACGCCAGCGGCCAGCGCATGTTGAGCGGCCACGGGATGTCGCTCTCCTGGTTGGCCTGCACCACCGGTTTCACGCCATGCATGAAGTAGGCATAGAGCGCGCTCACATCCTCATCCGACATCTTGGCGTAGGACGGATAGGGCATGGCCGGATAGAGCCGGTGCCCATCGCGTGCGACACCGTGACGCAGGGCGCGGTCGAATTCGGCCAGGCTGTAGTCACCGATGCCGCTGCCGCGGTCGGGCGTGATGTTGGTGGCGTAGATGGCACCGAGCGGTGTGGCCATCTCCAGGCCACCGGCGAAGGGCTTGCTCTTGGGGGTGCTGTGGCAGGCCACGCAATCGGCCTGGCGCGCTACATACTCGCCGCGCTGGATCAGCGCGGCGGAGGGAGGCGGCGGCGCAGCGGCGCCGTCGAAGGGCGAGCCCGGAGTGCGCAGGGCGACCCAGGCTGCGGCGATCAGCAGCGCGGCGAGGATCAGCAGGAAGACGCGCAGCTTGCCGTTTTTTTGATCAGTCATGGATGCGTCAGTCTGCCATCAGGCCTTGAAGGTGTAATGCGACAGCGGCATGCTGCGAATGCGCTGGCCGGTCAGGTGCGAGACCGCATTGGCCACCGCCGGCGGCACGGCCGGCAGGGGCGGTTCGCCGATGCCGCCCATCTTGGCCCCGCTCTCGATGATCTTGACGTGCACGCGCGCCATGCGCTGCGGCGGCAGGATGGGATAGAGATCGTAATTGCGGGCCACCCGTGCGCCTTCCTTGTAGACCACTTCTTCCAGCAGCACCTGCGACAAGCCCAGCGTGACGGCTCCGTTGACCTGGGCCTCGACAATGGCCGGGTTGACGATGCGGCCCGGATCGATGGCTTCCCAGATGTCATGCACGCGCACCTGGCCGTTCTCGATGGAGACTTCGGCAATGGCAGCGGTTTCGGTACCGAAGGCTTTGGCCATGGCCACACCGCGCGCGCGGCGCGTGCCGTCGGGGGCGGTGAAGGGGCCCCGCTTCCAGCCGCCGGAGAGATCCACGGCCGCCTTGAGCAGCGTGGTCAGGCGATCGTTGCCCTGCAGCAGGCGCAGGCGCACATCGAACGGATCCTGGCCGCCCTTGTCGGCGATTTCGTCGAGGAAGGCTTCGTAGAAAAAGTCATTCATCGAATTGCCGACCGAGCGCCAGTAGCCGACGATGGGCGGATTCTTCACGAAACGCTGGCCGATGCGCTTGTGGGCAAACTGATAGGACTTGCCGGCCAGCCCTTCCAGCGCAGTGGGGTCGATCTTGTTGCGCTTGTTGGCAATCGATTCGGTCGGCCCTTCGGTGGCGCTGATGGCTTCGATGGCGATGGGGAAACCCTTGTCATCAAGGCCGGCACGGAACTGCACTACCGCCATCGGGCGCATGGTGTCGCGGGCGAATTCTTCTTCGCGGCTCCAGATCACCTTGACCGGGCGGCCCACGGCCTTGGCCAGCTGGATCGCCTGCGGGAAGGGCATGGCCGTCTCGTACAGGAAGTGCCGGCCGAAGAAGCCGCCCAGCAAGGGCGAATGGATGGTGATCTTCTCCGCAGGCAATCCGGTCTGCTTGGCGATGGCGGCCTGGAACATTTCCGGAGCCTGGTTGGGGAGCCACATCTCCAGCGTGCCATCGGCGTTGAAGCGGGCCGTGGCCGAAGGCGGTTCCAGCTGGGCATGATTGAGGTACTGGCTGCGGTAGCTGGCTTGCACCACGGTCTTGGCACCGGCCAAGGCCTTGGTCACATCGCCTTCGGTCTCGGCTTCATCGACGGCGGCAGTGGACTTGGCCAACTGCTCGGCAAACCCTTCGGTGGAAAAGTCGGCCGGCACATAGCGGCGATCCGGTGCCGGGCCGGGATCGCTCCAGTCCACCTGCAGCGCTTCCACTGCACGCTTGGCATTCCACCAGCGCTCGGCCACCACGGCGACAGCGCCCGGCAGGCGATGCACCGAATGCACGCCGGTCATCTTGCGTACCTCGGCTTCATTGCGGATGCTGCCGACCTCCAGGCCCAGGCGCGGTGCGTGTTGCACGGCGGCCTGCAGCATGTTCTCGACTTGCGTGTCGATGCCGTATTGCGCGCGGCCCGTGGATTTGTCCAGCACGTCGAGCCGGGCCAACGGCTTGCCGATCCAGCGGAATTGTTTGTCGTCCTTGAGCTTGATGGTCTCCAGCGGCGGATTGGGCAGGTCCAGCGCCTTGGGTGCGAGTTCGCCATAACTGATCGAGCGGCCACTGGCCGCATGCATCACGCGGCCGGGCTCGGTGGTGAGGCTTTCCAGCGGCACCTGCCATTGATTGGCGGCCGCCTGCAGCAGCAGGTGGCGCGCCAGTGCGCCCACACGCCGCATGGTCGGATAGCTGGTGCGCACCGACATGCTGCCGCCGGTGATGCGGATGCCGATGTCCATCACCTTGTACTGGTCATTGGCGGGCGCGTTGTGGACCACGAAACGGGCGGGGTCGGCATCGAGTTCTTCGCCGACGATCTGCGCCATGGCCGTGAAGATGCCCTGCCCGCCTTCGACGAAGGGACTTTGCAGGTGGATGCTGTTGTCGGGACGGATTTCCAGGAAGGCCGGCACGCGCGTGCCGGGCGCTGCCGGCGCAGCATTGGCCTGGGCACGGGCATTGCCGGCCGGCAAGGTGAAGCCGACCACCAGCGAACCGGCGGCGGTGCCGGCCGAGGCCAGCAGGAAGCGCCGGCGCGAGACGTTGACCGGCTCACCATCCGGCAGCAATTCGTTCAGGGGAAGATCGTGCGGCTGGTTCATGCTTGCTCCTTGCCGGCCTTGGCCTTCTGGGTCTTGCTCCACTGGATGGCGGCGACGGCCCCGACGCCGACCACGGCGGCAGCGGCGACGGCGGCCTTGTTCATGCCATCGGCAGCGACGGGTGCGGTGGGCGTGGTTGACGCTGTAGCGGCTGCAGGTGCGCCGGTACTGCCGGAAAGCTCATGCATGGCGGCCTTGATGGCGTTGTAGGTGCCGCAGCGGCAGAGGTTGACCATGGCGCCGACGATCTGTTCGTCGCTGGGCTGGGCCACCTGCTTCAGCAAGGCGGTCGCAGCCATCACCTGGCCGGACTGGCAATAGCCGCATTGCGGCACCTGGTGCCGGACCCAGGCATCAACCACTTTCTGGCCGACCGGATCGGCGGTGACCGCCTCGATGGTGGTGACCTTGCGTCCGGCCATGGCGCCGACGGGCATGACGCAGGAGCGCAGCACCTCGCCATCGACCATCACGGAACAGGCCCCGCACTGGGCCAGGCCGCAGCCGTATTTGGTGCCGGTCATGCCGAGTTCATCGCGGATCACCCACAGCAGGGGTGTCTCGGCATCGGAGGTGATCTGGTAAGTCTTGTCGTTGATCTGGAGTTCCATGGTTCCTGCCATCGGGGTTGAGAACGCAAGCCAGCGCGGACGGGCGCTCTGGAGGGGAAGTGAAGGACGCAGCAAGGCGACACTAAACAATATCCCCGCATGATGGAGCATCACGCGGGGACTGATTAGCTGAGCCGGGCTTAATGGGGATATTAGACGAGCTAATGAATTCTCGTCTGGAGATGAAGGAATTTACCTTAGGGAGGGGGGCAAGTCAGAGGAAGGGCAGCGAAATTTTCGGGGGTATTCACGCCTCCCTCCTGGTCAGTCCCGCACCCCCAGGCGATACACCGTGGTCTGCCGATACACCTGCCCCGGCCGCAGGATTACCGCTTCACGCAGCGAGGTGTTGACCTGGTCCGGATAGGACTGCGCCTCCAGGCAGAAGCCATCATGGATGGCATACGGCTGCTCGCCCCGACCCTGTACGCCGGACAGGAAATTGCCGCTGTAGAACTGCAGCCCGGTCTCGGTGGTGGAGACGCGCAATTCACGCCCCGACCCCGGCTCGTAAACGCTGGCCACTTCGCGCAGGGTCTGCGCCACGCGGCTCTGGCCCGGCTGCGGTTCGTGTTCGCTGCGCAGGCAATAGCAATGGTCGAAGCCACCGGCCAGCTTCAGTTGCGGATCCGGCCAGTCCAGGCGCGGACCGATGGGGGCCGGCTGGCGGAAATCAAACGCACTGCCGGCCACATCGGCGCGGCCCTCAGGAATCAGCTTGGCATCGACCTGCAGGTAGCCATCGGCCTCGATGGCGATGATGTGGTCGCGGATGTCGGAGGTGCCGCCATTGAGGTTGAAATACGCATGCGAGGTCAGGTTGATGGGCGTGGCCGCATCGCTGGTGGCGGTGTAATCGATGCGCAACTGGCCCTCGTCATCCAGGCGGTACAGCACCGACGCCATCACCGTGCCCGGAAAACCCGCCTGCCCGGCCGGCGAGACCAGCATCAGGCGCAGGCCTTCCGGATCGGGCTGCACCTGCCAGCGCTGCGCATGGAAACCCTCGCGGCCGCCGTGCAGGTGGTTCTGGCCTTCATTGCAATCGACCTGATGCGCCACGCCGTCGAGTTCGAAACGGCCGCCCGCGATGCGGTTGCCCCAGCGCCCGACGATGGCGCCGAAATACGCCGGGTTGTGCGCGTATTGCTCGACCCGCTCAAAGCCCAGCAGGACGTCGGCCTCGCGGCTATAGCGATCGGGTGCCCACCAGTTGACCATGGTGGCCCCCAGGTCGCTGATGGTCACGCGCATGCCGGTGTGGTTGCGCAAAGTGTAGAGACGGATGCCGTCCGCAGAAGTGGTGTGGGAGAGGGTGAAGTGCGTCATTTTGTGGTGGTAAGAAGGGAGGGCCCCGTGGTTTTCTTCTTGGTCCGGACGGCAGGGGCGGACGGTGCAGCCGAGCGCTCCAGTCCGGCGGCGAATTGTTCCTGGTACTCCCTGGGCGTGCAGCCCAGTTCGCGTTTGAAGACGGCGTGCAGGTATTGCACGGTGGTGAAGCCGCAGCTGACGGCGATCTCGGCCGCATGGCTGCCGGCCTGCTCCAGCATGCGCTTGGCGGCTTCCAGCTTGAAGCGCAGGATTTCATCATGAACGCTGCGGCCGAGCTCGCGGCGGAAATACCATTCCAGCGACGAGCGTGAAATGCCCACGTAATCGGCCACCTGGTCAGTCTTGATGCCCTGGCAGGCGTACTGGCGGATGAAGTGCAGCGCCTGCATCACATGCGGATGATTGCGCACCTCATGGCGGCTGGAGGCCAGCACGTTGATGCCGACCGGAGGCACCATGATGCGCGTGTCCGGAAAGCGCGCCCCGTGCAGCATCTGGTGCAGCAGGTGCGCAGCAGTGCGGCCCATCTCCACGCTGCCCTGGATCACCGAACTCAAGGGGATGCGCGTCAACACCCGGGCCAGCGGATCGTTGTCGATGCCGATCAGCGCCACCTGCTCCGGCACCGCGATGCCGGCGAACAGGCAGGCCTGCAGCAACTGCCGCGCCCGTGCATCGGTGACGGCGATGATGCCCACCGGTTTGGGCAGGCTGCGCACCCACTCGATCTGCTGCTCCACGGCGGCATCCCACGATTGCGCGCTGGTGCCCACGCCGCGATAGATGTGTCCGGTGATGCCATCAGCACCGGTGAGGTCGGTGAAGATGCGCTCGCGCTCCTGCGCCCAGCGATTGCAGGGCGACTCGGGCAAGCTGTACAGGGCGAAATGCTGCAGGCCGGCTTCGATCAGGTGGTCATAGGCCAGCTTGACCATCTTGTAGTTGTCGGTGGCCACATAGGGCCGGTTGGCCGGATATTGCGAAGGGTCGGCATAGGAGCCGCCGATGGCCACCACCGGCAGCTGCACGCCTTCCAGCGCGGCGGTCGTCACCGGATCGTCAAAGTCGGCAATGATGCCGTGCCCGGCCCAGCGCTCGATACCCTGCGGGCGGCAGCGGAAATCCTCCTCCAGGTACAAGTCCCAGGAGGCGCGGGTGCTGCTGATGTATTCGCCGATGCCGGAAATGATTTCCCGATCGAAGATCTTGTTGCCATTGAAGAGCAACGCAATCCGGTGCACCGTGGGGTTTTTTGCCACGCTGTGTCTCCTGGTTGCCGGCGTCGTCAGGCGCGCCGTTCTTGTATTCGTCGAATTGTAGCGAGCCATCGTCGAAATGACGGATATGTGCTCCTGCAACAAAAAGAATCACTAAGCCGTTTGGTGAATTTCGTAATTGTAGAGGGGATTGGCCCGGCGCTAGTATCCCCCTCGCACCATCATGCGGCGTAGACCATTCCTGACAAGCTCGGCCCCACGCGCCATTGGAAGCGATTGCCCCAAAACGGGCCACCGGTTCCACCCGGTCACGCCGCTTCAAAAATCATAATCAATTCAAATTCAATTCAAATCGGAGACTGGACTATGAAGGCAATGCTGAAGAAGACCGTATTGGCGCTGATGACCGTGACCACCCTGTCCATGGTGGCCGGCAGCGCCATGGCCGACGCCAAGAATCCCAAGATCGGTTTTTCCATCGATGACCTGCGTGTGGAGCGCTGGGCGCGCGACCGCGACTTCTTCACCGCCGCCGCTGAAAAGCTGGGCGCCAAGGTCTATGTGCAATCGGCCGATGCCAGCGAGCAACGCCAGATCTCCCAGATCGAGAACCTGATCTCGCGCGGCGTGGACGTGATCGTGATCGTCCCCTTCAACGCCACGGTCCTGACCAACACCATCAAGGAAGCCAAGAAGGCCGGCATCAAGGTGCTGTCCTATGACCGCCTGATCCTGAACGCCGACGTCGATGCCTACATCTCCTTCGACAACGAGAAGGTCGGTGAAATGCAGGCCGAGGGCATCCTGAAGGTCAAGAACAAGGGCAACTTCTTCCTGCTGGGCGGCTCGCCCACCGACAACAACGCCAAGATGTTCCGCGAAGGCCAGATGAAGGCCCTGAAGCCCTACATCGACAAGGGCGACATCAAGATCGTCGGCCAGCAATGGGTCAAGGAATGGAACCCGACCGAAGCCCTGTCCATCGTCGAGAATGCGCTGACGGCCAACAACAACAAGATCGATGCCATCGTGGCCTCCAACGACGGCACCGCCGGTGGCGCGATCCAGGCCCTGGCAGCGCAGAAGCTGGCCGGCAAGGTGCCGGTCTCGGGCCAGGATGCCGACCTGGCTGCGGTCAAGCGCGTGGTCGCCGGTACCCAGACCATGACCGTCTACAAGCCCCTGAAGCAGATCGCCACCGAAGCGGCCAACCTGTCCGTGCAACTGGCCCGCAACGAGAAGCCGACCTACAACGCCCAGTATGACAACGGCTTCAAGAAGGTCGACAGCCTGCTGTTGAAGCCCATCCTGCTGACCAAGGAAAACGTCAAGGTCCTGGTCGATGACGGCTTCTACACCCAGGCCCAGATCGACGGCCGTTGATTCCCGAGTGACGAACGCCGGCTGCCGCAACGGTAGCCGGCGTCGCTCTCTGCGCCCCCGGCAAGGCCGCCGGGCGCAGGCTCCAGAGGCTTCTTGGAAAGAACAGGCATGTCCGAGTATCTGTTAGAAATGAAAGGCATCGTCAAGAGTTTTGGCGGTGTGCGTGCCCTGGACGGCATCGACATCAAGATCCACCCCGGCGAATGCGTGGGCCTGTGCGGTGAAAACGGCGCGGGCAAATCCACGCTGATGAAGATCCTCTCCGGCGTCTATCCCCATGGCACCTGGGATGGCGAAATCCTGTGGGACGGCAAGCCGCTGCAGGCCCATTCGGTGCGTGACACCGAAGCCGCCGGCATCGTCATCATCCACCAGGAACTGATGCTGGTGCCCGAGCTGTCGGTGGCCGAGAACATCTTCATGGGCCACGAGATCACCCTGCCCGGTGGCCGCATGAACTACCCCGCCATGTATCGCCGCGCCGAAGAACTGATGCGCGAGCTGAACATGCCCGACATCAACGTGGCCCTGCCGGTCTCGCAATATGGCGGTGGCCACCAGCAGCTGGTGGAAATCGCCAAGGCGCTCAACAAGGATGCGCGCCTGCTGATCCTGGACGAACCCTCGTCGTCGCTGACCGCCTCCGAAATCGCGGTGCTGCTCAAGATCATCAAGGACCTCAAGGCGCGCGGCGTGGCCTGTGTCTACATCTCGCACAAGCTCGACGAAGTGGCCGAGATCTGCGACACCATCTCGGTGATCCGCGATGGCAAGCACATCGCCACCACGCCCATGCAGGACATGGATGTGGACAAGATCATCACCCAGATGGTCGGCCGCGAAATCACCGCCATGTACCCGGAGCGCAATCACGCCATCGGCGAAGTGGTGCTGGAAGCACGCAACATCACCTGCTACGACATCGACAATCCGCGCCGCAAGCGCGTCGATGACGTCTCCTTTTCGGTGCGCCGGGGCGAGATCCTGGGCATTGCCGGACTGGTAGGTGCAGGACGCACCGAACTGGTCTCGGCCATCTTCGGCGCCTATCGGGGACGTTACGAGGGGCAGGTGCTGCTCGAAGGCAAGCTGGCCGATACCGGCTCGCCCCTGAAGTCCATCCGCCAGGGCCTGTGCATGGTGCCGGAAGACCGCAAGCACCATGGCATCGTGCCCGATCTCGACGTCGGCCAGAACATCACGCTGACCGTGCTCAACCGCTTCTCGCGCGGCACCCGCATCGACAGCAGCGCCGAACTGAAGACCATCCAGGGCGAGATCAGCCGCCTGCGCGTGAAGACCGCCTCGCCCTTCCTGCCCATCACCGGACTCTCGGGTGGCAACCAGCAGAAGGCGGTGCTCTCCAAGATGCTGCTGGCCCAGCCCAAAGTATTAATTTTGGACGAACCCACGCGCGGCGTGGACGTCGGGGCCAAGGCCGAGATCTACCGGCTCATTTCAGAGCTGGCCAAGCTGGGCCTGGCCATCATCATGGTGTCCTCGGAACTGGCCGAAGTGCTGGGCGTGTCGGATCGCGTGCTGGTCATCGGCGAAGGCAAACTGCGCGGCGACTTCGTCAACGACAACCTGAGCCAGGAAACCGTGCTGGCCGCTGCCATCAACCAGCCCGTTCCGCAAGCGTCCCCACGCGCGGTGGCGGTCTGATACAACATCACAAGGTGAATTCGGTATGACTACAAGCAATCTGAGCAGCGCCAGCGGCGCTGCCATGGGTGGAGCAGGCGGCATGGCCAACCTGAAGCTGGTGTTTCGCCGCTACAAGATCATCGCGCTGTTGATCGCCATCGCCATCATCTGGGGCTTCTTCAGCTTCATGACCGATGGCGGTTTCCTCACGCCCCGCAACCTGTCGAACCTGCTGCGCCAGATGTCGGTGACCGGCATCCTCGCCTGCGGCATGGTGCTGGTCATCATCGCCGGTGAAATCGACCTCTCGGTGGGTTCGCTGCTGGGCCTGCTGGGCGGCATCGCCGCGCTGCTGGACGTGAGCCATCACCTGCCGCTGGCGCTGAACCTGGTGCTGGCGCTGGGCTTCGGCCTGGGGCTCGGTCTGTTGAACGGTTACCTGACCGCTTACCTCGGCATTCCCTCCTTCATCGTCGGTCTGGGCGGCATGCTGGCCTTCCGCGGCATCCTGCTGGGCATTACCGGCGGCCTCACCATTGCGCCGGTGTCGGACAACATGGTCTATCTGGGCCAGGGCTACCTGCCGCCACAGATCGGCGTGGCGCTGGGTATCGCCTTGTTCGTGCTGGCGGTGGCGCTCACGTGGATGAGCCGCGTCAACCGCAGCCGTCACGGCCTGCCGCTGGCGGCCCTCTGGCGCGATGGCTTGAAGGTGCTGGTGATCGGTGCGGTACTGCTGGCCTTCGTGCGCACGCTCAACAGCTATGACGGCATCCCCGTGCCGGTGCTGCTGTTGCTGGGGCTGCTGGGCCTGTTCAGCTACGTGAGCACGCAGACCGTGTTCGGCCGCCGCATCTATTCGGTGGGCAGCAACATGGAAGCCACCCGCCTGTCGGGCGTGAACGTGCAGGCCGTCAAGCTGTGGGTGTTCGGCATCATGGGCGTGATGTGCGCGCTGGCCGGTCTGGTCAACACCGCCCGCCTGGCTGCAGGCTCGCCGTCGGCGGGCAACATGGGCGAACTCGATGCGATTGCAGCCTGCTTCATCGGCGGCACGTCCATGCGCGGCGGCTCCGGCACCATCTATGGCGCGCTCATCGGTGCACTGGTGATGGCCAGCCTCGACAACGGCATGTCCATGCTGGACGTGGGCACCTACTGGCAGATGATCGTCAAGGGCAGCATCCTGGTGCTGGCGGTGTGGGTCGATGTGAGTACCCGTTCGGGCCGCTGAGCGCAACACTGAACAAATTGTTTATATCATTTCCGGGCCGCATCTGCGGCCCATCCTATCCTCTGGAGCATCAAGCATGACCGCAGCTACCCCCACCGTCTTCGAACACGCCCTCTATCGCAGCCTCGCCGGCAAGCGGGTCGTCATCACCGGCGGCGGCAGCGGCATCGGTGCGGCGCTGGTGGAAGCCTTCGTCGGGCAAGGGGCGCAGGTGTGCTTCCTCGATATCGCCACCGAACCCTCGGAGGCACTGGTGGCCTCGCTCAAGGATGCCGCCGTGGCACCGCGCTTCTTCCCCTGCAACCTGATGAACCTGGAAGCCCTGCGCGCCACCTTCACCGAGATCGAGACCGTCATGGGCGGCGTCGACATCCTCATCAACAACGCCGCCAATGATGACCGCCACAAGAGCGAAGACGTCACCCCCGCCTACTGGGATGAACGCCTGGCCGTGAACCTGCGCCACCAGTTCTTCTGCGCCCAGGCGGTGCTGCCGGGCATGCGGGAACGCAAGGGCGGGGTGATCCTCAATTTCGGTTCCATCTCCTGGCACCTGGGCCTGCCCGACCTGACGCTGTACATGACCGCCAAGGCCGGCATCGAAGGCATGACCCACGGCATGGCGCGCGACTTCGGCCGCGATGGCGTGCGCGTCAATGCCATCATCCCGGGGGCCATCCGCACCCCGCGCCAGACACTGCTCTGGCACACCCCTGAAGAAGAGGCGAAAATCCTGGCTGCGCAATGCCTGCCGGTCCGTGTCGATCCGCATGATGTCGCGGCGCTCGCGCTGTTCCTGTCCTCCGACAGCGGTGCCAAGTGCACCGGCCGCGAGTACTACGTCGATGCCGGCTGGCTGGGCGCGTAACTTATCCACACGCCTTTCGGCCCAGAGGAATCCATGAACAAGCCACACGCCACACCCCGCCGCTTCCGCTCCCAGGACTGGTTCGACAATCCGGACCACATCGACATGACGGCGCTCTACCTGGAGCGCTTCATGAACTACGGCATCACCGCCGAAGAATTGCGCTCGGGCCGTCCCATCATCGGCATCGCCCAGAGCGGCAGCGACATCAGCCCCTGCAACCGCATCCACCTGGAGCTGGCCAAGCGGGTGCGCGATGGCATCCGCGATGCAGGCGGCATTCCCATGGAATTCCCGCTGCATCCGATCTTCGAGAACTGCCGCCGTCCGACCGCCGCCATCGACCGCAACCTGGCCTACCTGGGCCTGGTGGAAATCCTGCATGGCAACCCCATCGATGCCGTGGTGCTCACCACCGGCTGCGACAAGACCACGCCCTCGCAGATCATGGCGGCGGCCACCGTCGATATCCCGGCCATCGTGCTTTCCGGCGGCCCCATGCTGGACGGCTGGATGGATGGCGAACTGGTGGGCTCCGGATCGGCCATCTGGAAGGGCCGCAAGCTGCTCTCGGCAGGCAGCATCGACAACGAGAAATTCCTGGAGATCGCCGCCGCATCGGCCCCCTCCTCCGGCCACTGCAACACCATGGGCACCGCCTCCACCATGAACGCCATGGCCGAGGCGCTGGGCATGTCGCTCACCGGCTGCTCGGCCATCCCCGCCCCCTATCGCGAACGCGGCCAGATGGCCTATGAAACCGGCCGCCGCATCGTCGGCATGGCCTATGAAGACCTGCGTCCCTCAGCGATCCTGACGCGCGAGGCCTTCCTCGATGCCATCGTGGTCAATGCCGCCATCGGCGGCTCCACCAATGCCCAGCCGCACATCATGGCCATGGCGCGCCATGCGGGCGTGGAACTGCATTCGGAAGACTGGATGAAGTATGGTTACGACGTGCCGCTGCTGCTGAACATGCAGCCCGCCGGCAAGTACCTGGGTGAACGATTCCACCGCGCCGGCGGCGTACCGGCCATCATGTGGGAACTGCAGCAGGCCGGCAAGCTGCGCGCCGAGCGCATCACCGCCACCGGCAAGACCATGGCCGAGAATCTGCAGGGCCGCGCATCGAACGACCGGGAAATGATTTACGCATTTTCCGCCCCGCTGCGCGAACGCGCCGGTTTCCTGGTGTTGAAGGGCAACCTGTTCGACTTCGCCATCATGAAGACCAGCGTCATTTCGGAAACCTTCCGCGAGCGTTATCTGAGCACGCCCGGCCAGGAAAATATCTTCGAATGCCGCGCCGTTGTCTTCGATGGTTCGGACGACTATCACGCCCGCATCAACGACCCCGCACTGCAGATCGACGAAAACACCCTGCTGGCCATTCGCGGTGCCGGTCCGGTCGGCTGGCCCGGTTCGGCCGAGGTGGTCAACATGCAGCCGCCCGATGCGCTCATCAAGCGCGGCATCTCGACCCTGCCCACGCTGGGCGACGGCCGCCAGTCCGGCACGTCCGACAGTCCCTCCATCCTCAACGCCTCGCCCGAGAGCGCGGTTGGTGGCGGCCTGGCCTATCTGCGCGATGGCGACCGCGTGCGCATCGATCTCAACACCGGAGAATGCAACATGCTCATCAGCGAGGAAGAACTGGCGCGCCGCAAGAGCGAAGGCATTCCGCCGGTGCCGCCCAGCCAGACACCCTGGCAGGAAATCTATCGCAGCACGGTCGGCCAGCTGGAGACCGGTGCCTGCATGGAGCTGGCCCTGAAGTATCAGGGCGTGGCGCAGACCCTGCCACGGCACAATCACTGACATGCTGACCCTGCATCGTGAATTGCGCATGCCACCGGCCCCGGTGAGAAGGATCAAGGGGCCGATGCGCATCGACGCGCACCAGCACTTCTGGCGCTACCGTTCCGAGGATTATCCGTGGATCGGTACCGGCATGGACCTGCTGGCGCAAGACCGCCTGCCCTACCAGTTCCAGCCCCTGCTGGACGCCCAGGGCCTGCATGCGTCGATCACGGTGCAAGCCCGTCCGGGCCACGAGGAGACCGGTTTCCTGCTGGAGATGGCGCGGCGCGATGCGCGCATCGCCGGCGTGATCGCCTGGGATGACATCGCCTCGCCGCAACTGGCCGAACGCATGGAGCAATGGGGCCGCGCCAAGATGCTGGGACTGCGCCATCCCATGCAGGACGAGGATGATGCCGCGCAAGCGCTGGTACAACCGCAGTTCAATCACGGCGTGCGCTGGCTGCAGGAGCGCGACTACGTGCTGGAAGTGCTCACCCATGAACGCCACCTGCCGCAGCTGCGCCAGCTCTGCGCCTTGCATGACCAGCACTGGGTGGTCCTGAATCACCTCGGCAAGCCGGCCCTGAAGGAATTCCGCAAGGGCCGCGCCGCCTATGAGCGCTGGCGCCAGCAGTTGCGCGAACTAGCCGCCATGCCGCACGTGGCCTGCAAGATCTCGGGCCTCTTGACCGAAGCCGACTGGCTGCGCGGACTCTGCACGCGCGACTTCGATCACATCGTGCAGTGTCTCGATACGGCGCTGGAACTGTTCGGTCCGCAGCGCCTCATGTTCGGATCCGACTGGCCCGTCTGCCTGCTGGCCGCCTCCTATGCAAGGGTGGTGGCGGTGGTGCGGGAATGGGCCGCGCGCCGTCTTTCTCCGGCGGACCAGGAAGCCCTGTGGGGCGAATCGTCGGCCCGGATTTATGGCCTGATGCCATAAGGTTTTCCCCGGCTGCCTTTTCATTGCCAAGCGGTTTTCACGGTGCGATATTGCGCCAGGGAACGCTTTGTCATGACAAGGTACGGGGAGACAAAAAATCAAACGCCTCAAACGCAACATGACCCTGCTGGTCGGCTCGCTGACACTGATGGCAGGGGTCATCACCAGTGTGGTGCTCTACCAGAGCTACAAGCAGGTAGAACACATTTCGGTCAATCACACCCTCAACGTGGCGCGTATCGCACAACGTTCGATCTCGCGCAACATGGAGCTGCTCTCGCTGGCGCTGGACAGCCTGGCGTGGCGCTATCGCCATACGCAACTGCATCGCATGCCGGCCCAGCAACAACTGGAATTTCTGCTTGGCGAAAAGATCGAGGCCGGCTACATCGCGGCCCAGGGCATCATCGACGCCGATGGTGAACGCGTGGTCGGATCACCCGTGCTGGACGAGATCATGCCGGGCAATTTTTCCGGCCGCGATTTCTTCGACGGGCCACGACAGGACGCGCGCGGCACCCTTTTCATTTCGTCCCCGCAAGCGGTACGGCTGGAACGGCGCGCCCAGGTGATCGTGCTGTCCAAGCGGCTGGTCCATGTCGACGGCAGTTTTGGCGGGGTGGTCTTCATGGTGCTCTACCTGGATTATTTCCGGCAGCTGTTCGAGGCCATGTCATTGGAAAAGAATGCGGTCATGTCGCTCTACTCGGTGGAGGGCGTAGCCTACATGCGCCTGCCTTATGACGAGGCCTTCATCGGCTCGCGGGTGGAAAATGCCCCGCAGCTGCAAAAGCTGCTGGCGGCCAGCGCCCCCGCTGAAGGCAGCTATTTCACGCGCTCGCAGCAGGATGGGGTGCAGCGCCTCTACACCTACGTGCGCGTGCCACAGACGCGCTGGGTGGTCTTCATCGGCCACACCAAGGCGGCGCTGTTCCGTGAATGGATGCGCATGTTCTATGCCGTGGTCTTCCTGATGGCGCTCTTCAGCACGGCGGCCTTCTACCTCATCAGCCGCGTGCGCGAGGAATTGTTCCGCCGCAGCAAGCTGGACCAGCAACTGGAAGAGCAGGCCCGCACCGACAAGCTGACCACGCTGCTGAACCGCCGCGCCCTGGACGAAGTCCTGCAGGAGGCCTGGCACAAATGCCAGCGCAATGACTCGGCACGCTTTGCGGTGCTGTTTGCCGATGTGGATTTTTTCAAGCTTTACAACGATACCTACGGCCACAAGGCGGGCGACTATGCCCTGGTGGCCGTGGCCCGTTGCATCAAGGGTGCGGTTTCCCGCCATTGCGACCGTGCCGGTCGCTACGGGGGTGAAGAATTCGTGGTGCTGCTCGATGAGGCCGATGCCGAGGGCGCCATGCACGTGGGCAAGCTGATATTGGCAGCGCTGCAGGCCCAGAAGATCCCGCATGAACGCAGCCCGTTCGGCCGCCTCACCATCAGCATCGGCGTGGCCTGCCTGGAGCGCGGCGTGCATCGCAGTGTCGACGAAATCATCAAGGCCGCCGACGAGGCGCTCTATCAGGCCAAGCGCGAAGGCCGCAACCGGGTGCGGCTGTACCAGGCCACCGCCAAGGTGGTCCCGGCTGAATGGCAGCTCAGTTCAGCGAACAGTTGAGCCACTTGGCGATGCGCACACCATCCAGGCGCGAGCCATCGGCAGTGCCGCTGCCCAGCATGGTGACGATCACCGGGCGGCGGTCATGCACCAGCAGGCGCAGCACCATGTTGTGGCCGGACTCGTTGATGAAGCCGGTCTTCTGCACGGTGGCATTGACCTGGCCGTAGCGGATCAGGCGATTGGAATTGATGTACTGCAGCTGGCCGCGACCGATGTTGATGATCTTCTGCTTGTCCAGCGAATCATTGCGGATGAGCTGGTAGCGGTTGGCCGCCTTGACCAGTTCGGCCAGCTCGCGCGGGGTCGAAACATTCTCGGGTGACAGGCCGGTACCGTTCTCGAAATGGGTATGCGGCATGCCCAGTGCCTGGGCGCGTGCATTCATGGCGGCAATGAAGGCCGGACGGCCGCCCGGATAGTCGCGGCTCATGGCGGCGGCAGCGCGGTTCTCGGAAGACATCAGGGCGATGTGCAGCATGTCGGCGCGCGACAGGCTGGCCCCGACGTTCAGGCGCGAATGAGTGAATTTGAGGTTGTCCAGATCGTCCTCGGTCACTTCCAGGCGATTGGCCATGGGCAGCGACTTCTGGTCCAGCCAGACGATGGCCGTCATCAGCTTGGTCACCGAGGCGATGGGGGCGACCGTATCGGCGTTGCGCTCGAAGAGCGGCGTATTGGTCTCTTCATCGAGCACGTACACCCCGCGCGAGAAGATGTGGCGGCGCGAGGCTTCGGTGAAACCGCAGCGCGGCAGCAGCTCGGGCTTGGTGTTGGTGGTGATGGCCGTTGCCGGGGTGGCCGGACTCGCCACGGCGGCGGCGGTGGCCGCGGTCGCTCCGGCCGCAGCAGCGGCCGCAGCCGCACGGCCACGACGGCGGCCACGCGCCGGGGTGCGCGCCTTGGCAGGCAGGGCGGCCTTCTTGCGTACGCTGCGATTGCGGCCCTTGGCACCGCTGCTGGCGGCCCGGTGCTTGCCGGCCGTGGAACCGGCGGCCTGGGCCTCACTGACCTTGCCCGAGAGCGCCGTCAGCGCCAGCAGCAAGACGCTGCACATCAGGAGACGGACCACCATGCCGGCCCGGCGCAGGCCAGGCAGGATCAGCAGGGAAAAGCGTAAATCATTACCGGAACGGGACTGCTGCGTGCGAAACATCGTCGAAAACCTTGTCAGTGCGATCATCCAAGAGCGGCCATGATACGGAAACTTGGCTTTCAATGCAGCAACCTTCACTGCCGTACAGCCGCAAGTGAATAAGATGACAAGGCGACAAGTCCCGGGGAGGCCGCTGCCGCGAGACATAATTTGCTTCCCTGGCTGCAACCGGGCGGCGCATAATCTGTCCATTCCCGGCCGGGGCAGGCTGCTTCCGGCGCACTCCGTCTGACTGAATCAACGATTTTCTTCATGTCCAATCTCATCGTACACGGTGGCCGCCCGCTGCGCGGCGACATCACCCCCTCCGCCAACAAGAATGCCGTCCTCCCCATCCTCTGCGCCACCCTGCTGACCGACCAGCCGCTGCGGCTGATCGGCATCCCCGAGATCACCGATGTCAAGAAGATCCTCGAGATCTTCCGCGTGCTGGGCAGCGAGGTGAAGGTGGACTATGCCAGCGGCGTACTGGAACTGCATCACCGCGATACGCACTTCGATCCCAAAGTGCACCACCTGCCGGAGGAGATGCGTTCCTCCATCATGCTGGTACCGCCGCTGCTGGCGCGCTTCGGCGTGGCGCGGCTGGAGAACGACGTCAAGGGCTGCACGCTCGGCGTGCGCGAGATCGATCCGCACGTTGAAGTCTTCCAGCGCTTCGGGGCCCGGGTGGAAAGCAGCCCGGATTCGCTCATCATCCGCACCGGCGGCCGCATGCAGGCCAATCATCACTGGCTGGACTATGCCTCGGTCACGACGACCGAAAACTTCGTGCTGTGCGCCGCTGCCGCCGAGGGCGAATCGGTGCTCACCAATGCCGCCTCGGAACCGCACGTGCAGGAATTCTGCCGCTTCATGGTGATGATGGGCGTGCAGATCGACGGCCTCGGCACCTCGCGCGTGACGGTGCGCGGCGGCCAGCAGCTGGGCGGCGGTGAATTCCGCTTCGACGAGGATTTCCACGAGATTGCCACCTTCCTCGCCATGGGCGCCATCACCGGGGGCCAGGTCCGCGTGCGCAACAGCGCACCGGAACAGTTCCCGCTGATCGACCGCACCTTCGCCAAATTCGGCGTCGAAGTGGTGCATGAGAACGGCTGGTCGCACACGCGCCAGAACGGGCCGCTGAAGGTGGTCAAACCCTTCACCAGCAACATCCTCACCAAGGTGGAAGCCGCTCCCTGGCCCTATTTGCCAGTGGACCTGCTGCCGATCTTCATCGCCCTGGGCGTCAAGGCCGAGGGCAACACCATGTTCTGGAACAAGATCTACGACGGCGCCATGGGCTGGAGCAGCGAACTGTCCAAGTTCGGTGCCCACGTGTTCCTGGGTGATCCGCATCGCCTGATCACCTTCGGCGGCCTGCCGCTGTCGCCGGCTTCGGTGGAAAGCCCCTACATCATCCGCGTGGCCATCGCGCTGTTCATGGTCGCCGCCAGCATCGAGGGCCGCTCCGAGATCCGCAATGCGCTGCCGATCCGGCGCGCCCATCCCAAGTTCGTGGAGAACCTGCGTTCGCTGGGAGCGGTGGTCGATTGGGTCGAGGAAGACTGATCTCCACGGTTCGACCTTGCAGGGGAAGCGCCCGGCGCAAGCTTCCCCTGCCACTCTCCGATTTCCATTCCGCGATATTCCCTTCGCACCCGCCGCTTCCTCCCTCCTCTCCCCTGCGATTGCGGCTGTCCTCCCGGGCGCTGTGCATTGTCCTCAGGGCCAGTTTTCTTCTTCCTTTCACAGTTTGTGTTGGCTGCCGCCAGTCCTGCGCCGGCACACTTTTGAAATTGCCCAAAACACCTGCTTGTTGATCAAATAAATCGAATTTTTTCGACAGCCCTGCGCCGACCCGGCACGGATAATTTCTGCCGTTAATCTACGCCGTGGCGGAAGTACTGGTCATGCATGGCGGATGCGGTCGAGCCACCCGAACACAAGACAAGGCCGACCGGCCCCCGGCAGGAATCGCTTCAGCTCCCTCCACCGAGACAGGCTTCGCCCCACTGATCCGAACGCAGACGCTTGCGCCGGCCAGTCCTGTCTCCTCCGCAATGATCGCCATGCCTGCCGGGTCGGCAGTGCCGTGGCCTCTGTCGTCCTGCGGCTGGCGTAGTCGTGATCAACATGCATGCCGGATGACGCGATCGGGTATGCCTTCAACGATAAAGCAGCCACCATGAGCATTACCGTACTGAACCTGACCGAAGCCAGCGCCCTGCTGCGCACCATCAACAAGCGCGACATCAAGGATGTGCGCGCCATCGATCTCGACCTGGCCCTGGTGCTGGAGAGCGGCCACAAGATCATCATCAGCCGCGGTGCCGTGGCGGCGGTGAATTCACCGCAACTGATGCTGGAGTTCGCCGACGGCGATGTCGCCCTGGGTGACGTGTTCGAGAAGCTCAACCACATCGAGGTCCCGGCCGATGCTGCCGTGACCGTCACCTCCAAGGAGATCACGCGCTATGGCATCAAGCGTGTGGTCAAACCCAAGGTCGCCAGGAACAAGCAGGATCAGGAAGCGGACAAGGACAAGACCGACGAGGAAACCGCGGCCTCCCCCGACACCGACGAGGCGCGCCCCGCTGAAACGCTGGCCGGCAACGACGGATCCGGCAGCAGTCGCAGCGGCGACTCGGGCGGTAGCGACCTCACTGCGCGCAAGTTCACCAGTGGCAAAGGGAGCAACTCTTCGCTGGCGATACAGGATGTGGCCGATGCCCCGGCCGATATCGGCAGCAGCAAGGGCGGGATCTCCTGGCCGGTAATTGCCGGCGGCCTGGGCCTGCTGGCGGCGGCAGGGGGTGGCGGCGGAGGCGGCGGCGGTGGTAGCGCGGCCGGTTCTGGTAACGGCAGTGGCGCTGGCGCTGGCGTTGCCGCTACTCTGTCCGGTGCTGCAGCGCTGGGCCCGCTCAACAATGCCACCATCACCGCCTATGACGCCGAAGGCCGGGTGATCGGCAAGGCGGTCCCGGTCATCAATGGCCGTTACACGCTGGTGCTGGACCAATCCGGCTACAAGGGCCTGATCTTGCTGGCCATCCGCGACAACACCCCCGGCGTGGCCGACAACTATGCCGATGAAGCCAGCGTGCGCATGACCGATCTGGGCAACACCGTGCTACGCGCCGTGGCATTGGCCGATGGCAGCAACCAGATCATCAACGTCACGGCCTTGACCGAACTGGCCGCGCTCAAGGCGGGCCTGGGTACCGGCCAGACCAACCTGGCTGCCGCACAGGTCGGCGCGACCACGGTGACCGGCGCGAATGCCGCCGTCAGCAACCTGTTCAAGGTCGACATCCTCTCCGGTGACGTGGCCCCGGTGACCACCACCGATGCCCAAGGCGCGGCCGTGATCAATCCGGCCTTCCTGCAGTCTGCCAGCGTGACCGCGCGCAACTACGGCATCGCGCTCAAGGCCATTGCCAACCTGGTCCAGACCAACAAGGAACGCTATGCCGACAACGGCGAAGCCATCCGCAAGCTGGCCGATGCCCTGCAGTTCACGGATGGCTTGCAGAGCCGGCTCAAATGGAAAGACGGCACTACCCAATCCGACCTCTTCGGCGAAAGCCTCAACGCGCGCGCCAACGATCCGACCAGCAGCCCGAAAGAACGCGACGATGCACGCAAACTCTTCGACCAGCTGCAAAAACTGCCCAACGGCAGCAGCATCAACGACTTCCTGCTGGACAACCACATCGCGCTGTCCGACCCCGCCATCCTCATCAAGAACACGACGCCCGGCGGTCCGCCGTGGCAGGCACCGGCCAACAGCGGCACGGTGATCCTGGATCAGGAAGCCCTCGGCAACGGTGGCCTGGCGGTACGTGCGCCACCGCAGTCCAAGGTGGAAGTGACCTTCGTCGGCCATGACGCGCAGGGCAAGGAGGTCCGCGTGAAGCTGCCGGTGAGCACCGCCGACAGCAGCGGCATTGCCGTACTGCGGCCCAACGAGGCCGCCATCGAGCTGCTCAAGCAGATGACGCGCGAACAGCCCGTGACGGCCCAGGTGGCCGTCAGCGATGGCGACAACAGCCGCAGCGCGAACAACCTCTGGCAGGGCAACGCCGATGTGCGCATCGACATCAAGACTCCACCCGGCCTGACCGATTTCGCCAGCAACAAGATCATGCTGGCCAACGATTCCTTCTACACCGGGGGCGAGGGCAACGATCCGCTGCGCACCACGCCGCAAGGCAATGACGACCTGCTCACCAGCGACGCTTCCGTGCGGGTGGTACTGGGCAATGCGATCAAGTCAAGCGAACGCCTGCAGTTCGCCGTGGCCACGGCCAAGGGTGCTGACGGCCAGCCGATCTACGGCAACTGGATCGATCCGGTGGGTCTGGCGGTGGAACGCATCGATAGCGGCGGCCAGGTGCACTACCTGGCCCGCAATCTGGTCAGCACGGACGGGCCGGTCTGGGTCAAGGCGCGCGTGGTGCAGATCGGCGCGCAGTTCACCAACGGCTTTGGCGGCTCGCGGGAGCTGGATAACCCGCTGCAGTTCACGCTGGACAAGACCGCGCCGATCAAGGTGCAACTGGTCATGGCCGAGAACCGCGATGATGGCGTGAGCAACAGCGACGGCATTTCCAGCCAGAGCCAGGTGACCCTCAATCCGGTGGCCGCCTTCGAGACCGGTGCTGAAGTCCACCTGCGCCTGGCCACCGCTGTCGGCACCAGCAACACCACGCTGCAGGTGCTGCGCGCCGATGGTACGCGCGTACCCGTTGACCCTGGCACGTGGATACAGTGGAAAGCCGGCGACAGGCTGCAGCTGATCGGCGAATCCCGCACCTTCAATGGCAAGGCGCGGCTGGAGGTACGCCAGATCGATCAGGCGGGCAACTACACCGACAGCATCCAGACCTTCATTGCCGACCGCAGCCTGGTGATCGAACAGACCGTGCCGCTGGCCAAACGCGAGAAGACGGTAATCGAGGCCAAAGCCGCCGTGGTGGCGGCGGTGCAGGCAGCAGACCTGGCCACCGATGCCGACAAGGCCGCCAAACAAACCGCCCTGGCGACCGCGCGCACTGCGCTGCAGACCGCACAAGCCGGGCGTGAACAGGCGCTGGAAGAGGCCAGGATCGCCCTCACCAAGAGCGATGGCAGCACGCGCCTGGCTGACCTGATCGGCAAGCCCGTCGATGCCGCCTATCTGCCGGCCATCCTGCGCGCAGTGGCGGCCACCGCCGATCCCGACAAGGTCAATGAGGCGCGCGGCCTCACTGACCTTGTCGATAGCACCATCGTGGCCGCCAACCAGGCCCTGGACAAGGCCAAAGTCTATGGCGACAACGACAGCAATCCCGCGCCGACCTCGGCCGACTTCGAACACATGGGCATGGCCGGAACCGATCAGCAAGGCACGCTGACCCTGGCCAATGCCGCCCTGAAGACCTTGCCTGCGGCACGCAGCAACAGCATCGCCGCCATCCGCGACATCGTCCAGGCCGCTGCGCGCGTGGCAGCGCTGGCCGATGGCACGGCCGGCAATACCACCGACGCCAACCTGCCCGACGCCGCCACCTATGCCACGCTTGGCGTGGCCACCGCGCTGACCCCGGCCGCTGCGCGCGTGCTGGGCCAGGTGATCGATGGCAAGGCGCTGCATGAAGTGGCCACGACCGCCATGATCGAGAGCCTCGCCACCGCCGCGCTGCGCGTGACGCAATTCGCCGCCGGCACCGATCTGGCCTCGCCCCTGACTGCGCAAGATTTCAGTACCCTGGGCATCTCCGGCGTGACCGCCGAGAACGTCGGCCGCCTGGCCGGGCAGCTGCGCGCGGTGCCACAATCACTCATCGACAGCGGCAAGGTCAGCGGCGTGGTCGATACCCTGGCCGAGCTCCGCGCCATCGTCGCCCTCGACCTGGGCACGCTGCAGACGCTGATGAATTACGCCCAGGGCATCACGCCCATCGATCCCGCCACCCCCACCCTCGCCGAACCCACGCTGGCCCAATACGCACATCCGGACCTGGCCGCCGCCGGTGCCCAGGTCACGGCTGACCGGCTGCCAGCCATCAACAGCGCCCTGCGCGGCGTGGGCGTGGCCGGTGTCGATGCATGGAGCAAGGTCGCCGGGCTGGTGAAGTCCTACACCCTGATCCTGAATGCGGCCGATGGCGCCGCCAGCGGCACCCCTGCCACCCTGCCCACGGAAGCGGACTTCCAGCGCGTCGGCGTCAAGAGTCTGCAGAACCGCTTCCCCAGCGGCAGCGGCGACGCTGCACGCAGCAATGCCGTCAAGCTCCTGGCGCAGGCGGTGGACCGCAGCACTGCGGCCGAAGTCGACACCAGCGCAGAACTGGACACGCTGGCCGACATCGCCAGCCGCATCATCCGCATTGCCGCCGGCCAGCCGGAGACGGTGACGGCCGACGAGTGGAAGCGCCTGCACATCGGCCGCGACTACACCGCCGAGGAGCTGCGCGTGGTACTGCCGGCCATTGCCGGCACCGCCGACGATGGCAGCGAGGTCAATACCCCGGCGACCCTGGCCGCGCGTGCCAGCAATGCCATGGGCAGCGCCGAGCGCATCCGCAAGTACGCCGGCAACGAGCCCGGCGCGACGGAGCCGCTGCTGGAGGATTACCGGAATCTCGGCATCACCGGCGTGGACGACGTGCTGATGGTGGCCAGCATCAATTCGGTGCTGGATTCGGCGACCATCAGTGCGCCCGACGTGCATCTGCCGGGACAGGTGCAGGCCATCGTCACGGCCTATGGCAGGATTCTCGGCCAGATCGGCAATGCCGACGGCACCCGTGCGCAGCCCGGCGCACCTGACTTCGAGGTGATCGGCGTCACCCCGCCGCAGTCACCAGCCAGCCTGGCCCTGCTCAATTCAGCCCTGGCCCGTGGTGGCAAGCAGCGCGCCGACATCGATACCGTCTCCGAGCTGAAGGACCTGATCCGCGCCAGCGATACCGTTCTGCATATCGCTGCCGGCAATCTGAGCGACCTGCCCGGCACTCCGGCCACGCATGCCGCCACCTTGCAACCCCTCCTCGCCAAGCTGGGCGTGACCGGCTTGCAGCCGGAGAGCATGCCGGCCGTACTGGCGGTGTTGAAGGCCAGTGCCGATGATGGCAGCGGCGTCGATACCCTGGCCAAGCTGCAAGCCCTGGCCACCAGCACCAGCCTTGCCCAGAACCGCATCCACGCCTATGCCGACGATGCCAGCCAGCCCACACCGGCCCTGGCCGATTACGCGGGCACGGGCGTCACCGGCGCCGAGGCGATCGGCGTCAACGCGCTCAATTCGCTGCTGGCCGGTACGCGCATCGGCAAGGCGCAGGTGGCCACACCCGAGCAGCTGCAAGGCATCGTCGACAGCTTCGCCCGCATCCTGTCCGAGGCCAATGAAGTCTCCGTTGCCAACCTGGACCTGGTCACCGACGCCACCCCGGGCAGCGATCCGCTGCTGGGCGACTACAACAAACTGGGCCTGACCCTGTGGGGCCTGACCGACCCGGCCGGCCCCAGTGACAAGACCGCCGAACACCTGAGCCTGCTCAACGATGTCCTGCATCGCAAGAGCCGCGACCAGGTCGACAGCCTCGGCAAGCTGGAAGCCCTGGGCGCTGCCGTGGCCCTGTTCATCGATGGCCAGGGTGTGAGCACGCTGGACGCCGACGGCCGCCAGAAATGGGCCGAGGCCGCGAATCTGCTGGGTGTGCGCAATCTCGTCACCAGTGGCGAGGGCGAGAACCTGGAGGCCCTGATCCAGGCCCTGCGCAATCGCACGGCCAGCCAGATCGATACGGTAGAGGAGATCCAGGCACTGCTCGAAGGCAGCAACGGCGCACTGGACAAGATCATTGCCTATGCCAGTGACAGCCTGCTCAACCCGGCCCCCACGCTGGCGGACTACACCGCCACCGGCATCACTGCCGGCAGTGGCGCTGTGGCGATAAATGTGAACAATCTGGCCAGCATCAACGCTTCCGTGGCCAAATTGAATGGTCCCGATGTCAATTCGCGCAGCAAGCTCAGGAACGTGGTGCAGGCCTACAACCTCATCCTGACGGCCGCCGACGGCACAGCCGGCGACGGATCCGGCAATGCGCTGCAAGCCAGCCACTACGCCACCATCGGCGTGAACCTGGCGAGCCTGGCGCGCTCGTCCGCCAACAGTGCCATTGATGCCGACAAGCTGGCGCTGCTCAACAGCGTGGTCGGCGCACAAAACACGGTCGGCGTGAGCACGCCGGAGCGTCTGGAAAGCCTGGCGGCCACCGTCAGCGACCTGATCCGCCTGGCGCGCGAGAGCGCGGATGATCCGCTCTCGGCGCAGAAGGACAGCACGCTGAGCCTGGCCCGCCTGCAAACCCTGGGCCTGGGTGTCATCACCAATGAGGCCACGCGCAGCGCCTTCCTCAATGCCGTGCAGTTCAAGGGCAACAGCGTGGATCCCGCCACCGGCGCGCCACGCTCGCTGGACAATGCTGCCACCCACGATGTGAGCGGCGTCAACAGTGTGGAAAAGCTGGCTGCCATCGCCACCAGCTATGCCACGCTGCTGGCCTGGGTCAACAACGGCGGCACCAGCGCGCCCACGCAGGGGGACTACCAGACCATCGGCATCCAGCTGCCCACCACCAATCCAACCTCGGCGCTGCTGCTCCTGAACAGTGCCCTGCATGCGCAGCCGGACGCCAGCCGCATCAACACCATCGCCGGCCTGAACCGCATGGCGCTGGTGGTGGAACAGCTGATGAAGGCGGGCAGCATCGGGCCGCTGGGCGGCGCTGCCGAGGGCAGCATTTCTCTCACCGTGGAGGACCTGCAATGGCTGGGCGTGACCGGTGTCAGCTCCGACAACCTGGGCTTCGTGCTCAGCAAGCTGCAGAGCCTCACTGATCCCGGCAGCGTGCTGGTCTCGCTGGCGGCACTGCAGACGCTGGCCACGGCGGCCATCAACGCGCGCGAGCATCTCGTCAAGCTGGCGCAAGACAATGCCGGCGCACTCGCCACGGCAGCCGAGCTGGAAGCCATCGGCCTGACCTTGCCGGTCAATGGCGCGGGCAGCAACGCGGAGTATCTCAAGCTCTTCAACGATGCCTTGAAATCCCCCGCCATTGACGGCAGCCGCGCCAATACGCCGGCACTGCTGCAGGCCATCATCGGTGCTGCACAGCGTGTGGTGGACAGTACCCTCGACCATGCTCCGGCAGCACCCTCACGCCCGCTCCCGGCCGACCTGATCGCGCTCGGTCTGCCGCCCGGTGACGTGGCGAGCATTCCGGCGGCGAACATGACCCTGCTGATCGATGCCATCACAGCCCGCAGCTTCAGCAACCTGGGTATCGACCACACCGGAACCGCGCTGGCCCTGCCGGCCAAGCTGAGCCACCTGCTGGGCGTGATCGCGTCGGTCCGCAACAGCGCTGCCACCGGCCTGGCCAGCACCGACCTGAGTGCTGCACACCTGCAGGAACTGGCCCTGACCCTGACCACCTACAACAACGCCGCCGGCACACCCGGCCATCACCTGCCCGCGATCCTCTCGGCCATTGCCGCCAGCGGCAGCGAGGTCAGCAGTCTCGCTGCCTTGCAGACCCTGGCCAGCCGCGCGGCCAGTGCCCAGGACAAGATCCTGCATTACGCCGATGAAACCGGTTCGCCAACCGCCCCCGCACCCACCGCCGACGACTATCGTGCCATCGGGCTGGCACGCCTCGAGACCGATGCCACCGGTGCCCGCATCGCACTGGTGAGCCCGGAGCGCGTGGCGGCCATCAATGCCGCCCTGCATGCCAGCGGCATCGGCCCCGACCGGGCCGATACCCCGGCGGGCATCAAGCGCGTCGTGACGGCCTACAACGCCATCCTCGACAGTGCCAACGGCACTGCAGGCGATACCGCTGTGGCGCTCACCGGCGAGCACTACCGCGACATCGGCGTCACCATTGCGGGCGTGACCGCACCCAGCGGCGGTGGCCGGGATGGCGCCATCCTGTCGCTCTTCAATTCGCTCATCGACAGTCTCTCCGCTGCCGATGTGGCCACGCCGGCCAGGATCGAAGCCCTGGGTGCCACCGTGGGCAAGCTCATTGGACTGGCCGGACAGCCCCGCACGCAGCCGGTCAGCAATGCACCGGCCAGCGGTGAGCTGGCGCGGTTCGGCATCCAGTCCCTGAGCGACGACGAACGCGATGCTTTCATCGCCGTCTTGCAGACCAAGACCGTCAGCGACTTCGACACCCTCGGTGAAGTGCAGGCCCTGGCCACCAGCGTGCGTGCAGCCTATGCCCGCGTGATCGCCTATGCCGAAACCAACGGCGGCGCCGCCCCCACCGTGGCCGATTATCAGGCCCTGGCCATCACCGGCATCAGCGACAATGCCGGCCACCGCGACGCCGTCAATGCGGCGCTGGCCACCACTGCCGTCAAGGGCAACACGATCGCCAGGCTCAATGCCCTGCAAGCCGTGGTCGACAGCTATCGCCTGCTGCTGCAGCAAGCCGACGGCACGGCCGACAATACCGCCACCGCCGAACTGGCCAAGCTGGAACACTTCGAGAACATCGGCGTGGACATGGCGCTGCTCAAGCAGCTCGATGGCAGCGCAGCGGGGGCCACCCGCAACGCGGTCCAGCTGCTCAGTTCGCTGGTGGACAGCCGCAGTGCCGCCGCCGTCGACACGCCGCAGGAACTGCAGCAATTGGTCAGTTTGGTGCACAAGCTGGCGCTGGCCGAACAGGGCCTCGACACCTCCCCGCTGCTGCCGGCCGACTTTGCCCTCATCGGCATGCCAGTGAGCGATGCCGCCGTGGTGGTGCAGATCCGCGCCCAGCTGGCACTGCTGCCCGATGACGGCAGCGGGCTCAACACCTGGAACCAGTTGCGCACGCTGCTGCTGAGCGTGACGGGCGTACCGACCTGGGACGTGGTCGCGGGCGATGACATCATCAACCTGGCCGAACGCACGGCGGGCGTCACCTTGAGCGGCAGCGCCGGACAGACCGATGTGCTCACGTTGTTCTACCCGGATGGCAGCGTCATGAAGAGCGGCATCACTCCCCACGATGCCGGCGGCGGCAAGTTCACCTGGAGCTACACGCTCACTGCGGAAGACTGGACCCGCCTCGGTGCCAACAGTGCCGACAGCGTGGAGCACACGCTGCAACTGCAAGCCCGCAATACCAGCACCGGCGTGAATTCCATCAAGGTGGAACATCGCTTCACCATCGATACGGTGGCCCCTCCGGCCAACCTGGTGCTCACGCTGGAACAAGACACGGGTGTCTCGGCCACTGACGGCATCACCAGCAACGGCAAGGTCAAGGTCACGGGCGTAGCCATCGATGGCCAGTGGGAATACCGCATCGGCAGCGCAAGCGACTATCAGACCGGCATGGGCGACAGCTTCACCGTCACCGCGCAGGGCGCCCAGACGGTCAGCGTGCGCCAGTTCGACCGCGCCGGCAACCGCAGCGCCGCGCAGACCCTGGACCTGACCCTCGACAGCCAGGCCCCGGCGGCCCCCGTCATCGCGCTCGACAGCGTGGGCGGGACCGTCAACGACCTGCCGGTGACCAACAATGACACCGTCAAGGTCAGCGGCCTGGAGCCGGGTGCGCGACTGCAGTGGCGCCTGAACCGCAACGACTATGCCGACAACCCGGCCTGGACCGATGCCAGCGGCACCACCATCAACCCCATCGGCCTGGCCGCCAACCAGGTACGCAACGTGTATCTGGAAGTGCGCCAGCTGGACAAGGCCGACAATGCCAGCGGCGTGGCCCGGCTCGGCTTCACGCTCGATACCCTGCCGCCGGCGGCACCCGGCCTGACCCTGGCCGGTGCGCGCGGGGACGCGGCCAGCGGCTTGTTCAGCAACAGCGGCGTGATCGATATCGCCGGCCTGGAACCGCTGGGCCGCTGGGAATATTCGCTCAACGGTGGCAGCAGCTTCGTCGCCGGCAGCGGCAGCCGGCTGACACTGCCGGCAGGCGACGGTGCCAAGACGGTCATCGTGCGCCAGTACGATCTGGCCGGCAATCACACCGACAGCCCGCCCCTGGCCTTCACCCTCGACACCGGACGCCCGCCGGCCCCCACGCCGGTCCTGCGGCTGGACTCCGGTGCGCTGGCCAACGACGGCATCACTACCGACGGCACCGTGCGCATCGACAACCTGGAAGCCGGCGCCATCTGGGAATACAGTCTGGATAACGGCACCACCTGGTCCACCACGGGCATCACCGGCAACACCGTCAGCTTCACCGACAACGGCACCCGCCGCAGCCTGCAGGTGCGGCAGACCGATCGCGCCGGCAACGTCAGCGATCCGAGCGCCAAGCTGGAGTTCACGGTGGACAACACGCCCCCGCGTACACCTCGCCTGGCAATGGTCAACAACAGCAGCGGCGATGAAGCCTCGCACCTCAGCAATGACGGCCGCATCGACGTGCTGGACCTGGACCCGGAGACGACGTGGCAATACAGTACCGACGGCGGCTCCACCTGGACCAACGGCAGCGGCAACCGCTTCACGGTCAGTGGCGATGGCGCCAAACGCCTGCAAGTGCGCCAGACCGATGCGGCCGGCAATACCAGCATCAGCAGCGTGCTGTCCATGCAGCTCGATGCCACGGCCCCAGGCAAGCCGGGGCGGCCGTCGCTGGTTGCCGATACCGGACGCGACGGGACTGATCGCACCACCAGCGATGCGCGACTGCAAGCCCCGGCGGCCACTGAAGCCGACCTGCGCTTCGAGTACAGCCTCGACGGCATTGCGTGGAGCAGCTTCAACCAGCCCATTCGCGGCACCAGGGACGGCGGCAGCGATGGCGACAAGACGGTGAAAGTGCGCAGCATCGATCGCGCCGGCAACCGCAGCGACGCCAGCGACGAGTTCAGATTCACCCTGGACACCGTCGCGCCGGCCAAGCTGGTGCCGACCCTGTTGAAACCCGTCAGCGGTGGCAGCACCACCGACGGCACGATCCTGATCGGTACCCAGGAAGCCGGTTCGGTATGGGAATACAGCCTGGATCGCGGCGCGACATGGCAAGTGGGTAGCGGTGACCGCATCAAGATCAAGGGCCGCGATGAAGGCAGTACCGATGGCGTCAAGAGCGTACAACTGCGCCAGACCGATGCGGCCGGCAACGCCAGTGTGAGCGAGGTGCTGGAGTTCAATCTGCAGACCAAGCTGGATGCACCCGGTGTCACGGTACTGAACACGATCCGCACCCTGCCCGACGGCACGGCGCTGCTGGATGCCGCCGACACTGCCCCGTCCGCAGGCAACAAGATGGTGCTGGAAGTCAGCGGACGCGCCGGCATGACCGCCATCATCAGCCGTGACGATGGCAGCGAAGTGGGCCGCACGATTCTGGACGCCAGCGGCAAAGGCCGGGTCGAAGTCGGTCGCACGCTCACCATTGCCGGATTCAAGACGGTGACGGGTGCCAATACCACGGCCAATGCGGTCTATCAACTGGTGCACTCCACCGAGGCCATCGTCAAGCTGCGCGGAGCCACGCCCTATTTCAGCGCAGCCTTCTCTGAAAGCGGCATGCCGGTGGTCGACATGAGCAAGCCGATCTACCGTACCGGCACGGGCGACACCGACTGGTACGTGTGGTCGGCCCTCGGCGGCGGCTACGTGATCTCGCGCCGCGGCGACAGCAGCGAGTGGTATCGCGAGGCACCGTCCTCGCAGCCGGCGCTGACACCGGAGGCCGTCAAGAGCTGGGTGGCCGTCGATCGCAGCGCCAGCCTGGTGGCCGAGGAACAGTTGCGCAACAGCGGCGTGAGCTCGCACCAGCGCACGCTGGGCGGCGTGAGCCTGGTCAATGCCAACGGCTGGAGCGAAACGCCCTGGACCTACAAGGCAGTGCAACAGTCCAGTCCGGAGAACCGCAGCGATCCGGCCCAGATCAAGGTCAGCATGTCCACCACCACCCCCTCCGCCCTTGACCTGGATGCCGGCACGACCGGCGTACAGAGCAGCGTGCGGCTCTCCGCGACCCGTACGGAGCTGCTCAACGGCTTGCCCCTCCTGGGTGCGGTGGCTGCACCGGCCGGCAGCGCCACGCGCACCATCGAGCTGGTGTACAACAACAAGTCCCTCTTCAGGGACCGGCCCATCAGCGAAAACGACCTGCTGGTGCTGGACGGCACCGAAGTCCGCATGAACGCCAGTCACGCACGCGTGGACAACCTGACCGTGGGCGGTGTGAGCGGCGTGACCTGTGAGGCCACCAAAACCACCAACAACATCACCACGCTGACGCTGTCCAAGACCTCCGGTGCCGCATTGACCGGGGCCGAAGTGCAAAAGATCCTGGCCACAATCAAGCTGCGCAACTCACTGGACCTGGCCACCACGTTCGAGCCACGCACCCTGGAAGTGAATCTCATCGACCAGGGCGGACGCCGCAGTTACGATACCGCGCGGGTCACCATCCAGTCCGAGGGATATGGCCTGCAGGTCGACCTCAACGCCAGTCAGGCAGGCGTGCAGCGCAGTTCCACGCGCTATCTCAACAGCCAGTTCGTCAGCACCAACGGCCTCACCGAAGGTACCCCCTTCGTCAGGGACATGGTGGCACCGACGGGGACGCCGCAGACCATCAAGCTCAACTTCTTCGGGGTGCATCCCATCAATGAGATGATCTACAGTACCGATGCAAGAGTTGAGATCCGTGCCGGCGGGGTGCCGGCCTACTTCGGCTCCATCGCCGACGTTTACGGCTTGTTATGGTGGTCGCCCAGCGAGGGAGAAGTGAGGATCATGAAGACCTCCGGTGCCAACTTCACGGGCGAGGAAGTCAAGCGGATCCTGGAAGGCTCGCGCATGGTTACCACCGCCCGCAACAATGTGCAACGCAGCGTGGACATCACCCTGCTCGGCCCTGAAGATGCGGTCGGCTCCACCTCGCGCGCCACGCTGATCGTGGATACCCGCGCCCCCGACCTCGACCTGGATGCCAGCCAGGCCGGGAATCAGGCCACGGTGAACACCATCGTTCCCAGAAACCAGGCCAACGACGGGGTCAAGCTCTTCAAGGGCGAGGTGACCGCACCCGTGGCAGGCGACACCGCAAAGGTGGTGCTGACACTGCCTGTGCCTGCGGGAACCAGCCCCGCAGGCTCTGAAAAAATTATCCTGAATACGGACAACCGGCTCCCCACCACCACCGACTTCAACGTCACCGGCAGCATCGGCGGGGTGGACGGGCTGACCATTCGCTACACTGCCGCCACCCGTGAGCTGAGCATCAGCCGCCAGAATGGGGCCAGCCTGCCCGGCAGCCAGGTCAAGGCCATCCTGGAGGGGATCAGGTACAGCTTCCCGCCCAATACAGACCTCAGCAACGGCCTCAACAACGAACACCGGTTCGAGATCGCGCTGGTCGATCAGGCGGGCAATACCAGCAAGGGCCGCGTGGACATGTCGACCCTCAGGACGATACCGGCCAGCCTGACCGTGAGCGTGGTGGACGGACAGTTCGGCTATGGGCTCATCAAGATGTCCAACGTCTTCGGCGCGCCCGTGGCCCCGCTCAGCTTCCCGGCCGTGCTGACCAAGAGCGAGGAGGCCATCCCGACGCTGCCTGCCGGTTTCACGGCGGCCAGCCTGCTCCAGGCGATTCGGGGCATTTCCGCCGAATGGGGCGGCAAGGGCGTCTCCGGCGACGGCAATACCAGCATCGGCAGCCTCAAGAGCTACCAGATGTTCGACAAGCTGGGGAGCGGTGCCACCTCCTTCAGCCTGCTGCAGCAGGGCAGCAGCCTCGATACGCTGGGGGCCTGGCTGCGCCTGGGCCTGAAGCCTGCCACGGCCGGCGGGCGCGACAACGTGACGCTGGAAATGCTGGGCGGCTTCAAGCGCAACGGCGTGGACCAGCACAAGGTCCAGCCCGACCTGGAAACCGGGCTCAGTGATGTCGGCCTGGCCAACATCGGCTTGCTGTACCAGCTGAGTGTGGCCAACACCAGCAGCCGGCCGGTGATCCGCGTCCGGTTCGACAGTTCCAACAACGTAGCGGGGAACGTGATCGAGCTGTATGAAGGTGGCCGGCTGGTGGGCAGCAAGACATTGGTCGCCAGCGATCTCGGGGGAGGACCGAAGGAAGTGGACGTCGCCGTCTTCCAGAGCCTGTCGGCCGGCAGGCATGATCTGGAGGTCCGCTATACCGACACCGGCGGCAACTCCGTCAACAGCAACCTGAGCGTGAACGTGGCAGCCGGTGGCGCACCGGTGACCTTGTCGGACCTGGGCGTGCGCGGCAGCAAGCAGTCCGCCTCCGAGGCACAGTCGCTGGGCCAGTCCGGCGCCTCCTATGCCGTCATCAGCGATGCGGACACCAGCTTTGCCTCCGGGCACGGCAACCAGGGCCCGGTGTTCGTCGGCACGGTCGGCGGCGGCAGCGCATCGGACCGCTATCTGGTCACCATCCAGATGGGCGGCAAGGTCGTGGCCTTCGAGGATGTGGGCGCGGGCAGCTTCTCCATCGGCATCCCGGCCGGCGTGCTGCCACCGGGCTACTACCAGGACCTGAGCATCAGCGCCACCGTGCTCACTCCCGGTGCGCGCCTGGGCCAGACCACCAGCATGCAGGGCCTCAAGCTCGGCTGGTACTGGGCCGCGCAGGCGGGAACCTCCATTGTCGGCGGCAATGGCAACGACGAGCTGGTCGTGGGTGCTGCGGCCGATCCCGAGGCCACCGGCGGCATCCTTGTGCAAACCGGTGCAGGCGACGACAGGATCACCGTGGGCAGCTTCGGCAAGACGAGCGCACTGAGGGCAACCGTTACCGACTTCACGGTCGGCATGGACCGGGTGAAGGTCTTTGGCCAGATCGTGAACCAGGACTTCGTGAAGAACTTCGTCACGGCCTCCGATCTCAACGGCAGCACTCAGTTGCAGATCGACCTGGACGGCGCGGGCGCGGGCAGGCTGTATTACCACCTGACCCTGCAGGGAGTGCAGTACAACCCGTCCACCATCGGTAGCATCTTCGGCGTGTAAACGGCAGGTCTCACCAGCCAAAGCACAAGGGCGGCCAATTGGCCGCCCTTGTGCGTTACTGCGTTTGCCTTTGCTGCATTGATGGCTGCGTTCAGAACAGCAGGATCAGCAGCAGGATGATGGGAATCGGAATCCCCAAGAGCCAGAGCAGAATGGCACCCATGTCAGTCTCCTATGAAGGTTGGTGTTCAGGTTCGGCGAAACGTGGCGCGGGAGGGCGCTGTTCAACGCAACTCGGGTTCGCCGACGCGATGGTCACGAAGTTCATGACGCAACACCGGTTCGCCGTAGAGTTCGTTGCGATCACGCAGGCGGCCGCCGTAGGTGGCCAGCAGGCTGGCGACGAAGGCACCGCACAGCAGGGCCAGGAACATCCACAGCGAGGCATAGGCAGCAGCCTTGCGGGCGGCATCAGCAGCTTCCTTGGCCTTGGTGGCAGCCTGGTCCAGATTGCGCTGGTAGGCGGCAAAGGTATCGGCCACGCGCTTCTCGGCATCGGCTTGCGACAGGCCGGTATGGCGTGCCACCAGTTGGCCCAGGTAGCGCTTGTCGTTGTCGGCCAGTTGCTGGTTGGCCAGCGAATAACCGAAGACGCGGACCACTTCCATGCGCTGCGCCGAGGTCAGTTCACGGCCATCGGCGGGAGTCGGTGCAGCCAGCGGAGCGGCGGGAGCAGCGTTGGCGGCATCGCTGCCGGCGGCCGGAGTCACCGGTGCGGCAGGGGCCGCGCTGGTGTTGGCGGTGCCATTGGCGGTGCCGCTACGGAACATGGAATCGATGAAATAACCCGAAGCACGATCAGCCAGGTTGCCAGCTTGTTGCGCGCCCTCCGGCCCCATGGCCGCAGCGGTCGCGGCAGCGCCGGTACCGAGTACGCCACCGGCGGCACCCAGGGTCTTGGCCCCGCCCGAGATCACGCTGCCCACGGCCGAGCCCAGCAGGGCGGCGGTGGCCAGCGAAGCCACGGCCCAGGCCAGCAGGCCATGTGCGGTATCGCGGAAATAGACTTCACGGGTATGCAGGCCAGCCCACTTCACACGCAGGCGGCCGGCCAGGAAGCCACCGATGGCCGAGGCCGCGATCTGGGTGAACAGCAGCCAGCCGGCCGTGGAATAGCCGATGGCCTTGGCCGAGACGCCCTCGCCGGACCACGGCGAGATCGACGAAAAGCCGAGGCCAAAACCCAGCATCACCAGGATGAAGGACAAGGCCGCCGCCGCAAAAGCGCCCGCCAGGATGGCACCCCACGAGACGCCGGAGCCGTTGTTGTTGACGGCCTCGACGCTGGCCGGTGGAAGGGGATGGATGGTTGAGGTGGTCATGAGTCTCCTCGCGATTCTTGATGGATTGATCTCTGCGACTGGCGCAGGGCTGGGGGGCATTGCCACGGAGAGACTGTAGGCGCGCGCTGGCGCGCGCGCCATCGGCGGAGTTCGGCAGGTGGCGTAGGAGAGCAGGGAAGCGCGGAGTCGGCGTACAGGAAAACGTGCAGAATTCCGTACAAAATTCCGTGCCGAATTCACTACAGGAATCAGTACGGAAAAAGGCACGGAAAAACGTACAGAAAGAGCGGCAGAACAATGCTCAGGACGCTGTACAGAAAACTGCACAGCAGCGCTGCACCGAGTCTTATAGAATGAGCGCCTCATACACCGGCATCCTGCCCTGCCGCCCCAACCTGCTACGGATTCCCATGGCCAACACGCACAGCACTCCGATCACGCATTTCCTGTTCGACCTCGACGGTACCCTCATGGACAGCGATGCCCTGCACCACGCTGCCTTCAACACCATCCTGTCGCGCTGGGGCCGCTCGGTGGATGTTGACTACTACAAGACCCACATCATGGGGGCGTCCAACGCCATGATCTTCGATCACCTGTTTCCCGGCATGCCGGCCTCGGAATACCAGCCGCTGGCCGAAGAGAAGGAACAGCTGTTCCGCTCGCAGCTGGACCAGCAGGTCGCGCCCACGCCCGGCATCGAACGCCTGCTCGACCATATCGCCCGCATCGGCGGACGCACGGCAGTGGTGACCAATGCACCGCGCGCCAATGCCGAGCTGATGTTGAAGGCCACCGGCCTGGCCGGCCGCTTCGATACGCTGGTGATTGGCGATGAGCTGGAGCGCGCCAAACCCGATCCCCTGCCCTACCTGACCGCCCTCCAACTGCTGGGCGGCACACCGGACCAGGCGGTAGCCTTCGAGGATTCGAGTTCGGGCGTGAAAGCCGCCAGCAGCGCCCAGGTCTGGACCTTCGGCATGCTGGGTGGACTGGATGAAGCGCGCCTGCGGGCTGCCGGTGCCCACGCCGTGATCCGCGATTTCAACGGTCAGGCGTTGTGGGACAAGATCGGCGGATAAGTCCGCGCCTTCATTGCGAACGGACCGTCTCGAAGTGATGGTCCGGCAGGAACCACAGCAGGGCCAGCAGCACGTAGATGGCGGTCGCGCCCAGCGGGGTGGCCAGTGACAGCGGAATGGCCACCGCATAGAACAGGATGGAGAGCGCATTCTTGCGCCCGTGTCCCAGCATGGCCGCCAGCGAAGGATGCGCCGCTTCACTGTGGCGCAGCGCGCGTTTCAACAGCAGGAAAGAGACCGAACACATCAGCAGCACCACGCCATAGCAGGCCACGGGTGCGCTCTGCCGATGATGGTTGGCCACCCACGAAGTGACGAAGGGCAGCAGCGACAGCCAGAACAGCAGGTGCAGGTTGGCCCACAGCACGCGCCGGTCGACCTGCGTGGCCAGCTGCAGCAGGTGATGATGGTTGACCCAGTAGATGCCGATGTAGACGAAGCTCAATACATAGCTCAGCAGCGGCGGCATGAGCGGGGCGAGGTCGGCCAGACCGGCGCCCTGCGGTGTCTGCAAGCCCAGCACCATGATGGTGATGGCAATGGCGATGACGCCATCGCTGAAGGCTTCCAGCCGCGACTTGTTCACGACGCGGCCGCCTTGGCCGGCAGCGGCTGGCGAAATTCCCACACCACCATCGCCACCAGGATCAGCACCGGCACGATCAGCCCGGCAAAGCCGATGGCATGATAGGCGAAGGCGGCGGCGATGGCACCCGCGCCGAACGACAGCACCGGCCACACGAACTTGATGCAGCGCTCGGTGGTACCGGCATCGGCCGCGCCGCGCAGCATGTCCACCACGTCGATCACCACTTGCGTGACGTTGCCCGTCATCAGCGAGGTCGGTGCCAGATGCGCCAGCAGCAGGCGGCTGATGGCGCTGTGGACACCCATGGAGGCGGTGCCCAGCAGGCCCGACGCCATCACCCAGCCTGCGGTAGGCGACTGCACCGGCGCGGCGGCGATGCCACAGAGCATGAATCCGATCAACAACAGCAACTGCAGCAGCAGTGACCAGCCCAGGGCGCGGCCATCGCGGCGCTGGATGGCGGCGATGAACAGGCGTGCAACGGCCACGCCGAGGATGAAGGCCGGGAAGGCCAGGAATTTCAGCAGGATGGACATCTGCGAGGTATCCGCCAGGGCCGCGCCGATGAGGATGAAGTTGCCCGTCACATGGGCCGTGAACAGGCCGAACAGCGCGATGAAGCCCAGCGTATCGACATAGGCGGCGAGGAAGGCCAGTCCCGAGGACTGGAGGCGGTTGCGTTGTGCGGCATTCATGAGGTGTCTCGCTTCCGGAGGGCGGGGGGCAGGCCGCACACCTTAGCACCGCTGCTGCCGTCCGCCCATTATCCCTGTGGATAAGACAAGTCCGGCGAAGCCGCGCCAAACCCTTGCCGATCCGGCAACGATATGCCCTTGATGGATGCAACAAAGGCATTTTCTACAAAAAACAGCACATTTGTACAATCCAAGCCGGGCCTGAATGCTGATGATGCGAAGGACTGCACGGCAAGGCCTGCGACGCCCGAAGAGGGGCGTTGCGAAGGCGTGCCGGTGCAAGGATTTTCGCAACCCGGCAAGACGGATTCATTATGGAAAGTACCGTATACGTCGTCGATGACGATGGCATGGTCAGGACCGCCCTGTTGAGACTGCTGGCCTCGGCCGGCCTGACGGCGCGTGGCTATGCCTCGGCTGACGAGTTTCTGCGCGAGTCGCTGCCGGGCGCGCCTTGCTGCCTGCTGCTGGACATGAAGATGCCCGGCTCGGATGGCTTCGAGGTAGTACGGCAGCTGGAACAGCGCGGCGATGCCATTCCGGTGATCTTCATTTCCGGCTACGGCACCATTCCCGTGACGGTGCAGGCGATGAAGGCGGGTGCCCATGAATTCCTCACCAAGCCGATCGAAGACGAGCGCCTGCTGGGCGCGGTGCAGGAGGCACTGGCCATTGCCGGGCGTGATCTGCATCAGCGTGTGGAGCAGGCCGCCAGCACTTCGCGGCTGGAAAAGCTGACCCCGCGTGAACGGGAAGTGCTGGAACTGGCCATCGGCGGATTGCTCAACAAGCAGATCGCCACCGAGCTGGGCATCAGCGAAATCACCGTCAAGGTCCACAAGCGCCGCGTGATGGACAAGATGCAGACCAAGACCCTGGCCGACCTGGTGCGGGCGGCGGAGCGCTTGCAGATTCATTCTGCGCGGCAGCGGTGAGGCAGCCGGCCAGCTGACGGTATCCGTACGAGACGGACCATCAATGACCACCGCAAGAGCGCCCATCGTCGTCGAAGGCCTTCGAAACTGATCCGCTTTTGCGGTATTCCTGAACACATCCCTTCTTCCCATCAGTAACCTGTGCGGCTCTGACAGCAGCCCGGGCGGCCTCCATCGCTACCCGCACAACCACGATGGGCAATCTCAAGAACATCATTGGCACCGGCGGTGAATACCTGTGCGGTATTGAACTCATGCGTCCGGTCATTCCATCGGCTGGCCTGCCTTGCGGTTTCCAGCCGGGAGAAGCCGGCTGCCTGTTCGAGGCACTTCATTTCGGGGGCAAGGAACCGACCTATGACTATGTGGTGTACCTTCTGGATGCGACTGCGCGGCGTCTCGGCCCCTTCTTCTTCCTGCAAGTCAAATCCACGTTCAAGGCTCCCGGCGCCGCAGGCGCTTACGCCCTGCGGTTCAATGCGAACGCAGTGAAGCGTGCGCACGCCATGAAGACCCCTTTCTTCGTGGGCATCGTCGATCGCAGCACCGCACGCCGGGAGCGGATTTATGTAAAGGGGATAGATGCACGCCAGTCGAAAGGGATCGCACGTCTTGCGCCACACCATGACCTTGCCGAAGACGCCGTCAAGATTGCCATCTACAACGAAGTTCGCCGCGTCTGGTCACTGCGCAATAATCCGCCACTGACACAGCTCATTTGAGGAGCCGCCCATGCCACGTTCCCGTCGTCAAGAAATCGCACACCAATTTGCCGAGGGCCTGGTTGCGCAAATGTTGCAGCGATCCGGCAGTGAATTCTTTCACGTGACGCCTTCCCGCCCGGGCGAACACATCGACCTTCTGGTGAGCCAGGGCGACGGCCTGTGCGGCATCAAAGTGCGGTATGCAGAGCGCAGCGAGGGTGTCGAGCAACTCTGGAACGAATGGAAAGACGCCGTTCGCGCATCCGGCAGGAAACGCCGCTCTGCGCTGGCAAGAACGATGAAGGCGATACGACGGGGGACGACGGCAAATCAAGCGGATCCTGATCTCCATCTGGTCGTCGTCACCGGCACGGGAGACAAAATATATACGGACCAGAGCATCGCGCCCTTGTTGACGCCGGATGACCGCACCCATATTTCCGTGCTGGGCGAGTAGGCCAGGCATGGCCTATCCCTGTCCCCTCAACCAGCCCATCGGCCCCACCCCCATCAACTGCTTGAACACCCGGCTGAAGTGACTCTGGTCCGAGAACCCGCACTCCAGCGCAATGACCGACATGCTCTTGCCCTCCTCGCGCAGCAGCTGGCAGGCCAGCGCAATGCGCTGGCGCTGCAGCCAGGCGTGCGGCGGCAGGCCAAAGCTGAGCTTGAAGGCGCGCGAGAAATGCGCGCGCGACAAGCCGCACTGCGCCGCCAGCTCGGCCAGCGTCAGGCGCTGTCCCAAATGCGCCAGCATGTAGTCGCGCACCCGCACCTGCTGCCATCCGGCCAGGCGGCCGCTGTTGCGCGCTAGCGGCTGGCCGCCATAGTGCCGGGCCAGATGCGTGTGCAGGGCCAGCGTCACGCTGTCCATGAACACCGTATCGCCATCATTGGCCGCCTCTCCCAGCATCGGCAACATCGCCTGCACCAGGTGCCAGATCACCGGGTCGCGCACCGCCTGGCGCTGCTGCAGCCCGCTGATGCGGCGTCCGCCCTCCTCGCTCCATTGCTCGATGGTCGCGCGCGGCAACTGCAGGCGTACGTTGTCGTAGTCCGACAGGTGCTGGCAGCGCCACTGCTCGCGCAGGTCGGTGATGGCCATTTCGCCGCTGCGGTGGCCGCCCGCATGCACCAGCTGCTGGCCGCGCCACAGCTTGTGATGGCGAAAATCCTGCAATTGCACGATCACCGAAAAGGCATCCTCGCCCGGAATGTCGATCACCGGCACCGCCCCGGACGAGACGCCCGTGACCTGCGACTGCGCGGCGCGCGTCAGGCCCAGGCCGTCCTGCAGGCGGAGACGCTTGATGAAACGCTGGGGCAAGGGCTGGATCACGAGGAAAATCGATAAAAGTGAAAGAAAGAAAAACCACCCGCTCCAGTGGCGGCCAACAAGCCGATGCATCCGAAGCTGAGTGAAGGAAAACGCAAAAAAGGCAGAGCCGTCAAGCTCTGCCTTCCGCACCCTGCATCAAGAGGGAGCGCTCACATCGAGGTCCGCCCCGATTCAAACAGGAACCAGGCCCGCTGCTCGGCCTCGTCGATCCAGTTCTCCAGCAGGCTGGCGGTGGCGACGTCGCCGTGCTCATCACACAGCTCGTGGGTCGCCATCATGAAACCGACCAGGCGCAGGTTGTCCTCGCGCAGTTCGGCCAGCATGTCGGAGGGCGTGACGAAGTCGGCATCGTTGTCGGCCAGCCGCTGCAGCTTGCCGACCTGCCCGGTGGACCGCAGTGTGGTCGCGCCGATCTTGCGCACCCGCTCGGCCACCGCATCGGTGATGGCAAGGATCTGCTGGGACTGGTCGTCCAGCAGCAGGTGATAGTCGCGGAAATGCGGCCCCGACATGTGCCAGTGGAAATTCTTGGTCTTCAGGTACAGCGCGAAGATGTCCGCCAGCAACATGGTCAAGGCCCCGCCGATCTCCTGGCTGGCCTGCGCGGACAGCACGCCAGGCGTAGCCAGCGGTGCCAGGCGACGCTTTTCAAGCTGCTGGCGTTGGTTTGCGTCCAGGCTCATGGTGCTTACCCCTTCAGGAAGGCCAGCAGGTCTTCGTTGATCTGGTCCTTGTGGGTGGCGCACAGGGCGTGCGGCGCGCCGCCATAGATCTTCAGCTGCGCACCCGGCACCATCTCGGCCACCAGCTTGCCGGTGGTCTGGAAGGGGACGACCTGGTCGTCGTCACCGTGGATCACCAGGGTCGGGAAGTTGAATTTCTTGATGTCTTCACGGAAGTCGGTGCCGGAGAAGGCGCTCACGCAATCCAGCGTTCCCTTCAGCGAGGCCAGCATGGCGATGTTGAAGGTCTGCGAGAGCACGCCGGCGCTGACCGCATCGGCCTTGCCCGGACGGTTGGTGCCGAAGAACACGGCGGCGAAGTCGCTGATGAATTGCGCGCGATCCTTGAGCAGGCCTTCCTTGATGCCGGCAAAGACCTCGGCCGGCACGCCCTGCGGGAAGTCCGGCGCCTGGCCGAAGATCGGCGTCACCGCGCCCAGCAGCGCCGCCTTGGCCACGCGCTTGCTGCCGTGGCGGCCGATGTAGCGGGCCACGTCGCCGCCGCCCATGGAAAAGCCGACCAGGGTCGCGCCCTGCAGGTCCAGCTTGTCCATCAGCTCGGCCAGGTCATCGGCGAAGGTGTCGTAGTCGTAACCGCTCCAGGGTTGGCTGGAACGGCCGAAACCACGGCGGTCATAGGCGATGACGCGATAGCCGCGCTCGGCCAGGAAGTTCATCTGGTATTCCCACATGTCGCCGTCCAGCGGCCAGCCGTGGCCGAAGACGACCGGTTGGCCGCTGCCCCAGTCCTTGTAATAGATTTCAGTGCCGTCGCGGGTAGTGATGGTGCTCATGGTGTGACTCCTTGTGAGATGGTGTGGAGGGGCCGTGCAGGGGACAGCAACCGCCCTGCGCATGGCAGAGCGGCCTGACAACGTTGAATCTGCCAATGAAGCTGGAAGAGAGACCGCCGTGAATCGACTTGATTCCTACGGCTGAGCTGCGGCCTGGCCCAGCCGCCACTGGCCCGGACCGCACAGCGCGATGGCCGTGAAGATCACCAGCAGCAGCCAGCCGAACTGGCCTTCCGCGATGCTCCAGCCGGGATGCACCGCCAGCATGGCCACCAGCAGCACGCCGATGATGGGCAGGCAGGCCAGGCGGGTGAACAGGCCCAGCGCGATCAACACCGGACACAGCGCTTCGGCCAAAATGGCGGACCAGAGCGATACCGTCGGGCCGAGGCCGAAGGGATCCTCGATGACGGTCAGCTCATGCGCGTAATGCATGAGCTTGGGCAAGCCGTGCACGTAGAACAGCATGAAGCTGCCCGCCACGCGCAGGAACAGCAAACCCAGATCCAGGGGCGGGACCGGCCAACCGGTCCGGCGAGCGGAATGATTCGCTTGCATGATCGGCCCCGCTCAGAACGCGAAGCAGCTGCAACCCAACGCGCCCCAGAAACCGGCGAAGTGGGAGACCGGAACGGTCGACTTGCGCGCCACATCATGCGCGTGTCCATGCACCCCGCAGGAACCCGCGCAGGCATGCGGCAGCGCGGTCTTCTTCTGGCGTGCGGCATCGCTGCTGGCGACGGCGCGATAGTGTCCCGGCACCTTGGCCACCGGCGACCAGTCGGGCAGCACCGGGATCTCGCCCGGGCCATGCGAGGAGAACGGACCGGCGCCATAGACCACCTTGCCATCCACCACGGTCATGACCGATTCGATGGACTTGATGTCGTCTTCATGCACGCTGAAGAAATCCGCCGACAGCACGGCGAGGTCGGCCAGCTGGCCAGCCTGGATGCGACCCTTCTTGGCCTGCTCGCTGGAGAACCAGGCGCTGCCTGCGGTCCACAGTTCCAGTGCAGTTTCGCGAGGTAACCTGCCAGTTGACCGGTACAGTTGCGTCCCGCCAACAGTACGGCCGGAGACCAACCAGTACAGTGCAGTCCAGGGGTTGTAGCTGGCCACGCGGGTGGCGTCGGTGCCGGCACCGACCGGCACGCCCATCTCCAGCATCTTGGCCACGGGTGGCGTGTGCTCGGCGGCATCGCTGCCGTAGCGGTCGATGAAGTACTCGCCCTGGAAGGCCATGCGATGCTGGATGGCAATGCCGCCGCCCAGCGCCTTGACGCGCTCGATGTTGCGCTCGGTGATGGTCTCGGCATGGTCGAACATCCAGTGCAGGCCGTCGAAGGGGATATCGCGGTTGACCTTCTCGAACACGTCCAGCATGCGCGAGATCGATTCGTCATAGGTGGCATGCAGGCGGAACGGCCAGCGGTTGGACACGAGGTGGCGCACCACCCGTTCCAGCTCCTCTTCCATGCCGTCGGCCAGGTCGGGACGCGGTTCGAGGAAATCCTCGAAGTCAGCCGCCGAGAACACCAGCATTTCACCGGCGCCGTTATGGCGCAGGAAGTCGTCCCCGTCACCGGGCTTGACCATGCCGGTCCACTTCTGGAAATCGGCCAGTTCACTTCCCTTGCTCTGGGTGAACAGATTGTAGGCAATGCGGATGGTCAGTTGGCCGTCGGCCGCGAGCTTGTTGATGATCTGGTAGTCATCCGGGTAGTTCTGGAAACCGCCGCCGGCATCGATGGCGCTGGTCACGCCCAGGCGGTTCAGCTCGCGCATGAACTGGCGGGTCGAATTGACCTGGTATTCCTGCGGCAAGGCCGGTCCCTTGGCCAGGGTGGCATACAGGATCATGGCATTGGGACGGGCGATCAGCATGCCGGTCGGATTGCCCGAGGCATCGCGCACGATTTCGCCGCCCGGCGGATTGGGCGTGTCCTTGGTGTAGCCGACCGCTTGCAGCGCGGCGCGATTGAGCAGCGCACGGTCATACAGGTGCAGCACGAAGACCGGGGTATCGGGCGCGGCCGCGTTCAATTCTTCCAGCGTGGGCATGCGCTTCTCGGCGAACTGGAATTCGGTCCAGCCACCGACCACGCGCACCCATTGCGGATGCGGCGTGCGCGCCGCCTGGTCCTTCAACATGCGCAGTGCATCGGCCAGCGACGGCACGCCTTCCCAGCGCAGTTCCAGGTTGTAGTTCAGGCCGCCACGGATGAGGTGCAGGTGCGAGTCGTTCAGGCCGGGGATGACGGTGCGGCCACCCAGGTCGATGACCTGGGTGCTGGCCTGCTTGAGACGCATCACGTCGGCGGCGCTGCCGACTTCGATGAATTTTCCGCCGCCGATGGCAACGGCTTCGGCGATGGGGTTTTGCTTGTCGACGGTGTGGATCTTGCCGTTCAACAAAATCAGGTCAGGGGTGACGCTGGCTGCGGTGGTCATGGAGGCTCCGGGCATGGGCTACAACGATGAAGAGGGCGGATTGCGCAGGGTGTGGCGTCGCTGGCGGCGAATCGTCCATCTCATGCGCTTGTGTTGGTGCTTTTGTTGGTGATGGCAGTGTGCAAAAACGCACTGCCAGCGTCTAGCTATACGAACAGATAATGGCAGCGCCCTGCCCGCTTGCCTATGATCGCCTCCGGCAGCCTCACTCCCCTGCCACGCCGCTGCGCACCGCCTCTCCCCGGCCAAGGCAGCGGCTGCAGTCTCCCTACTCACTCCACCTACGGAACCATCATGACCACCAACACCAAACTCGACGTCCTGACCCCGACCAACTGCCAGCTCATCATCATCGACCACCAGCCGCAGATGGCCTTCGGCGTGCAGTCGATGGACCGCCAGGCACTGAAGAACAACGTCGTCGCCCTGGCCAAGTCGGCCAAGGTCTTCAACATCCCTACCGTCATCACCACCGTGGAAACCCAGGGCTTCTCCGGCTACACCTATCCGGAACTGCTGTCGGTCTTCCCCGAGCACGACATCCTGGAACGTACCTCCATGAACTCCTGGGATGACCAGAAGGTGCGCGACGCCCTCAAGGCCAACGGCAAAAAGAAGGTGGTCGTGGCCGGCCTGTGGACCGAAGTCTGCAACAACAGCTTCGCCCTGTGTGCCATGGCCGAAGGCGACTACGAGATCTACATGGTGGCCGACGCTTCCGGCGGCACCTCCAAGGAAGCCCACGACTACGCCATGCAGCGCATGATCCAGGCCGGCGTCATCCCCGTGACCTGGCAGCAGGTGATGCTGGAATGGCAGCGTGACTGGGCCCGCAAGGAAACCTACAACGCCGTCATGGACATCGTGCGCGAACACTCGGGTGCCTACGGCATGGGCGTGGACTACGCCTACACCATGGTGCACAAGGCCGAGCAGCGCCCGCACGGCAACCAGAAGATCCTGGCACCGGTGCCGGCCAAGTAATTCATCCTGGTCATCGACGCCGCCGCACTCCTGCCCTGCATCGGCGGGGCGCGGCGGCGTCCCATCTTCACGAGGAGCCGGGCCATGTCCGCTTATCTGATTTCCCTGGGGGCCGGCATCCTGATCGGTGTCGTCTACGCGCTCTTCAAGGTGCGCTCACCGGCACCACCGGGCATTGCCCTCATCGGCCTCTTGGGCATGGTGCTGGCCGAGCGCCTGGTCAACGGCCTGGGGCCCCTGCTGGGCCACTGATCCCGGAGTACGCATGAAACCTTACCTGATCTCCCTCCTGATGGGCCTGCTGGCCGGCCTGATCTACGCGGCCTTGCACGTGCAGTCACCGGCACCGCCCATCATCGCCCTGCTCGGCTTGCTGGGCATGCTCATCGGCGAACAGCTGGTGCCCATCGTGCGCCGCAAGCTGGCCGGCGAGCCGCTGAGCGCAGCGTGGTTCCACCGCGAATGCATGCCCAAGATCACCGGCACACCGCCGCCGGACGCCAAGTGAGCCACCGGGCAGACGATGATGAGCGAAGGGGAGACAACGCCACCATCACACCGCCCCATCGCGGTGATCGATGACGATCTCGGGGTCCGCGCGGCCCTGTGCAACCTGCTGGATTCCGCCGGGCATCGCCATTGCAGTTTCGATGGCGGCGAGGATTTCCTCACCAGCACCTGCCTGCCGGTAGCCGCCTGCGCCATCGTGGACCTGAACCTGCCTGAAATGAGCGGCTTCGAACTGGCCGAGCAACTGCGCAGCCTGCGACCGGACCTGCCGGTGCTGTTCATCTCGGCGCAGGTCACGCCGCTGCAGCGCCAGCGCGCCACGGCCATGGGCATGGCGCTGCTGGTCAAACCGGTCGACGCCGATACCCTGCTGGTGCTGCTGACGTCCACCCTGCTCTACGGCCCGCCCTGAACCGCGCGCGTCGGCAATGCGGCACAATGCGGCCTTGACCTCATCATCCTTGCCTGGAGATCCCCTTGCCGTCCGACCCGTGCCCTGCCGACGACGATGCCCTGCTGCACGCCCTGCGCGAATTGTCGGCGCTGCTCGACCCGGTCCTGCTCAAGCCGGCACTCACCCGCGCGCTCTGCCAACTGGCCGGTGCACGGCGCTGCCTGCTGGTGCGGCATGAGGCCGGCCTGACCCTGATCGAGGCCGAGGCCCGGCGCGATGGCATGGCCGTCTGCAACAACAAGGATCACTGCATCGCCGGGCCGGACGATCTGCACACGGCCACGCTCACCCTGCGCCTGAGCCATCGTGGCCAGGCCCGTGGCGAACTGCTGCTGTATTACGACGCGCCACCCGCTGCGGCCATGACGCGCTGCGCCCATCACCTCGCCGCCCACGCCGCCGTGGCCCTGGCCAATGCCGCCGACCATGCGCAGGCCTTGCTGGAAAAGGAACAACTGCTGTGCGCCGAACGCGAACTGCGCACCAGCCAGGAACTGCTCAAGCAGGGCGAACGCTTCAACCACGCCGGCAGCATGCGCTACCTGGTGCGCGAGGACCTGATGTTCTGCTCCGATGAACTGTGCCGCATCTACGGCCTGCCGCCGGGCCGCAACTGCATCACCTATGACGAGTTCGCGTCCATCATGCATCCCGATGACCGGCAGGAAGTGATCGAGACCGTCAATGCGGCCGTCGCCATGGGCGGCACCATCCGCGTGGAACACCGCATCTGCCGCCAGGACACGGGCGAGGTGCGCTATCTCTCCGGCATCGGCAAGCCGGTATGGGTGGATGGCACCTTCACCGAATACGTGGGGACGGCCACCGACATCACCGTGCGGCGGCAGGCGGAATACGCCATCCGCGCGGCCCAGGTGGACATGGAACGCGTCTCGCGCGCCAACACCGTGGGCCAGCTGACCGCGTCCATCGCCCATGAAATCAACCAGCCGCTGATGTCCATCGTCTCCAACGCCGGGGCCAGCCTGCGCTGGCTGAACCGGCCCGTGCCGGAACTGGAACATGCGCGCGCCGGCCTGCGCGACATCATCAGCGAAGGCCAGCGCGCCGGCGGCATCATCAGCAGCCTGCAGAACCTGACCCGCAATCGCGCGCCGCAATTCGAGCGCCTCAACCTGGCTGCGCTGATCCGCCATACGCTGACCCTGTCACGCAGCGAGCTGGAGCAGCGCGAAGTGCATCTTTCGCTGTCCCTGCCGCCTGCCGAGGTCCATGTACTGGGGGATACGGTGCAGTTGCAGCAGGTGCTGCTGAACCTGGTGGTCAATGCCATCGATGCCATGGCAGCGGTGCCGGAAAATGCACGCACGCTCAACATTGGCGTGAGCTGCTGCAATGAACAGCGCGTGAAGGTAGAGATACAGGATAGCGGCGAGGGCATCGCGGCCGACGCCATGCCGCACATCTTCGATGCCGTCTATACCACCAAGGAAAACGGCATGGGCATGGGGCTGGCGATCTGCCGTTCCATCATCGAGACCCATCGCGGCCGCCTGCGCGTGGAGGCGGCGCAGCCGCAAGGGACGGTGTTCAGCTTCGACCTGCCGCGCGTACCGTGAGGCGCGGGGCCATCAGCCCAGCCGGCGGCGCCATGCGCCCGGACTGCTGCCCACGATCTGCGAGAACACGCGGCTGAAATGGCTCTGGTCGTAGAAGTCGCAGGCCACTGCGATCTCGGCCAGCGACAACCCGCTGTGGCGCAGATATTCGCGCGCCATGTCGACCCGCTGCAGCAGCAGCCACTGGTGCGGCGTGTGGCCGGTACTGGCCTTGAAGGCGCGCAGGAAGTAGCTGGCCGACATGTTGCATTCGCGCGCGATCTCGGGAATGGAGACCTGGTCGCGGTTTTTCTGCAGCAGCATCTGCTTGGCCCGCTCCTCGTGCAGGCGCGACAGCCGCACATGGCGCGGCGCAGGCAGGCTGGCCCCGCCATAGCGTTGCAGCAGATGGGTGCCCATGGCCAGGCCGAGCTGGTCGACGAACAGGTGATTGTCGGCATCGGGCTGGGCCAGTGCCGGGGCCAGTGCGGCGGCCAGATGGGCCAGCACCGGATCATCGTGGCCGGTGACGGTGGCCAGTCCGCTGGCCTTGCGTCCGCGCAGATCCTCGTTGACCGTGGCGAACCATGACAGCGGCAACTCCACCAGCAGGAAGTCGAAGGGCGTCTGCAAGTCGGCCCGGTAGTCTTCGGAAAAATCGCGGATGTAGACGGCACCGCGTCCGAACTCGAACTGCGCGCCCTGGCGGCCACGGAAAATGCTGCGGCGGTGCTGCGACGCCATCGAGATGCCGACCAGGAAACCGCGATCGGAGGCCGGCGTGTAGACCTGCGACACCTCACGGCCTTCAACCCGCTTGCGATAGAAACTGAACTGGCTGCCCTGCAGCTCCTGGCTCTGCTTCAGCGCAGTGGACGAACAGCCGAGAGAGTCGCTGCGTGCGGGGGCGGTGGCAAGCGGGACCTGGGCAGTCATGGGCGACCTCGTGGAAAACTGGAATGCAGGAGGGCATGCGACAACCCTGTCCCGGGATTCTACAGGGCCGCGCATTCCCGTGTGAGGAATCAACAGCTTGCTTGCCCGCGACTACTGTTGCTTGCGGGCAGCCTCCTGCAGCATGGCCTCGCCCAGCTGCACATGGCCGCGCTCGGCCAGCGTTCTGCCTGCGCCTTCGATATCCCGCACGTCCTTGTTCTGGCTGAGCTTGCGCTTGCCTTCCAGGCGCGTGATCTCGATTTCGATGCCGACAATGGCCTTGAGCAAGGTATCGGTGTAGTCGGCAGGCGCATCGGACATCTTCCACGGCTTGGCCTCGCCGGCCTCGTGAGTACGGGTCAGGCGCGCCACCACGCCGCGCAGGTAGCGCTCGTCATCGCGGATGGTCACGCGGCCATGGGCATGCGCCACGCTGTAATTCCAGGTCGGCACCTGGCGATGCGCCTCATGCTTGCTGGGATACCAGCTCGGCGAGATGTAGGCATCGCCCGCCGAGAACACCACCAGCACTTCATCGCCATCGGCCAGCTCGCGCCACAGCGGATTGGCGCGCGCCACGTGCAGATGCAGCGTGCCCAAGGCCCCCTGGGCAGGGTCGAGATGGCAAGGGAGGTGGTTGGCATCCAGCCCGCTGGCCGTGTGCGAGACCAGCACGCCGAAGGGATGGGCAGTGATGAGCTGGTGCAGGCTGGCAGTGTCCTGGTCGGCGAAATGGGCGGGGATGTACATGGCGGGCGGCTGGCGTTGGACTGGCGTTGAAGGGAGAGGAGCGCCCTATTCTATTGCATCCTGCGCCGCGACTACCCGCAGTTGCGGCCAGCGCACCAGCCAGCCACGGCCATGGACGCGGGCAGCAAACTGCGCCTGCTTGTCAGTGGCGAAGGTTCCGGCCGGGCGCAGCAGCCCTTGCCACAAGTCCTGCAAACCGAGCGGGGCGGCGATCTCGATGCGGTCCTCCCGGGTGAGACGCACGGCCACGGCCGTAGCGGTCTCGGGCCAGTAGCGCAGGGCATCGGTGGCGCAGGTGTAGGGGGCATCGCCATTGCGCAGATGCATGCGCGCCTGGTTGCGCACCGACCACTGCGGGCCGGGGCAGGCCATTGTCAGCTGCGCCTCCAAGGCAAGGTCCTGCTCCGGCGAACAAGCGGCGGGATCGAACCAGATGACGTCGATATCGCTGTGCGGGGCCGTGGCCGGGCGGCCATGCAGCGCATCCCACACGGCATTGCGCACGCAGCCCGCGCCTATCCATGCATCCGGCAGCGCCAGACTGCGCACCGCCTGCAGCAAGGGCAGGCGATGCGCATCGGCGGCGATCAACTGCTGCAGCCGGGTGGCCAGAGGGTCGTCCTGCACCACCGTTGGCTCAGTGCGCTTCTGCGGTTTGCGGGCTGACCGGCATGGCCGAGCTGGGCAGGCCGAAGACACGGTCAAAGCCGAGGTTGAACAGATAGGTGTAGATCATGAAGAACACGATCAGCCCGAAGTCCAGTACCAGCGCTTCCCACAGGCTGATGCCCAGCCACCAGGCGAACAGCGGCACCAGCATCACCACCAGCCCGCCTTCGAAACCGAGGGCGTGCGCGGCACGGCGCGCGAAGTTGCGGCCACGGCGCGGCTGGCGCGCCTCCCAGCGTTCGAACAAACCGTTGAAGATGAAATTCCATACGAAGGCGATGGTCGACGAGGCCACGGCGGCCGCCGATGCATGGCCACTGTCATGGCCCGCGAAGACGCTCAGCCCGACCGTGGTGAAAATGATGGCCAGCCCCTCGAAGAGGCAGGCATAGACCAGCTTGCGTTTGAATCCCTGCATGATGTGCTCCTGAAGACGGCAGCGCGCCAGTCCTCTGGCCGCGCGATGGAAAACATTCTATGATGAAGTTTTTGATGAATGAAGTCGGCTTCTTTCAGTTTTTCTGACAGGTCGGCACTGCCATACACACAGGGAACAGACGATGGCTTTCTCCAGTGACAACGTCAGGGTCTTCCTGGCCGTGCTTGACAGTGGTTCGTTCTCGGCGGCGGCGCGCCAGCTGGGACGCGTACCTTCCTCGGTCAGCATGACCATCAGCCAGCTGGAAGCGGAGCTCGACCTGGTGCTGTTCGACCGCACCGCGCGCGATGCGCGACCGACCGAACTGGCGCGCGCGCTGGAACCGGATGCGCGCCTGCTGGCCAGCACCCTGCGCCAGCTCGACGCCCACGCGCTGGCCATGCACCAGGGACTGGAGCGCAAGCTGACGCTGGCGGTGGCCCCGGAACTGCTGTCGGTGCCCTGGGCCAAACCGCTGGCGGTGCTGGCGGAAGAATTTCCCTCACTGGAGGTGGAAGTACTGTCCTCGCCGCAGGCCGATGCCATGCGCATGCTCTATGACAATACCGCACAGCTGGCGCTGGTCTTCGAGCGCCATGCCGGCAATGACCGCGAGGCCTTCCAGGAATTCAGCAGCGAGATGATGGTGGCGGTGATCGCACCCGAGCATCCGGCGCGGCTGCGCAAGAAGCGCAAGCTGCGTTATGAAGACCTGTACGACATCCGCCAGATCGCAGTGGCCAGCCGCGATGCCAGCATCTCGGACCCGCGCTTCTTCCTCGCACGCCACCTCTGGCGCACTGACAATCACCTGGCCACGCTGTCGCTGGTACGCGAGGGACTGGGCTGGGCCTATCTGCCGCACAGCCTGGTGCAGGCACAGATCGAGGCCGGTACGCTGGTGGTCATCGATTTCGACAACATCAGCAACCAGCAGCGCATGTGGGTGGATGTGGTGTGGAACAAGGACCAGCCGCTGGGGCTGGGGGCACAGCGTTTCATTGCCCTGATGCGCGAAATGGCACCGAGCCGGCGCAAGCGCGCGCACAAATGAATGCGGCCCGCAGAGACCGTTCGGACTGAGCCGCTCCGTCAGGGCCGGCTCGAAGGCGCTGCGCGGGGAAAATTATCATCACGCTGCACAGCGTCTTCGATACGCGGCGGGGCCGCTACTCAGTCCAAACGGTTGGTTTTTGCACGATGAACGTCGATTGAAAACCTATTGAAAACCTATTGAAATCCGATTGAACACAGTTCGATTTTTCTAAGTTTTTCAGGAAAGCTACCTTAGAGAAAAAATTCAGAAAACTTAGTTTTCAAGGAATGACTTTGGTCTTTCTCTTGGCCGCCAGCAACTGCACCAGCAGCTGGTCACGCTCGGCAGCGATGCCGGCAGAAGTCTTGCCGCTCATCTGCTCTTCTACCCCCGCGCGAATCTGTGCCTTGAGCGCAGCGGTGATGGAAGGCGCTCCCAGATCGGCCCACCAGCTTTCGATGGGCGGCCCCAGGTGATCCAGCATGTGGCCGATGCCGCCCTCTCCGCCCGACATGTGCAGATTGAGATAAGGCCCCATCAAAGCCCAGCGCAGGCCGGGCCCGTAGGCGATGGCCGTATCGATGTCTTCGGTACTGGCCACGCCCTGTTCGACCAGGTGGAAGGCCTCGCGCCACAGGGCGGCCTGCAGGCGGTTGGCGATGTGGCCCTTGACCTCCTTGCGTACGTGGATGGCCTTCTTGCCGATGGCGGTGTAGAAGTCCAGCGCAGCCTGCACCGCCTCCGGTGCGGTCTGCGCACCGCCGATCACTTCCACCAGCGGGATCAGGTGCGGCGGATTGAAGGGATGGCCCAGCACCACGCGGCCGGGATGGCGGCAGGCGGCCTGCACCTTGCTCATCAGCAGACCCGAGGAACTGGAGGCCAGGACCACATGCGCCGGCAACGCGGCATCCATGCGCCGGAACAGGTCGATCTTGAGGTCTTCGCGCTCGGGGCCGTTTTCCTGCACGAAGTCCGCGCCCTCAAGCGCCTCTTCCAGCGAGGCCGAGAAACGCAGGCGCTCAGGGGAGGCACCGGGCGCCAGCCCCAGCAACTCCAGGCTGGGCCAGTGACGCGCCACGGCGGCACGCAACTTCACTTCCGCATCCGGCATCGGGTCGGTGGCCGAGACCTCCAGCCCCCGCGCCAGGAAATAGGCCGCCCAACTGGCCCCGATCACGCCGGTGCCCACCACCGCTACCCGGCGCACCTCCTGTTGACCGGCCCGAGCGCCGCTTGCTGATGCTTGCATCTGTGTCTCCTTTGTTGATGGGCTTCAATGAAGCCGGGTTCGTTATGAATATTCTTGATAAATCTCGATTTTATTCGAGGTTTTAGAACGAGATTTGCATGGGCATTCGGCTACGATTGGCATCAAAGCACATAAACAAATTCCCGGATATGAATCGGGATCAACTCCGGGTCACGCCATGTTTCTCTATCTTCCTTTCCTGCTGGCCTTTCTCACCGTGTTGGGGATTGCACTCGGCTGGAAATCACTAAGCAACAAGCTATGGTTGGCAAGCACCATCGTCACCCTGTGGTGGTTCAGCCAAACCGCCCAGGCCCCCCTGGGTTTCATCTTGTAATGGCACCGTCTCATGGACCGTTCCGTTGTCTTCACCCCACGCGAACCCGTGCTGCCGGGCGGGATTTTCCTCAATTGCCTGTGCCTGCTGGCCATCAGTGGCTACCTGGGCCTGCTGCTGTACCTCCAGTCGATGGCGCTGTTGCCTGGCACCCCGCTACGCCAGCTGCAGTACACCGGCATCATCCTCACCGGCATCGGCTTCCTGCGCAATCTGCGCTTCGGGATCAAGAGTGCGCATTATGGGGTAGCGCTGGTGGGCGCGCTGCTGACCGGGCTGATGGCCTTGCGCCAGATCTCGCTGGAAGCCCTGGCCGGGCAGACGCCTACGGGACCGCTGTTGCAAGGCATGCATTTCCATACCTGGATGGCCCTCTTTTCGCTGGCGGCCATGCTGACCATTGCGGCCCTGCTGGGTGTCAAGAGTGCTGAATACCCGGCGACGCTACTGCTGCTGCAAAGCGCGGAAAAGGAAAATGAACCCCGCCGCATCCCGTGGGGCAGGATAGGCGCAGGCACCATCTTCGTGCTGCTGGCCGGTGCGCATCTGGTGGCCAGCATGGGCGGCTGCGGCCGGCTGGTATGTGGCGAGGGCCTGATCGATCTCCTGCAATTGCATTCGCAACCCTCGCCCAAGCCCTGAAAAAAAACGGCGCACGCCTGCCGTGAGCAGGGGTGCGCCGGTCAATGACGGCTCAAGACTATCGTGGCCCGCACGCCAACCACGCGTGCCGGGCCAGGGGACTACACGGACATCAGAAGCGGTGCTGCATGCCCAGGGTCATGCCGAACTGGCTGTTGGAGAAGCCGACGTCATCGCGCGACAGGCCCACCAGCTGGTTGTTCTTGGCCTTGGCGTAGGCCGTGCTCAGGTACAGGTCGGTGCGCTTGGACATCGCGTACTTCAGGCGCAGCGAGTACATGATGGGATCAGCATCGTTGGCCACGTTCTTGATGTTCTGGTAGTAGATCGCACCGATCACGCTCATGGCCGGAGTGAACTTGTAGGTCACGCCGCCCCAGATGAAGTCGCTGCGCTGGTCGGCAGCGCCGCTGGCCAGGGTCTTCTTGTAGTAGCGGTAGCCGAGGTTGAACTTCCAGGCATCCGACAGCTGGTAGCCGGCGGCCAGGTGGGCGCTGGTGGCGCGGTCATACGGGGCGTTGGTGGTGCTCACGCTGTTGTTGCGGTCGTAGGTGGCGGCCACGCTGAACGGACCCGAACCCCAGCCCAGGCCGACACCGTACTTGGCACCGTTGCTGGTCTCGCCGGCCACTTCGCCGAAGCCGTACATGGCACCGACCTTCACGCCCGCGAACTCGCCCTGGTACTTGACCAGGTTGGACACGCCGGTCGGCATGCCGTCCTTGCGGCCACCGGTGGCACCGGCCGAGGTCACCCAGGAATAGTTGGCCGAGTAGCCCATCGGGTCGAACGGCAGGATGAAGTCATAGGTGGTGGAGAAGGAACGGCCCACCACCACGCGGCCGAAGCCGCCTTCCAGGCCGACGTTGGACTGGCGGTTGAAGAGCTGGTTGGAATCGCCGTCGAAGGCACCGTTATCCAGCTTGAAGCCGTTTTCCAGCTGGAAGATGGCTTTCAGGCCACCGCCCAGGTCTTCGGTACCACGGAAGCCGATGCGCGAGGTGTTCATGGTGCCCGAGCTCAGGCGCACCAGGCTGTTGCCGGCAGCATTGGCATTGGTGACATATTCCACGCCCGAATCGATCAGGCCGTAGACGGTAACGGAAGTTTGCGCCTGCACGGAAGTCGTGGCGAACGCGGCGAATGCGGCCAGCATGCTGGCGGCGAGGTGATTCCTTTGCACTGAGGTCTCCTTGGTTGAAAGCGTTGGATGGCGTCGGCACGGCCGTGCCGTGCGACGTCTTCTGTTCATGCACCCGGTGTGCTCCTGATGGCTTTTCCGGGTGAGCGAGGCGATGGCGGGTAGCCTTGCTCGCTGGTTTTCATCGATGCGATGAACCGTCAAAAAACTAAGTTTTTCCGAACGGGAAACTTAGACATCCCGTTCGGCCACCTTAGTTTTTCAGAATGCCCACAAGGCCTGTTCCGGCAGCGACAGCCAGTATTCGCCCTGGTCCAGGCGCTGCGGTGCGTAGGCGCGCAGGCCGACCGAACCGGCCGGTCCGCCCTCGACCTTGAACAGGCATTCCCAGCGGTCGCCCAGGTACATGCAGGTCGAGAGCGGCAGGCGAATCGCATTGCCGGTCTGCTCACCCGCGATGCGCACCTGCTCAACCCGGATGATGCCGGTGAGCTGCTCGCCGGGCTTGGCGTCCTCGCGTCCGCGCAGGGTCGCCACCGCCGTGCCGCCATCCAGCTTGACGGTCACGCGGTCGCCCTCGCGGCTGACCACCTCGGCCGCCAGCTTGTTGTTGCTGCCCATGAATTCGGCGGTGAACAGGGTATTGGGGGTCTGGTACATGCTCTGCGGCGTGCCCTGCTGTTCGATGCGGCCATTGTTGAGCAGCAGGATGCGGTCGGAGATGGCCATGGCCTCGCCCTGGTCGTGGGTCACCATCAGCGCCGACAGGCCCAGGCGCACGATCAGTTCGCGCAGGAAGGCGCGTGCTTCCTCGCGCAGCTTGGCGTCGAGGTTGGAGAGCGGTTCGTCCAGCAGGATCACCTGCGGGTTGTAGACCAGCGCACGGGCGATGGCCACGCGCTGCTGCTGGCCGCCGGACAGCTGGTGCGGATAGCGTTCGCCCAGATGGCCCAGGCCCAGCTGGGACAGCACTTCCTTGACGCGCTTGGCGATCTCGGCCGAAGGGGTCTTGCGCAGCTTGAGGCCATAGGCGACGTTGTCGGCCACGGTCTTGTGCGGCCACAGCGCATAGGACTGGAACACCAGGCCCAGATTGCGTTCTTCGGCCGGCATCTCGAAGTTGCGTGCGCCATCAAAAACGCGGCGGGTGCCGATGTCGATGGTGCCGGCCTTGGGCGATTCCAGCCCGGCCACCGCGCGCAGCAGCGTGGTCTTGCCGCTGCCGGAGGGACCCAGCAGCGCCACCACTTCGCCGCGCTGCAGTTGCATGGAAACACCCTTCAGGATGGGGTTGGCGGAGGCGCCGGTGCCATAGTCCAGGTGCAGGTCGTTGACGGAAAGTTCGGTCATGATGATTCCTCAGGATGCTCTTGCTGTATCGGGAGGCCGGCACCCTTGGCACCGGCCGTGCTTTCGGTGCAGGTCAGTCGTGCAGCTTGACGCCGAAGCGCAGCGCAATGCCCAGGCCCACGGCCACCAGCGTGATGTTGATGAAGGACAGTGCAGCCACCAGTTCCACTGCGCCGGCAGCCCACATGGAGACGATCATCGAGCCGATCACCTCGGTACCGGGCGAGAGCAGGTAGACGCCGGTGGAGTACTCGCGCTCGAAGATCAGGAACACCATCAGCCAGGCGCCCACCAGGCCGTAGCGCACCAGCGGCAGGGTGACGTCACGCGTGACGCGGGACCGAGAAGCACCGACCGCGCGGGCGGCTTCTTCCAGTTCCGGGCCGACCTGCAGCAGGGCGGTGTTGATCAGGCGCAGGCCGTAGGCCATCCACACCACCGAGTACGCCAGCCAGACCGAGAAGATGGTCGAACGCAGGCCGCGCAGGGCGGGGATGAAACTGTCCACCAGCCACAGGGCGATGGGGTTGTCGATGCCCTTCAAGGCCGAGTCCAGCAGCGAGGGCACGAACAGGAACACCCACAGGAAGGACAGGCCGGCCAGCAGGCCCGGCACCGCACGCGGCACCAGCACGCTGTAGTCAAGGAAGCGCGTCACGCCATCCTGCTTGCGGTGCATGGCCAGGGCGATGGCGGTGTAGCAGGCCACGGCCAGGGCGCCGCCGATCACGCCGATCAGCACGGTGTTGATGATGCCGCGCACCAGCGAGGGTTGATCCCACACGTTGAGCAGATTCTCGAAGGTCAGCACGTCCAGCAGGTTGACGCCATCGCCCCAGTGCGAGACGAAGGTGCGCAGGCCGATGCCCGAGAGCGGGATGATGACCGTGAACAGCAGCCAGCCGGCGATGAGCGTAAAGGCCACCCAGCGCCACTTGCCCAGCGGCAGCGCCTTCTGGCGCGCGCCCTTGCCCTTGATGGCGACGAACTTGTTGGCCGAGCGCAGCAGCCAGCGCTGCAGCATTACCAGCGGCATGGTCACCGCCACCAGGCACACGGCCACCGCTGCCATCAGGTGATACGAAGGCGTACCCAGTTTGTTGGTGAGCTTGTAGAGATAGGTCGGCAGCACCAGGTGGCCTTCCGGATCGCCCAGCACCAGCACCAGGCCGAACACTTCAAAGCCGAGGAAGAACACCAGCACGCCGGAGTAGGCCAGTGCCGGGGTGATCATCGGCAGCGAGACGTTGAGCGCGACCTGCAACGGCGAGGCACCGGCCACGCGGGCCGCTTCTTCCACATCCGAACCCAGGCTGCGCAGGGCGGCCGAGGCATACAGGTAGACGTGCGGCACGTGGGTCAAGCCGGCGATGATGACGATGCTGGTGAAGGAATAGATGTTCCACGGATCGCCCTCGAAACCGAACACCGACAGCAGGTTCTTGACCCACACCGTGTAGAAGCCGACCGGTCCCATCGAGACCACGTAGCCGAAGCCGATCACCATGGGCGAGACGAAGATCGGCACCATCAGGGCGGGGGCGATGAAGCTGCGGCCCGGCAGGTCGGTACGCACCATCAGGAAGGCCAGCATGCCGCCCAGCGGGACGGCGATCAGCGCCAGGCCGGTGGCCAGCGTGAGGCCATTGACGAAGGCCTGGCGGAAGTCCGGGTCATCGAAGATGAAGCGGTAGGAATCGAAGGTCAGCGTCTTGACCGGCGCGAAGAACGGGGCCGACAGGAAGCTTTGATAGAAGATCAGCAGCAGTGGCACGAAGATGGCCAGGGCTGCCAGCAGCACGACCAGGCCGCGCGGCCAGTTCAGCCGGAAACGGCGGGTCGGCAGGGCTGGCTCGCTGCGCGGTAGCGTTGTGGTGGTTTGCATGGTGCGCCTCATGAGTGGGCAGATGGATCAGGACAGGCAGGGAAGCGGCCAGGGCCGCGCTCCGGAACAACGATGTTGCAAGATGCTGACAAACATCCCGTTCGGACTGAGTAGACCCGCAGGGTCGTATCGAAGGCGTGACGCCCTTGGCACTGCGGACTACCCGGCCCGTGACAGGATGAATCTAAAAAATTTACTTCTTGGTGGCTTCCTTCCACTGCTTCAGGAAGTCCAGGCGCTTCTTCTGATCCAGGTATTCCAGCAGTTCGGTCGAGACCGGCATGGGCTTGAGCGACGCACCCAGTTGCTTGGTCAGTTCGGCCGAGGTGGTGGCACCGGTAACGTCGCCACGGATGGCGAACAGCTGCGCATCATTGGCGATGATGGTCTGGCCGCGCTTGGAGAGGATGTAGTCCACCCACAGCTTGGCGGCATTGAGGTTCTTGCCGGCCTTGTTGATGAAGATCACGCGCGAAAGCACCAGGTTGTAATCCTTGGTGAAGGCCACGCCGATGGACGGGTCCTTCTTGGCGCGCACCAGGGCGTAGGGGCCAAGGATGTTGTAGCCGATCAGGTTTTCACCCGAGGAGATGCGCTCGAGCATGGTGCCGGTCGAGGATTGCACGCGCGCGGCCACGCCGCCCATGGCCTTGGCGAAGTCCCAGAAATGCGGGTTGTGCTTCAGGTCATAGGTCATCAGGCTGAAACCGACGCCGGACTTCTCGATGTCGTAAGTGGTGACCTTGTTCTTGAATTTTTCCTGCTTGCTGACCAGCAGCTTGGTGAACTCGTCGTGGGTGGTCGGCACTTCGGCCTCGGTCACCAGGCGCTTGTTGTAGACGATGGCAGCGGGCTCGAAGGTGGTGCCGTAGGCAGTGTCCTTCCAGTTGGCCCAGGCCGGCACGGCGGCGGCTTCCGGTGACTTGTAGGCCACGGCATAGCCTTCGGAGGCCAGCTTGACCTGCAGGTCCATGGAGGAGGACCACATCACGTCAGCCGTGGCGCCACCGGCGGCGGCTTCGGAGATGAAGCGGTTGTAGGCTTCGGTGGAGTTCATGTCGTTGTACTCGACCTTCACGCCCGGATAGAGCGCACCGAAATCCTTGATCAGCGCTTCGGCCGCCTTGGAATCGGTGGTGCTGTAGATCACGACCTTGCCTTCCTTCTTGGCGCCTTCGATGACCTTGGCGTAATCGGCGGGATAGCCGGCGGGGGTGTCGGCATGGGCCACACCGCTGAAAGTGACGGGCAAAGCGAGGGCCAGGCCGAGCGCAATGCTCAGGCGACGTTTGTGCAACATGGATTCTCCTTGATGATGAAACGGACCTTGCGCCGGCCCGGCTGCAGAGCACGCCTGACGGCGTGTGCAACCTGGCTGATCAGCGCACCAGGCCCAACTCCTGGGACTGCCTGCGATAACGCGCAACGGTCTGCGCGATGTAATCCGAGAGCGGCTTGCCGGTCATGGCAAAGGGTTGCAAGCCACCGATACTGCGCTGGCGATCGAATTCGGGATCGGCCAGTACCCGGTCGAAATACCGGACCCAGCGCCGGTAATCCGCTTCCGGCGCATGCGGGCTCATGTAGAAGCCGCGAATGATCGGCCACACCACCTCGTAACCCTGCTCGCGTGCGGTCGGTATTGCCTGCAGCGGGCCCGGCAGGCGTTGCTCGGACAGCACCGCCAGGATGCGCACCTTGCCGTCGGCCATGAAGTAGGCGGCTTCCGAGGTATCGCCCGAAATCACCTGCACGTGCCCGGCCTGCAAGGCGGCAAACGAATCACCGCCGCCTTCCAGCGCCACGAAGCGGAACTGCCTCGGCGTAAAACCGGCTTGCTGCGCCAGCAGCGCCATCTTCAACCAGTCCTGGCTGCCCACGGTCCCGGACAAACCCACGGTGACCGCCGACGGATCCTTGCGGATCGCTTCCAGCAACTGCTTCAGGTTGCGCCACGGCGCATCGCTACGTACCGCGATCATGCCGTGATCGATGCCGATCCCGGCCACCCAGCGCACGTCGCCCACATCGGCGGGGCCATACTTGCCTTGCGCCAGGCTCAGCAGCGAGCCGCCCGAAAACGCCACCAGCGTCTCCGGCCCACCGCGCCGCTGCGAGACCACCGAACTCCAGGCCACGGCACCGATGCCGCCGGGCAAATAAGCCACCTTGAAGTCCTGCTTGCCTCCCTCTTCCTGCATGGCCTGGCGCAACAGCTTGCACGAGGCGTCCATGCCGCCGCCCGGCTTGGCCGGGACGATGCACTCGGCCGCCAGCGCGCACGGCATCGCACAGGCCAGCAGACAGGCGGCCAGCAAGCGAACACAGTGGTGCCAACGATGCGAGCGGTCCGCCTTCATGGCGGTCAGCAGCAGAAACGGGAGGCGGGAAGAACGGTACGGACGGGTCCGGACCCAAGGGTGGTCATGATGTGTCTCCGGCTTGGATTTTTTGATATGGGCGCATCGTACAAGAAAAGCCTTTCAGCCGGCTTTCAGCGAAGCTGTCAGTGTGGGATCGATGCTACGCAGTTTCCACAATGGCCGGAAGAGGACATTTCAAAGGCGGCGGCCCATCTGTTAGCATCCGCGCTGGAGACAAGCCGTACCGCAACGTACAAGTAAAAGTAAAAGGGCCGCCGCATGCGCATCCTGCTGGTCGAAGACCATATCGAACTTTCCCGCTGGCTGTCCAAGGCCCTGCGCGACGCCCACCTGACGGTGGAGTGCGCGCACAACGGTGCCGACGCCGACAGCCTGCTGCTCACGCAAGACTATGCGCTGGTGATCCTCGACCTGACCCTGCCGCGCATGGATGGACTGGAAGTCCTCAAACGCATGCGTGCGCGCGGCAGCCGTACGCCGGTGCTGATCCTGACCGCACGCGGCGGCCTGGCTGACCGCGTCAGCGGCCTCAACCTGGGAGCCGATGACTATCTGGCCAAACCCTTCGAGCTGGAAGAACTGGAAGCGCGCGTGAAGGCCCTGCTGCGCCGCTCGCAGAGCCAGGAAGCGGTGACCGTGGCCTGCGGTGCGCTGTGCTTCGATACGGTATCGCGCACCTTCACCTATCACGGCGAACTGCTGGCGCTGACCCCGCGCGAACACGCGGTGCTGGAAGTGCTGATCATGCGCCAGGGCCATACGGTCCCCAAGGACAAATTGTTCCAGCAGGTCTTTTCGCTGGATGACAATGCCAGCGTGGACGCCATCGAGATCTACATCCACCGTCTGCGCAAGAAGCTGGAACACGAGGGCGCCGGCCGCGTCGGCATCACCACCCTGCGCGGCCTGGGCTACCTCCTGCAGGCCGCGTAATGGCGCAGGCCACCCGCCGACTGGGCAACCTGCGCAGCCAGCTGGTGCGCTGGCTGCTGATTCCGCTGACGCTGCTGGTGGCGCTGGACGCGGTCTCGGTCTACTACAACGCGCTGGAAGTGGCCGATCTGGCCTACGACCGTTCGCTGCTGGCCTCCACCCGTGCGCTGGCCGAACGGGTCTCCATCGTCAATGGCCATGTCACGGCCGACGTGCCCTACGTGGCGCTGGACAGCTTCGAGACCGATACCCTGGGCCGCATCTACTACAAGGTCACGGGCCTGAAAGGGGAACTGGTGTCCGGCTACGAAGACTTGCCGCCGGTCCCTGCCAACGTCAAGCGCTCGGAAGTCTATCCGGCCCTGGTGCGCTTCTACCAGGCCGACTATCACAACCAGCCCATCCGCATCGCCGCGCTGCTGCAGCCGGTGTATGACGACAGCATGCGCGGCATCGCCCTGATCCAGGTCGGCGAAACCATGGAGGGCCGCAACGGCATGACGCGCAAGATCCTGTTCGACACGCTGTGGCGCCAGGGCACGCTGGTGAGCGTGGCGGCGCTGCTGGTGTGGTTTGCGGTGCGCTTCGTGCTGCGCCCGGTGATGCAGCTCAAGGGCGAGGTGGAGTCGCGTGCGCCGACCGACCTGTCCGGTTTTGATCCGGCACTGGTACACAAGGAAATGCGCCCGCTGGTGCAGGCCATGAATGGCTACATGGGGCGGCTGCAGGCCCTCATCAGTGCGCAGCGGCGCTTCATCGCCGATGCCTCGCACCAGTTGCGTACGCCGCTGACGGTATTGAAGACCCAATCCGAACTGACCCTGCGCGAACTGCGCCGCACGCGGCTCGACCCGGCCGAGCTGCGCGAGCTGGTGGAGGGCATGGCCCGCACCACCGATTCCGCCGTACATCTGGCCAATCGCCTGCTGACCCTGGCGCGCGCCGAACATGGCGCGGCCGAGGGCGGCACCATGCGCGTCTCGCTCACCGATGCCGCACGGCAGGTCGCGCTGGAGTTATCGCAGCAGGCGGTGGCGCGGCGCATCGGGCTGGCCTTCGAGGAAGAGGGCGACGTCGGCATCGAAGCCAATGCCCTGCTGCTGCATGAACTGATGGTGAACCTGCTGGACAATGCGATCCGCTATACGCCCATCGGCGGCCAGGTCACCTTGCGCGTGCGCGCCATGCGCCGTCCGGGGCAGCCGACTGCGGCCCTGCTGGAGGTGGAAGACAACGGCCCCGGCATCGCCGAGGCCGAGCGCGCAAAAGTGTTCGAACCCTTCTATCGCGCCGGGGCCACCCAGCACGTCAACCCGGGGGGTACCGGGCTGGGGCTGGCCATCGTGCGCGAGATCGCCGCCATGCACAGGGCCAGCGTCACGCTGGATGCCCCGGCGCAAGGTAGCGGGCTGGTGGTGCGCATCGCCTTTCCGGGCGTCGTCGAGCTGCGCGCCTGATCAGGAGAGTTAGTTCAGAATTGTTCCCAATCCCCCTCACCGGCCGGTGGTGCCTTGCTGCTGGCCTTGGCAATGGCGGCGTTGGCGGCCGTCTTGGCCGGCAGGGCGGGGACCGCGACGGCGGGCGCGGTCGGTACGGCGGCGGGCTTCTGTGCCGCTGGCTTGGGAGCGGCGGGCTTGCTGGCCACCGGCTTGGCGTGGGCAGTCGCAGCCCCCATCGCTGCATGCTGGCTATCCAGCCGGAAGATGCTGACCGTCTCTGACAGGCGGTGCGATTGCTCCTGCAGGGATTGCGCAGCGGCCGCCGCTTCCTCGACCAGCGCGGCATTCTGCTGCGTGACTTCATCCATCTGCGCGATGGCGCGGTTGATCTGCTCGATGCCGGCGCTCTGCTCGCTGCTGGCGGCCGAGATCTCGCCGACCACGTCGGTGACGCGCTTGACGCTGGCCACCACTTCGCTCATGGTGCTGCCGGCCTGCTCCACCAGGCGGCTGCCGTTGTCCACCCGCGTCACCGAATCATCGATGAGGGCCTTGATCTCCTTGGCGGCCGATGCGCTGCGCTGGGCCAGGGTGCGCACTTCGGAGGCCACCACCGCGAAGCCGCGTCCCTGCTCGCCGGCACGGGCGGCTTCCACCGCCGCGTTCAGGGCCAGGATGTTGGTCTGGAAGGCGATGCCGTCAATGACGCTGATGATGTCGACGATCTTGCGGGAAGCATCATTGATCTCTCCCATGGTCTGCACCACCTGCCCCACCACGCTGCCGCCCTGCACCGCCACTTCGGAGGCGGTGGCGGCCAGGGTGTTGGCCTGGCGGGCGTTGTCGGCATTCTGCTTGACGGTGGAAGTCAGCTCTTCCATGGCCGAGGCGGTTTCTTCCAGCGAGCCGGCCTGCTCTTCGGTGCGCGAGGACAGGTCCAGGTTGCCGCTGGCGATTTCCTTCGACGCGGTGGTGATGGCATCGGTCCCCTGGCGGACCTGGGTGACGATGCGATGCAGGTTCTCGTTCATGGACTTCAGTGAGGCCAGCAGGGTGCCGGTCTCATCCTTGGTGGTGGCCTCGATGCGCACCGTCAGGTCGCCCTGCGCCACCGCACCGGCGATGCTGACGGCCTGGTTGAGCGGACCCGTGATGGAGCGCGTGACCAGCCAGGCGGCAGCGACGCAGATCAGGATGGCCGCACCCGAGAGCAGCAGCATCAGGCTGGTGGCGGAACTGGCGGTCTGTTTGCCCTGGAGCACGCTCTCGTCCATCATGGTCTTCTGGTAGGCCACGAAGTCATCGAGCGCCTTGAGGTACTTGTCCTGGACGGGCACGACTTCCTTGAAGAGCAATTCGGTGCCCTCTTCCTTCTTGTTCTGCTTGATCAGTTCCCGCAGCTTGTCACGCGAGGGCGTGTAGGCATTGCGGGCATCCATGACCATCTTGAGCATGTCCTTGTCGCGCGGGCTGGTAAGCAGTTTCTCGATCTGCGCCAGTGCCTTGCCGGTCTTGGCGCTGAAGGCCTGCCCTTGTTCCGTGTACTTCGCCGATTCCTCGGGCGTGCGGCCGAGCAAGGCATCGCGCAGGCTGCGCACGGCGCCATTGACGTTGTCACTGATGTCACTGGCCAGGGCGATCTTCTGGTAACGGTCCTCGACGATCTCGGCGGTGGACTTCTCGACCCGGTTCAGGCTCTTGAGCGCGATCCCCGTGATCACGCACATCACCCCGATGAGCACGGCGAAGCAGACGGCCAGCCGGACACTGATCCTGATATCTTTGATGTTCATACTTACCCCCTTGTTGGCTGTGAAGACATGCATGTCTTTCTGTCAGCAAATTGTTGGCGGAATGCAACGTCGCACTGGATCGCCAGACGCATGTAAAAAGCGCCGGACAGCAGATGCTGAACGGCGCTTTTGGCCAATACTTGAGAAAGCAGGGTGAGGTCCGGAAGAAGGACCTGGCCCCGGAGCCTGCGATAGTTAGTTCAGAATTGTTCCCAATCCCCGTCATCGGCCGCCATGGCCTTGCTGCCGGCCTTGGCGCTGGCTGGCGCGGCCGGTTTCGCGGGCAGGGCCTTGGGTGCTGGCACGGGTGCTGCCACAGCGGCTTTGGCCGGTGCGGCGGGCGCGGCGGCCACCGGCTTGCTGCTGGCCTTGGGCGGCACCGGCTTGCGCGCGGGCTGCGCACGCGGCATCTCATGGCTGCTGAGCTTGAAGATGCTCACCGTTTCCACCAGGCGGCCCGACTGTTCCTGCAAGGACTGGGCGGCAGCGGCGGCCTGTTCCACCAGGGCGGCATTTTGCTGGGTCACTTCGTCCATCTGCACGATGGCGTGATTGATCTGCTCGATGCCGTCGCTCTGTTCGTTGCTCGCCGCCGAGATCTCGGCCACCACGTCGGTGACCCGGCGCACGCTGGCCACCACTTCGCTCATGGTGGCACCGGCCTGTTCCACCAGACGGCTGCCGTTATCCACGCGGCTGACCGAATCATCGATGAGGGCCTTGATCTCCTTGGCCGCGGACGCACTGCGCTGGGCCAGGGTGCGGACTTCGGAAGCCACCACCGCAAAACCGCGGCCCTGCTCACCGGCACGGGCCGCTTCCACGGCGGCGTTCAGGGCCAGGATGTTGGTCTGGAAGGCGATGCCATCGATGACGCTGATGATGTCGACGATCTTGCGCGAGGCTTCGTTGATTTCGCCCATGGTCTGCACCACCTGGCCCACCACGCTGCCGCCCTGCACTGCCACGTCGGAGGCGGTGGCGGCCAGGCTGTTGGCCTGGCGGGCGTTGTCGGCATTCTGCTTGACGGTGGAGGTCAGTTCTTCCATCGCCGAGGCGGTCTCTTCCAGCGCGCCGGCTTGTTCTTCGGTGCGGGAAGACAGGTCCAGGTTGCCGCTGGCGATTTCGGAGGAGGCAGTATTGATGGTGTCGCTGCCGGTCCGCACCTCGCTGACGATGCGGTGCAGGTTCTGGTTCATGGCCTTGAGCGAAGCCAGCAGCTTGCCGGTTTCGTCCCTGGTGGTCTCGCCGATCTGTACCGTCAGGTCGCCTTGCGCCACGGCGCTGGCCACGTCCACGGCTTCATTGAGCGGCCGCGTGATGGAACGCGTGACCCACCAGGCTGCCAGCACGCACAGCAGAATGGCCACGGCCGACAGTTCCAGCATCAGGGCGATGGCCGAATCACTGGTCTGCTGGCCTTCAGCCACGCTTTCATCCATCAGCGTTCTCTGGAAGGCGACGAAGTCGTTGAGGACGTCGAAGTAGCGGTCCTGCTTGGGAATGACTTCATTGAAGAGCACTTCGGTAGCCTCTTCCTTCTTCTGCTGAAGGATCAGCTCACGCAGTTTGTCGCGCGACGTGCTGTAGGTGGCACGCGCGTCCTGGATGGCCTTGAACAATTCCTTGCCGCGCGGCGTGCTGATCAGTTTTTCGATCTGGTTCATGGACTCGGTGGTCTTGGCGCTGTTGGCCGCACCGCGGTCGAGATAGCGCTTGGCCTCGTCGGGATTGCGTCCCAGCATGGCATTGCGCAGGTTGCGCGCGGCCGAATTGACGTTCTCGCGGATCTCCATCACCAACGCGATCTTCACGTAGCGGTCCTCGACCACAATGCGCGAAGCCTTGCTGATGCTGTGCAGGCTCTGCATCCCTACGCCCGCGATCAGGCACATGACCGCGACCAGGATGCCGAAGCAGGCCGCCAGTCGTGCGCTGATCTTGATGTTCTTGATGTTCATTCGTTTTCCTCGATGGAGTGTGAGAGTGCTGGTGAGCGCAGTCTGGCTGCGGGCGCGTCATCCAGCCATCAGGGATATCCTGATGCGCGCTGACAACACGCAACATGCGATTGCCGCAAGGCAATCCCATTGGCGCTGCCCCAAAATGAAAAAAGCTGCCGTTCAATCTTCCTGAACGTCAGCTTTTTGTCAGACTTGAGCCTGCGGGGTCAAATTCTCATGGCTCGGCTCGCATTTCCGTCACACGAACGTCCCGATGGCCGCGATCACCGCCTCCCGCACCGACCCGCTCACCACGAAGCCATGCGCGGCCTGCACGTCGTCGTGGAACCATCGATCGCCATCCAGGCAAGCCGGAATCTGCCGACGGATCTCGTCATAGGCCACCTGCGTACCCTGCCCCAGCTTGAAGTCCTTGAGCAAGTCCTCGGTCATGGTCAGCGCCTGCGCCGCCAGCAGCATTTCCACGCCGACGATGTATTGCGTGTTCTGCACCACCGTCATGGCCTTGCGGGCACACCAGGTCGAGTTGGAAATGTGGTCCTCGCTGTTGCCCTTGGAGGGGATACTGTCGACGCTGCCGGGCATGCACAGGGTGCGGTTTTCCATCACCAGCGAACTCATGGAACACTGCACCACCGGATAGCCGGTGTTGACGCCGCGCACGCCGCTCATCAGGTTGCGCGGCAATCCCCACGACAGGGTCGGATCGATCAGGCGCGCGATGCGGCGTTCGCAGATGCTGCCCAGATCGGTGATCGCCATGGCCAGCAGGTCCATCGCCTGCGCCAGATACTGGCCGTGGAAGTTGCCGCCGGAAATGATTTCGAAACCTTCGCCGTCTTCCTTGTTGAAGATCAGCGGATTGTCGGTAGCGGAGTTGGTCTCTTTCTCGATGATGGTATCGATGTAGTCGAGTGCATCGAATACCGGACCATACACTTGCGGCGCGCAGCGCAGCGAATACACATCCTGAATGCGCGCGGTGTAGGGGATATCGGTGCGGCGCAATTCATCGGGCAATTGCACGGCGCGCGCTTCATGCGTGGTACGGGTGGAGCCCTTGAGCAGCGTGCGGATGACTTCTGCCGTCTTGATCTGGCCCGCATGCGGACGCGCCTGCTGGATACGCGGATCGAAGGCCGACATCTCGGCCCGCATCGCTTCCAGCGTCAGCCCCAGGGACAGGCAGGCATCAGTCAGCAGATGGCGCGCATCGTGCGCGGCGAGGATGGCGACCGCCAGCGAGGCGGTACAGCCATTGATGAGCGCCGAGGCATCCTTGGCCTTAAGATCAAATTTGACCGAACCTATCCCGGCTTGCTCGATGGCTTGGGTGGCGCGCATGCGCTGGCCCTGATACATCACTTCGGCTTCATCAAACCCGGCAATGGCCGCCGCCAGATAAGCCAGTGGCGCGAGATCGCCGGAAGCGCCGACCGATCCCTTCTGCGGCATGATCGGATGGATGCCGGCATTGATGAAGGCCAGCAGGCGATCCACCACTTCCACGCGCGGCGCGGAATAATTCGATGCAAACGCATTGGCCCGCAGCAGCATGGTGGCGCGGCTGACTTCTTCCGAGAACGGCTCGCCGATACCCGCGCTGTGCGCACGAATCAGCTGGGTCTGGAACAGCTCGATATGCTCGACCTTGATGCGGGTGTCCTTGAGCAAACCGACGCCGGTATTGAAGCTGTACATCATGGGCGCTTCATCGTGCATCCAGGTGCTCTCGATGTAGTCGCGGCTTTGCTTGAGGGCCGTTCGCGAAGACTCGGCGAGCGCGACTTTCAGGTGAGGTGCGCGGGCCACGCTGACGACTTGTGCAGCGGTGAGCTTGAATCCGTCGATGGTGATGGTGGACATGGGAACTCCGTAATCTTTCAGTAAAAAGCCTGAGCGCACTCAGGGCTGGAATTGTTCGACCAGATGGCTGAAGACCTGCGCAGCGATGCAAGCGTCCTCGGTGCTCATGGTTTCGTCGGGGTGATGGCTGATGCCGCCGTTGCCACAGCGCACGAACAGCATGGCCACCTCGCCCAGCGGTGCCATGGCCATGGCGTCGTGACCGGCCCCGGAAGGCAGGTGGCGCACCGGCCAGCCGGCCGTCTCGATGGCCCGCGCCAGGGCCGCCTGCAGGCGCGGCGCGCAGGGCACGCTGGCCGCCTCATGGGTCTGGCGCAGAGCGATTTCGACCTGCCGCCGCGCGGCAATGCGCTCGATCTCGGCGCGCACATCGGCCACCGCCGCCAGACGGTCCGCATCCTCCTCGGCGCGGATGTCGATGGAAAAACTGGCCAGCCCCGGCACCACATTGGCCGCGCCCTGCACCACTTCCAGGATGCCCATGGTGCCCACCAGCCCCGGCTTGATGCCGCAGCGCCGTTCGATGTAAAGCCCGATCTCGGCTGCTGCCATCGCCGCATCGCGACGCAAATGCATGGGCACCGTACCGGCATGCCCGGCCAGGCCGCGCACCTCGGCCATGAAGCGGCTGGCCCCGGAAATGGCAGTGACCACGCCCACCGGCAAGCCCTCGTTGAGCAACAGCGGGCCCTGTTCGATGTGCACCTCGACAAACGCCGCCACGGAAGCGGGCGACCACGCATCCCCTGCAATCCCCGCCGGATCCAGACCGGCAGCCCGGATCGCCTGGCGCATGCTGATGCCCTCGCCATCCACGTTCTCCAGCACGGCCTGGTCGAAGGTGCCGGCCACGGTGCGGCTGCCCAGCAGGGTGGCCTTGAAGCGCACACCCTCTTCCTCGGCAAAACCGATCACCTCGATGGGAAATGCAAAGCGCTTGCCCGCACGATGCCATTGGGCAATGCAGGCCAGCGGCAGCACGATGCCCAGGTTGCCGTCGTACTTGCCGGCATTGCGCACGGTATCGAAGTGCGAACCGGTCACCAGCGCCGGGCGATGCTCATGTCCGGGCGCGGCCTCGTAGCGGCCGATCACGTTGCCGGCGTTGTCGCGCCGCACGCGCAGGCCGGATTGCTCCATCCAGCGCGTCAGCTCGGCGGCGGCGGCCTGGTGCGTGGGGGTGAGATAGGTCCGGGTCAGCATGCCGGGGGCTTCACTGTGCTGCGCCAGCAGCTCGGCCCACTGCATCGCTTGCTGGCCGGCCTGCTGGCTGGACAGGTCCATGGCGTTCATCGCGTCTCCTCTGCTCGACCGGCTCCGGGATGGAGCGGGACTCGAAAATTTTCGTGTTTTTTATTGTATTCAAAAATTGTATGCAATATAGTGATCTGGCGCCACCGCGACAAAAAAGATCACCTGCGTTGGCAACATTTCAATAAAACAAGTCAAGGAGACAACGGTGAGCAAAGTATTCAAGTCCCTGTTCGGGCAGGTGGTGCTGGCGCTGGTGGCCGGCATCGTCATCGGCCTGCTGTGGCCGGATTTTGGCCAGAGCCTCAAACCGCTGGGCGACGGCTTCATCAAGCTGATCAAGATGATCATTCCGGTCATCGTCTTCTGCGTGGTGGTGCAAGGCATCTGCGGTGCCAGCGACCTGAAGAAGGTCGGCAGCGTGGGCGTCAAGGCCATCATCTACTTCGAAGTCGTGACCACCATCGCCCTGCTGCTGGGCCTGGTGCTGGCGCTGGTGGTCCACCCCGGCGCGGGCATGAACATCGATCCCAGCAACCTGGATGCCAGCAGCCTGTCGGGCTACATGGCCAATGCCGGCAAGGTCAAGGAGACCGGTTTTGCCGACTTCATCATGAAGCTGATCCCGGCCACCGCCGTGAGCGCCTTCACCTCCGGCGACGTGCTGCAGGTGCTGCTGATCTCGGTGACCTTCGGCTGTGCGCTGCTGCTGATCGGTGACAAGGGCGCACCGGTGGTGGCGCTGGTGTCGTCGCTGTCGGACGCCTTCTTCAAGTGCATGTCCTTCTTCATCCGCCTGGCACCGCTGGGCGTGCTGGGGGCGATTGCCTTCACGGTCGGCAAGTACGGCATCGGCTCCCTGAAGCAGCTGGCACTGCTGGTGCTGCTGTTCTACGGCGCGGTGATCTTCTTCGTGCTGGTGGTGCTGGGCGGCATCCTGCGCGCCAGCGGGCTGTCCATCTTCAAGCTGATCCGGTACCTGCGCGAAGAGCTGGTGGTGGTGCTGGCCACCACCTCCTCGGACAGCGTGTTGCCGCAGATCATGAGGAAGCTGGAACACATGGGCATCAAGAAGTCCACCGTCGGCCTGGTGATCCCGACCGGCTATTCCTTCAACCTGGATGCCTTCTCGATCTACCTGACCATGGCCGCGCTGTTCATCGCCCAGGCCACCAACACGCACCTGTCCTGGGGTGACCTGGCGGCGATCCTGGCCATTGCCCTGGTCACCTCCAAGGGTGCACATGGCGTGCCCGGCTCGGCCATCGTGATCCTGGCGGCCACGCTGACCACCATCCCGGCCATTCCGGTCGTGGGCCTGGTACTGGTGCTGTCCATCGACTGGTTCATCGGCATCGCCCGTGCGCTGGGCAACCTGCTGGGCAATTGCGTGGCCACCGTGGTCATCGCCAGCTGGGAAAAGGATATCGACAAGCAACGCGCCCGCGCCGTGCTCAATGGCGAATACGTGACGCCGCTGGTCGAGGAACTGCCCGTCATCGACCTGCCGGGCGTGGCCGGCAACCCGGCCCGGGCCTGAGCCCGCCGATGGATGCAGGGGAAGCGGAATTGGCTGGCCATCGTTGCACTGGTTACAATGGAGCGCCGCCGCAGGGCGGCCTTCCCAGCCACTCGTCCCCCCCAGCCATGACCGCTTCCGTCCCTGCCCCCGCACCCGACAGCTCCGACGCCATCGCCAGCGACATCGCGGCCAATATCGCCGCGCAGCGCCTGCCGCCCGGTGCCAAGCTGCCCGAAGAAGCCTTGGCGCGGGTGTACCAGGTCAGCCGCACCAAGATCCGCGCGGCGCTGGTGATGCTGGCCAAGGACAAGCTGGTGGACCTGATCCCCGACAAGGGGGCCTTCGTCAGCAAACCCACGGTGGAGGAGACGCGCAACCTGTTCTTCGTGCGCCGGGCGCTGGAAGCGGCCATGGTGCGCCAGTTCGTGGCCTGCGCCACCGAAGCGGATTACGCCCGGCTGGAAGCGCACCTGGAACAGGAACGCCAGGCCGTCAAGGATGACAACATGCAGGTGCGCTCTTCCCTGCTGAGCGACTTCCACATTCTGCTGGCGCGCATCGTCGGCAACGACGTGCTGACCGACATCCTGGAAAAGCTGGCCGGCCGCAGCGCCCTCATCACCATGCTCTACCAGTCCACACGCGATGCCGCCTGCTCCAGCGAGGAACATGGCGCCTTCATCGCGGCGGCGCGGGCGGGCGATGTCGAGAAGGCCGTCGAACTGATGGAACATCACCTGCTGCATGTGGAACAGGCACTGGCCTTTGAACCCAAGTCCGGCCCGCGCAAGGATCTGCTGCGCGAACTGTTGTCATGAATTCGTCAGCCAGCGCTGAGCGGAGTTGAAAAACTTAGTAAAAATTCATTTTTATTCATATCAATCCGCCTGCTGCAAGGGATAGCGGGCGGCCTGACCGTACTCCGACTAAGTTTTTTTCATATCGCCCCGAAACCACCCGGGGGTCGGGCAAGCCCGCATCAGACGGTGAAATCCTGCTGTATTCCACGGTTACCGCCACGGCAGCGGGGGCCACACTCATGCACCGGTCCGGATGCCGTCCGTCAAATTGAACAGGGCCTGGTTCACCAAACAACAGAACTCATTTCATAAATAGGCGTGAGATGCGTTCTGTCCAGAAAGGGCGCTGGCAAGGCGCGCGACGCGTCGTGTGGCGGTGCCACACGCAAGGAGCGCAACGCCGCCAGCGCCCTTTCTGGACAGAACCCGGAGGGAGCGGCCCGTTTGGGCGAATTGCTGCGTTACGAATTTGGGTCAAGACGCCCAGTCTTGACCCAAATTCGCGCCTTGCACTTCATCCCAAAC